>Ga0187779_10000615_pt1 | contig 23907 bp, 25 predicted proteins | sample 1015_Q2_SP10_10__FD_132435 | JGI IMG/M metagenome (GOLD analysis project Ga0187779, IMG submission 132435) | Tropical peat soil microbial communities from peatlands in Department of Meta, Colombia - 1015_Q2_SP10_10_MG | ecosystem: Environmental > Terrestrial > Soil > Wetlands > Peat | place... | reverse complement strand
CTCGAGGTGAGATGCGCGTGCACGCGCACGTCGGGCCGATCCTTGCTCACGCTGGGACGCTTGCCGGCGAGCGCGCGATGGCGATCGCAGACGGCGTCCTTGATCCTGAGCGTGGCGAACTCGAGCGACTGGAGCGGCGAGCGGGTCGCCGCCACGTCGACGCGCAAGGTCCGATCGACGCGGAACCAGCGCGGCCAGGCAATCGCGTGAGCAAGCTCGTAGACGTCCCGCTCGTCGCGATACGCGCCGCCGCCGACGCGCCAGAGGATCCGGCTCGCGAGCCGGCTCTCGAGGTTGGCGTGATAGGCGAGCGTCATGTCGCCTTCGAAGGCCACCCCGCCGTCGGTCGGCACAGTCGACACGGCGCCGAGCCCGGACAATTCCTCGCCGAGCGCGGATTCGAGGCCGCGCGGACACGGCGCGAAATAGCGTTCCATGATTCAGGCAAGCTGCAGCGGCACGTGCACGCCCGCCGCTAGAACGGCTTCAACACCACCAGCAGCACGACGAAGACGAGGATCGGCAGCGCGGGCAGCTCGTTGATCCAGCGATAGAAGACATGAGCGTGCCGGTTGCGATCCGCGCGGAAATCGCGCATCAGCTTCCCCAGGTAGAGATGATGCGCGATCAGGATCGCGACCAGCGCGAGCTTGGCATCAAGCCACCCGCCGGAGACGCCGTAGCCGAGCCACATCCACGCGCCCGTGGCCACCGTGAGGATCGCGCTCGGCGCCATGATGCCGTAGTAGAGCTTGCGCTCCATGACCTTGAAGCGCTCGATGCCGGGCGCGTCGGTCGCCATCGCGTGATAGACGAAGAGTCGCGGCAGATAGAACAGTCCCGCGTACCAGCTCACGACGAAGACGATGTGGAAGGATTTGACCCAGAGCATGGCGGCCTGTCGTCATTCCCGCGCAAGCGGGAATCCAGCGACGTTCGAGGCGAAAGACGCTGGGTCCCCGCGACCCTGCCCCCGCGAAAGCGGGGGGTGGGGACGACAGAGCGCGGTCACTTCAGCAGCCTCCGCCTCGTGAGCATCAACGCGATGTAATACGTCGCCGCTGCGTACGCGGCCAGCACCGCGACGTGCAGCGCGAGATTCGGCGGCAGCCGCCCGGCGAGCAGAGGCCGCGCGATGTCGATCGCGTGCGACAGCGGCAGTACGGCGGCTACGGCTTGGAGCGCCGCGGGCATCTGCTCGACCGGAAAGAAGACGCCGGACAAGAGCAGCATCGGCGTCTGGAACAGCGTCAGCGAATAGGTGAAGAAATCGTAGTTGCGCGCGAGCGCGGTCATGATGAGGCCGAAGCCGGCGAATGCGAGGCCGGTGAGGAAGCCGAGCGGCAGCACCCACACCGCGAGCCACGAATGACCGAAGCCGAGGAACAGGATCACCACCAGGATCGAGGCTACTGACATCAGGCTCTTGGTCGCCGCCCAGATCCATTCGGCAAGCACCACGTCGTCGAGCGAGATGGGCGCGTTGATGATCGCGTCCCAGGTGCGCTGCACGTGCATTCTCGAGAATGCCGAGTACATCGCCTCGAACGACGAGGTGAACATCGCGCTCTGGCACACCATCCCGGTGCCGATGAAGGCGATGTATTTCATGCCGCCGATCTCCGGCACGAACGCGCCGATCCCGTAGCCGAGCGCGAGCATGTAGAGCAGCGGATCGGCGATGTTGCCCAGAACGGACGCGATGGCGAGCTTGCGCCAGACGAGCAGGTTTCGGCGCCAGACCGGGATCCAGCGCAGCGACACTTCCGGAGTGCGGGCAACGGCAGCGGTTGTCATTGGCGGCGTACGAAATCGATGGATGGGACCGGCCGAGGCGCCGGAAGAGGAAACGCGTCGATACAATCGATACGGAGTATACGCGCCGGTCGTCGTGCGCCCGGCCGCGGATTGAGGTATCTTTTGTCGCGTCGCCCACGCCAGCTCGCTCGTCGCGGGCGCAGAGATCTCGAGGGAGCTCGTGATGACCGAAGCCGCGATCCGGCAGGAAAGCAACGACGAATTCACGGCTTTCTGGAACAACGTGCTCGTCGCCAAGTTCGAGCGCTTCCGCAACATCATGCTCGAGGGCCTGTCCTGCCACAGCCGGATCCCCTTGAGCCGGCTCGAGCTCGCGCGCGGGTCGCGAGCGCTCGACGTCGGTTGCGGCTGGGGCGACACCGCGATCGAGCTCGCGAAGAAGGTCGGCCCGAGCGGATTCGTGCTCGGGCTCGATTGCTGCGACGCCTTTCTCGCCAAAGGCCGAAGGGACGCCGAGGCCGAGGGTCTTGCGCAGTTGCGCTTCGTCGTCGCCGACGTGCAGACGCACGGCTTCGCGCCCGAGTTCGATTTCTGCTTCTCGCGCTTCGGGATGATGTTCTTCGCGAACCCGGTGGCGGCGATGCGCAACATCAGGAGCGCGCTCAAGCCCGGAAGTCGGTTGATGTTCATCACATGGCGCGCGCTCGCGGAGAATCCCTGGATGGATGTGCCGAAGAAAATCGCGCTCGAATTCCTGCCGCCGCCGGGCGACGACGCGCAGACCTGCGGCCCGGGACCGTTCTCGATGGCCAATCCGGATGTCGTGCGGGCGCAGCTCAAGTCCGCCGGCTTCGTCGACGCGGAATTCCAGGCGGTGGACGGCGACGTCATGATCGGCTCGTCGGTCGAGCAGGCGGTCGAGTTTCAGCTCGCGCTCGGACCGGCCGGAGAGATCGTTCGCGAAGCGGGCGCGCTCGCCGCGGAGCGCAGACCTCAGATCGAAGCCGGGCTGCGCGCCGAGCTCGCACGGCATCGGCGCGACGGCGAAGTCTGGATGCGCTCCGGCTCCTGGACCATCACGGCGCGCAACCCCGCGTAGCTCGAGCGCCGTCGGTCGCGGTTCCGTCGCGGGCATGATCGCGCTGTCGATTCCCGGCTTCGGCGCGCTCGAGCTTCGACACCTCGTGCTCGACTACAACGGCACGCTGGCCGTCGATGGGAAGCTGCTGCCGGGCGTGCGCGACGCGCTTTCCGCCCTCGGGGACGATATCGAGATCCATGTCGTCACCGCCGACACGTTCGGCCGCGCCAGCGTCGAGCTCGCCGGGCTGGGGGTGAATCTCACGATCGTCGCGGAGACCGCGCAGGCCGAAGCCAAGCTCGCGCACGTCGAGCGTCTCGGCGCCGCCGGCGTAGTCGCCATCGGCAACGGCCGCAACGATCGAATGATGCTCGCGGCCGCGGCGCTCGGCGTGGCGCTGGTGCAGGCCGAAGGCGCGAGCGCGGAAGCCTTGGGCGCAGCCGATATCGTCGCGACGGGCATCGTCGACGCGCTCGATCTGCTGAGGCACCCGAAGCGGCTGATCGCAACGTTGCGGTCGTGATTTTCGGCCGTCATTCCCGCGCAAGCGGGAATCCAGCGTCGTAGGCTGGGAGCGTCGCTGGATACCCGCTGTCGCGGGACGACGATCTCGCCTTCAATCCCGGAGCTCGCGTCCGGTGAGCTTGATGAACAGATCCTCGAGATTCGCCGGCCGGTGCAGGTAGCGCACGCCCGGCGCATGGGCGAGTGCGGCGAGAAGCGGCGCCGCGTCGCGCGCATAGCAGAAGGCTGTCTCGCCGGCGAGCTCGAGCCGGTCGGCAAGCGTGCGTCCGTGCGTCTCGGCCCAGGCACGCGCAGCGTCGCCATAGACCTCGATCACTTCCGGTTCCACGTGCGCCGCGATGAGCGCGCGAGGGCTGTCGCTCGCGATCATGCGTCCGCGGTCGATCACCGCGAGGCGGCTGCAGAGGCGCTCCGCCTCGTCCATGAAGTGCGTCGTGAGCAGGATCGTTTTGCCCGAAGACAGGAGCTGCCTCAAGCCGTCCCAGATGAGATGCCGCGCCTGCGGATCGAGTCCCGTCGTGGGCTCGTCGAGGATGAGAAGCTCCGGATCGTTGACGAGCGCGCGGGCGAGAATGAGCCGCCGCTTCATCCCGCCCGACAGCGTCCGGATGTTCGCGTCCGCCTTGCCGGCGAGGCCCGCGAAGTCGAGAAGCTGCGGAATGCGCTGGTTGATGAGGCCGTCGGGCATGCGGAAGTAGCGTCCGTAGACCACGAGGTTCTCGACGACCGTGAAATCCGGATCGAGGTTGTCCATTTGCGGCACGACGCCGACGCGGATGCGCGCTTCGCGCGCCGCGCGCGGCACCGGCACGCCGACGAGCGTGATCGTGCCCGCGTTGGGATCGGTGAGTCCCAGGCAGCAGCGCAGCGTGGTCGTCTTGCCGGCGCCGTTCGGTCCGAGGAGGCCGAAGCATTCGCCGCGGCGGATCGCGAAGTCGAGGCCGCGCACGACCTCGTTGTCGCCGTAGGACTTGCGCAGCCCCGAGACCGAGAGCACGACGCCGTCGGCGGCGCTCATCGCCGCCACATGCCGGTGATCGCGCGCTGCACCTGCATCAAGCGGCCGTGAAAGAAGTGACCGCAGCCGGGAAAGACCAGCACGGGCAGGTGCTGCGGGCGCGCCCAGGCGAGAACGGCATCCAGCGTGACGATGTCGTCCTCCTCGCCGTGGACGACGATGGTGTCCTCGGGCACGGGCGCCGCTTCGAAGCGCATCACGGCTGGGGCGATCAGGACCATGCGCTCGGGCGTCACGGTCTTCGCCACGCGCGTCTGCACGAAGGTCCCGAACGAGAAGCCGGCGAGCACCGGTGGCCGCGTCGCGAGCGAGGGAAACCTGCCCCGCGCGTAGGCGAGAGCGGCGAGCGCATCGTCGGTCTCGCCGCGCCCCTCGTCGAAGCTGCCTTCGCTTTTCCCGGCGCCGCGCATGTTGAAGCGCACGCTGGCGTAGCCCAGCGCGGTGAACGTGCGGGCTAGCGTCTGCGCGACCTTGTTGTCGAGCGTGCCGCCTTCCGTCGGCAGAGGATGGGCGACGAGAGCGAGACCTCGCGGATCGCCGCTGTCCGCCGGAAGATTGAGCGCGATTTCCAGCGCGCCGGCGGGGCCGGCGATCATGGTGCGAGATTCGCCGCGCATCACGGTCCTCACCTCGGCTCGTGCGACGGGGTCGCGCTCGCGTGCGCGCCCCAGCCCGGCTGGGCGACGAGCCAGAGCAGGTACACGCTGGCGAAGAGCGGCCACACGACGAGCACCGCGTGGGTGAGGCCGTTGAAATTGAGCAGTTGTCCGTAAGGCCAGTCGAACAGGGCGAGCGGCGCGCGCACCTGCCAGAGATCGGGTGCGAGCAGCGGCGCGATCAGCGACGAGAGCAGCGCCACGGCGCAGACGCTCGTGCGCGCCGGGCGGGGCAGCCACACCGCGGCCACCAGCGCGATGGCGCCGGCCGCCACGCCCAGCGAGACGCCCGGTTGCAGCCACGATTCCCAGGCCGCGGGCTTGAGCATCAGCGTCGCCGCCGCCGCCTTGAGCAGCAGCGCGCAGCCGATGAGCGTCAACACGGCGATGCCGAAATCGCCGCGACGGCGCAGGAGCAACGCGAGAAACAAGCCCACGCCCAGCACATTGAAAGCGCTTTGCGCCGCCTGCAGCAGTGTCCCGGGAACGTCGCGCGCGAGCTCGAGCGACGGATCGAAAGTGGCCGCGAACAGGGGAATCCCCGGATTCATCTGCGCCAGGAGCCAGATGCCGAGCAGAGCAAGCCCGAGGTCGCCGCTGCGATTGCTCAAGAAAACGCGATGCCGCCAGCGCCGGAGCCGCCCGCGCAATCCCGGAACGCGGTTGAAGCCGAGCGCGAGGAGTCCGCCGAGCGACGCGCCCAGGGCATTCGAGGCGAGGTCGACCACGCTCGCGTCGCGGGTGGGGAGGAACGTCTGGATCGACTCCATGACGAGCGACAATGCGGCGCCGACGCCGGCGGCGAGCGCGAATCGCGCCGCGGCCCTCCGCCAGTCGCCGATCAGGGCGAGCAGGAAGCCGAACGGCGCATACGCCACCACGTTGATCGCCACGTCGAAGCGCACGAAGCGCGCCTTCTCCGGAGCGAAGAGGAAATACGAAGTCCCCGGCAGCGGCATCATCCAGCCGGAGAAGGGCTCGAGGCTCGCATAGACGATCATCAATCCGTAGAGAAGCGCGAGATACTGCGGCAGGCGGCTCGCCGGCTGCGTCGAGCCCGCGACGGGCACGGGGGAAGTCATGCCGCTAGCCGCTTCCGAGCGAGCGTGCCTGCGCGACCGGCTTCTCGAGAACGATCACGTCCGCGGCGAATCCCGCTTCCGCGGCAGGCTTCACTTCGCCGGTTTCCCGATAGCCGAGCGTGCGCCAGAAAGCCAGTGCGCCGCCGTCGGATGCCACGACGCCGATGCGAAAACGCCGGATCTCGGGCCACGAGGCGATGCGCCGCTCGACCAGAGCGGCGAAGGCACGGCCGAGACCGCGACGCTGCCAGCGCTCTGCGAGCAGCAGCAGGCCGATCACCGCCGCGTCGCGCGCGGGATAGCCTCGGATCACGTCGGCGCAGCCGATCATCGCGTCGCCGGAGTAGAGACCCCACACGAGCTTGTCGTCGTAACTCTTGCGCGGCGGCAGGGCGGTGAAGGTGCTTTGCGCTTCGGCGCCGCCGGGCGGTCCGCCCGTAACGGTCTCGAAGTACGCCGGCGCCGCTTCGAGCACGCGCTGCAGCGCCGCCCTCTCGGCCGGCTGGCCGGTGAGCAGCCGAAGCGTGAGGGAAGTGTCGGCCATAAGCGGCAAGTTCGCTCGCGAATCACCCGTGATCCTCGCGGGTCGGCGTGCGCTGTGATCGTCCCTGCGCAAGCGGGGGACCCAGCGGCGTTCGTACGAAAGACACTGGATTCCCGCTTGCGCGGGAATGACGATTAGTGTCCCGCCTTGATCTCGGTCCACATCCTGTTGCGCAGGCGCCGTTGCGCTCCCGTGAGATCCTTGAGCTGCTCGAGCTTCGCCGCGACTGCCTTGTCGGGGAAGATCGCCGGATTCTTCAGGATCTCCGGTTTGATGTACTTCACCGCGTCCAGATTGGGGTTGCCCGAGCCGATGAGGTTCGTGAGCTCGGAAGAATTCTTGCCGTCGAGCATGAAGTTCATGAACTTGAGCGCGAGGTCGGGCCGCGGCGCATCCTTGTGGATGACCATGTTGTCGACCGCGAGCACCGCGCCTTCCTTGGGCATGCCCTGCAGGACCTGGAACGGGCGCTTCGCCGCCTGCGCATCGAGGTTGGCCTGGAAGATGTCGTTCGAGTAACCGTGCACGAGCCAGATGTTGCCGACCGTGAGCTCCTTGATGTACGACGAGGCGTTGAACGCGGCCCAGTACGGCTTCGCCTTGTTGATGAGCGCCTGCGCCTCCTTCCAGTGCTTCTCGTCGAGGTCGTTCACCGAATAGCCGAGATACTTGAGCGCGGCGGCGAAAAGCTCGTTCTCGTCGTCGAGCACGGTGATGCGCCCCTTGACCTTCTCCAGGTACCTGGGCTCGAAGATCACGGCCCACGTGTCGGTCGGCAATCCCAGCTCTTTCATCTTCACGTCGTTGTAGCCGATGATCGTCGTCGACATCGCATACGGCACCGAATACTGGTTGCCGGGATCGAACGGCGTGTCGAGATAGCGCGGGTCGATGTTCTTCAGGTTGGGGAGCTGCGACTTGTCGATGGGTTTGAGCTGCTTGCCCTTGATCAGCGCCGTCATCGCGTTCGAGGTCGGCACGAGCACGTCGTAGCCCTTGGCGCCCGCCGCGAGCTTGGCGAGCAGCTCCTCGTTGGACGAATAGTAGGTCTGAACGACCGTGCACTTGCAGAACTCCTCGAAGCGCTTGATGGTCTCGGGCGCGATGTAGTTGTTCCAGTTGTAGAGATGGAACTCGTCCTTGGCGAGTGCCGGCGCGCTCAGCATCGCGAGGGAAGCGAGCGGGAGCAACGCGAGAACCACGCGGCGGATGCCTGAAAGCCTCGGTTTCATGGGGCCGGTTCCTCTTGGGATCGAAGCAAGGTCGGGGAGACCTTCGACGCGATGATGATAAGCGCGAGTGTCAGCAGCATCAACAGGCTGGACACCGCGTTCACTTCGGGCGTCACCGCGATCTTGATCATCGAGTATATCTGCAGCGGCAGGGTGACCGTGCCGGCGCCGGCGGTGAAGAACGTGATGACGAAGTCGTCGATCGACAGCGTGAACGCCATGAGCGCGCCGGCGATCACGCCTGGCATGATCAGGGGCAGCGTGACGTAGCGAAAAGCCTTCCAGGGCGTCGCGCCGCAGTCGCGCGCCGCCTCGGTGAGGCTCTCGTCCATGCCCGCGAGACGGGCGCGCACGACGATCGCGACGAAGCCGATGCAGAAGGCGATGTGCGCCAGCGCGACCGACACCAGTCCTAGGGTGAAGTTGAGGAGCACGAAGAAGATGAGCAGCGACACGCCCATCAGGATTTCAGGAATCGCGATCGGGGCGAGCACGAGGAAGGAGAGCAGCCGCGACGGATAACGGTGCATCGCGACGCCGGCCGCGGTTCCGAGCAGCGTCGACGCGAGACTCGCCGATGCCGCGATGAGGAGCGAGTTGCCGGCCGCGAAGATCATGTCGGCGTCGTGGAAGAGCGCGTCGTACCAGCGCAGCGTGAAGCCGACCCACTCCGCGTTGAGCCGCGAATCGTTGAACGAGTAGACGACGACGATGACGAGCGGCACATAGAGGAACGCGTAGCCGATGCCCGCCGCGAGCGGGAGCCAAAGCCGGCGAGCGAGCGCCGCGGCGGCGTCAGGCACGGGCTCCCTTCAGGCTCGACGGCGTGCCGAGGTTGTGGCGCGCGACATACGCGGCGAGTCCGGCGATCGCGAGCGCCGCCACCGTGAGCACGATCGACAGCACGCTGCCGAACGGCCAGTCGCGGGTCTCGAGGAACTGCTGCTTGATGACGTTGCCGATCAGGCTGTCCTCCGGGCCGCCGAGGATATCGGGAATGGCGAAGATGCCGAGCGCCGGAATGAACACCAGCGCCCCGCCCGCGTAGACGCCGGGGAGCGACAGCGGAAAGGTGATGCGCCAGAAGCGCTGCCACGCGGAGGCTCCCAGGTCCTGCGCCGCTTCCAGCAGGGCAGGATCGTGCTTCTCCAGGTTGGCGTAGAGCGGCAGCACCATGAACGGCAGGCTGACGTACACCAGGCAGACCAGCACCGCGAAGGCGCTGAAGAGGAGCGGCACCGGTTCGTGGCCGAATGCGGCCAGCACGCCGTTGACCGCGCGGGCGAGCGCCGCGTTGGGGCCGAGGATGATCATCCAGGCGTAGATGCGAATGAGAAAGTTGCTCCAGAAAGGCAGGATCACGGCGAGCAGCAGGAGGTCGCGATAGCGCTTGGGGCTGCGCGCGATCAGCACCGCCAGCGGATAGGCGAGCGCGAGGCAGCCCAGGGTGGTGACGAGCGCGTAGATGACCGACTTCACGAAGATCAGCGCGTAGATCCCCTCCGAGAAGAACCGGGCATAGCTCTCGAGGTTGAGATCGACGTGTCCCTCTTCGTAGAGCGGCGCGAGACCGCCGAATTCGCCCGGCGTCCGGAACGACGCCAGCACCATGATGAGCGAGGGAATCGCGAAGAAGACGACGAGATAGAGGATCGGCGGTCCCGAGACCAGCCATTGCCCTAGGTTGCGCGCCTTGCGCACGGTCCTCACTCCTCGATGAAGTGGCCGGCGCCGATCGCCCAGCTCACCTCGACCGCGTCGCCGATCTCGAAGAAGCGGGCGCGACCGCTCTGCGAATTCGCGAGCAGCGCCTCGATCTGCGCGCCGCCGGGCATGCCGACCTTGTAGACCGTTACGTCGCCCATGTAGAGCAGCTCCTGCACCGTGCCGCGGTAGTGGTTGTCGGGCGTGCCCGGCGCGGCGGTCGCGTCGATGCGGATCTTCTCGGGGCGAAGCGCGATCGTGCCGGGCCGTCCCGTGGCGAGCGCCGAGTCGGTGGCCGCGCGCACGGGACCGAGCGCGGGCACGTCGAGCGTGACCACGCCGTTGTCGCGTGCGGCGACCGGACCGGAGAACAGGTTGCAGTGGCCGATGAAGTCGGCGACGAAGCGCGTGCGCGGAAAGCCGTAGATCTTCGAGGGCTCGTCGAGCTGCTCGACCCGCCCCTTGTTCATCACGGCGATGCGATGCGAGAGCGCCAGCGCCTCGGTCTGGTCGTGGGTCACGTAGACGAACGTGATGCCGACCTCCTTCTGCAGGTTGATGAGCTCGATCTGCATCTCTTCGCGCAGCTTCGCGTCGAGCGCGGCGAGCGGCTCGTCGAGCAGCAGCACCGCGGGATGCGTCACCAGCGCGCGGCCGATCGCCACGCGCTGCCGCTGGCCGCCGGAAAGCTCGTGCGGATAGCGCCGGCCGAAGCCTTGCAGGCGGACGTCCTCCAGCGCGCCGGCGACCTTCGGCGGAATCTCGCTCGCGGGCGTGCCGGCCATCTGCAGCGGAAAGGCGATGTTCCCCTCAACCGTCATGTGAGGGAAAAGCGCGTAGCTCTGAAACACCATGCGCATCGGCCGCCGCTCCGGAGGGCGGCCCGACAGATCTTCGCCCTTGAGCAGGATGCTGCCCTCGTCCGGCGTCTCGAAGCCGGCGATGGTGCGAAGGAGCGTGGTCTTGCCGCAGCCCGAAGGACCGAGCAAGGTGAAGAACTCGCCGGCTTCGATGCCGATGCTGACGTGGTCGACCGCAGTGAAATCGCCGAAACGACGCGTGACGTTCTGGATTTCGAGCAGCGCCATCGCTTTACGACCCGGAACCCCCCGGCGTTACGACGCGACAGGCGTCGGTTGAGCTTGCGCCGAGTCGAGAGCCTTCGAGCGATCGAGCGAATTTCCGTCCCGGCACACTCGATTGTAGCAAAATGAGGCGTGAGCTCTTGGGCTATCGATCGGCCTTCGCGAGCGTTGATGCGGCACAGCGCGGCGATTGCCTGTGCGCTCGCGCTCGGTCTCGCCAACGCGCAGGGCGAGGAGCCGCGCGTCTATCAGCTCGATCCGTTCACCCGGGCGACGACGGGCTACCCGGGTTGTCCGGACGGCAAGCCGCCGTTGCTGAGCGAGCGGGAGATGCGCGTCACCGCCCACGAGCGCGCGGAGCGCGGGACGTCGTGCTGTCTCGCCGGCGCGTGCGAATGCGGCGGCGCGTACAAGCGCGACCCCGAAATCAACGAGCGCGTGGCGGCGGCGATCCGCGGCGACCCGCGCTTTGGCGACACGAGTCTCTGGGTCACGACGACCCGGAAGTTCGTCACGCTGCAGGGCTGCGTGCGCGATCGGTCGCAGAAAGCCGCGCTCGAGCGGATGGTGAAGCGCCTTCCCGACGTCGCGATCGTATGGAACGAGACGACAATCGGCGCCAAGGCCGCGAGGAAGCCTTGATGCGGGCGTGACGCCCATCCCAGGGTTACAGAACCGGCATCGCGCCGTGTCCGCGAGGCGCGCCATAGCCGCCGGCGACGCCGCCGGTCCAGTACACGGGCCGGAGCCCGCGCTCGATGTAGGCGTGCAGCGATGAATACGGCCATTTGCCCGGCGCGCGGACGAGCCCGTGCCGCACCGGATCGGCGTGCACGTAGTCGACGTGGCGCTGCACGTCGGCCTCGTCGGAGAGCGGGCGCTCGTCGATGAGAATCCCCGCCGAATGTCCGTACACGACGTGCTCGAAGAGCTCCTGCAGCAGGCGCCAGCGCGCGATCCGGTTCCTGTCCTCGGCGGGCAGCGCCACGACGCAGTGCAGGTGATCGGGCAGGATCACGCCGGCGGTCATCGTGAACGGGTAGCGATCGCGGCACGCCCGCCACACCAGGCGCAGCGTGTCGACGTGGTCGGTGAACGCGCCGGGATGCTCGGCGTCGAGCGTGGCCGTCAGGAGATGTCGCGTCGGAGGCGCATCGGGCGGGGAGCGATCCATGCCCGCCACTCTCGCGCAGCACGAGCGGCGATGCGTGCACCTTTCGGATGATGCGGGAGGCTACGTCGGCGGCGCCGCGGGCTTCACGCCAAGCGCGTTCAGGATCTCGATCGGCAGCGGGAAGACGATGGTCGAGCTCTTGTCGCCCGCGATGTTGCCGAGCGTCTGCAGATAGCGGAGCTGCATCGCCTGCGGCTGGCGCGAGAGCATCTGCGCGGCCTGCAGCAGCTTCTCCGCGGCCTGCTGCTCGCCTTCCGCGTGGATGATCTTCGCGCGCCGCTCGCGCTCGGCCTCAGCCTGCCGGGCGATCGCGCGCACCATCGATTCGTTGAGATCCACCTGCTTGATCTCGACGGTGGAAACCTTGACCCCCCACGCGTCGGTCTGCGTGTCGATCACCGTCTGGATCGCGGTGTTGAGCCTCTCACGCTCCGAGAGCAGCTCGTCCAGCGCGTGCTTGCCCAGCACCGCGCGCAGCGTCGTCTGCGCGAGATAGCTGGTCGCGGCGAGGAACCTCTCGACCTGGATGACCGACTTCGCCGGATCGACGACGCGGAAATAGATCACCGCGTCGACCTTGACCGACACGTTGTCGAGCGTGATCACATCCTGCGGCGGCACCTCCATCACGATCGTGCGGAGATCGACGCGAACCCACTGCTGGATGATCGGAAACACCATGATGAGACCGGGACCCTTCACCTTCCAGAAGCGCCCGAGCTGGAACACGACCGCGCGCTCGTATTCGCGCAGGATCTTGAACGTGCCCACGAGCAGCAGCAGGACGATGATGACCAGGATGCCGCCGAATCCCACGCCGAAGATCATGTGTTCGCTCCTTCGATGGGTGTGACCATGAGCACCAGGCCGTCGCGGCCCGTGACCTTCACGTCCTGGCCGCGCTTGAGCGGCACCGCGCTCTGCACGCGCCACTGCTCGCTGTGCACGCGGGCCCAGCCTTGCGTCCCGGTGTCTTCCAGGACGACGCCGACGCTGCCGATCAGCTCTTCGGCCCCGGTGACGATCGGCCGCTTGCGGGCGCGCAGCGCGACGCCGCCGACGACGAGGATGAAGAGCGCCGACAGAAGCGCCAGCCCGCCGATCAGCCAGTACGGGATGCCGAAGCCGGGAACGTCGCTGTCGATGAGCATGACGGCTCCAATGGCGAAGGCGATGACGCCGCCGACGCCGAGCGAGCCGTACGACGGGAAGAACGCCTCCGCGATCATGAACGATAGCCCGAGCAGCACGAGCGCGAGCCCCGCGTAGTTCACGGGCAGCATGTTCAAGGCGAAGAGTCCGATCAGGAGCGCGATGCCCCCGAACACGCCCGGAAGCACGAACCCGGGATTGGAGAATTCGAAGAACAGGCCGTAGACGCCGAGCATCATCAGGATCAGCGCCACGCTGGGCTCGGTGATGATCGCGAGGAAGCGGCTCTTCCAGTCGGGCTCGAGCGTGACGATGCTGGCGCCGGAGGTCGAGAGGGTGCGCTCGCCCGAGGTCGTTGTCACCTTGCGTCCGTCGACTTTGGCGAGGAGATCGGCCACGTCGCGCGCGGTGAGATCGATCACCTTCTGTGCCAGCGCCTCGTCGGCCGAGAGGCTCACGGCTTCGCGCACCGCGCGCTCGCCCCAGTCGGCGTTGCGCCCCCGCAATTGCGCCAGGCCGCGGATATACGCCGCCGCGTCGTGCACCTGCTTGCGGGTGAGCGTGTCCTCGTGACCCTCGTCCTTCTTGCCCTTGTCCGCGCCCGGCTGCGGCGACGCCGGCGAGCCCACGCCGATCTGGATCGGCGTCGCGGCGCCGAGGTTCGTTCCCGGCGCCATCGCCGCGATGTGGCTGGCATAGAGGATGTACGTGCCGGCGCTCGCGGCGCGCGCGCCGCTCGGCCCGACGAAGACCGCGACGGGAACCCGCGAGGCGAGCATCGCCTTGATGATCTCCCGCATCGACGTGTCGAGCCCGCCGGGCGTGTCGATCTGGATGACGGCGAGCTGCGCGTCATCCTTGTCGGCGCGCTCGAGGCCTCGGGTGATGAATTGCGCGGTCGCCGGACCGATGGCGCCGTTCACCGGAAGCACGATCACGCTCGGCGTCGCGGCGAACGCCGAGCTCGCGACAGCCAGCAATGCAATGACGAGCCTGCGCAGAAGCTTCACCGTCTTCATGCGAACAACCGGGCGGAGCCGGGGATGGGCCGCCTATTGTACGCCGGAAGCTTTTCGAGCCCGCTTCGCTATGGGATCCAGCCTCTCTCGCGGTAGTAGCGTGCCGCGCCATCGTGCAGCGGAGCCGAGAGCCCGTCCTTCAGCATGGCCTTCGGATCGAGATTCGCGAGCGCCGGATGCATGGCCCTGAATTCGTCGAAGTTGTCGAATATCGCCTTCGTCACGATGTAGATCGTATCCGCGGGAACCCTCGCCGACGTGACCACTGTGGCCAGCACGCCGTAGGTCTTCGTCGGCTGCGGATTGTTCGCGTACATGCCGCCCGGGATCGTCACGCGAGCGTAGTAGGGGTTCTTCCTGATCAAGGCATCGATTTCGGGCCCGGCCAGAGGAACGAGCTTGGCGGCGCACGCCGTCGTCGGATCCTGGATGTTCGCCGACGGGTGGCCCACGGGGTAGAAGAAACCGTCGATCCTGTTGTCGCACAATGCGGGGCCGTGCTCGTCCGCCTTCAATTCCGACGCGAGCGCGAAGTCCGCCATCTTCATGCTCATCGACGCGAGGAGCTCTTCGATCGCGGAGCGCGTGCCCGAGCCCGGGTTGCCCACGTTGAAGCGCTTGCCCTTGAAGTCGGCGAAGGTCTTGACGTTCGCTTCCTTGCGCGCTACCACGGTGAAGGGCTCCGAATGCACGGACATCACCGCGCGTAGATCGGCGTCCGCCTTCTTGAACGGTCCCAATCCCTTGTAGCTCTGATACTGGACGTCGGACTGCGCGAGGCCGAGGTCAAGGTCGCCGGCTTCGACCGCCTCGACGTTGTAGACCGAGCCGCTGGTCGATTCGATGAAGCAGCGCAGCCCGTGCTTCGCCCGATCCTTGTTGACCAGGTGGCAGATCGCGCCGCCCACGGCGTAGTACACGCCGGTGACTCCGCCGGTGCCGATGGTGACGAGCTTCTGCTGCGCTGCCGTCTCCGAGACCGGCGCGAGCGCGAAGGCGAGCGCCGGGACGACGACGAACGCCCGAGCGAGCCTTCCGCGATCGCTCATCACCGCGCCCTTCCGCTAAACGGCACGTATCCGATAGTACTCCTTGTGCGAGCGTGCCTGCCGGTGTCGACCGCGTCGAAACGCTATTTGTAGTCCAGCGGATCGCCCGAATCGGTCGGCTTGGCGACGACGCGCTTGAGCTGCTCCCCCATGGGGAAGTTGAGCACCACGTTTCGCGGCGGAATCGGCTTCAGGAACCACTTGTCGTAGATGCGCTGAATCTCCCCGGAGGCGAACACCTCGCGCAGGCCGGCGTCCACTGCGGCTTTGAATGGCGGATCGTCGCGCCGCATCATGAGCGCGTACGGATCGGCGAGCATGCCTTCGATGGAGACCAGCCGGAAGCCGTTGGGCGTCTGCGAGGTCGCCGCGAGCCCGGCCAGCAGGATGTCGTCCTCCGAGAATGCCGCGACCCGGTCGTTGGTGAGAAGCAGGAACGACTCGGCATGATCCTTGCCGTTGATGATCGACAGGTTGAGGTTCTTCTCCTTGTTGAGGGCGGTGATCTTGCCCATCGTGTTGGTCCCGCCCGTGATCGCGACCGTCTTGCCTCTGAGATCTTCCAGCTTCTGTATCCCGCTCGAAGACTTGACGATGAACTTCGTGTTCACGATGAAGGTGGTGAGGCTGAAGGCGACCGTCTTCTGGCGCTCGAGATTGTTGACCGTCGAACCGCACTCCAGATCGACGGTGCCGTTGACCACCAGCGGGACGCGGTTGGCGGAGGTCACGAGCTGCTGGCGAACCTTGAGATCGGGCAGCTTCAGCGCCTGCCGGAGATGATCGACGACGCGCATGCAGAGCTCGACCGAGTAGCCGATCGATTTTCCGGTGTCGTCCGCGTAAGAGAACGGTATCGAGGCATCGCGCACACCGAGCACGATTTCGCCGGTGTCGCGCAGCTTCTTGAGCGTTCCGCTTTCCTGCCCAAGAGCCGGAACCGATGCCGCGATTACCGCCACGCACAAGATCGAACTGGCTTTCATGACCATCTCCTCTCTTGAGTCTCACGATTCCGTTTCGGTGCTCTGCCGGTCGAGCGCCCCGACGCCTGCGATCGCCGCGTCGAGCGCTGCCGCGAGGCGGGAGACGATCTCCTCGATTTCGGGCTCCCCGACGATGAACGGCGGAGCGAGCAGCACGTGGTCGCCTCGCCGGCCGTCGATCGTCCCGCCCATGGGGTAGACCATGAGCCCGCGCGCCATCGCCGCCGTCTTGATGCGGGCGTGCAGGCGCAGCGCGGGATCGAACGGCTGCTTCGACTCGCGATCGGCGACGAGCTCCAACCCCATGAACAGGCCCCGCCCGCGGATGTCGCCGACGTGCGGATGGTTGCCGAGCGCCGCGCCCAGCAGGGCCCGCAAGGCCGCGCCCCGCCGGCGGACCGCGGCCAGCAGATCGTCGCGCTCGATCACCTTCTGCACCGCGAGCGCCGCCGCGCACGCGACCGGATGGCCGATGTAGGTGTGGCCGTGCTGGAAGAAGCCGGTGCCCCGCTCGATCGCGCCGACGATCCGCTCGCCGATCAGAACGCCGCCGATGGGCTGATAGCCGCCGCCCAGCCCCTTGGCGATCGCGATGAGATCGGGCGCGACGGCTTCCTGCTCGACGGCGTGCAGCGAGCCGGTGCGCCCCATGCCGCACATCACTTCGTCGGCGATGTAGAGAATCCCGTGCCGGCCGCAGATGTCGCGCACGCGGCGCAGATAACCGGGCACGGGCACGAGCGCGCCGGCGGTCGCCCCGACGACGGTCTCGGCGCAGAACGCGATGACGTTCCGGCCGCCGAGCCGCTCCACCGTCTCGTCGAATTCCGCGGCCAGCCGGGCGCCGTAGGCTTCCGGCGTCTCGTCCGGGCGCCGGTCGCGATATTCGTAGCACGGCGCGACGTGCTCGACGTCGATCAGAAGCGGTGCGAACTGGCGCCGCCGCCATTCGTTGCCGCCGACCGCGAGCGCACCGAGCGTGTTGCCGTGATAGCTCTGCCGTCGCGCGATGAAGTGGCGGCGCTGCGGCTCGCCGATTTCGACGAAGTACTGGCGCGCGAGTTTGAGCGCGGCCTCGATCGCCTCCGAGCCTCCGGAGACGAGGTAAACGTGCGAGATGTTCTTCGGCGCGTGCGCGACGAGATGGTCGGCGAGCTCCTCCGCCACCGCGGTGGAGAAGAAGCTCGTGTGCGCGTAGGCGATCCTGTCGATCTGCTCGTGCATCGCCCGCATCACGTCGGGATGATTGTGGCCGAGGCAGGACACCGCGGCGCCGCCGGACGCGTCGAGGTATTCGCGCCCGGCGTTGTCGATCACGCGGATGCCGCGGCCGCTCGCCGCCAGAGGAAGGACGCCGCGCAGGCTGCGATGAAGAATGTGGCTCATGGAGAAGTCCTGCGATGTCAAATAACAACCGTCGAATAGGTGGCGCCGGGAGGATCTAGAGGCCGGACCGCCGCAGCAATACCGCGAGCAGCACGGCGAGCAGCGCCGCGATGACCACCAGCCAGCGATTGCGAACGCGCTGCGCCGCGGCCAGCTCCTGCACGGCCTCGGACGAGGCGGGCGCGGGGTTGCGCAGGTTGTCGTAGATGAGCCGCGGCAGCTGAGGCGCGACCGTGGCGAAGAACGGTGCCTCGTCGCGCAGCCGCCGGGCGAGCGCGCGCCAGCCGACCTGGTCGTTCATCCAGCGCTCGAGGAACGGCTTGGCGGTGACCCAGAGATCGAGGTCGGGATCGAGCTGGCGGCCCAGCCCTTCGACGTTGAGGAGCGTTTTCTGCAGCAACACGAGCTGCGGCTGGATCTCGACGTTGAACCGCCTCGACGCCCTGAACAGCTGCACCAGCACGCGACCGAGCGAGATCTCCTTCAGAGGCCGGTCGAAGATGGGCTCGCACACGGCCCGGATCTCGGTCTCCAGCTCGTCGGCGCGAGTGTCCGCGGGCACCCAGCCCGATTCGATGTGCGCGGTCGCGACGCGATGATAGTCGCGGCGGAAGAAGGCGAGGAAGTTCTGGGCTAGATAGTTCTGGTCGGTCTCGGAGAGCGTTCCCATGATGCCGAAGTCGAGCGCGATGTACTTGCCGCGATTCGCCGCGTCGGTCGCGACGAAGATGTTGCCGGGATGCATGTCGGCGTGAAAGAAGCCGTCGCGGAACACCTGGGTGAAGAAGATCTCGACCCCGGCGCGAGCGAGCCGCGGGATGTCGATGGCGTGCTCGCGGAGCCGTTCCATCTGGCTGATCGGCACGCCCGCCATGCGCTCCATCACCATCACCTCGCTGCTGCTCCAGTCCCAGTACACCTCGGGGATCAGCAGCAGCGGCGAATTCAGGAAGTTGCGCCGCAGCTGCGAGCAGTTCGCCGCTTCGCGCGCGAGATCGAGCTCGCCGTGGATCGTCTTTTCGAATTCGGCGACCACGTCGCGCGGCCGCAGACGCTTGCCGTCGCTCCAGAGATGCTCGACGGCCCACGCGCCCATCTGCATCAGCGCGAGGTCCTCCTCGATCGTGGCGGCGATGTCGGGCCGGAGCACTTTCACGGCGACCGGCGTACCGTCGGGAAGCTCGGCGAGATGCACCTGCGCGACCGACGCGCTCGCCACCGGCTCGCGCTCGAACGAGCGGAACACCTCGCCCACGGTCCGGCCGTAGACGCGCTCGAGCGTGCCGAGCACGTGCTCGCTGGGAAACGGCGGCACGCGATCCTGGAGCTTCGCGAGTTCCTCCGCGATGTCCGGCGGAATGAGATCGCGGCGCGTGGACAGCACCTGCCCGAACTTGACGAAGATGGGGCCGAGCGCCTCGAGCGCGAGGCGCAGGCGCACGGCCCGCGGCGTGGAGAGATCGCGCCAGAAGGTCAGCGCTCGGGCGGTCGGCCGCAACCAGCGGAAGCGCTCGTGGCCGAGCAGGAATTCGTCGAGCCCGTATTGCAGCGCGACGAGCCATATTTTCGCGAGCCGGAGCCAGCGCATGCCGGCGATTGTAAGGGATCGGCTCCGGCCGCCCGCCGGGCGCTGCACTCGCGTCCTTCTGCGGAGGCGGTCGAGGAGCAAGCCGATCCCGAGGGACAGGCAACCGGTTGTGCATCTTGGCTCGCTCGGGAACAATCCGCGGGCGATGGCCTTCCGTCTTCCGGTCCCGAAGGAGACGCCGCATCCCGCGGTGTTCATGTTCCTCATCGTTCCCTTCGGGGCGATGTCGGGCTATCTCAACGTCGCCGTGGTGTTCCTGCTCACGCAGTCCGGCGTGAGCCTCGAAGCCTCCGCCGCTCTGGTCGCGTTGAGCTACGTGCCGCAGACCTGGAAATTTCTCTGGGCCCCGATCGCCGACACGACGCTCAGCCGCAAGCGCTGGTACCTGATCGCTTCGGTGCTGAGCGCGATCGGCATCTACGCGACCGGCGCGGTGCCCGCCGTCGAGGCTTCGCTTCCGGCGCTGAGCGTCATCGTGCTCGTGTCGGGCGTCGCGTCGACGTTCCAGGCGATGGCGGTCGAGAGCATGATGGCGTACTGCGCGGCCGAGGAAGCGAAGGGTCGCGCCGGAGGATGGTTCCAGGCCGGCAACCTGGGCGGCTACGGATTGGGCGGCGGCGCCGGCCTGTGGTTGTCGCAGACCGTTCCTCCGCCTTGGATCGGCAGCCTCGCGATCGCGCTCGCGGGACTCGCCTGCGCGGCGGCGCTGTTCTTCGTTCGCGAGCCGCCGATGCCGGCGCGCGCCGAATCGTACGCCGCGACGCTGCGCGCGCTCGGGCGCGACCTGTGCCAGGTCGCCCGATCGCGGCGGGGATCGCTCGCGCTTCTCATCTGCTTCCTGCCGATCGGCAGCGGCGCGGCCTCGAATCTGTGGGCCGGCGTGGCGGGCGAATGGCACGCTTCCGCCGACACCGTGGCCATGGTGACCGGCGTCCTGGGCGGCGTGGCGTCGATGTTCGGCTGCCTCGGCGGCGGTTATCTCGCCGATCGGATGAATCGCAAGCTCGCGTACGCGCTCTACGGCGTGCTGCTGGCGCTGTGCGCGGTCGCGATGGCGATCGCGCCGCGCACCGAATGGATGTACATCGTGTTCACGATGGCGTACGCGATTCTGAACGGCTTCGCCTACGCCGCATTCTCGGCGGTGACGCTGGAGGCGATCGGCCGCGGCGCGGCCGCGACGAAGTACAACCTGTTCGCGTCGCTTTCCAACATGCCGATCGGCTACATGACCGCAATCGACGGCTGGGCGGCTGCGCGCTGGGGCGCGGGCGGGATGCTGAACCTCGAAGCCGCGGTCGGCGTCGTCGCCGTGATCTTCTTCGCGGCCGTCGCGGCGCTCGCGGTGCGACGGTCGTCTGCGATCAGGGAGCGATCGGCATGAGCATCAGAGCGATGCCCGGCTCGGCGGTTGCGGCATCTATCGCCGGCGCGAGATTCTCGACGCCAACGTGGCCGCGATCGAGAATGTGGTCACATGCAAAGCGGCATCGAATCGCTTCAGGATCCGCTTCTTGCCAAACGCGGGCCATGCCCTACTTGGTGTGCCGCTTTCCGGCTTGCCGGTCGGCGAGCGCGTCGATCCGCACTTCGAGCGCCTCCACCCGCGCGGCGGTCGCGGCGACCTCTTCGGCGAAGGTCTTCGCCTCCGCCGTACCCACGGCAAGCTTCGCTTCCTGCCCGACATAGCGAGCGACGTTATCGCCCAGGCGCTGCCGGGCGTAGTCGGAAATCTCCAGCAGCCGCCGCCCCGCATCGGCGACCTGCTGTCCGACCATCGGGCCCAGGAACGAAGCGAAGGTGCGCTCGACGAACCACGGCAGTGTCGCCGCCAGCTCGCTCAAGGTGGACGCGAGCGCGACGTCGCCCCCGGTCGCCACGCGCTGCGGCCAGCGCTCCGGCGCAGCCAGCAACCCGGGCACGTCGAGCGGCGAAACGGCCAGCGTGAGATCGGGATCGCCGGTCGCCTCGGCGAGCCGGCCCTCGGCATCGATCGCGAAGCTCGCGGCGAGGGGGCCGACTTCCATCCGCGCCGTGCGGCCGGCGTGGGCGGCGAGCTTGTCGCGCGCCCAGCGCTCGCGCTCGAGCGCGCGGTTGATCGCATCGATCGCGAGTCTCACAGCGCGTAGCCTCGGTGCACCGCCACCACGCCGGCGCTGAGATTGAACCATTCGACCCGCTCGAAGCCGGCGGCTTCCATCATCGCCTTCAGCTCGTCCTGGTCCGGATGCATGCGGATCGACTCGGCGAGGTAGCGGTAGCTCGCCTCGTCGCGGGCGACCCAGCGACCGAGCCGCGGCAGCACGTTGAAGCTGTACCAGTCGTACGCGGCCCGGAACGGCGGCGCGACGCGGCTGAACTCGAGGACGAGCGCGTTGCCGCCCGGCCGGAGCACGCGGCGCATCTCGCGCAGCGCGCGCGGCTTGTCGGTCACGTTGCGCAGGCCGAAGCCGATCGACACGCAGTCGAACGTGCGCGACGCGAAGGGCAGCGACTCGGCGTTGCACTGGACCGCGGGCGCGAGCCGGCCCTCGTCGATGAGCCGATCGCGCCCCGTGCCGAGCATGGCCGCGTTGATGTCGGTGAGCACGACCTGGCCCGTCGCCCCGACGCGATCGGCGAAGAGCCGCGCGAGGTCCGCAGTGCCGCCCGCGACGTCGAGGACACGCTTGCCCGGCCCCACTCCGGCGAGCTCGACGGTGAACCGCTTCCAGTAGCGATGCATGCCGACCGACATCAGGTCGTTCATCAGGTCGTACTTGCCCGCGACGGAATCGAACACGCCGCGAACGCGCCGGGCTTTTTCCGCGGATGGAACCTGCTCGTAGCCGAAGTGGGTCGTTTCGGTCATGTCGCGAAGTAGCCGGCGAACAAGCGATGGCTGCTCATGTCCGCCCCGCGCAAGGGTCGGGCGCTAGTGACGATGGCCGCAGGCGTGCGCGGGCGGGCTCGGCCTGGCGTTCGGGTCCGGATCGCGACTCGCCCCGGCGGCAGCCAGCCGCTCGAGATAGCGCTGCCACATCGCGTCGTGGTCCAGGACGAGCTCGTAGAGGTAGCTCCACGAGTAGATGCCGGTGTCGTGGCCGTCGGAGAATTTCGGCCGGATCGCGTAGTGGCCGACGGCCTCGACGTCGACGATGGTCACGTCGCGCTTGCCGGCCTGCAACGTCTCCTGCCCGGGACCGTGGCCGCGGACTTCCGCCGAAGGGGAATACACGCGCAGGAATTCGTACGAGAGACGCGCGCTCGTCCCGTCGGCGAACGCGATCTCCATCGCGCGCGAGGCCTGGTGGAGCTTGATCTCGGTGGGGATGGGCGTCGCCGCTTCGGTGGCCATGCGACTATTGTACGCGCCGCTCCCCCAGCAGCGAGCAATGACCCGTGCGAGGGAGTGGGTGCCGAGCGAGCGCGGGTCTTGCGAGCTGCCCTACTGTACGATATCGAGATTGCCGATGCCGGCCATCACGTTCCGGTTCTTCGCGTCCTTGCCGTGCAGCTTGATCTCGAGGCGCAGCTCGTTCAGCGAGTCGGCATTCCGCAGCGCGTCCTCGTAGCTGATCATGCCGGCCTCGTAGAGATCGAACAGCGCCTGGTCGAAGGTCTGCATGCCCAGCTCGCGCGACTTCTTCATGATCTCCTTGATGCCGGACACGTCGCCCTTGAAGATCAAGTCCGAGATCAGCGGCGAATTGAGCATTACCTCGACCGCGGGAACGCGGCCCCGCCCGTCCCGGCGTGGGATGAGTCGCTGCGAGACGAACGCCCGGATGTTGAGCGAGAGGTCCATCAGCAGCTGCGCGCGGCGCTCCTCGGGGAAGAAGTTGATGATCCGGTCGAGCGCCTGGTTGGTGCTGTTCGCGTGGAGCGTGGCGAGGCACAGATGGCCGGTCTCCGCGAACGCGATCGCGTAGTCCATCGTGTTGCGGTCGCGAATTTCACCGATGAGGATGACGTCCGGCGCCTGGCGCAGCGAGTTCTTGAGCGCGATCTCCCAGTTGTCGGTGTCCACCCCGACCTCGCGCTGGGTGAGGATGCAGTTCTTGTGCTCGTGCACGAACTCGATCGGATCCTCGATCGTGATGATGTGGCCGTAGCTGTTCTCGTTGCGATAGCCGAGCAGCGCCGCCATCGACGTCGACTTTCCGCAGCCCGTCGCGCCGATGAACATCATGATGCCGCGCTTGCTCATGCACACGTCCTTGAGGACGGGCGGGAGGTTGAGCTCCTCGAAGGTGGGGATGACGGTGTTGATGGTGCGCATCGCCATGCCGACCCGACCCTGCTGGACGAACGCATTGCACCGGAATCGGCCGATGCCGGGAGGATTGATCGCGAAGTTGCACTCCTTCGTCGATTCGAACTGGGCCGCCTGCTTGTCGTTCATCACGCTGCGCGTGAGCTCGATCGTGTGTTGCGGGCTGAGCGGCGTCTTGGAAACGGGGACGATCTTGCCGTCCACCTTGATCGCCGGCGGAAATCCGGCCGTGATGAACAGATCGGAGCCCTTCTGCTTGACCAGCAGATCGAGAAGATCGTGGATGAACTTGGTGGCGGTTTCGCGTTCCATGGAGATTCGCTCCGACACGGCGCCTGAGGTCAGCCGCCGAACAGCTCCTTGTTGACGGCGCGGAGGCGGGCCTCCGCGAGCTGGACTTGGTTGCGCTTCACCATCTCCTGCAGGCACTGATCCATGGTCTGCATGCCTGCCGACTGGCTGGTCTGGATCACCGAGTACATCTGCGCGACCTTGTTCTCGCGGATCAGGTTCCGGATCGCCGGCGTGCCGACCATGATCTCCCAGGCGGCCGTGCGACCCTGACCGTCCTTGGTCTTGAGCAGCGACTGCGAGATCACCGCCACCAGCGATT
>Ga0187779_10000614_pt1 | contig 23918 bp, 21 predicted proteins | sample 1015_Q2_SP10_10__FD_132435 | JGI IMG/M metagenome (GOLD analysis project Ga0187779, IMG submission 132435) | Tropical peat soil microbial communities from peatlands in Department of Meta, Colombia - 1015_Q2_SP10_10_MG | ecosystem: Environmental > Terrestrial > Soil > Wetlands > Peat | place... | reverse complement strand
TGCCTGAGCCAAAGCGCGTCTCCGTGGATCGCGCACGAACGACGGGGCGTAATAACTCGGAGGTCATGGTTCAAAGCAGGATTGCCGAAAGCGGGGATCTGCCCCGACGTGGAGCACATCGTTCGCTTCCGTTCTCGAAAAAGCTAAGACGCACGATTTCTACCCAAATCCTCTGAGATACCTACCCACTGCATGGAGCCGGGGAGGTTCAGCGCTCTGCGCCGAGCGCAAAGCCTGCCTTATTTCCGCCCACTACGTAAGCTAACCTCGGACATAACGGTCTGTCGTTGACCCTGGCAGGAAGGAAATGCCGGGCTGGACAGGGTCACTCCGCTGATATCGCATCAGGGCATCTTGCTCGGTAACCAAAGCGAAATCGATAAATGTCGCAAAAGGATCAGGTTGAAGACGTAGACTTTGCACAATCGCCCCGATCTGAGCAGATTACTATGAATGATTTCCTAAAGGGCAAACTTGAACCTGGCGATAGGGTGAATCTCACGCCTCAAATTTCCGATGGAGTTCGCCTGCTGCTTGCGGACCTTGATGGAAGCACGGTCTTGTCCGTCAACGGCGTTAAGGTCGTGCTGCGTTCAGCGGATGGCTCGTTGGAAGTGGAAATGCACCGCAGATACTTTTGCAGGACCTACTATGTTGGCCATCCTGATGATCCGTGCCCTGTTTGCGGCTATCAAGAACCAAAATAAAGGTTGTCGAACCAGCTCGAGGAATTGGTTCGCGAGTGGCAAAGCTCAAGCCGTGATTGCGCCATCGGGACGCCAAACCGGAGTTTCTCGCTCGGCACTGAGTCACTCTATTTTGAATGGCGGAGCCTACCATCCGAAGTAAGAAAACACCACAGCGAGGGTATCGTTCACGCCATGAGCTATCGTGCCTGCCCAGAGGCGCCCTGAGAGGAGGTACGCACTTCCAAGGATAAGTCCGGATCCTGTACTTTCAAGCATTCCGGCACCCCCCTTGTAGAAATGGCCAAAACCGAAGGCTGCTGAAGCAATGACTAACGCGACCGTCACACCCCAGGCGTTTCGACCGAACACATCAAGAGCCCTCCGCTGAATGTATCCGCGGTAGCCAATTTCCTCACCGAATGCGGCGAAGACCCAAACAAACAGAACGGTCTGCAGCGCACGATGGACATCGTGTACCCGCGTAAGTATTGAAGATACGCGCGGAGGGGCCCCAAAATAGTGAGCGATAGGCTCGAAGATCATGTCCTTGACTTGGAGAAGAACAACACAGAGTACAGCGAGCAAAAGCGCGAGGGCCCACGACGCAGGGCGTTTATAGAGATGCCAACCCCAATTTCCTTCACGCATGCGAAATGACGCAATCGCCAAGACGAAGAGAATCGGGACTTCGTTTGGAATCCAGTGATAAACGTTGTGAGCAACGATGATCAGCATCGCCAGGCAGATCTCACCGCAAGAGATGGCTCGCTGCTTTCGGGTAAGATGCTTTGAAGCTTCATGTGGCGACACATCAAAATTGCTCATGGAGGTTCCTGCGAAATCCTTCGGCTGGCCAACTGAAAACTTCGAGTAGCCGGCAAACGGAACGTTCGCGGGAATGTCCGTGAGCCATCGGCATCACTGGCTAGGTTGTTTTGCTGTGGAGGTTTCGCTCGGCTGTGGAGGCGAGCCGCCATCAAGTGAGCGCCCATCCGGGAAGGTTACTCGCCGTGCGTTAACAAAATGGGAGCCGTCTCTCGCACGGTAGCCGTCAACGACGATTGTGTCGCCTATCTTCAAATCACCTTTTGTCCAGCCTCGCCGCGTGAGCGCTAGGGGGCTGGCTCCCTCGCAGGCCCAGTTTGTTAGGTTGCCTTTTTCATCGACTACATCGAGATAAAAGTACGAATGCGGATTCGTCCATTCCACGCGCGTGATCCTTCCGACTAGGCGTACCGGCTTGGTGCCGTCAAACTCAGCTGCAAACGAGTGGTGAGCGGCTGCCGACTTACTGAAAGAGAAAAGCAGGATCGTTACAAAGAGTGACGCCTGGATGTTCATCCGCATCTCCGGGAACTCCAATGATAGGACAAAACAAATTCGGTTGGCTCGCCTAGATGCAGGGACCGGCACTGCCAGACTTGTTGGACCACGCGCATAAAGGGCCCTCGGGCATGAGCGGAGCTTATCCGATCTACTGTAAGATTGCCACGCCGAACTCCGATTCCAGGCGCGAAAGGGGTCTCTTATGCATTGGAATTCTCTGTTGCGGCTTCGATTTTCGTCACGTTTGATCACTTTGGCCGTGGTCTTCGCAAATGCGTCGTTCGTTATCCCCGCTAAGGTCACAGCACAAGATGAATCGCGAAGCCAGGCCACTCCTGCGGCACCTGGTGGGACAAAGCCAACGAACTCTGAGTTGGAATCTGCGGTCTCATCGTTCTCTCGACGGGAAGAGGACGTGCCCAAGGGGGCCACGCCGCGAGCCGGACAAGGGCGTCCGGATCTGTCCGGCTATTGGGTCCCTTCTAGCAAGGACAAGCCGGTAGGAAACATTGGCAAGGACTTGCCCGGCTACCAGCTGCCATTTACAAAGGCGGGTCGTGCCGCGCTGAAATACAACGTGGAACATACGATTGATCCCGAAAGCCTTTGCATTGTCGGGGGGATACCGCGTCACGACGCCAGCGCCTTGCCATTTCAACTCCTCGAGGGAGCAGATCATGTGGCGTTTCTGTACTGGTACACAACCTACCGCTTGATCCCGACCGACGGTCGCAAACACGGCGAGGACCCTGACCCGTCATTCTTTGGCGAAGGGGTGGGCAGCTGGGATGGCGACACCTTGGTTATCGATTCCATCGCATTCAAGGGCGCGCGTACCTGGGCCGACGAAAATGCGAATCCGCACAGCGACCAGCTTCACACCGTCGAGCGGTGGACACGTCCCGATCTCGGCCATTTGCACCTCGAACTGACGGTGATCGATCCGAAGTTCTATACAGAGCCAATTCACTATCAGCGTACCTGGTTACTCGGCGCGCCTGGGCAACAGGTGCAGGAATACTCTTGCGCGGAAGAGAACGTTGACGCGCCACACCTACAACCGGGGCCGGGCCCCATCGGTCCGGACGGTCAGCGCGGCTATGAAAAACTCGCTCCTTTGCCGCCTCCCCCTGACAAAGACCATCCGGCAAAGACCTCGATTCCGGAATAAGCGGATTCTCTCGTTGCTGTGGTGTGGAGCCTTGCTTTCACATTGCCTCCGAGCAAGGTTGTGTGACATAAGTTCGAAACCACGATGACGTTTACTCTGCTCGATTGGTCCGCAATCATCGGATATCTGGTAGTGACTCTGCTGCTGGGTTCGTATTTCTGGAGCAGCGCTGAGAAAAGCACCGAGGAATATTTTGTTTCCGGACGAAATGTGTCGTGGTGGCTTGCTGGAACATCGATGGTGGCCACCACCTTTGCTGCAGACACTCCCTTGCTCGTGGCAGGGCTCGTCTATACACAGGGTGTGGCGGGGAACTGGCTGTGGTGGGCGTTTCTGCCGTCTGGCATGATGACGGTTTTCTTGTTTGCGCGCTTGTGGCGCCGGTCCGGACTGATGACGGACGTGCAGTTTGCTGAGATGCGGTACGCGGGCAAACCGGCCTCATTCCTGCGAGGTTTCCGGGCGATTTACCTCGGCCTGCTCATGAATTGTCTGATTCTCGGCTGGGTTACAAAGGCGATGATCGGCATTGTGTCTACAACGATGGGTCCCACCATGAGAGGATGGCCGATCCTGGTAGCGTTTTCGAATTTTCTGAGCCGCCTTTTCGGCTCGACGTTTTCAGGCGCGGATGGACAGGCGCTGGTCGTATGCATTTTTTTTCTGATTCCATTCACGGGAATCTACGTGACGCTCGGCGGATTGACGGGCGTGCTGTGGACGGACCTCTTCCAGTTTGTGCTGAAGATGTCGATCGTGATCGGTGTTGCCTGCTACGCGGTGCGTGCTGCGGGCGGCATAAGAACGCTTCTTTCGCGAATCGACGCGATGCGGGCGGTGAATGGCGGCTCGGATCCCACGGCGTTTCTGCCCGACTTTTCGCGCGGTCTCACGATGGAACCGCTGTGGACACTGCCCGTGGTCACATTCGCGGTCTATCTCGGAGTGCAGTGGTGGGCGTTTTGGTATCCCGGCGCGGAGCCGGGCGGTGGCGGATACATTGCCCAGCGCATCTTCAGTGCGCGCGACGAGCGGCAAGGACTACTGTCGGTTTTGTGGTTCAACATCGCGCATTATGCTCTGCGGCCCTGGCCGTGGATTCTGACGGCTCTGGCTGCCATCGTGTTGTACCCAAATCTCACGCGTCCGGAAACCAGCTACATGATGATTGTCAATGATTACGTTCCGCACGCGTGGCGCGGCGTGGTTCTTGCCGGATTTCTGGCAGCATTCATGTCCACGATCGCGACGCAGTTGAATTGGGGAAGCTCTTACTGCGTCACAGACTTCTACCGCCGCTTCGTCAAGCGCGATGGCAGCGAGCGGCATTATGTCCGCGTATCACAACTTGTGACTGTGCTCCTTGTTATCGCGACGGGATACGTTGCTGGACAGATCGTGTCGATTCGCTCAGGCTGGCAGGTCGTGTTGCAAGTGGGCGCCGGAACGGGAAGCGTGTACTTGTTGCGCTGGTACTGGTGGCGAATCAATGCCTGGAGCGAAATCACGGCAATGATCGTCGCGCTGCTTTCAACAGTCGCCATTCATTGGGACGGTTTGTGGCAAGCGCTTCTCCATCGCCGGGACCTGTTTTCGGGGTCGGCGAGCGTGGTCTTTGCGAAGGCAACCCTGACGACGACCTTGCTGACATCGATTGCGTGGATTTTTGTAACGTGGCGGACGAGGCCAGAACCGGAGAGCGTACTTGTTTCGTTTTACCGTAAGGTGCGTCCGCAGATTACGGGATGGAAGCGCGTGGCGGCCCTTGCGCCGGAAGTTCCGCAGACACGCGATCTCGGGCGGAATCTTTGGTGTTGGATTCTCGGCTGCGGGATGGTCTATGCGATGCTATTCGGCGTGGGAAAACTGCTGCTGGAGCGTTGGGAGACTGGAAGCATTCTGATTCTTGTCGCTGTTGTTTCCGCCTGGCTGATGTGGCGTGAGCTCAAACACGCAAAGCAATCCGACCCTGACGTGCTGGATGGAAACGCTGTGGCATCGAGGCCGCAAGGCAATGCTGGAAGCCATTCGTCGTGAACTAGCGGAAGCGATTGCCGAAGCTGGGGGGAGTCGATCGACTCGTGCGTCCGCAGCCTGCGCCGCTAGGAAGAATACGCAGCTCTTGCCCGTCGGGGGTGCTTGTGCGTATTTGCCTTCGCCCAAAGCCTAAAGCCGCCTACGAAGGCGTTGGCATTCGCGCCCTCGCGGCAGCCTTTCGGTAGCGTCTTGAGGTATTTCACGTTGCCTCCACCGAGAACGACATCGTCGGGCTCAAGAGCGGCGACTAGATGCGTCACAACGTCGGCAACCCGCTTGCGCCACTTGGCTTTTCCCTGACGCTTCAGGCCGGCAATGCCAAGATAATCCTCGTACGTGCCTTTGCGATAGGGAAGGTGACCCAGCTCCATCGGCTCCAGATTTCCATCGGCAATCATGGCGCTGCCGAGGCCGGTGCCCAGCCCGAGGAAGAGCATTCTGCCGCCCTTGTAGCTCCCCAGGGCCTGCATGGCAGCGTCATTGATCACTTTCACCGGACGTCGGAAAGCCTTCTCAAAATCAAAGTTTACCCAGCCGGAACCAAGATTGTGCGGCTCGTGGAGGATCCGGCCATGGAGAACCATAGCCGGAAAACCGATTGAGAGCACGTCGTAGTTCCAGCCGGCGGTCAACTTCTTCACGCCGGCGATCATCTGCTTCGGCGTCATCGTCGGACCGGATGCGAACTTCTGCGGCGTCCTCTGGCCAGAAGCCAATACCTTTACGTGTGTTCCACCAATGTCAATTGCCAAGACTCTCATGGGCTACCTCGACTACCCTTCCCGTTCAATAGATCGCTCGCAGTCTTCGCTTCGCTCGCAAGTTGATCGTATCTTCCCCATACCATTTGCACCCGACAGCCCTGCCATGTTTCTTCAGCTACTTCTTCCCACTATCGCTGGATGGCCATAGAAAGCACAGCAAATAGATAGAACCAGAGACCGTCGATGAAATGCCAGTAGAGGGCCATCGTGCTCAAAGCCGCTTGCTGGCGAGTCTTCTGGGTGAGTCGGTTGACGAAAAAACCCACGGAAATCAATGTCGCGATGCCCCCCAAAAGGTGCAGTCCGTGCGCGCCCGTGATCAAGTAGAAGAAAAAACTGCCAGGATTGGAAGCAAAATGTAGTTTTTTGAGGATAAGCTCCCTCCATGCCAACGCCTGGCCGAAAAGGAATAATAGGCCGATCGATGCAGTGACAAATATCCAGCGCATGCAGTGTGAACTCTTTCCGGTGTGCAGCGAGAAACGGGCCAATTCGATCGCTAAGCTGCTGAGTAGGAGGATCACCGTGTTCACGTACAAGACGCGGGGCAAGGGAATCGAAACCCAGTCCTTCGCATGAACCCAGCGTGATTGCAGAACGAGCGTCAACGTGGCAAAGAGGGCCGCAATCCAAATGATTGCAAACAACGTAAGCATGCGATAGGCGCCAGTAGGGGCAGCCCACCTCTTTGGGGGGTCGAGTTCTGATGTTTGGCGCGAATTGTACCCAGGGTCGTCAGGTCCGCCGCCGATCCCATTTCCGTTGTGATCAAGCGGACTATCTTTAGGTTCAGACTCAATTGGTGGAGAAAGCAAGATGCCGGCCATCGTGTGAGCTCACGCCACGTCCCAGGCATGGGTGACTCTACTCGCGAGCGGCTGGTGATCGCAAGAACTAGATGCGAATCTATGGCACTCACTCAGTGGGTTGTTTTTCAGGGTGTCGTCTCGATCCTACGTGTGACGACGGCGCGCAGAGTCTGTTTGATTTTCTTGGCGACAATATTATATTCGTCGTCGAGCGCAGCATCCTCGAAAGCAACCGGGGCCTATCGATTCAACGAGCAGGAGGACGGTGCCGTGACATCTCAAAAACCCATGTACGACAAGACCCAAGTGAGCCTAGCTCTCGAGGTGTCCATACACATTGCCTTAGCGTTCATGCTGGCCGTCGCCTGTTTCCTGATCCTGCGCCCTTTCATCCCTGTCATCACCTGGGGCATCATCATCGCTGTCGCTGCCTACCCGGGCTTCCGAAAGCTGCAGCTTGCGCTGGGCGGCCGCGGGGTTCTGTCCGCTATCCTTCTCACCGTTCTACTCCTGGCTCTTTTGATTGTTCCAGTTGTCCTGCTTGCGGGAACTTTGATCGAGGGCGTTCAGACCCTCGCAGGCCAGGTCAAGGAAGGAACCATAACTGTCCCGCCCCCTCCTGCCAGCGTCGCAACGTGGCCGATCATCGGCGCTCCATTGACGAGCGTGTGGGCCCTGGCCTCTCGGGACCTAGCGAAGGCGGTCAAAGATTTTGCTCCTCAGATCAAAGCAGTTGTCCCTGGGCTGCTCTCCGCTTCGGCAGGAATTGGCCTCATCGGTCTGGAATTCGGTTTTTCCATCCTACTGGCCGGAGTCCTTCTGGGGAATGCCGAGGCAGCTTATGAAGTAACGTGTTCCCTGGCAAACCGGATTTTTGGTGACAAGGGGCCCGAATTTCAGAAACTCATTGGTTCCACGATCCGTAGTGTCACCACTGGAATTGTCGGTGTGGCACTGATCCAATCAGTTCTCGCGGGCGTTGGTTTTCTTCTGGCGGGGCTGCCCGGCGCGGGGTTGTGGGCGATTCTGTTCCTAATTGCGGCCGTGCTGCAGGTGGGTGTGATCGTTCTTGCTCCCGCCGTGATTTACGTATTTATGACCGCGAGCGTTACCAAGGCCGTGATTTTTTTGGTTTGGTGCCTCTTTGTCGCCCTACTGGACAATGTTCTAAAGCCTCTCCTCCTGGGGCGGGGCGTCGCAGTTCCCATCGCGGTGGTGTTTTTGGGCGCCATTGGTGGGTTCGTAGCTATGGGCATAATCGGCTTGTTCGTCGGCGCCATCATCTTGTCCGTGGGATACAAGCTCTCCCTCGCTTGGCTAGAGTAGAGGTCTTACCGCCTTTGCGCTTTGTATCTTCCATCTACTGGGGGACGGAAGAACACGATTCCCGGACTATAATCACATCATGCTGCTGGCTCCAGGCACGAAACTCGGTGCCTACGAGACCGTTGCAGCGTTGGAACCCCTCAAGTCAATGACGCCAGTCTTGGATCGCGGTAGACTGAAGCGCGCATAGCCAACCTAGAGCAAAGGAAACTGACACCATGCGCAGATTGCTGATTCGCGAGGCGACCGTGATCACCATGGACCCCAGGCTGGGAGACCTGAGGCCCGGAAGTATCTTGATCGAGGACGAACGGGTTGTGGCCGTGGCAGATCGGATCGATGCAGTTGACGCTGAAATAGTCGACGGGCGCTCGTTTATCGTGATTCCCGGCCTGGTGAACGCCCACATGCACACCTGGCAGACGGGTTTGCGAGCAGTTTCATCGAACTGGACACTGCTTGAGTATTTCCGATGGATGCATGCCGGTTTAGCAACGCAATTCCTTCCCGAAGACATCCGCATCGCGACCCTTGTTGGCGCACTCAACCAACTGAACTGCGGAACAACGACGCTTGTGGATTGGTGCCACAACAATCCGACCCCGCAGCATACCGATGCTGCCGTGGAGGGTCTTAGACAGTCTGGAATTCGCGCTGCCTTTTTCCACGGCTCCCCGAAACCGGACCCGAAGCCGGGTGAGCGACATTTCTCCGAGGTTCCCCATCCTCGAGGCGAGGTCGAGCGGCTGCTGCGCGGGCCATTCGCCAAAAAAGATCAGTTGCTCACACTCGGTCTCGCCATCCTGGGTCCGCATTACTCAACCTTGGAAGTGTCGCGGCATGATTTCCGATTGGCACGGGAAATGGGCTTGATTGCATCGATGCATCAGGGGGGTGGTCCGCCAAAGACCCCCGAGGGTTGGGATGTGCTGGAGGCGGAAGGTCTGGTCGGCGACTTTGTAAACATCGTTCATGGGAACGACTTGCCGGATGATCGATTGGCGCGCTTCGTCGGTCACGGGGTGACTTTTTCAGTGACGCCAGAGAACGAAATGGCGCAGGGACATGGCCACCCGATTATTGGCCGCTTGCGCAAATTGGGCGTAGCTCCGTCGCTGGGCATCGATCTCGAGAGCGTCGTCTCGGGAGACATGCTGACGGTTGCGCGAATCGCGCTTGCGCACCAGCGTGCGCTGGACAATGCCGCGTTCCGCGCCCTGACCGGCACGATTCCCGAGACAACCACGATCCCCGTGCGCGACGCACTTTCCTGGATCACCCTCGAAGGGGCGCGGATGCTCCGGATGCAAGATCGGATGGGCACAATCACGCCGGGCAAGCTGGCCGACCTCGTGCTGATTCGTGCCGACGCGCTGAATGTTTGGCCGGTGCACGACCCCGTGGCAACGGTGGTCATGCAGGCCAGCCTGACGAACATCGACTCCGTCATGGTTGCTGGGGTTTGGAGGAAGAGGGATGGAAAGCTGCTGTTCGCCGATTTGGAACGAATCAAGAGCGAGCTCTTGCGTTCCGGCAGCCGCATCCTTGCAGGCTTGGGCTGGCGGCCAGACTTGCGCCAGGTCGAGACAGGGGAACGCACCGCTGCGGGCTAGAGGGGCGTAGGAGTGGGTCTTCGAACGCAAACTCAGTCATGGGATTTCAACTTCAGCAGCGGCAGGTCGGTCGCGTCATCGTGATCGAAGCGGTAGGGAGATTCACCTCGATCGACGGCCACACGAGACTCCGTGACTTAATCCATGTTGTCACCGGCTACGGGGCGAAGAAGCTCATTCTCAATCTCGCCAGGGTCGAGTTTATCGACAGTTCTGGCATCGGTGAGCTGGCACGATCCTATTCCGTCGTCCGGCAGACGGGCGGAGAAATGAAGCTAGCCGGCGTGAACCAGAAAGTATTGGAGGTGCTGGAAATCTCCCACGTCAATTCGATTTTTGAAATCTACTCGGGTGATGGCGATGCCCTTCAAGCGTTTGGGGAACGCACTTGATCCTTAAGCCAGCTCGCTCGCTAGCCCGATCCATGTACGATTGAGTGCACCCCCGTAGTGACTTTTCTGGCTCAGACCCATGCTTTCGTCCAGGTTCGAACTACCTGTTTGACTGATGCGGACAGGTGCGCACCGTGCGAGATTGCTCTGGGAGGATGACCATGGAGAACGCACTGGTCGGCCTGTCAAACGAGTTGGCTCAAATCGTTCAAGACCTGGACCGATACGTTGTGAGCGTACACGCTCGTCGGCATTATCCTTCGAGTGGGCTCTGGTGGGGGCCCGATGTGATCGTGACGGCAAGCCACACGATTCAGCGGGATGAGGACATTACTGTTAGCCTTGCTGGCGGGGCCGCCGCTGAGGCCTCGCTCATCGGGCGAGATTCGGGCAGCGATTTGGCAGTTCTAAGGGTAAAAGAAGCGGGTCCGTCGCGCGCCGAACGTGCCGTAGCCGAGACAGTCAAGGTCGGAGAGTTAGCGCTCGTGGTCGGCCGGTCGCCCGATAGCGGGGTCAACGCCAGCCTCGGGATCATCAGCGCCCGGTCGGGTCCGTGGCGAACGTGGCGAGGGGGCCAACTAGACGCCTACATTCGGCTGGACGCCCGCCTGTTCCCGCAGTCCTCAGGAGGGGCGGTAGTGAACGGCCGGGGCGAAATCATCGGACTCGCCACGTCCGCTTTGTCCCGAATTGCAGGTTTGGCCGTGCCGGTAGCCACAATCAAGGATGTGACGGGAAAACTGATGGAAAGAGGCTTTGTGCCTCGCGGCTATCTGGGGATCGGTGTACAACCGGTGCCGATTGGTGAAGGACTACGACAGAAGCTCGCTGTCCCCAACCAGAACGGATTGATTGTCCTGACCGTTGAATCCAATGGACCTGCCGACAAAGGCGGCGTTCTGCCAGGGGACATTGTGCTCAGAGTCAACGAGGTCACGACCGAGGAAACCGAAGATCTCCAGGCTTTTTCACAGTCTGCTGAAATCGGCAGGTCGGCAAAGATCCAGCTCATATGCGGTGGCGTACGGAAGGAAGTGAGTGTCGTCGTAGGGGAGCGTCCAAGAAGGAGAAGTTAGAATGTCTACGGACGGCTTCGGAGAAATAGCGGAAAGCCTGCGTCGTGCCACCGTGTACATTCGCTCGGGGCGACATGGACAGGGTTCCGGATTTATCGTAAGGCCCGAAGGGGTGATCGTGACCAACGCACACGTTGCCGCGTCCAGCCCGATTCGTGTCGGGCTGTGGGACGGAACACAGGCCCAGGCGAATTTGGTCACGCGTGACCCCGGGCGCGACATAGCCATTCTTCAGCTTTTGAAGTCCGGGTTGCCGTCTGCCACGCTAGCCGACTCCGATCAAGTTCGCGTGGGCGAGCTCGTGATTGCAATTGGAAACCCCCTAGGATTCATGGGAGCGCTTACGACCGGGATCGTCTATTCCATCGGGCGAGTGGGCGGTCTGGGACCCATGAAATGGATTCAGTCGGATGTCCGACTCGCCCCCGGAAATTCGGGAGGGCCGTTGGCCAACGCACGAGGGCACGTTCTCGGAGTGAATACCATGGTCGCGGCGGGCATTGGCTTGGCTATACCAAGCAATACAATTTCACGGCACCTCAAGGCGCAGCGCTGGACGCCTCCGCTTGGTATCGTCGCCCGCCCCTTTGAGATGAGGAGGATTGGGCGAGAGAAGCTCGGCCTACTGATATTAGAAGTTGTAAAGGATGGCGCGGCGGCAATGGCATCTCTTGTGCCCGGCGACATTTTGATCGGCATGGAGGACAGGGGCTGGGACGCGATTGACGATTTCGAAAGAGCGCTGGATGATGCAGGAAACCGCGTGATTCGGCTTCAGTTCCTTCGGGGTGACCGGACAAATGTCAGAACCGTTGCGGTGCAGCTTCGCTCACGAACCAGGGTCGCTGCATGATTCGGGTGTTGATTAAAGCTCCGACCCCTGTAGCCAGGGCGGGGCTCGAGAGTTTGATACGCTCGTTCCCCTCACTGCAAATAGTTGGCGGGTACGCGGAGCAACCCGACAACGTTCTCGCAGATTCTTCCCCGGATGTCATCGTCGCGCAGATCGAAAGCGCAGACGACCCGCAGCTTGAGCAGCTTCTTGAGGAGGCAGAGGGCGGTATGCCGGTCATCTTGCTCGCTCGTGGCCCTTCGACCGAGTGGGGTGCCATGTTTCGGCAGGGCATTCGAGGAGCTCTGCCGAGCAATGCTTCCGGTGATCAGATCGGCGCGGCGATCGAGGCGGCTGTCGCCGGGCTGGTCGTGTTTCATGCCAGTGATACAGATCGCCTATTCGAGCCTGTCGGTGTGCAGGAATCGATGGACTCACTTCCCGAGGCTTTGACGGCTCGCGAAATCGAGATTCTTCGATCCCTAGCGGAGGGCCTTGGGAACAAGGAGATCGCATCGCGACTCAAGATCTCTGAGCACACCGTGAAGTTCCATGTGGCATCCATCATGGGAAAGCTGGGCGTAGGCAATCGCACCGAAGCCGTAATGTCCGGGATTCGTCACGGCATCGTCTCCATCTGAGCTTGCAGCTGATCATGCGGTGGGCTCAGCGGTCGTTGACGTAAAGATCCGGGAATTGCTTTTTCAAATTGGCGACCTTGGGAAGATCGTTGATCCGTATATAGGGGTTGTCAGGATGATGGACAACGTAGTCCTGATGATAGTTCTCTGCGCGGAAGAACGCTTTAAAGGGCACAATTTCGGTCACGATGGGACTGGGAAACACCTTCGCCTGAGTTAATTGGCTCACATAGGCTTGCGCGATACGCTGTTGATCCGGAGTTTCGTAAAAGATCGCCGAACGATACTGCGTTCCCTCATCGGGTCCCTGCCGATCTAGCTCGGTCGGGTCGTGTGCTACCGAAAAGAATATTTTGAGAAGCTGACCGAAGGTGACCTTCGATGGATCGTAGATGACTTCGACCGACTCGGCGTGTCCGGTCTCGCCACTGCTGACTTCCTCGTAACTCGGGGACTTAACGGAACCCCCTGAGTAGCCCGCCGTGGCTTGGGTGACTCCTCTGACGTGCTCGAAGACGGCCTGGATGCCCCAAAAGCACCCCCCTGCAAACACAACCGTCTCACGCCCATGTGCGACAGCTGGGGACTCGTCTATGTTCGGATCGGGAAGGCTCGTTGCTCCGCCAGCTGGACTCCATCCGAAAGCATAGAACAACGCCCCGGCCGCCGCGACAAGCCATAGCGAAGACCTCAGGATTCGACTCGAAGTTCTCACTTTCGATATTATAAGCCCAGCCGACCCCATCGACACTGTCGGTCTACAGACCATTGTCGCGGAACGATGCGGTGGGACCGCCCTTCGTCGTCGTAAGTGAAGACTTCGGCACATCGGCCCCAGCGAATGATCGTGTGCAGCGTGGCAGCGCTTGAGACGGCATAGCCACTTGCAAAGCGCCCGTTGGCATGCGGGAGAATGGCATTGGCCACCGCGGCCCCACAAAGCGCAACGAGAACCTGCTGGCGGGGCGAGCAGTGCCATTTCCTGAGCAGGGCTTGTGGAGATATGTCGAGAATCAACTACTTCTAGATGGGAGCAGTCGAAGCAACGAATTCGACTAGATGCGCGCCAGCGCCGTGGCTTCATCCTCAGCCAGGCTTAGAACCCCGTCCAGCCGGACCATTTTCAGCAGCATGAGGACACGTTTGTTCGCGGAAAAAAACGTGCACTTTCCACCGGCCCGGTTGAGCATGGTGAAGGCGCGAACCAGAGCACCGATGCCCGAGCTGTCTAAGTCGGTAACGCCCGCGAGGTTGATGGCAATATGCGTGGACCCCGCGTCCATCAGCTTCTGAACCTGGTCGCGAAAGTGCTCCTGTGCCGGGCCCAGTTTCAACGGCCCGTCGAGATCGAGGATTGTGGCCGAACCAGCGGTGCGGACTTGAATCTTCAAGACTGCCTCTCTATGGTCTGTAACCTAACCGAATTGCCTTCTGCGATCAAGGCCAGCGATGTAGATTCTTGACGCGTTTGTACTGCATTTGCTAGGCTTCGCCATCCGCTCTTCTTCCCGTACCGGATGTGATTTCGCGAGGCGAGGGCGCGTTTTCCCGCCTCCGGGGGGGCCGTGCAAACATCGGCTGCACTGTTCGAGCTGGCGAGCGTGTCTCTCGCCTGCCGCGATTCAGATACACTGCTGAAGACCTTGGCCGCACGCATTGGACAGGCGCTAGGCGCCAAGGCCGTGCTTGTCTGGCTGGGCGACCTTGAAGCGGGGTTGGTCTGTCGGGCACGCTGGACAGCGCCGGGGGAACGGTTCAGTCCCTCCGAAGAGCCTGCCGCAGGGGGCCTTCTAGCAGAGGTATTTGAATCGGGCGAAACACGCCGCCTGGGCCCAAGGCAAATCGACCCGAAGGATTTTGATCACCTGGACGAGGGCAGCCGTGTTCGCGTCAAGGCGGCCGTTTGTGCTGCTTTGCCTGGCGTGGAGGGCTCCAAGGGCGTTGTCGAGGTATTGGGCAAACTCGCCGGAGACTTTGGCTTTGACGACGGTCAGTTCTTGGAGGAAGCCAGCCGACTCGCCGGCCACGCCCTCACCAATCTGGAAGCAATCGAATCCGAGCGCCACTCACAGCTTGCGACTCTTGAGCGCTTAACGGCCCTCTATGACATCGGCCGAACATTCACCTCGACGCTCGAGCTCGACGAACTGCTGCCCGTGGTTGCTGGAAAAATCCGAGATGTGCTGGGTGCCAGTGCATGTAACGTCTGGCTGACAGACGCCGATTCGGGGGAACTCTATTTGGCAGAACGTGCGGGTGAAGATCCGACGACCGAAAAAGGCGCGCGCGTGTCATCGACCGAAGGACTGCTGGGAGGAGTTGCCCAGCAGGCAAGTCCCAAACTTATCGCGGAACCGAACGAAGAACCAGGCCTTTCCGAACGTCGAGACGAAGCTGGCGATTTCGAAATTCAGTGCTGGATGGCGGCGCCCCTTCGCAAGGAAGATGAAGTCCTCGGCGTTCTAGAGCTTCTGAACAAGGTGGATGGTGGCCCGTTTGACGAAGACGATCTTTTCTTGCTTGCCAGTGTCAGCGAGCAGGCCGCTATCGCTTTGCACAATGCCAATCTGCTTGAATCCGAGCGCAAGGTACACGCACTGGACGCTCTTCTAAAAATCTCGCAAGAAATTACCTCCACGCTTGACCTAGACCACGTCCTTACAACCGTAGTTCACCAGGCTGCTTCGGTCGTCCCCTTCGACAAGTGCGTGATCGGATTTTTCGATCGCGGCCAGTTTGTCATCGGCGCCGTTTCCGGCGAAGGGGAGGTTCCCAAAACCCGAGAAATGGCCGATTTGCGAGAGCGTCTGGAGTGGGTCGCTAGCCGCAAGGACCCAGTTGCAGCCGGTTTGTACTCCGACGGGTGGCACCTCGAACCGGAGGAGGCGCGGGCCCAGGTTGTGTCGGTTCTCGAGGAGAACAATTATTCCGGTTTCTATGCCATACCACTCTACGACGAGCAAGGTGCGCTCGGCGCCATGGCTCTGTTGAGTGGCACGGCGGACTTTCTGACTGCGAGTCACAAGGAAACGCTTGCCATCTTGGCAAACCAGACGACGGTAGCAATCCGCAATGCGCTTCTCTATCAACAGGTTCCCCTCGCTGGTCTGCTGAAACCGCTTGCGGAGCGAAAACAGAAATTTCTCTCGGCCCTGCCGAAAGGACGGTGGCGCGACTATGCCGAGCGTGCCGGCGTCGTCGCCTTGGCGCTCCTTTTGATTCCCTGGCCGATGCGCGTGGGCGCAGATGTGACCGTCGTTCCCGCCCAGCGACGGATGGTGAGCGCGATCGAGGGTGGCGTCGTACAGCACGTGTTTGTTCGCGAAGGCGACGCCGTCGAGCCTGGCCAATTGCTCGCGCAGCTGGATGACAGCGACGACCTCGTCAAACTGGCGCAATCCCAGGCGGCCCTTTCCCAGGCGAGGCACGACTTGGCCGAGGCCGAATTTCGGAATGATGGCTCGGCCGCGGGCCAGGCCAAAATCCGCGCTGACCTCCATGCGGTCGAAGTGCAACTGGAGCAGCGGCGGGTTCAGCAAGCACAGCTGCACGCCCCTATTCGAGGAGTCGTCGTGACCCCGAAAATCGAGGAGCGGGTGGGCACCATGGTAAAGCCCGGGGAAGCCTTCTGTGAGATTGTCGAGGCTGACCGAATGGCTGCCGAAATGAGCGTTCCCGAAGTCGACCTGGGGTTGGTCCAGCCGGGGCGGAACGCTTCGCTTAAATTCAATGCCTTCCCGACAGTAACCTTCCTCGGAACCGTCGAGCGGATCGGCGCGGAGACGAAATCGGAGGCAGGCGAGCAATATTTTCTCGTCCGGGCCGTGTTCGATAACCCCAGGCACCTGGCACGGGATGGTATGGTGGGTCGGGCACGAATCCGCGCGCAGGGTGGGTGGTTTGACAGCGGCTGGTATCCGGTGGCTTACGCGCTAGCTCGTGATCCATTCCGCTGGCTCTGGCAGAGGGTCTGGGCCTGGCTCCCGTGATGAAAGGAACCAGCATGACGAGGCACGGCACGCTGTTCTTAGTGAGTGCGTTGGCGTTAGCGACCGCCGGCTGTGGGGAAACTCCGATTGCGTCTTCCTCCCATGCCGCACCGGCTCCCGTCAGTGGGTCGCCTCCCGCCACCCCGAGTGAACCCGCTTCTTTGGTGAGGGCTGCCAGCACCGACCAGTTGAGCGTTCTTTCTGTCGAGCATCAGGTGGATGTTTCAACTGAGCGTGACGGCCTTGTCGTCTCGGTGAACAAAGATGAGGGAAGCGCGGTCAACAAGGGCGATATTCTTGGCCAGCTCGACGACCGCACACTGCAGATTCAGCTGAATAAGGCACATGACGACCAGCTGGTGGCTCAAAACAACGTGAAATACAAGGAAGCGGAACTGAGAGCCAAGAGCGCGGCGCTCGATCGCCAGCAGCAGCTTCGCACCCTGGGACTATCAAGTCAGGCTGACTTGGAGGCAGCCGATTTTGAAGCCAAAGCTGCCGGGTACGATCTGCACGGCTGGGAAGCAATGGTTGAAAGCAGCCAGGCTGAAATTCACCGATTGGAAATTGAGCTGGACCAGACGCGCCTGCGAGCTCCATTCTCCGGCGCGGTTGTTACCCGTTACATCCGGGAAGGGCAGCAGGTCGTCAAAGGCGACAAATGCTTCCGAGTCAGTCAACTGGCGCCGCTTCAAGTGCAATTCCAGGTTCCGGAGTCTGCAGGGCCGCACCCGGTCTCCGGCGCGGGTATCAATATCTTGCTGGCGGGCGATTCGAAGCGCATCCTGCGCGCTCGAGTCGTCAAGGTCAGTCCGATCGTTGATCCGGCGAGCGACAGCTACAACGTGACCGCCGAGCTTGTGGGCAAGGACCTATCTGACCTTCGCCCGGGGATGGCCGTTCGCGTCTCGTGGCCCAGCCCAGGCCGTTCGGCACCTTAGCGGAGCAGTTTATGCGTTTCGGCCCCACCAGCCTTAAAGCCTCGAGCATTCTTGCGAAGGGATTGCGTCGCCCTAAGCTTCGCACGAATCTTCGCATCAGCGAACAAACCGTCTCGGGCGAAAAAAGCTACGTGATTAAGGTTCCCGAGACCAATACGTACAACCGCTATGGCGCGACCGAATACGAGCTCCTCACCCTCTGTGACGGCACGCGCACCGCGTCTGACGTCACAGCGCTTTGGAACGAGCACCATCCGGACGAGCCTTTGGACGAAGCCGAGGTGCTGGAATTCCTAGACGGAGTCGAGGCGGGGGTCTGGGAGCAATCCCTGGGACAACGAAATCTGGCTGTCCTCGAGCGAATTCGGGACGATCGCAAGAGTCGTGTTGATCAATCGAGCGTACTCTACCTGATGTTCAAAGCCTGGGACCCCAACCGAACGCTCGCAAAATTGGACCGCTACTGCGGCTGGATGTTCACACCCGGATTCGTCATCTTTTCTGTGGTGCTGTTCATTGCATCTGCTTATTTGCTGGCCGGAGATTGGAATCGCGTGCAGCGCGATACCGCGGCCCTGTATTCCTTCCAGAACAAGACTGCCTACGACATTTGGATCTTCTGGTTGCTGCTTTTTGGATACGGAGCTATTCACGAGTTCGGCCATGGGTTGACCTGCAAGCACTTTGGGGGCGACGTACATCAGATGGGCTTCATGCTCATCTATTTCACGCCGGCGTTTTACACGGATACGACTGATAGCGTCCTCTGCCCCATTGCGAGCCGCAGGCAATGGGTGCTTTTCGCCGGAATCTGGATCGGGCTGGTAGTTTGCAGTATCTGCGTGTTCATCTGGCAGTTCACCGCGCCCGGTTCGTTCATCAATGATCTCGCTTACAAAGCAATGTTGTTGACTGGAATCCAGGGAATGCTTGTGGACTTGAATCCGCTCATTAAGGCAGACGGATATTATGCCCTCGCGGAATTCCTTCACGTTGACAACCTTCGGGAGGAGTCTTTTGCGTTCTTGCGTGTCGGTGCGCGGAAATATCTGCTTCGCGAAGATGTCGAGCTGCCCGCCGCCACGAAGCGACTGCGGCGCATTTATGCTGTGTTTGGCCTCGCTGCAGTGATTTACAGCAGCTTGCTTGTCATTCTCGTTCTGCTGTTTGTGAAGAACATATTTGTCAGTAAATTGGGGAATTGGGGATATGTCCTTACCGCGGGCATCGTCTATCTGGTCGCGCGCAAGGGCCTGCGAAAGGCTTGGCCGCAGATGCGGACCTGGTGGCGCGAGAACAGGGAGGGGTACATGACGTGGAAACTGACGCGGGCGCAAAGCTTGGGTGGCCTCGCCATCGCCCTTTTGCTCGTAGTCCCCCCCGTGCCGACGCGAGTGGCCTCCGATTTTGTGCTGCAGCCCGGAAAGGACGCTCATGTAAGGGTCGAGGTGCCTGGAGCGGTGCAACAGATCTTCGTCAGACCGGGTGCCTCCGTGAGCGAGGGGCAAGTACTGGCAATCTTGGATAATCCCGCGATCGAAGCGAGTGCCCAAGTCCTTGGGCAGCAGCTTGCTATGGCCGATAGCCAGCTCCGCGATGCAGAAGCGCGAGCCGATCAGGACAAGACCGCCGCCGCATTAGAAGAGCAAGCACGATTGGCCCAGGAATGGAAAGTAGCGCAGGATAGGGTCGATTTGCTCACTGTTCGAGCGCCGATCACGGGGGTGGTTTCTACGCCTATCGTAGATCAGAAGGTGGGCGAGTCTCTCTCAGCCGGGGAGGAACTTTGCGAGATCGTGGACCGGAGCTCAATGAAGGCTCGCATTCTCGTCCGAGATTGGGAACTCGAAGATGTTCCTGTAGGAGCACGAGCGCAGCTAAAAGTGACTCCGTTTCTCTCTCGCACCTATGCTGGAAAGGTCGAACAGATTCTCCCCGCCGCCGCTTTGGATCGCCCCGTAGCACAGCCGCAGAAGCTCTTACGGCTTGGACAAGAACGAACAAACTACTTCGCCGTCGTACTGGGTTTCCCAAATCCTGAGGGAACACTGACGGAGGGGATGACCGGAACCGCCAAAATACTGGGTAGTCCGTCACCTCTCGCCTGGCAGGCAGCACGTGGCGCTTGGCGTTGGGTCCGCTCGCAGGTATGGTAACCCGCGTGCCAAGGGGCCACCGGTTACAGCCGGCGGCCCCTTGATGATTCGAACTTCAGAAAGCTGGAACCCAGACCGCTAAAGAACACGAAGCAACGGGCGCTGGTCCTTTAGCGTTGTCGCCTTTTGAAGCTTCTTTGGCGCCTTCTTTGTCGGTTTCACTGTGGGCTTCATGGGTTCTGTTCTCAGCCACCAATCTTCGTTTGGCCGCCGCCGTGCAGGGTGACTTTCTTCTCAAGCTTCTTGGCACCGAGGGTCTTTCCCTTTTTCGTGGATTTCGCTTTGGGCTTCACGAGTTTCTCCTTTTTCAGATTTGGTCCTGCTCTTCACCGGATCACTGTGCAATCTCGGCACCAAACCTGAACCTCCTTCCGAAGATCGGAGTTCCGTTGAAAAAAAAGGGTTTGTTCCCGAACCTTGGAAGGCGCCCCATTGGACTTCGGAGCCCCGCTGCTGGCTTTTTCAACGACCGTTGGTTTATTCAACAGTATTTTGTCTTTAAAAACCGTGTTTGCGGCAGAGATAGTTCAGGCGGTTGCGATCGACGCCGAGCAGCCGAGCGGCTTCCGACTTGCCGTCCTTGGCTTGCTTCAGTGCCTCCTCAAGCCAGCGCCGCTCGTAGGACCGCAGCTCCTTATCCAGGTCGATCCCACCAGCCGGCAAATGGAAGCGGTCCTTCGAGTTGCGGCCAGCGGCCTGGACAATCTCCGGAGGCAGATCGTTTAGGGAAATGGAATCGCTGTCGGTCATCACCACGAGTCTCTGCATGGCGTTTTCAAGCTCGCGCACATTGCCGGGCCAGGAATAGCGTTTCATGGCCAGCAGGGCATCGGCCTCAATGTGCTTAACCGGCAAACTATTCGCCGCGCAATAGACACCAATGAAATAGTCGGCAAGAATGGGGATATCTTCCACGCGCTCTCGAAGTGCCGGAACGAAGATCGGAACCACGTGGATCCGGTAATAGAGATCTTCGCGAAAGCGCCCCTGACGCGTCATTTCCTCGAGGTCCTCGTTGGTCGCGCTGATCAGACGAAAATCGACGCGGATGGGCCTCTTGCCGCCCAGGCGCGTGAGCGTGCGCTCTTCTAGGACACGAAGCAGCTTGCTCTGTAGGGCCGGCGTGAGCGTGGCAATTTCATCGAGGAAGAGCGTGCCCTGATGGGCCACTTCGATGCGGCCCTCTTTTGTCGCGGCCGCGCCGGTAAAGGCGCCCTTTTCGTAGCCGAAGAGCTCGGACTCCATCAGAGTTTCCGGGAGTGCCGCGCAGTTGACGCTGACAAACGCGCGGCTGCGGCGGGGACTTTGCTCGTGGATTGCGCGCGCGACAAGTTCTTTACCTACTCCGCTTTCGCCTCGAATAACGACGTTTGTATTCGCGCGCGCAATTCGTTTGATGGACTCAAACAGGTGCCGCATCGAGTCGGTCGCGCCGATGAAGTCGCCGAGGGTGTTTTTGCGACTGATTTCCTCGCGGAGAATGCGGTTCTCGCGTTGAATGCGCAGTTTTTCAACGGCACGCTTAAGAAGATGGTGCAGTACGTCCGTATCGATGGGCTTGATGAAGTAGTCGTACGAGCCTGCGCCGATCACCTTCAGAGCCGTGGACTTTTTTTGGTCTGAGCTGAGGACCAGGACGAGCGTGTCAATTTCGCTCCCGTCGAGGCGGCTCAGCAACTCGATGCATTCGCGGATGCCGCCCGACGCTATGGGTAAGCCGAGGAGGAGAATGTCGAGCTCGGATTCCTGCAGCAGCTTGTAGGCCGCTTCATAATCCTTCCCCTCGAGTACTTCAAAATCCGATCGCAACGACGAAGCGATCCTGGAACGCAGGCTCTCGTCGTCATCCACGATTGCGACTCGGGATCTGGTCGTTCCTGGCGCGATCGCTGCTCTCCACACCCGGCGGGAACTTACCGGCAGATCTAAACGGATGTCCCGCGTTATCGCGATTCTAGGGATGAGGCCCTGCCGTGTCAACGATCCCCGCAAATGGACCCGCATTCCAGGCCGTCGCCCCCGAATCGGAGGGGATCTGAAGACCATCAAATCCGAGAGTAGGCGCGCGATGCGGATCAGGGGAGGATTTGCTATCCTTAGGAGATTCAGCTGCTATGAAGGCTTCTAACACACTCTGGAAGGAACAGCTGGCGGGGCGGCTGCCGGACGATCTGGCCCGCGAGGTGGATATTTTCGATGCCGAGGTTGCGCTGCGCAAACAGGGCAAGCTCGACGAACGCCTCTTTGCGGAGACTCGGCTGCGCCGAGGAACCTACGGCCAGCGCTATGACAATGGCCAGCGGCACGATGGGGCCAAAGTCCAGGAGATGATGTATCCGTCCGGGAACCTTACCAAGGGTCCGTCCACATTGTGGGATGCACCGGGCATGCAGCGAATCAAGATTCCGGCGGGCGGCCTCACAGCCGAACAGCTCGAGACTCTGGCGGAGCTTGCCGAGGAATATTCCGATGGCATCGCCCACGTTACCACGCGCCAGGATTTCCAGCTCCACTATGTTCATATCGAAGACACGCCTACGGTGATGCGCCGTCTGGCGGCCGTGAAGATCACGACACGTGAGGCCTGCGGGAATTCGGTTCGCAACGTCACGGCGTGCCCGTACGCAGGCACTTGCCCGGACGAAGTCTTCGATGTCACGCCCTATGCGCGGGCGCTCTCCAGATTCCTACTGGGTCACCCTGACTGCCAGAACTTCGGACGAAAATTCAAGCCTGCTTTCAGCGGTTGCGCACAGCACGCGTGCGGTCTTACCAGCCTTCATGACATCGGTTTCATTGCCGTGACGCGCAAGGAAAACGGAGTGGAGAAGCGTGGATTTGATGTCTACACAGGCGGGGGGCTGGGTGCGGTTCCGTATATGGCGAAGCGTTTCGATTCCTTTGTCCCTGTTGAGGAAATACTGCCTCTTACCCAGGCGGTCGCACGCGTGTTCGGGCGACTCGGCGAGAAGAAGAACCGAAGCCGGGCGCGCATCAAGTTCCTCATTCAAGATTTGGGAATCGAGAAATTCAAGGAGCTGGTTCTCGAAGAGCGCAAGACCCTGTCACCCGACCCGCGTTGGACGGACTTCGTCGACGATGCCGAGCAGTTCGCCGAGAGCCCGCTGCGGCCGGGTGGGGAGGGATCCGACGTGGGTTCAGAAGCCTATCGGCGCTGGCTGAAGGTAAATACGCGGCCACAAAAGCAACCGGGCTATGTCGTCGCTACCGTCGTACTGCCCCTTGGCGATATCACGGCCGAGCAGCTGCGTTCACTCGCCGATGTCGTGCGCAGGTTTACCAAGGAAACCGTCCGAACTACCGTTGAGCAGAATTTCGTGATCCGCTGGGTCAGTCGAAAGGACCTGCTGGAATTGTATGAGGCGCTCCAAGCCGCGCATTTGGCCGATCCCGGCGCCGGCACCATTGTGGACGTGGTCACCTGCCCTGGTACGGACACCTGCAAGCTCGGAATCTCCTCTTCGCGGGGGCTCGCGGCGGAACTCCGCAAGCGTCTTGCTGAAAGGAGTTTTGAGTCTGACGAAGCTGTCGAGAATCTGCACATTAAGATTAGCGGCTGCTTCAATAGTTGCGGCCAGCATCACGTCGCAGACCTCGGTTTCTATGGAGTGAGCCGTAAGGTGGGAGGATATGCGGTCCCACATTTCCAGGTTGTGCTCGGTGGAGAGTGGGAGCACAACGGGGGTTCGTACGGATTGCCGGTCGCCGCCATCCCCTCAAAGAATATCCCGAAGGTCGTCACGCGGCTCACCGGACGCTATGTGGAAGGCCGGAATCGGGGCGAGTCCTTTAAGGATTTCGTCAAGCGCATCGGCAAGATGGAACTCAAGAGCCTGCTCGATGATCTGGCCCGCCCGCCCGCCGGTGACCGCTCGTTTTTCAGCGATTGGGGCGATCCGCGCGAGTATAGTCTGGAAGATATGGGTGTCGGTGAGTGCGCGGGCGAAGTGGTTTCGGCCGTGGAGTTCGATCTCGGCGCCGCAGAAAGGGAAGTGTTCGAAGCGCAACTGGCCTTCGAGAATGGCCATATCGAGCAGGCCGGCAGCACCGCTTACCGGGCCATGCTGCACGGCGCAAAAGCTCTTGTGAAAATCCACAATCCCGGCGTACCGGAGGATGCAGATCAGATCGTTGC
>Ga0187779_10000612_pt1 | contig 23935 bp, 17 predicted proteins | sample 1015_Q2_SP10_10__FD_132435 | JGI IMG/M metagenome (GOLD analysis project Ga0187779, IMG submission 132435) | Tropical peat soil microbial communities from peatlands in Department of Meta, Colombia - 1015_Q2_SP10_10_MG | ecosystem: Environmental > Terrestrial > Soil > Wetlands > Peat | place... | reverse complement strand
GCCGCCTTTGGGGGCCTTCACACCGAAAATGACGAGACCTTTACCTCCTCCCTATGGCCCTCTCGTATGTTTGGATAGTGGATAGGGCCGTTTTCTTCCATGAATAGTCATTTGCCCGATGCAGTCCTTTCAAGCGCAATGCAGAGCGTAGAGTCTCCTCTGACAGGAGTCTCTCCATCTTGTCGGCAAGATCTTCGTGATTAGAGGGATCAAACGCCAGGGCCGCATCACCACAGACTTCCGTGAGAGGAGGGATATCCGAGATGATGACCGGTACTCCGCACGACATCGCCTCGAGCGGGGGCAGGCCAAAACCCTCATAGAGGGACGGATAGACAAGAAACAGGGCGTAATTGTATAGATAGAGAAGGGTTTTTTCATCGACATATTCCGTGAATATCACATCTCCCCTAATGCCCAATTCCTCGGGATAGCGGATTATGTCGTCGTACAACCAGCCAAAATCGCCCGCGATTATGAGAGCGATGTCGTTCCTCGACCGTGTCTGCCTGAAGGCCCTCATGAGCGTCTTGAGATTTTTTCTCGGCTCGATGGTGCCGACGTAAAGGATATAGTCTTTTTCGGTAAATCTATTTACTTCCGAAGGTCGCGATGCCGATTTCTCGACAGGATAATAGGTCGCCGAAGGAGCGAGCGGGATGACATCGATTTTAGTCTCGGGCACGTTCATGAGGTCCACAGCCTCGTTTTTTATGAATTGCGTTGTTACGATAATTCTTTCAGCAATGGACGCGTTTTTCGCCACATTCGGGCTTACACTTTTTGCAAAATCCTTCCCAAAATATTCAGGATAGCGGACAACCGAAAAATCATAAATAGTACAGACACTTTTTATCGTAATTTCGGATATGAGGTCAAGGCTTGTCTCATGGTAGATATCGAAATGCTTCTCGTGCTTGTTAAGACGCTCGATGAGGGCATCTCCCATCTTTCCTATAAAGGCGGGGTATCGCTTTCCGATGAGTGTCCGTAATCGGGAAGAGAGCATTCCAAGATAGCCTATGAACGTTAATGACTCCGATCTTAAGGTCGGAATAACGTCTTCCCCGGATTCTCGGAGCGCCCGGTAAAGGTTATCGATATAATACCCGATTCCCGTTTTCTTCGAGAAAACAAGCGGCTTTGTGTTGAGAAGGACGCGCATGTTGGAGACGGTCGGGTTTCTGTCAGCGGCGGTCTCTTTCGATCCCGACCCGCTTGATGTCCGCCTCGACCATTATTCTTGCAAGCTCCTCAAATTTGACTCGTGGCTGCCACCCGAGCTTTTTCTTTGCTTTTGAAAAATCGCCTACGAGAATATCTACCTCAGCCGGCCTGAAGAATTCCCCTGACACTTCCACGAGGGTCTTGCCTGTTTTTCCGTCGATGCCTTTTTCTTCGAGACCTTTGCCGTCCCATACCACTTCATACCCGGCATACTTGAAGGCGAATTCAACAAATTCTCTCACCGAGTGAGACTCATGGGTCGCTATGACATAATCGTCGGCCTCCCTCTGCTGCAGCATGGTCCACATGGCGGCGACGTACTCCGGTGCATAGCCCCAGTCTCGCTTCGAGTCGAGATTGCCCACAACAATCCTATCCTGAAGTCCGTGTCTTATCCTGGCGATGCTGTAAGTCAATTTGCGGGTAATAAACTCAAACCCCCGTAACGGCGATTCATGGTTAAAGAGTATCCCTGAACAGGCAAACATTTTGTAGGACTCCCGATAGTTTACCGTTATCCAGTGTCCGAAGACTTTTGCGACGCCGTAAGGACTCCTCGGATAGAACGGGGTTCTCTCGTCCTGAGGCACCGAGAGGACCCTTCCGAACATCTCCGACGTAGACGCCTGATAGAATTTCGTAGCAGGACTCAATATCCTCAAGGCCTCGAGGAGCCTCAAGACCCCGAGAGCATCCGTATCGGACGTCAGGATCGGCTGCTCAAAAGATGCCTGCACAAAACTCTGCGCCGCCAGGTTGTAGATCTCATCCGGTTTTATTCTCTCGATCTCGTGCATGACATTTGTCAATTCAAGGAGATCCAGATAACGAATCGTTATATCATTCTCTATCCCTAATTCTTTCAACCTCCAGAGACTCGAACCTCCGCTTCTCCTGTCGGCACCATATACGGTATACCCTTTCTCCAGGAGAAACTTGGAAAGATATGCACCGTCCTGTCCACGGATGCCAGTGATCAACGCTGTCTTCATGAGAGTATTCCCATCACCGTCAAAAAGATAATTCGAAAGGTGCTCCATTATAGCGCAAAAGGGTGCCTCTTTGCATGAATAGCCCCCGACTCGTTTCCCTGAAATCGGTGAGGTTTAGTCCGGCCTCTCCATCAGATCGCCGAATCATTCCACAGGGAAAGAGCGCATCTCCCATGGTTTCGCGGGGGATGCTCGCGATTCTGAATCTCTTTTTTCATTATTCTCATTTTCCGCAAGAATGGAGAGTTCGATGTGTGATGTGAATCACATTCATGCCCCCGTTCCTCAGTCACTATAGTGATTAAGAAGAGACGACCCCGTCAGGGGATGTGTGACAGAAGCCCTGTTCCCGCGGGATGAGGCTCTTATACGGAGAAGATGAAATAAGTTTAATCTGTTTTTAATGGAATATTCATGATTCGATTGTAGACTTGACTGGGTTTATCGAATAGCTGGAGAGTTAAAAATGCGGAGGTCGGATAATGCAGATGGCTAGAACGAATAGGAAATTTCGGGGATTCACAGACGCCCATCCCTGTATTTCCGGAATCCTCTTTTTTGTACTCATAGCATTTGCTTCTTTGATTCTTCATGTACCGGCAGCTCATTCAGCTCAGGTGACATTGTCGTGGGTTGCACCGACCACAAATGATGACGGGACTTCACTGACTGATCTCGCAGGCTATAAAGTGTATTACGGCACTGTTTCAAGGAATTACCCGCAGGTTGCGGATGTGAAGAGCGTGACGTCCTATACGGTCCCGAATCTTGCTGACGGGACTACCTACTACTTTGCAGTAAGCGCATATGATGCGACGGGGAATGAAAGCGGTTATTCAAACGAAGTGAGCAAGACGACGGCATCTGTTCAAGATAACCTTACGATAAACAAGGGCGGTGCCGGAACGGGGACGGTAACAAGTTCACCTGCGGGCATTAACTGTGGTACAGGCTGTACCGGGACGTACAACTCAGGAACGGTCGTTACACTGACGGCCACACCTGCAACCGGTTCAACTTTTTCGGGCTGGTCCGGTGGATGCACGGGTAACGGGACATGCGCAATTTCTGTCACTTCTAACACAACGGTCACCGCCACCTTTGCGGTGAATCAGGTCAACACCTATACCATTACGGCAACAGCCGGCAGCGGAGGGAGCATCTCGCCGTCGGGTTCGAGAACTGTTAATCAGGGGGCGAGCCAGGCGTTCACGATAGCACCGAATGCGGGATATCATATTTCGGCTGTCAAAGTGGATGGGGTATCGGCAGGTGCGGTGGCCAAGTACACCTTCAGCAACGTGACAGCCAATCATACAATAGCTGCGACCTTTGCGGTCAACACCTATACGATTACTGCATCAGCGGGCAGCGGGGGGAGCATCGCCCCATCTGGAGCGGTAACGGTGAATCAGGGGGCGAACCGGTCTTTCACGATAGCACCGAATGCGGGATATTACATCGCGGATGTGAAAGTCGACGGGGTATCAGTCGGTGCGCTCACGACATACACCTTCAGCAACGTGACTGCCAGCCATACGATTGCTGCAACCGCTGCGATATATCCCGTCTGCGGAACGGCAAACGCGGAGGCGTTCCTGACGGCGCCGGCGACGAATCTTTGCAGTAAGGGGATATTAGGTGGGAGCGGGGTAACCGCCTCCGCAAACGGATGGACATGGAAATGTAAGTCGTCGGATAAGACTAAGTATGTAAGTTGTTCGGCAAACCTGGTTGCGTGCGGAACGGCAAATACGGAGGCGTTCCTGACGGCGCCTGCGACGAATTTTTGCAGTGCGGGGATACTGGGTGGGAGTGGGATAACCGCCACCGCAACCGGATGGACGTGGAGATGCAAGTCGTCGGATAAGACTAAGTATGTAAGTTGTTCGGCAAACCTGGTTGCATGCGGATCAGCCAATGGGCAGAGATTCCCGGCAGCGCCAACGAGCAACCTTTGCGGCGCGGGGATACTGGGCGGGGGCGGGGTAACCGCCACCACAACGGGATGGACGTGGAGATGCAAGTCGTCGGATAAGACTCAATACGTGGATTGTTCGGCAACTCAGTAGAATCCCATGGCAACCGGGCTAGCATAATAGAATCTCGAATCAAGCCAATAGATTCTCAGGCTCCAGGAACTGCAAGACCCCGATAGCGCCGAAAAAAACAGACGTTAAGAAGCGACGCGGCGAGATAAAACCCTTCTATTAGTTCAACGAGCCTGTTCACCTGCTCTTCATGTGATCGCATAGTAGATCAGAACCGCAAACAAACTCTTTATCGGGAACTTCGAAGATTATCGTTCATTTGCAGCCACTTCATCGAGGTATCTTTTGTCGGGAGATCGCCTTCCCCAATGATCACCTCCCCGATCTGTCCATGAAATGGGCGGTCAAAATTTGCCCGGTTTCCGACGTATACCTGCATGGCGCTATTCCTGAGGGGGCCTTTTAGGCGAACAGACCCCGTTAATTTGCCATTGACATAGCTCTTAACGACATGTCGGTTTATTGAAAAAGCCAGATAATTCCATGCCTGGGGATCGACTCGAAATGTGGCGGAAGGGAGCCACTCCCTTCCATCGCCGACGACAAGGGAGAACGTATTCTGATTCTCGCCGTCCTGTTCTATGGCAAACCCCTCGTACGAACTATCCGAGCCACGATTACCCATGATGTTCGCATAGGGCACTTGATCCTGAAGAGGTCTTAAGACTATTTCCACATGAAACCTGTCGGGCAAAGTGACAGGGCCGAAAACAATACACCGTGTATGTTCCCCGGAAACTCCTTTTCGGCTGGCATACCCCACTATTCCATGGGCGGCATCATACCCCGACCCCTCGATGAAAAGGTAATGAGCGACACCGGCAGTTCCTTTTTCCAACGACGTTCCAGGAGGAGCATTGTTTCCTGAATAGTTCAGCATTCGCTGCTTTGTCCCATTCACGGTGAAAACCTTATCCACCGTTACTTCCACATCGCCCGGGCCATGTTCGTGTCCGGAGGCATTAGGACTCAACAGTGAGTTTTTAACTCTTGATAAGAGAACTATTCCCGCATCTCTCCGGGTCGAAGAATAACTCATCACATACTCAATTCTTCCGGACAAGGCATTCAACTCACTCCTCCCCAAAACATTTTTTTCATTCACTACGTTCCCTCTGAGTATCACACCGTCTCTTTCATGAAGAACCGTGAAAGTCTTTCCCGAATACTGGTAAAAAAAGTCCTTATTCGCAAAGAGGTACCAGGCGGGATGAGGACCCTGAGCGGACACCCAGATTATTGAGTCTGTGGGAATTTCAGCGGCTAAGCCCTTCTTTAGGGCTAACCCCAACACTTCCCGTGGATATTTCCACGAGAGATTCATCTCCTCTACGATAGCCTTATTATGTGCCATAGTTATCAGCCCGATAGCCGCGGCCATAAACGATACCAGAACGGCAATGAGGTTCTTTACCCGGAATGAATTAATATGAGCGTAAACGGCGGAGAAAACGCCCATCAATAGCATAAGCAATCCAAAGTATTGAAGGTACACGGGAAGGTATGCTGTTCCAAAAGTAAGTTCATTCTGATACTTTTCTGACAGGGCGATTACGCATGCCGGCAGGACCCACAGCGCAAAACCAGAAATTATCAGGCACGTCGGCTCAATTTTCTCATCGCCCGTTTTTTTCAGGAAATACAAGCACAGGGAGAACAGGATCAGCGCATACCCGACGTCCGAGGCAGCAAGGAAGGCAAGGACAGGCCCCTTCACCTGGGAATAATAACTCAGGGGAAGCGCCCCGCACAGTTGTTCGAAGAAGGCAGTGAATAGCGCTTCGACTTTCAGGTTAGCCTTCACCCCGGAATAATGGGCGGGAAACTGCATCCTTGCGTACATGTTCACCGCAAGCACTGCGATGGTAAGGAAGACGAGGGGAGCCGTCGTCTTCAGAGAAGCGATAAGATTTTTGTGGTGATGCCAGGCCAGAATAAAAAAAAATATGAGGAATGAAAAGCCAATCTCGTAAGTCAGCAGTGCCGACAGATAGCATATCGCACTTGCCAAAAAGGTGGAAAGTTTCTTCTTAGCAAGAAAAGCGTGGAAAAAAATGAGGGATGCAAACAGCAGAAAGCACATCTGTTGCAGCAGCAGATTGTATGAGGTGATCGGGTCATGATAATTTCTGATCTGAAAAAAGATTGGAATAAGAAGCATGGAAGCCATGGCCAAGTTGAAGGACCCTGTGAAACGCCTTAAAAAATAGCCAAAAAATGCGATGTTTGCAACGATTCCGGTCAAAATGGCGACCTTATAATACTCCACCTCATGAAATATGTAATGTACCAGAAAGCGACTGCCCGCGCTCAAAGGGCCAAATCTTCCCTGCGGGAAACTCGTCGCCGTTTCATAAAGGTGATTCCATAATGATTTCCCTTCTCCCGATAGATGTGCTCTAAGAAGCGAATTAAGACTGTCATCGAAATAATAGCCGGAGTACAACACCGGCCGCAGAGAGTAAGCGGCCAAACAGAGTGCGATCCCGGAAAACAATAATGTTAGGGCAGTTTTTCGAATTTCAGCCTTCATGTGACTCCGCGTCGAATTTACAGCTATGATACAGCTTGAAAAGTGCTCCATTCTTTAACGTCGACCTGAGACGTGGTTATGTCAATTTCATTGATTGCTATAAAATCTATCTTGCCGAAAAACACAAATTATCATCGCTGCGATGTGCTATTTTTTGTCCAGTGGCCTCTTCCCTTTTCCGAGCAAGACCCGCCCGCCCCGTAACAACAGTTCTTCCTCATGAAATCCTCTCTGTAAACACCTTTTGAAGAAAGGGTGGTCTTTATGGTTTTCATGGGAGAGGCCGCTCCAAAATTCTTGACTGATCAGGTGAATATCGCCTCTCTTTACTAGGTTTCCGATGAGCGTCCGGTAGTAAAGCACCCTTTTCCTGTTCATGGCGTTCCTATATTCTTCGGTCTCACTCTCCGGGGCGCCGCTTGTCCTCATCTTCGACACAAACTCGTCATCGCTGTAAACAAGATGCGCCCACGGTTCCGGAACTCGGTGAAAAAAGTGGCTTCCGGTGTCGGCGGTCCAGATCGGATCAAACTGGATATAGATATAGCCCCCATCTTTTGCACACCGTACCATTTCTTTCAGCACAGTTTCAGGCTCGGGAACGTGTTCGAACATATTAAAGGAAACAATCATATCAAAAAAAGTGTCCCTGAAGATCAAGTTCATGCCGTCCGCTCTGATAAAGTGAACCTTCGACAGATTGATGCGATAACCATTCCTCGCATACTTCTCTTGCAGGAGTTTGAAAAATTCTCCGCCGTACAGAGAAGTGTAATCAATGATATCGGAACAATAGACATCCTGAAAATGCTCAGCAAGAAAGCCTGCATGCATTCCCTGACCGGCACCGATGTCTAAGACGGTCATCCCATCACGGGTGCCTACCTCAGCCCTCTTGAGGAACAAAAGGAAATCGGCTATTTCCTTCTCATGATGGAGGAAATCATCTTTTTCGTTATACATCCCTTCCAGGCCCTACCTTCGGTGTTTGCTCGTTTCTCGTCATCTGCAGCAGCAACTGATTGTTGACCTCTTTCCCGATTGCTTCCCAGGTATACTGTTCCTGGACTTTCTGAAATCCCCTTCTCCCCATTTCCGCGGCCTGAGCGGGCTCTTCCAAAATGAATCTGATCTTATCCGCCAGGCTCTCCCTGTTTGCCAGTAGGCCGTTTACCCTATCGTCAACGAGTTCGGCAAATGCAGCGCAGTTCCCATACACGATAACGGGTTTCTTCTCCATCCACGCCTCGAGGAGAACGAGCCCGAAACTCTCGCTTTCGCTCATATTGATTAGGCCCATACATTCCTTCAAGGCACCCAAAACAACATCCCTCGGTTGTTCATGCAGATACAATGCATCGCCCGCATCAATTCTCTCGCCGTCCTCGTCCTTTCCTATGAGAACAAGGTTGCACAATTTGCCATCTCGATTAATATCCTGTAATGCATCCATCGCCCACTTATAATTCTTACTCCCCGCTTTTCTGCCGAGAACCAGGAAGAAGGGAAGATTGCCGTTATAGAGGTGAGAGAAGGCTGAAGGGGCACTGTCTTCATGTTCTCGTGAATCAATGCCTCCGGGCAGATACATTGCTTTAGCCCCTATTTTGTTGAAGAACAGATCAATCGATATCGAAGGGGATGCGAGAACCGCATTTGCCGCCGTGAGGGCTTCGTAATATGATTTCCAGTGATAAAACTCGTCATCCATGTGAAAATGGGGAAGCATTATCAACGGCTTTTCATATTTCCTTGCAAAAGTGGCCGCGAGAACGGAGGTGGAGAAGGGAATGCTGTGGCCCAGAACGATGTCAAACTTCGCAACGTTTCTATCAAGCCAACCTTCCAGTTCGGGCGAAAGAGGCCCGCGGACGTGCTGAAACAAAGCGTCATATTCCCGCGGCCTCGCTCCGGCGGTCCGGATCAGTTCTTCGATATATTCTTCCAAATACTTTTCCTTCAAAAAGTCCCTGTAATTATAATTGAGGTCGAGGTCGTACCATTGGCCGTTCATCCAGTATTTGATACTGGATATTCTGACACCCAATGGCCTCGGATCTTCATGAGCCGTAAAGGGGTTGATTCGTAGCTTTATCCATCTGCTGCCGTCCGTCTTAAAGCGAACATGAAACTTGCCCGTCAGTTTCTTTTCATATAATGTTTTTTCGCCCTCGGATAAAACCGATAGTTCCCCGTTGTGGGGGCAATACCCTTCCATCTCTATTTCTTCCGTTCCGGCTACGTAGATGTACGAAACCTCGCTTGACCAAATTTCGCAGCGCCCGTCGGCTCTCTCCGGAAAATTCCACCCGCCCATCAGCAACGGGGCCGTATACGCATCGATATGCCGCAGGGAAGAGAGAACGAATTCTTCCATCCAGCGTCTGAAAAGTCTCCTCGCACCTTTCAGTTTCACATCATCAGATATTCCTTTGCATCTGAATTTATAGACTGAAGTGTGCTGCATGTCCGGCAGCGCGAGGGGTGCGTCATCGAATGTATATGCGGCAGAGAAATGGTACTTATTTAGTATGTCACGAATATCAAGAGTTGCGACGGTCACGGAAAAGTCGGCCAGTCTGTCAATTTCCCGTAAGAGGCTAAGAAGATAGACCTCCGCACCGCCGAGGGGAGGGGTAGTGAACCGGTAGGTGAGAACCAATAGTTTTTTCTTCTCTTCTTTAAAAAACGTGTGTTCCAGAATAGACAAATAGTTCTCGGCAAGAACATTCCAGTCCAGCTTGCGAAGGGCATATGCATACCCTTGCCCGGACAACATCTGCTTGAATTCATCATGCCCCAACAGATAATCTATCTTGTCCGCAAATTCTCGCAGCTCGCAAATTATGACTTCTTTTCCGTCTTCCACATCATAGCCTCTCGCCCCCACTTTCGTTGTCACTGTCGGTAATCGATATGCAAGATATTCAGGAAGCTTCAAGTTGGAGCCTGAGCCTTCGATCATAGGGTTGATTGCCACGTCGGCGATCCTCAATAATACTTTTTTGTACTCCTCATCGATTCTTCCGAAGAGGAGGACGTTCTTCGGTACCTCACGCTGTCTAAAGGCATTACCGACCGTTCCGACGATCAAGAAAATGTGATGAGGCAATGCCGGGGCGAGTTCGTTTGCAATGAAGTTTACTGCTGCGACGTTCGGAGAATGTCCACTTCCGATGAAGAGGACGGACTTGCGGCCGCCCAGAACCTTCCTCACATCTGCAAATGTGTCTAAAAAGAATTCTTCGCCTTTCAGATCGACGCCGTTTTCTACAACGTATGAAGGCTTACCGTCAAGCCCAGCAAATTGTGCCAGGCTCGCGACATCCTCCCCGGAGACGCCAATGAATAGGGAACTCCGTTTACAGGCGGTTTTCTCAACGTACCTTACTTGGTCAACCAAGGTCTCGAATAACGGGTGATCTCTTAAGATCCTATTCTTTAGTCCGAATTCAAAATTGAGAGCCTCGTAAATCAGAGGCTTCCCTCGTAAACTCTCCAATGCGAGGGACATGTATGGGTGAGACAACACAACCAGATCCGCAATTCTATAAAAGGCCTTCAGGGCACTCAGGAAAAACTGATTCCTTACGCACATATACGAGCTGACTATGTCGGACGCACCGATCCAAGATAGTTTCGCAACGCGGCTTTCCTCAGCTACATGTTCCTGCGTCTTAGGAAAGGATATTTCCGTGAATGTCCGGGTGATAGCAGACCGTATCAGTCGTGAAGAATCGTTTAAGCAGAGGGATGCCACGTCATGATAACGGGATAATGCGCCGTACAACCTGTTGATTCTCATTTCCCCGCCGCCCGACGGTTTGGACGCACTGAAATCATTCAGCACAAGAATGAGCTTCCTGCCGCCCTTTCTGTCGCCGGGCAGTGCGTTGATCTCATGCCGCACCGATTCTGCAATTCCTCTCCACGAATACTTCTCATTGACGTGAAGACGGCCTAAACGGGATATCCTCTCTCTCAGGGCATCATCCCCGATCAGGTTTATCAGTTTTTTTGCAAAATTGTCCTTATCGGCCTTCAGGTAATGTTCTCCGTCCCGCAGTGAAAGTCCTCGAACCCCCGTATCGCTTGAAAGTAACGGCAGTCCCGCAGACAGAAATTCCAGGGTCTTCAGGTTTGTGCCTGCGCCGGAGAACATCGGGTTAACGGCAACCTGACTCGTCGAAAGGAGTTCTTTCTTTGTCTTCTCGTCAACCCTGCCGAGCAGGTGCACATTTTTCCCAAGTGAATTCCTCTTAAGAGTATCACCGCAACTTCCGGCAATAAGAAAATCGATTCCCGGACATCTGCGCGCGACTTTGTTAACAAGAAATTCGGCTGCTTCAACGTTCGGAGGATGATGACTCCCGAGAAAAAGGACGGAGTTTTCTCTTCTTTTCGCAGTGACAATCACACTATCGGGATCAATTCCGTTAGGGGCTAATTTAATCTTTTCCGCCGGCACACCATATAATTCAAGAAATGCCTTTTTTTCTTCGTCGGACGTGGCAAACAAAATGTCCGATTCGAGAGCGGCTTTCTTTTCGAGACTGAAAATATATTGTAAATATTGTCCAGCCCATTTCCCCCTGTAGAGCTGCTTCATCAGCCGGTATTCAACATTGTAGCTGTTGTAGATCCTCGGCTTATTATCAAATCTCCATAGCAGGTCATATCCGAGCATATAGGGAGATTCATGCACGATGACATCGGCCCCTTCGCAGAGCTCCAAATAACGTCTATGGTACGCATTGGGATATGCCGAACTCAGGGCGCAGGCCAGAGCAGAGACTTCAGAGCACACCCCTTCTTCGGCAAGCCTGTGATGTAGTATGTTGTGAATGGATTCTTCCTTTGGTATTCTGTATTCTCTGAATGTATCGGAATGCGTTACGATTTCGAATTCATGATCGACATGCGTCGGGGAAAGGAGCGTCACATCAAAGTTTTCGCTCAGTCTGGAATACATATGAAAGTAGCGTAGTTCACCGCCGCTCGCGGGCGGCGTAAAGGCAGGGAAGAAATTCAAAGAGAGAATTTTTTTCATTCCCGTCTTTTACGTATCAGTGCCGGCAGAAAAATGTCATCGAAGGTTCGACTCAGGATCTCTTCACTCAGTCCTGGAGCCGTCTTTCGAATCGAACGGTTGATCATTTCGATGTTTCAAGAGTTCTCTGCCCTGTCTCGCGATCTCGGCCCTTTGGCTTGTCAATTCTTCATAGAGAGCATCTTCTGTGTGACTCAACACCGAAAGTCTATATTCTAGATCTCTAATGGTTCTATCCCTCTCAGCGATTTGCGCCTCCTGTTTGGCCAAAGCCGCGTAGAATGCTCTGTTGACCTGTCCCTGCCACCATGCGAAAAAACCTATAACAGTAAATATCGCGAGTTTGATTCTGCCCTTCAGCCCTTCCTTCCTCAGCTGTTCCAGAAATCCGTCATAATTCAGATTGGCTTCCAGGATATCGGATCCGGAGTTGGTGAGGCGGGAGGAAACGGCAGCGACCTCATCCGGTGAGTTTTGTCCCCGTGCCAATTTCCAGTACCACTTTTCAGCGATATTCTTTATTATCGGAACTCTCTTGAAGAAAAAGGCATACTTTGTGCCATATTTCCAGAGAAGATTACCCATAACTCCTTTGTCACACGGCTTATGAAAGTCACCCTGATCGAGGAACAGGTCCCCCTCCGAATTGCCCATGCTCCGCTCTCTTTCATCATCCGATCTTTCGAGGTGAGAAGATGTCCTCCTCTTTTCGAGCCTTTCCTTTATTGTTTGCATTATTTCGTTGACGCTGATTTCCGGCCCTTTCAGGTTGCTCATGTCAACCTCTTTTGCATGCCCGGATTCCGATTGATTTGTCGCAGGACAAGTGTTCTCATTCCGTCAAATTGCTTCATGGCGACATGTTCATCGACCCGGCTACATGCAAGACTATGCGCATAGTTGCCGGTTTCTTAACCCGTTGACGTCGCAAAAAGGTACGCTATATTTTTTTATATAATGCCATACATCCACTTCCTTAAAGTGAAGGAGTGGGTAAACCCATACGTAGGGAGGATCTTCCCTACGGGTGAAATACTTGTAAGGAGACGCCGCTATTCCTTCATCCCATCTCTTCGCGATGATGAGTGCCTTGAGTCCCAAAACTTCAACCACCCTGTCGAGTACCTCTCCTGCATCGGATTCGCGACGTTCCGCACCTCTATCACGGGAAGCCGATTGCAGGGACGACCCTGTCTCATCGAATCTCTCCAAATGAAATGCCCACTCATGCTGAAGCCTTTCCATGAACTCGCGCATCTGAGGAGATGCGGGATTCGCTTCGAGACTGATTGTCGTAAACGGTACACGGCCGTTATATGCCTGTCTTATCATCTGAAGGATAGCGGTCGAGTCCTTATCGCCGGTCCAGACCACGCCTACCTGTCCATCTCCATAAAAGCCGGCAGCCTTCTTGATGACTTCAATTGACTGATGTTCCTTGTCCGCGAGAGATTTATAGAGAAAGGGCCTGTCAGGCAACTGAGAACCCAGATTACGTCCATGGAGCACTTGCCCGCCTCGTGAAAGACGAAGAACGTCTTCGGGCGATAGAGAACTTCCTGCAAGCCTTTCGCGACAGGAAGTCACCGGACTCCTCCCCGTCTCGGAAGGGTGTGGTTCCTGGAGTTCCAGTTCATTACGCCACTTCTCAACGAATTTCTTCCTGTTAATTTCCAAATATTTTTTGTACCCGGACGATTCGTCTGCTCCCGCCGTCACCGATTCGTGATGGACGACTGCTGCGTTTGGGTTGAAGACGACCCTGTATCCCATTTTTCGCAGGGCGAAGCAGAGATCAGCGTCTTCATAATAGGCAGGGGCATAGCGAACATCGAAACCGCCGAGGCGGTTAAAAAGATCCATCCGCACCAGCAGGCATGCGCCGGAGCAGTAATCAACTTCGCAGGGGATATTGTAGAGATCCTCATTCGGGTCGTCTCCCTTCCCAAAATTCCACCCGCGTCCGTCGTGAAACATCATCCCCCCTGCCTCCTGCAACACACCGTCGGCGTATACGAGTTTTGCACCGACCGCCGCAACTGTCTCGTCGCCATCGATGACATCCACAAGTTCCCTGAGCCACCCCTCCAGCGGTTCCGCGTCGTTATTGAGGAGCAGAAGGTACTCGCCCCGGGCTATTCCCGCACCCTGATTGCATGCGAGGACATAACCGGTGTTTGTTTGATTTCTCAAGACCCTGATATTTTCTGCCTTCGCAAGCATTTCTTGGGTGCCGTCCGAAGATCCGTTGTCAATAACGATAACCTCGTACGCGACCTCATCGGTGTTCGCCATTACTGACCGCAAACACCGGTAGGTGTGTTCCCAATGGTTCCAAACGGGGATAACTATCGACACCCGGTAACGGGAGAACGAGGGAAACACAAGCCGGTTGACTTCCTCTGCTTTCCTGAATTCAGCTACAGGGCCCAAGCTCTGAATCATTGCATCGCGGTTTCCCCCGGCATTTTGGTTGTGCGTTGCCCTATCTTCATTGCGCAAAGGGGTAAAGATTTCTGCATAGGTACAGTAGTCACGGTAGATTTCTTCTATTTCTTTCGAGAACTCGTCGGAATCAGTAAAACCGTTTTTCTCCACCGATCGTTGAAGCAGTCGGTACATTCTTTTCACGGGCTCAGCGATCTCCGTGTCATGGAAGAGTAATTCAGCATCTGAACTGCTGTGACGGTCTTCCGGACGGAGGAACTCAGCCATGGATCTCCGGAGCCCACGGTCATCCTGAGGCCACGGGATGCCCAACGAGGTCGAAACCTCTCTGAGAGAATCTTCCCAGTTTTCAATGAGATCGTCGAAACGAAATACGATACGTTTAGCGCCGTTCGTCCAGTAAAGAGAAGACACAGTATAGAGCAGCCATAAGGAGAGCGACTTTGCCTTAGGGAAATGGTTCCGCCGCAACAACGAGGAAGCGACGTCCACGGGATTTCTTACGCAAAGCAGATAGTGCGCGTCGATATTGAGCTCGCGGAGGACCTCCTTCCAGAGCGGCAGAACCAAGGAAGTTCGGGGGTCTTTCCAGAGCCAAATGTCTTGCCCTGCAAATTCGGTGGTTATGAGGTTTCGCAGTTCCTCGTGAAAGGGAGTTATTTCCGGCTGTTTCCACCAGCCCTCAGGGGGGGGAAGAAGGCCATCCCAGGATCTCGCAAGAAATGTGAGGAGCCTCTCGTGGAGGGAAAAGACCGCCCAGTGCTCCCAAAATCCATGCGGATTATCGCCTTCGATCGGCTTCATTAAATGATCCGCATGCCCTATGTACGGTCCCAGTAAATTTACGGCCCGCGCAATCGCCGATGTGCCGCTCCGGTGCATACCGAGGATGCCTATGGCCCTTTGTCTCTTGCCGTTTTCCATGAACGCAACATTTCCTCTGCGTCTGGGCTTCTCAACGCACAATATAATAACCGATCAGCGGCAAATTGTCATCAGAAGCGAGATTTCATGAGGGGCATAAAAAATCTGCTGCCCGTTGTATCAGGCAGCAGATTTCATGGAAACAGCTCCTTCGGTTGTCTGCCGTAAAACTGTTGTGTGCCTTAAAACTTTCTTCCGTCCATTGAAGCTTTCTCGAGCCTGTCGATCTTCGCCGAGAGCGCCTCGATAGTCTTGTTCTGCTCCTGAACCACTCGCGTCAGGACAGCCACGATGTCCATCGGACTCAGTGCCTTTCTGTCTTTCGACGCAACCAAATCAGGAACATCCTCTGCGATAAATCCGACGTGCGGCTGGTCGGGGATGTCTCTATATCTGAAGGTAACAGGATTGAGGTCCTTCAGGGCGTCAATCGCCTTGTCAGCGGGTAAAGACTGAATATTCTCCTTGTATTCACGGCTCGAAGCTGTCCATGTTGTGGTACCGTCATTAGAAACGCACGTCGCCGAGCCCGGAAATGCACAAATTACGAGAGGATGGGCCGGAGTAAGTGTGCCGATCCCGACATGGCCGGTATTAAATTGAACGTAGACCGCATCCTTCGCATTTGCCCCATCCCTTATCTTGAACCCATTATCCTGAGTTGCCCTGAAGAGCCAATCACCGCCGCCCGGCACTTTAAATTCAAACCCTGCACCTCCTGCCGGGGATGTGGTTGTTATCGTGAAGAGATTTCCCGAACCTGCCGAGACGATGTTCAACGGTGCTGTCGGCGCAGCCGGGTTTGTAATTCCAGAGAAGATTCCGACATTCCCCGTATCCTCCACGTGGAAAACATCATCAGTCCCGTTCGCGGCCTTCACAATAAGCTTTGGCGCGCTGAACGCCGGAACCGCCAGCAAAACTGAAATAGCCATCACTGCCATCATCACTACCGATATTTTTTTCATACCTCTCCTCCTTTTAAGGACTGTTCAATCATGAATGAAATTATTCGCCCCTCCCGTCATTGCCAGTGAAATCGCCGCTTATGATGTCCTCTGTCCGGCCTAGACCAGTTTCTTGTGCGACGACTTGCTCTACTTTGTTAAAGTGACCCTCAAAAGTCCTCCGGGGCTTCGGATTACCCCCTTTAATGCATAATATTACATATTAAAGCCTGTGAGTCAAGTGCATAAGAGATATGGTGAGCGACTCTTCAGAATGTCGCCCGGATTGGTTTGATTAGACGGCAACGACTTTTTGTGATAATATGTTGGCACAGCTGATATTCAGATGGAGGTTTCCCATATGGCAACGCCTCTGGTGAAATGCAGGGTATGCTCTTTCATACTCTTTTTTCTTCTATCTTCGCTTGTCGTCACCTCTGATGGGGTAAGGGCCGAGACGAACGAAAAGTTTAAGAGGACTGTCGAAAACTACGCGGTTCCGGATGTGACCCTGGTAAATCAGAATGGCAAGAAGGTCCGACTCAGGACCTTGCTGAATTCGGACAAGCCAGTCCTCGTGGATTTCATATTCACCACCTGCACCACGATCTGTCCCGTGCTGTCGATCGGCTTTTGCGATTTTCAAAGGAAGCTCGGACCGGAATCCGCCGGCGTCAACCTCGTCTCCATCTCGATCGATCCGGATAACGATACGCCAAAAGCGATGAAGGCCTATCTCCAAAGGTACGACGCAAAGCCGGGATGGGACTTCCTGACCGGCCGCAGGGAGGACATCGAAAAGGTGTTGAAGGCCCTTGACGCGTACACTTCCGATAAGATGCGTCACCTTCCCCTCATTTTGCTCCACGGTCCGGCCGAGACCCGCTGGGTCAGGATTTACGGCATTATCGGGACGCGAGATCTCATAAGAGAATACCAGAAGGTGCTCAAGTGAGGAAGGTTTTTCAGTCGGTGAAAGATGTCGCGGTGTTCCTGGCATGGGGAATTCTTTCCCTGCTTCTCGTCGTTCTCTGGTCAGGGACAATTACAGCCGAGGATAAACAGTCTCTCACGATTGCAGGAGTATCACGGGAAGAGGCATTGCGGCAGGGGGAGCGGATGTATCGTGACGGGATACTGCCATCAGGAGAGCCCCTGCAGGCTGTTCTTGAGGGGGAAATCCCTGTAGACGGCAGGATGTTCAGCTGTGTGAGCTGTCATCAAAGGAGCGGGATGGGATCGCTGGAAGGCACGGTCTATACCTTTCCTATAGACGGTCCAAGACTTTATAAACCGATGTCGATGATGGGAGACCTGAGCAAGTCAGCCCGGGAAAAACTGCCCAAGATGCTTCTCAGCGGCGACTTCCGCCCCGCATACACTGACGAGACGCTGGCGGTTGCGCTGAGGGCAGGAGAAGATCCGAACGGTAGGAAACTCAACGGCGTCATGCCGAGATACTTTCTTGATGATCATGATATGGAGATTATGATCTTTTATCTCAAGAACCTGACCGCAGAGATGCCACCCGGAGTTACCGACACGACGATACACCTTGCCACTGTGGTTACGGAAGAAGTGAAGAAAGAAGACCGTGAGTCGATGGTGGCACCTCTTCAGTTTTATGCCAGAACATGGGGGAAATCACGGCACGCGGCAAGGAGGGCCAAAACAGGGCCATTTACCGAGGAAGTCATGGACAAGGGCTTTCGAGGGCTGACGCTCGATGTCTGGGAGTTGAAGGGACCACGGGAGGGCTGGCGAAAACAGCTGGAAGAATATTACCAAAAGAAGCCCGTCTTTGCGCTTGTGGGCGGAATTACCACGGGCGACTGGGCACCTATCCACGAATTTAGTGAGGAGCACCGGATCCCCAATTTCTTTCCCGTTACCGATTTCCCTCTGATCTCTGACACGGAGTGGTATACACTTTATTTCTCCAAGGGCTTGTATCAGGAAGGGGAGGCTGTTGCAAGATATCTTCACTCTATCGAGGAGAATCTTGCTCCCGATCTGTCGGTCGTCCAGGTCTTTCGCAATGACCGGTCCGGCGTCACCCTTGCAAGAGCCTTTCGGGAGACGCGGGAGAACCTCGGCCAGCCCCTTCCCATAGATGTCATGCTTTCTAATGGAGAAATCGTGAATGGAGACTTCTGGAAGCAGCTGGTCGGCCGGCACAAAAATTCGATTCTCGTTTTGTGGCTGAGCCCGAAAGACCTCTCTGCCATCGGTGGGCTTGTGGATGTCCAAGACCGACCGGGCATGGTCTTCGTCTCATCGGGCATTCTGGGGCAAGATCTGTATTCCCTGCCGGAGAAGGTGAGAAGTTTTGTGTATGTGACGTATCCTTACAGACTCCCCCAGGAAGGGAAAGGGCTGAAAGACGGGGTCAAGGCCTGGATCAGGAACAACAAACTTCCCGTTTCCAATATCGATATAGGGTACAAGATGTATGATATTGTTCGGATGCTCTCGGAGCAACTCGGTATGCTGAAGGGGTATTACTACAGAGACCGTCTTCTTGAGCTGATCGATATGATGCCCGATCAGTCCTATGACGTTGTCCTCTATCCGCGGTTGAGTTTTGGCCCCGGACAGCGCTATGCATCGAAGGGATGTTACATTGTTCAGTTGACCGAAGGTCCCCATCCGGAACTGGTAAAACGGAGCGAGTGGGTCATCCACTGAGCGATTCGGTCTTCCTCTAATCCGGAACAATTTTCACGCCTCTTCGCCTACGGTCGTCGCTCTTTGTGTCATTTGTTTCCCATACTATGTAGTTCTTTACCCAAGATTGATCGGTTGGACCGAGCAATGTCCTAGTTTTATATCAATTTACGAACCTGAAATTATGGTATGGAAATTGCTTTTCATGAAGGCGACCCTGATTCATTTTGAATCTGTATCCCAAATGAGAGGTGAGGCGGTAGGCTGGAAGAAGGATCTCATGGCATCTAAACTCAAGATTCATCCTGTAACGGTTTTCTTCCTGATATATTTTTGCATATACGCAACATCTCCCTTTCTGGTGTATCTGCACACAGAGGTCCACAATGAGTTACACGCCTCTGTTGTTCAAATAACACGCTCCCCACTCGACATGAAATTGTTCATCGCCGAATTACTGCTCTCGATCGTGACAGGGGAGGAGAGAAATGACACGGGCCCTGACCCGTCACAGGGCACGGTCCTCAAAGTAAAGGCAGCTGAAGTACAGGAAACCGTTCATTCACGATTGAAGCCCCCTGCGAGGTCTTCTCTACTCATCGCCGACGAACTCGTCTTGGCGAGAACACCAGCTCTCACAGGCGTAATTGAGGAAAAGAAGCCCCTATTTCAAAAAGGTTTCTGTCCTCTTCATTCAGGCCTTTCTCCCCCTTCCACGTAACAAACCCTTTTCATAAGAAACATTTTTTTTTGCGTTGAGGGATTTATGTTGCCGTTTTCTCTCACTACACAGAAAGGATTCATAAACCCTTTTGACTTCTTAAAGAATAAATGAAGGAGGATCTGCAATGAAGATCGGAAGATGTGCAGTATTCTTTGTCCTGACCAGTATGTTTGTTTTTGCGATCGCAACCGTGACGCAAGCAGAATTAACTCTCTGCACGCCAATCAATCAGATGTTAGTGCCCTACACGATCAGTGTGCCTGGTAATTATTGCCTTACGAGTGACCTTACCTCCTCTTCCCCGACAGGCAATGTTATTACGATCAACGCGAGCAATGTCGTGCTCGATCTCAACGACCACAGGATCGGGGGGCAGGGCGCGGGACTCGCGACTCAGGCCGTCGGCATTTACGCTAACCAGCGGAAGAATGTCATCGTCAGGAACGGTGTCGTGCGCGGCTTCTATTGCGGCATACAGCTGGACGATACCTCGGGCAACACGTCTCTGGGCAATGTCGTGGAAGGCATCCGTGCCGATTCCAATACAGCCCGCGGTATCATGGTTGTCGGCTTCGGGAACCGCATCCGTTACAACCAGGTGATAAACACCGGCGGCACCACTGTCGGCACGCCTGATGTTTACGGCATTTATTCCTCAGGCCGGGCGGCGGTGATCAGAGAGAATATCGTGGGCAGCACTAATGGCAGCTCCGGCGCTGCGGTCTTCGGTATCTACTCGAGCGGCGCAACATCGGTCATCGGCGCCAACGCGGTCTCCGCCACCAGGGAAGAAGCAGGTGAAACGTCCTATGCCATTTATCTTGATGCGTTATCGGCCGATAACATGGTCGATAACAACATCATGACAAACCCTGCGCTCGGGCCGGGGACCTCAACTGGACTTTCGGTCAACGGTTCAAATGCGATTGCAAGAGATAATACGGTCTTCAACATGACGTATGGGCTCAGTTTTTCTGGCTCGTCAGGTATCTACAAAAATAATTTTGCTGTCGGCGTCACCAATCCTTTCACAGGCGGGACTCCGGCTGATCCTTCGGTAACAAACTACCACAATCCGTAACCACCTCAACATGGATGATTCTGCAGGAGATAAACCGGCAGAATCATCCATGTCTCCCGACTAAGGATACCGCACTAGTGCGAGTCTATCTCTGCTGACCCCCGTTGAGCCTGAAGAGCAAAGGGACCTCCAGTACCTTCTCATGATGGATCCCGTGCTCCCACAGACCGTCTTCGCCCCAGCAGTCGCCGTGATCAGAGCAGACTACCGTAGTGGCAGCGCGGAACGCCTCAAGGAGCGGTTTCAGGAGAGCGTCGACATATTCCAGACACGCTTTCTGACGGCTGCGGCATTCTGCAGCATCATTGCTCTCGGAAAAGGGTACGCACGGATTAACTTCACAATTCCACGGTGCTCCTTCATAGTAGTAGGGGACATGGGTCTCACCGATATTGAGGAATACAAACACCGGCCTGGACGGATCGACCAGCTCATGCCCGAGCCAGTCCAGCTGTCTCGCGAGCGAATGCGTGTTGCCGGGGAAGTAGAATTTGTCGAAGTCTTCGGTCAGGAGTTGGCCGGTCCTGCTCTGGGGATTGAACCAGCCCACGGCGCCAGAGCCGATGGTAAGATATCCCTTGTTCTTAAACCCATCGATGATAGTTCGACCTTCCAGCACAAGATGTTCGGTCCCCTTGCCCGGATATCCGGCGCCGACGAGCTTGAATATCTTTCCGTATTTCGGATTAACAAAGGCTTCCCTCTGTCCCGCTATTCCCGGAGTGAAGCCCACAAACATGGAAGCATGGGAACCGTAGGTGAAATTCCCCGGCGCCATCGCACGGTACAATTTTCCCACAGCCCTCAGGTTCGGTATCTTTGCATTCTCGAAGGTATCGTAACGGCAGGAGTCCAGGGTGATAAACAGCACGGACTTCTCCTTCTCGAAGCGGAAGATCCCTCTTTTCTTAAGCAATGAAGAGATGAACGGTATCGGCATGATTACGACAGCCTCTCACCGAATCTCGCTTCTGCAGATTCTCGCCGCGTCATTTCCTGCAAGGAAGAGCGGATCTGAGTCGCTTGAACTGTTTCCTGACATCAAAGGCCTTTCTCCTGTATATCGGTGGATTGTATCCTTCGTACAAGGCTTCTTCAGGGATGCCTTCCCTGGGATAAAAGATCCTTAACGTCCTCGTCCTGTCATAATTTCTGTCGACGATTCTGAGCGCCTGGTTTTCATTCCCACACCAGCAGGTGTCAGCCGGACAGACCGTATCCTCATCCTGAAACGTTATCCCCTCTTTCGCTATATTCCCCATGGTCGACTTTATCGACTGGCACGGGTAGACATTGCCGTCGTGATCGATATAAATATAATTCTTCCCGGCGGAACATCTCATGCCGTGAGGGCTGCATGCCTCCAGCAGCATTTTATAGCTATGAGGCGTATGCCAGAGCTTTTTGAGTTTTCTTATCTCACCGGGCGTATAATCGCGGGGGTAGACGAGTTCAGGGTCGGCGGCCTCGACGCCTTTCAATGTGCCGATCGCCGCGTTCAGGATAAGGGGCACGCCGAGCTCCCTGCATCTTTGCCGGTATTGTCTTATGAACCGTATCCTCTGGGGAATGGCCACACATCCCACATAAAGCTGGACACCGCTCTCTTTCAGACGTTTCACCTTCTCGAAGAAAGGGTTGACATCCTTTATTACCGTGTCGTGGAGCGTACAACCTATGCCGAGCTTGCCGGTGTTGGTCGACCGGACAAACGGCCCGATGACGGTGTCCCAGTCTGCCTGGAGGTTGGAAGAAAAGCTTATGCCGGTTATGTTGTTCTCTTCATTACAGATATCCCTGATCACGCCGAGTATCTCGGGCGAGGTGAATATCTCGCCGCCAACGCCGATCCTGAGGCAGACCGTAAACGGCAATTCCTTTATCTTGCCGATAATCCGCCTGAATTTTTCGAGGTCGAAGAGATTGTCCTGTTCTTTCCAGTGTATGATGCAGTAGGGACAATTGAGATTGCATTTATGATACTTTATCTGATACCGGATTCCCAGATAGGGCGCGGGATTGCTGGCAGAAGGTCCCATCATTTTTCAGTATTATGATACCCGGCCATCAGGCCGGTGTCCATCGTGCGGGCCGGCACTGCACTCTCCATCAGCCGGCCAGCCAATCGCTGCAGTCCCAGCCCAACAGTCGTTCAAGGCCCCTTATCTCATACTCAAAGACGAAGCGCAGATGCTCCCACTCGCTTTTACTCATCGGGGAGTCATACTCGTGGGAATGCACTTCCCTGACCTGTAGGTCTTGAACAGGGTCAACGCCGAGGAAATCACATATCGCATCCATTGTCTCCTTCGGCCTGGATCTCAGGTCTTCGTGTCGCATAATGAGGGCCTGATCCCGGGCAAAGTAGGTCGAAAGCCTTCGCAGCTGTTCCAGGTAGAACCCTCTGTCGACATAGGAGAATTGCTTATGCTGATAAGGCAGGGCTGCGCGGCATCGCTCTTTTTCGCTATGGAGGGCATCCCAAAACGAAAGATTATCGATGCCCCGTTTCCGCTGCATATTCCAGTGGGAGTACGCCCGGTCGATGGGGTTCCTCAATACCACGAGGAGTTTCATTCCCGGATTATACTGCCACATCCGCCTGGGCGCGTCATACCAGTACATATACGCAGGCGTGGCCTCTCCGAGGAGCCTGTGGGAAGGGCCGGGACTGAAGCATGCATGATACGCCGGGTAGTCGGGCTTGCTGCCGCGGAAATGTTTCTCTTCGTCAAAGAAATGGACTTCCTTCTGATTTGCCATGCATATCAGAGGGTGATCCCTCAAATATGCATCCAGGGCCGAGGTGCCCCCTTTTTGCGTGCCGCAAATAACAAAATCGATTTTCCTTCTTTCCCGGGCGGACGGAAAAACTTTCATACGATATTATATCCGAATACATAACAGCGAGGCTATTATGTTAGGCTACTATCACATTCGCGATGATAACGGTTCCCGCAGTGATTGTGAGCGTTCCCTGGAGAGTCGTAGAACCAGTCTGAGATAAGAAGGCCGAGTCATAGCCGCCAAGAAGACTTACGGCGATGCCCAGCAGGTCAATGTCCGGGGCGGCAAGAGGAGTCGCTGCCTGCACTTTTATGATGTCAAGGTTACTGCAATTATCAAGGGCAGTCTGGATGTCAGGATACGTCGCAACAATAGCGGCGTCATGGACCAGCACAACAGGATCGTTGCCCCCATTGACGAAATTGAGAAAGGCATATTGATACGCTGCAGCGACATCGATTCGACCATACCCGTAGGTGTTATTCGGGACCGGCGATCCCAGAG
>Ga0187779_10000611_pt1 | contig 23942 bp, 25 predicted proteins | sample 1015_Q2_SP10_10__FD_132435 | JGI IMG/M metagenome (GOLD analysis project Ga0187779, IMG submission 132435) | Tropical peat soil microbial communities from peatlands in Department of Meta, Colombia - 1015_Q2_SP10_10_MG | ecosystem: Environmental > Terrestrial > Soil > Wetlands > Peat | place... | reverse complement strand
TTCGGCATCCTTTTCATCCAGACCAACAAGAACGCTGATTCGGCGCATCCGCTGCGGCCGCTGGGCCCTCGCGGCCAACGGCCAAGCGGCAGCTGAGCTCGCACTCGCTATGATGAAATCCCGCCGACGCATGCAAATGCTCCAGAGGCGCGAAACATAGCAGGTCGGAAAGATGCGGTAAGGGGGCGAATGTCCGCTTTGGATGGGTCATAAGGTGACATTTGTAGTGCACAAGCCACGTCGGTCCGGGCCAAGAGCGGACCGACGCGAAAGCTATGTAGCGGGTTGAGCGAGCACCACTCCACCAGCGCAGACCACCATGCCGAAGATCGAAACAGCGTCCAGCCGTTCGCCAAACAAGATAAAGGCAAATACCGCCGTCACGCCCGGAACGAAGTAGAAGAGACTGGCAAAACCGGTCGCCGCCGAGCGGCGGATCAGCCAATACATCAGGCCGACCGCGGCAACCGAGAGCACCAGGACTAACCACGCCATCGCAAAAATTAGTTCACCGCTCCAATGGATTTCGCGTGTTTCAAACGCGAAAGCGCCAAGAGCGAAGAGCACACCTGCCCCGATATATTGAATTAGATTGCCCGAGCGCCAGTCGATGCTGCCGCAATAGCGCTTTTGATAGAGCGTGCCGAACGTAATGCCGATAAGGGACAGAAAGCTCGCAATCCAACCCAGCGTCGACCCCGCCAATACAATATTGCGATCGTGGAGCACCAACACGACACCGACCAGACCGAGAGCCAAGCCGAGCCATTGTATCCGAGTGACTGTCTCACCCATGAAGCGACTGGCGATGGTTGAGGTGAGAATTGGTTGCAGGCCGGGGATCAGCGCGGAAATTCCGGCTGGAATACCCTGACTGATAGCGGTGAATACGCCCCCAAGACCAAGTCCGTGAACCAAAGAGCCGGCAATCAGCGCATGCCGCGTTTCAGTTGCATTGGGCGCTTTGGCCTGCCCGACGGCAACGATGGCGGCCATGATGAGCACCACGAAGACCATGCGCACAGCGAGAAACGTCAGTGGCTCGATGTAAGGCAGGCCCAAACGAGCGCCGATAAAACCAGTGCTCCAGAGGAGCACGAACAGAACGGGCGCAGACGCAATCGCCAGTCGGGTGAGGCGCATGGCGAGCAATCGTGGAGCCAAATTACCCACGCCGCAAGCGCAGAGCATGTGCGCTTTGGGTCTAACAAGCCTGCTCAGCCGCCTTGGCGACGTTTCCTATCTATTCCCTTCTGCCTTCACCGATAGAAACCTGGATCCGCCTGCCCTCAATGTGGTTCAGGGCTCGCTCCCCGTCGCGATGGGGCTGGCCAATAGCCGAATTGTGGCCCATCCTAGTGGCGGCTGGGCACCAACTAAAATTTGGGGAACAGGGAGGAAAAATCGTGGCTCAAACCATAGAGGGATTTGTCGGTAAGTCGCTGGATGAAGCAAAGATTTCGCCGCTTCACGTCAAAGTGGTTGCCTTGATTGCCGCGGGCTACTTCTTTGACGTCATCGACCTGATCGTCCTCGGATCGCTGATCCCGGACATGATCCAAACGAAATTCGCCACCGGTGCGGAAGCGGGACTGGTCGGCAGCGCGACCGTGTTCGGCATGTTCATTGGTGCGGCGGGTCAAGGCGAGTTCAGCGACCGCTGGGGCCGCAAGACGGTGTACCAGTTCAATCTGCTGCTGTTCGGCGTGTTTACCATTCTTGGTGCCCTTGCACCGACGGTCTTCTGGCTGATGGTGTGCCGTTTCATCGCCGGCCTCGGTCTGGGCGGCGAACAACCGCTCGCATTCGCCTACGCCGGCGAATATTCCCCGAAAGCGATCCGCGGACGCATCCTTGCGATCGTGCACTTCATCGGCGGCGCGTGCGTTTGGCCGATTGCTTCACTTTTCACTCTCGCGTTCCGCGACTCGATCGGCTGGCGCGGCGTATGGATCGTGATCGGCATCGGCGCGTTGATTGTCTGGCTGTTCCGTTTCTGGCTGCCGGAGTCGCCGCGCTATCTGGCGACGCACGGCCGCGGCAAGGAAGCAATCGACGTTCTCGCGCGCATGGGCATTCCCGGGCCAAAAGAAACGCTGACGACCAGCGCGGCGAGCGACACCAAGACTGATCCCTTCTTGCTCGTCTTCAAGATGTTTCCAAGACGCGTGATCGCCGGGATGATCTGTTTCTCGGCGTTCTTTGGCGTCGCGATCGGATTGGGCACCTGGCTGCCCAACATCATGACCGCCAAAGGCTTCACCATCACAAAATCGCTTACCTACACCTTCGGCATGACGCTGGCGGTCCCGTGCGCGAGCCTCTTCATGATGTATGCGCTCGACAAGTTTGGCCGCAAAATCACGTCAGTCTGCGCCTTCGTGTGTGCGGGCCTGATGGCGATCGTGTTCGCGAATGCGGCGACCGATACCCAGCTCCTTGTCGCGGGTTTCATCATGATCTTCTTCATCCAGGTGGCGGGCAACTCGATGCAGATCTTTGCCTCGGAAGTTTTCCCGACCAACGCGCGTGCATCGGGCTTTGGCTGGGCTGCCGGCGTCGGGCGACTGGCCACGGCCTTCATCGTGCCTACCATTCTGTGGATTCAGAACGGCTACGGCCTCACCACCGTGTTCGTGTGCCTGGCTACGGTATTGCTCATTGCAGCCGTCTCGGTCACCCAGTTGGGACCCGAGGCCAGGCAGAAAGGCCTCGACGAGGTTGCTCCGCCGACCGGCTGAGGGCCACTGAAAGCCACGCTATATGGGCCCGGACGTCATGCCGTCCGGGCCCTGCCGTGTCGGTTGTAAAGAGTTTGACATCTGATGAGCGTCGCTGCGTTAGCCAAGAATGTTCGCTTCCTGTCGCGCTGCGATCAGGGTGGACGGCCCGACGGCGTGCAAGTCATCATCCACAAGGGTCACGCTTTCATAGGCCACATGTTCAGCGACGGCTACTCCGTCGTCGATGTCCGTGACTCGCTCAATCCCAAAACTGTGGCTTTTGTCGCGGCGCCTAAAAATACGCGCTCGCATCATCTGCAAATCCACGGCGACATTCTGCTCGCCGTGAACGGTCCCAACATCTGGGCCATGCAGCAGTATGCGAGCCAGGCCGATTACTACGCCCGGTCATTGGCGGATTCCGTGCAAACCGAGCAGCCGTTCGGCGCCGGCCTGCGCGTCTTCGATGTCACGCAACCGGCAAAGCCGCGTGAAATTGCATTCCTGCACATGCCAGGCTTTGGCGCGCACCGCATCTGGTGGGTCGGCGGCCGTTATGCCTACGCCTCCGTGCATTTCGACGGTTACATCGATCATACTCTGGCGATCATCGACGTTTCTGATCCGGTGAAACTGGCGCTCGCGGGACACTGGTGGCTGCCCGGCATGCATCGTGCCGGCGGCGAGAAGCCGCCAGCCTCTTTCGGCAAACGCACGGCGCTCCACCACCTTATCAGCGCTGGAAATGTCGGTTACGCGGCCTGGCGCGACGGCGGCTTTACCATTCATGACCTGAGTGACCCGAAAAATCCAAAACTTCTCAGTCATCGTAATTTTTCGCCGCCCTTTGCCGGCGGTGCGCATACGCCGCTGCCTTTGCCAAACCGCAAACTCCTGGTGTTGGCCGATGAAGCCACGTCGGCAAATTGCGCAAACGGGCTGGCCTATACGTGGGTGATCGACGTCCGTGATCCAGAAAGTCCGGTCTCGGTTGCAACGCTGCCGACTCCAGCGGAAGAAGATTTTTGCAAGAAGGGAGCGAAATTCGGTCCACACAATCTGCACGAAAACCGGCCAGGATCGATGCAAACCGAAGATCTGATTTTTGCCACCTACCATAATGCGGGCTTGCGGATTTATGACGTACGCAATCCATTCGAGCCCAAGCAAACCGGCTATTTCGTGCCACCACCCCCTGAACGGATTGTCGACCAGCGACCCAACCCGGCGAAGGTCATTCAATCCTGCGATGTGTATGTCGATCCGAACGGTGTCATGTACATGACTGACACGAATGCCGGACTGTACATTCTCCAATACGAAGGAAAATAGGAAGCAGTCATGCCGGAGAAGTTTGGACGCCTCGCACTTCACATGTGGACGGTCGACACGACGCCGCTCGCAACTGCGCTCGATGCCGCCAAGCAGGGCGGCTTCGACGCTGTCGAATTGCGCCGCACGGATTTCAAACGCTGCTTCGATGCCGGAATGAGCAACAACCAGGTGATCGCGCTCATTAAAAAATGCGCCATTCCGTGCGGCGTGTTGGGCGTTGAATACGGCTGGCTGTTCGCGACCGGCGACGAGAGCAAACGGCTATTCCGTGTTTTCCGGGAGTCCTGTGAGAATGCTGTGGCGCTCGGGTGTGACATGCTCATGAGCGCTCCAGGGCAGGTGAACGGTTCGATCAAGGACGCGATCAAGTATCTCAAGGAAGCAGGAGATATCGCGGTGGAATACAAACTCAAGCTCGCGATCGAATTCAATTCGCAGCATGACGTGCTCAACAGCCTGGGCGTTTTGACCGAGTTGATCGAGGGCGCGAACAAGCCGAACTGCGGCTACCTTATCGACGCCTACCATTTCACGCGCAGCGGCGCCGGCGGCCGAGGCTTCGAGAGCGTCCCGGCCGACAAGATCTATTGTTTCCAGTACAGCGATTTATCGCCGAATCCAGTAACCGGCGTGCGCCGCCCGACCGATCGGCTGCCTCCGGGAATGGGTGTCGTAAAGTGGCGTGAGATGCTCGGGCTCCTGGCTGAAAAGGGCTACACCGGTTACCTGAGCTACGAAGCGCCAAACCCCGATCAGTGGGCGCGCTCGCCCTACGACGTTGCGCGCGAAGGAGTTGAACTCACTCGAAAATTGTTGCGGGACGCCGTCCCCGGTTATGTCAATTGAGGTCAGTCATGGCAGCAGAACAGGAACTTCCGCTTTTTCTTGGATTGAACGACAAGTCAGTCACCGACATCCCGAAGACCGTCGAAAAGCAACGCTACATGACCAGCGTTGCACCAAAGGCCGCCAACCCGGGAAAATGGGTCGAGCAACCGAGGATGCCGATCCCGACCGGCGAGCACGCCGTGATCGAGTGCCAGGGCAAAATTCATTCGATCGCCGGCTATGCGAAGCATCGGGTCGATCAAAATTTCCATCAGGTATTCGATCCGAAATCGAGCAGCTGGTCGTTGAAGGCGGCCTTCCCACTGCCCTGCAATCACGTGGCCGGCGTATCGATCGGCGCAAAGATCTACACGTTTGGCGGGTTCATCGAACAGAATCGCTGCCCACATTCAAAGTGCTTTTTTTATGACTCCGCTACCGATCAATGGGCGCCAATTGCGGGGCTTTCGCGCCCGCGCGGCGCCATGTCCGCCATTGTGCTCGACGGCAAGATTCATCTGCTTGGCGGGCGCGATGTTCGTTCGGTCGAATGGCACGAAATCTACGATCCCGCGACCGACAAATACACGATCCTCTCCGGCATGCGCGGCTCGACCGGCACACAGCCCTTCGTAGGTCAGCGTGATCATATGGGTGTCGCGGTTGTCGATGGAAAAATCCATGCCATCGCCGGCCGCATGGACTCTTACGATTTCAACACCGGCCTCAATGCGGTCTACGATCCGAAAACTGATGCTTGGACTTTCCGCGCGCCGCTGCCCACCCCGCGCAGCGGCCCCTCATGTGTTTACATCAACGGCAAGATTGTCGTGTTCGGGGGAGAAGCGACCGGCAAGGTATTCGGCACCAACGAAGCCTACGATCCCAAGACTGATACCTGGGAGCAGCTGACGCCAATGGCGATCCCGCGCCACGGCTTGCATGGCGCAACCTGCGCCGTCGTCGGCAATATGGTGCACGTGCCGGGGGGCGGACCTGTTCCCGGCGGTCAGGTGCAAGGCGCCTATCACGACGCTTTCACTTTCGGCTGACAGTGCGTGCGTAAAAATGCGGCCGCCCTTAAGGCGGCCCCACTTCCTGGCAATTTTATGAGGCGGCTTTTTAGCGTGCCGGCCGCAGCACGAGCTCGGCCACGCCTGCCGCTACGTTAAGACCTGCCTGTCCCTGCACTGAAAGCGGCTGCAACGCGATTGTCCGATCGGAACCACCGACCAGCACGTTGGCGCCCAAGCCGGCGCCGACTGTCGCTTCCGCGGTCGCACCGGTATAGTTGCCGGACAGCGCGCCGAAACGACGCGTGGTTGGCGCATATACCGCCCATACCATCTCGCCGCCAGCGGTTGCGCCCAGATCAAGCCCGAATTTGTTGATGCCGCCCACGTAGACTTCGCGGGGACCGGGCTGGGATGGCGTGAACATGCACGTCACGTCCTTATGCGACGTGATAATCAAGCCAATGCCGCCGGAAATGTCGCACGTGAGTGTGCCGGCCTTGACTCGTTCGGCTTCGCCAGCGCAGGCGACGCCACAGCCGCCACGAGCAACACAGCCGCAAGAGCGGTCAATGACCTATGCATAGGAAACTCCTGTTTTAAATGAAGGTGGCCAATCAACGTGGCGGCTTTGAAAAAGTTCCAAAGTCAGGAACCGTGCCGCAGACCGCTCATGCCATGCAACGGCCAGGATAATTTGCATATGCGCTGGTCGACAGCGCACTAAAAACCGGCTCGCATCCTACGGGCACTACCGGAGCCACTGGCGCCGGCCTGTGCCGGCCAGTCGTGACCGGCACTTGCAAGCGATCACTTTTGCGCGCGCGATTGATGACTTGAGGCATTGCGCCTTGATCGATCGCGGGCCAAGCGATGACGGGCACACCAAATCCCACTGGGGGCGCGACCACGTCCATGGCCAACACCGCCAGGATGCCCGCGAAAATATATAAAACGAACCCACGCATCGCCGCTCTCCACTCTCTCGCGACGCTCGAATACAGCGCGCTCGGTGAGTCTGAGTCGAAACGACGAAGATCGAATTATGTTCCAGCCGCCCTCAACGAGCAGCAAGGATTTGGCTTGCTGGGATGACGATCAGACAATGCAGCCCGTTGGGGTCGAAATCCAGCTTCACATTCGCATCGAGCGCGCGCGCCAGATTGCGCTCGATGACCATACTGCCGAACCCCTTTTTGCGCCGAACCTTGACCTTGGGGCCAGATTCTTCCCGCCAATCGAGTTCCACCGAGCCTGCCCCGGTTTCACGACGGCTCCAGGTAATGGCTATGCGTCCTGTTGGTACCGACAGGGCGCCGAATTTCGCAGCATTGATGGCAAGTTCGTGCAAGGCGAGCCCAAGATTCTGCGCTGCTTCTGGTTTGAGGGCCACCGCGGGGCCTTCGATTGAAACCTGCCCCAGGGAGGCCCCGAGCTGCGAGCGAACCAGCTCGTCAAGCGAAGCTCCATACCAGCTCTCGCGCACCAGGAGGTCGTGCGACGCCGCGAGCGCCTGCAGCCGGGCACCAAATTGGGCGAGGAAGCCGTCGATCGAGCCAACATGACGCGCTGTTTGCCGCGCCATTGCCTGGATCACTGCGAGCAAATTTTTCGAACGATGGGTTAGTTCACGCAGCAGTAGCCGCAGATGCGCTTCAGCCTCCCTACGTTCCGTAACGTCGACCGACGCGCAGGCCAAACCGATGACCTCACCGGAATCATTGCGCAATGGCTCGATATGCAAATCATGCCAGCGAATTCCTGCGGCATCTTCGAATGTCACTTCGGCCCGCTTTGCTTCGCCACTTGTGAGTACGTCACGTTTCATCGCGACGATAGCTGGAGCACTTTCCGGCGGCAGGAGCTCGGTGTCGGTGTGTCCCAGAATATCCTCAACAGACTGGCCCATTATCGCGTTGCTGATGGAGGTGTAACGAAGGTCGCGATCCTGGGTGTAAACCGTGACTTGCGAACCACGCAGCGCGGATTCATAGCGAGCAAAGCGCGCCCGCAACAGGCTCAGCTCCAAAGCCTGTGCGCCCACCTGAGCCTGTAGTTCGCGGTAGCTCCTCTCAAGCTTGGCGAATTCGTTTTCCTGCGCCCCGGACATTTTACTTACCCTGGCAGCCGCTTTGTCACCGTCCGGCACATGATGCGGGTGCACTGGACTCGACGCTATTTGACGCGGTTTTTGTATGAATACGTCCCGCGGATGACCTGTCAATGAATGTACCCATTTTGCAGCTCCTAGCTCATTCCGGACCCGGAATTGTCACAAGGGAGCCAAACAAAATTAACGCAGTGTGGCATCAACCGTTGCACCAAGAGTGCCTCGATTTGCAAAACCGAAAGACGCTGTTGCTGTCGGGAACATTTTCCGCCCGGCCCACGTTTCTTCTTCGATTTGACTTGACGAAATCCATCGTCTTCCGGGATAAAAATGGCCGCACGCACAGCAAAATCCGTGACCGCAGACGAAGTCACTGCGATTGAAGAACTGATGGGCAATCTTGAGAAACGCCTGCGCCGGCTATCCGGCGCGGCCCGTCGCGAGGCATCCGACGCTTCGGATGATGTCGGTGACTTTGTCAGCGAGTCACTCGAGCGCATTATGACTCGCGTAAATACAAGCGCAGCGGGCTTAAGCCAAAAGGCCGCCGGCGCGGCGAAACGCTTTGGTGTTGGTGCCGCCGCCAAGCTTGCTGATGAGGTCGAAAGCCGGCCATTGCTCATGTTAACCGTCGCGGCGGGCGTTGGATTTCTCGCCGGACTTGCAAACCGCCGCTGATGCCATGCGGTTGAACCCGATTACCGGGCTCGCATTCCAGCAGTTGCTGTCCCGAATGCTGCTCCGTACTGTGCTCGGCATAGCCGTTCTTGTTTGCGCGGTCGTGGCGATATCTCAATTTACTGCCGCCGGCTCGCTGGTGTTGGAACTGGAATATGGGCCACTACCAGCCCGATTGATCATAGGCTCAGCTTATGGAGTATTGGGAGTTGCCGGAGTAGCGGTCCTCCGGGCGATGCGTGGTCGCTCTGCTGTTGTCCCTTCTCCGCTCGCGAAGAAGCGTGAAGCCCACCTCGTGATGCTCATTGAAGCGGTATTGCTGGGCTACTCTCTTGCACAAAAAACCGGTCGGACTTCCTAGCTGGCCCGCCGCTCGCGCCGCTTGGCATTGCGCTCGAAAAACAAGGCTTGGCTCAGTACCGCGGACACTGTCGAGGGCTGAAACGGCTTGGCAATCAGGAACGCCGGTTCGGGCCGCTCCCCGGTGAGGAACCGTTCGGGATAAGCGGTAATGAAAATTACCGGTACCTCAAACGAACGCAGCATTTCGTTCACGGCATCAAGGCCCGAGCTGCCATCGGCGAGCTGAATGTCGGCAAGGATGATTCCGGGCCGCTTCGCTTTGGCGAGAGCAACAGCTTCGGCATGTGTGCGGGCAACCCCGAGCACGCGATGTCCGAGACTTTCGACCAGGCTCTCGAGGTCGAGCGCGATAAATGTCTCGTCCTCGATGATCAGAACGTCGGTCGCAATTTCAGCGGCGAGTTCGCGGCCGGATTCTTCGACGAGCTCGCGCAACGTCGGAGCATCGACATCCAATACTTTCGCCGCGTCATCTTCAGACAATCCTTCGAGCGCGACCAGAAGGAATGCCTGACGCGGTTTCGGCGGAATCTGAGCAAGGTGACGCTCGACCGGATGATTCAGCGTGCCACCCGATGACTTGCCGTTGAGCGAAACTGAATTCCAAATTTTCGTGAACAGCCGGTACAAGGCGATGCGGGTCGAAATGCCTGTATCCAGGACCTTTGGATCCTGGACCAAGGCCTCAAGCGTCGCCGCCACATAGGCATCGCCCGAAGCCTGACTCCCGGAAAGGGCCCGGGCATAGCGGCGAAGATACGGCAAGTGCTGAGCAACTGCTTGAGATGTCGACAAGAATCCCTCCCGAATCAATGCGCGTCGTGGTCGGCTGGGCCTGTGCCCCCTACGCTCTTAGGTAACCTGTAGCGCGGCAACGCCCCGGTCGCAAAAAAGTTCCTTTCTGGGGGAACCATCTGCCAATTCACGGGTTTTGAACAGAACCAAGGGGACAACCGAGGCCTACCCGAGGGCCTCGGAAGTTGGGGTCGAAAAATGAACGAACGAAAGCCTGTGGGACAGCGAAATCCAATGGAAGCCGCGGCGACTGGCAGCAAAAAGGTCAATTCGAAACCAGCAAAGCTGGGCCGCGATGTACAAGCACGTCTTGGGCAGCAACTTCGCGCCATGTACGACGAGGTCGTGAACCAAGGCGTTCCTGATCGGTTCAGTGATCTCATCAAACGCCTTGAAGGCGACGGCAAGAAGGATGAGCGCTAATGCCGATGGACGAGTCGGTTCGCAAAGCCGTTCTCGGTGCGGTGCCAAGCCTCCGCGCGTTCGCGATTTCCTTGTGCGGAAACGTGGATCGCGCCGACGACCTCGTCCAGGAAACGCTGCTGCGCGCCCTCGCCAATATCGACTCGTTCCAGCCCGGCACCAATATGTCGGCATGGCTGTTCACAATCCTACGCAACCATTTCCGCTCCGAATATCGCAAGCGCCGCCGCGAGGTCGAGGACAGCGACGGGCATCACGCGGAGTCGCTTAAATCGCAGCCCGATCAGTATGGCCATGTTGAATTTCGCGAGTTTCGTGAGGCGCTGGCACAGTTGCCAGCAGACCAGCGCGAAGCGCTGATACTGGTCGGCGCATCTGGCTTTTCGTATGAAGAAGCAGCCGGAATCTGCGGCTGCGCTGTCGGTACGATCAAGTCGCGCGTCAATCGTGCCCGTACGCGCCTCGCCGAACTGCTTCACGTCAACAGCGCTGAGGACTTCGGCCCGGATGAAACGACTCGCGCGGTGCTGGCGAGCGGCGGAGAGTAAGTTCGTCCGTTTTAATTTGCGTCGCTTGTCATGTAACCCCGCGCGACGTCATCTGCGCGGGGTTTTTCATTGACATGAATTAGGCGGGCTAGCGCCTGATCACTAAAGGTGGGACTGTTGGCTCATGCCCCGGTCAAAAAAGCCGCAGCTCAAGACCTATCGTGCCAAGCGGCGCTTTGGTGTTACCGCCGAACCGAAAGGTGCAGTGGCTCGCCGGCGGGGCAATGCGTTCGTGATCCAAAAACACGCGGCGCGGCGTTTGCACTACGACCTGCGGCTTGAACTCGATGGCGTCATGAAAAGCTGGGCGGTGACGCGCGGGCCCAGTCTGGTCCCGGGCGAAAAGCGGCTGGCGGTCGAGGTCGAGGACCATCCGATCGCATACAACAAATTCGAAGGCACGATCCCGCAGGGAGAATACGGCGGTGGCACGGTGATGATCTGGGACCGCGGCCACTGGCAGCCTGAGAATGACCCGCACGAAGGAATTGCAAAAGGCCACCTCGCGTTCATTCTCGATGGTCAGAAGCTGCACGGCGGCTGGCATTTGGTCCGCATGCATCGCCGGTCAGGCGAAAAACGCAACAACTGGCTGTTGATCAAACAAAATGACGGTGCTGCGCGATCCGCCCGCGACAAAGATATACTGGAGGAGAAGCCTCTTTCAGCGACGACTGGCCGCACGATGAACGAGATCGCCAGCGGTCCGAAAAAAATATGGCGAAGCAACAAAGCGAAGACGAAGACCCGCGCTTCAGCGATTTTGCCAATCCGTAAAATCGCAAAAACAGTCGGTGCCGACAGCCTTTCAACTGCACCAAAGGCTCCCCTGCTCCAATTCGTTGCCCCGTGTCTCGCGAGCCTGGCGGACAAAGCGCCCGACAGTGGCGACTGGGTGCACGAGATCAAATTCGACGGCTATCGGATCCAGGCGAGGCTCGATCGCGGCAAGGTCCAGCTGCTTACCCGCAAAGGGCTCGACTGGGCGGAGAAATTTCCGACAATCGCAAACACAATTGCCGAGCTCCCGGTCAGGAACGCGCTCATCGATGGTGAACTCGTCGTTGAGGGCGACGACGGTATTTCCAGTTTCTCTTTGCTTCAGCAGGATCTGAAGGAAAGCCGACACGATCGCATGATTTTTTATGTCTTCGATCTTCTCCACGTCGACGGCGCCGATTTAAGGCCATTGCCGCTTACGGCACGAAAAAATGCGTTGGCAAAACTACTCGAAGGTCTGCCGGCGCGCGCGCCTCTGCGACTAAGCGAGTCACTGACCGAACGCGGAACGACGTTGTTGCAACACGCTTGTAGAATGGGACTTGAAGGAATCATTTCGAAAATTGCCAACGCTCCCTATCGTTCCGGGCGGGGGCGCGATTGGATCAAGACAAAATGTTCGGACCGCCAGGAATTGGTCGTCGCGGGTGTCGTACCATCGACCGCAGACGCGCGCGCCGTCGGCGCACTTGTGCTCGGCTACTATGAGAACGGCAAATTGCACTATGCCGGCCGCACCGGCACCGGTTTTACCCACGACGTCGCGCGGTCACTTTTTCGCCGGCTCAAATCGATCGAGACCGCTAAATCTCCGTTCGAAACAATCCCCGCGGAAGAACGGGGCGTTCGCAAACCGATCTGGGTAAATCCGAAGATGGTGGTTGAGGTTGATTTTCACGGCTGGACACATGGCGATCGCGTGCGTCAGGCATCGTTCCAGGGGGTTCGAGAAGACAAATCGGCGAAGGAAGTGGTGCGCGAGAAGGCTGTGGCTGCGATCAGCCGGACTGCGTCGATCAAACGAAGCGCGCCGGCAAAAAAAGCCGACGTCAGCGTCGCCGGAGTCCGTCTCTCGCATCCTGACAGGATCTATTGGGACGATGCTGGCGTCACAAAGCATGATCTTGCGGACTACTACGTGCAGGTCTGGAAATGGATGCAGCCACACGTCGCCGGCAGGCCGATCGCCCTCGTCCGCTGTCCGGAGGGCGCCTCGGGACAATGCTTTTTCCAGAAGCACGCGCGTGCCGGCATTCCGACGGAGTACCTTCATCTCGTCGCTGAAAAGGGCGACAAGATTATCTCCATTAATGATCTGGCCGGCTTAATCGCGCTGGTCCAAGGCGGCGTGCTGGAAATCCATACGCGCGGCACGACCATAGACGACCGCGAACGCGCCGATCGCTTGGTGTTCGACCTCGATCCAGGACCCGGCACCGGCTGGAAGGATGTCGTGTCGGCAGCACGCGACGTGCGCGAACGGCTTGCAAGCATCAAGCTAACGACATTCCTCAAGACTTCCGGCGGTAAAGGCCTGCATGTCGTATTGCCAATCAAGCCGACACCCTGGGAAGAGGCCAAACGTTTCGCAAGGGCCGTTGCCGAAGCCATGGAGGCCGATGCGCCTGAGCGCTATGTCTCCACCGCAACGAAGGCCAAGCGCAGCAAGCGCATCTTCATTGACTACCTGCGCAACAGCCGCGAGGCCACAGCAGTGGCGCCGTATTCCACCCGCGCCCGTGCCGGCGCACCGGTGTCGGTGCCAATTGATTGGTCCGAGTTGCCTAACCTGAAAGCAGCCAACCAGTACACCGTACTAAATCTGAACCAGCGCCTCTCACGCCTGCGCAAGGACCCTTGGACGGGCATAGCCCGGCTGAAACAGGCGCTGCCTCGTTTCAAATAGAGCGTCGCGTAAATTTGCTGCGATCGAAGATCTCACCGACGAAGAACTCGAAAAACTGCACGAGGAATGTCGCGAACGCGCGCAAATAACCTTTGACCACCTTGAAGGCCGCAAGCATTCACGCAACGGCGCCCGGAGGAACGTTGCGAAAACGAAGGCGGCACACCGGGGCGAAAAACACTGTCCATACCTCTTCATAATTTCTGAATCTTTTTCTGGAACATTTGCTTTCGGATCGTCGTTTGGAAATTTAGCGAGCAGTGATCGTTTCGACAGAACTCCGCCATATCCACATGGTCCAAAAGCCGCGTGGACGGAGGGGATCAATGAACCTCGGCAGGTGGATAGTAGCGGGAGTGGTATTGGTATCGTCCCTCCCGCTTGGCCACGCTTATGCTGGAGGGTCAAGCCGGTTTTCGGGGGTGGCGGCCTTCTACAGCGCTGATTATTCAGGGCGAACAACGCGCGGCGAGCGATATGATCCAAAAAAATTCACCTGCGCCCATCGCAGCCTTCCTTTGGGTACTCGCCTGCGCGTCACCGATCCCAGGTCGCAACGCAGCGTCGTCGTGGTAGTCAACGATCGCGGCCCTTTCACCAAGGGCCGTGTGCTCGATCTGTCACTGGCAGCCGCCCGAGCCCTCCGCATGACGGACCGCGGGCTGCTAAAAGTCACTGCCGTTGTCGAATAACCGAGAGCGCCTCGCGGATAGGCAGGCCGCATTTTTCGCTATAATGCACATCCTGACATTTTCCAGCCGCTTTCCCAAGGATCCCCCATGCCTGCCAAGCGCCCCGCGCCACGCCTTGCCCTGATCGAGGAATCCCACTTGACCGATACGCAGCGCGCATTGCTCGAAGCAATCCGTTCCGGTCCTCGCGGCGCGTCCATCACGCCACGCGGGCCCTTTGCCGTTTGGATGCATGCACCAGATTTCGGCCATCTCGCTCAAGCGCTTGGCGGTTACTGCCGCTACAAGACTGCACTGCCGGCGCGTCTGTCGGAATTCGCTATCTTGTGCACCGCCCGGCTTTGGCGCGCACAATACGAATGGTTTGCGCATGCTCCCATGGCGGAAAAGGGCGGCGTCAAGCCGAAAACGATCGACGATTTGCGGGCCGGCCGGGCGCCGAAATCCGCTCCCGCAGACGAGCGTGCGATTTATGATTTCATCCAGGAACTCTACAAGACTAGGCGTGTAAGCGACCGGACCTATAAACGCGTGCACACCTTTCTTGGCGACGCGGCTACCGTCGAGCTGGTCGGTATCCTCGGGTATTACGTCCTGATTTCGATGACACTCAACGTTTTCCGGATGTTGCCGCCAGCCAATGAGAAACTTGCCTTCGCGGAACCTAAATAGCGCAGCAAAATACGCTGTCCCGACGCACGGCCGCGCCGGGACCTATCGCATGCGATCCTGCGTTGACTAGCAGCTGCGCCGCGTCTTTACGATCACGTCACCATTCGGCAAACGCGTACGAACCTTCACCGTGCGGCATTCGGCATGATGTCTGTACCAGCCATAGTGATGCCCATGATCGACATGCTCACGAACCACGGCGTCACCGCGGTCCCGGACCATAACTTCCGCAGACAAGCGCCATACCAAGGGCCGTACCCAGCACCACCAGTCTCATCTCAGCCTCCATTGTTTCCCCCGGTGTTGGGAAACGCAGAAGCACCGAAATTGTTTCCTCTCGCGAAATATTTAGGCGACGCAGTCCGCGCTTGCTCGCAAAGCCTCAAGAAGCGGCGCCGTAGATCAACGACCGTGCCGCATCTGTCCGCCCCCAGGCATTTCGGAATGGCCGCCCGAGTGAGCACCAATAGACTCGACTGTGAATTTCACAGCGACCTTGCCGGCATTCTCGAATTGCAAGAGCGCCGGAACCTGCTGTCCCTGCTCAAAAGGCTTTTTCAATCCCACAAACATCACGTGATAGCCGCCGGGGTTAAATTGCACGGTTTGTCCCGGCTTGATTTCAACGCCGCTGGTAACCGGCCGCATCTTCATCACGCCGTTATCCATGCTCATCGTATGAATTTCAAACCGGGCCGAAAGGTCGGATGAACCACCCACCAAACGATCAGATGTCGTTCCGGTATTGGTGATACTCATGTACCCGCCACCAACGGAGGCACCACTCGGAGTGGCACGCACCCAGGGTGCAGATATTTTCAGACTACCAGCTAAAATGTCCTCGGCTTGCGCCGTTTGTCCTGTACAGATGGCAAAAATGCCAACAGCGACGAGAGCGATACGGGTCATTCTGTATGTCCTAACCAGCTTCCCAAGACATGATAGAATGACTCATGCCCGATCGGGAACTACCACCGTCCGAAAATGAACCGCGCGTCGTTCAGTTTCGCCGCGGCAGCGGCGGCGCGCGATCACCGACCCCATCTCCGGTTGAGGATCTGACAAAATATGAACGTGACGAGGGTGCCGACGATTATCGCCATCGGATGATAGTGAACTTCGCGGCATTCTTTGCCGTGGTCGCACTGATTGGTGTCGGGATCTGGCTGGCAGATACTATGGCGGCGATGCGCAAGAACCAGGATTGTGCGCTTTCCGGACGCCGCAATTGCACGCCGATAGAGACCAGTAAAGACCGCTGGTAGGTCCATAACGCCTATGTAGTCCCATTCCAGCCAGTTGACGCGCGATTTATGCGCTAAGTGCCCGTCGCCATTGAACTTGCCGTATTGCTTCGCTATACGGGCAGCCAATTGCTTGCGATGGACTGCGGATTGGGGGCTATGGCGCGGGGCTTGGGCGCGTTAGCCGTCCACTTGCCAGTCCTGGACCTCAACCAGCGAGTTACAGATGTCTTCGACGTTCGACACTATAGCCAACATCATCGCGGAAACTTGCGATATTCCCCGCGATTCCATCAAGCCGGAAAGCCACGCGATTAATGATCTTGGCATCGATAGCCTGGATTTTCTCGATATCGCATTTGCCATCGACAAGGCCTTCGGGATCAAGCTTCCCCTTGAGCAATGGACACAAGAGGTCAATGACGGGAAGGCCACCACCGACCAATATTTTGTGCTTAAAAACCTAAGCGCCCGTATCGACGAGCTCGTCGCCGCCAAGGGAGCTTAGTGCGCGGGATCACATGCGTCTTGAGTACCTTCAGCTCATCGACCGGATTGTTGAATTAAACCTCGCCGAACAAAAAATCAGGGCTGAGGCAACAATTCCCACCAAAAGTACAATTTTTGAGGGGCACTTTCCCGGGCTGCCATTGATGCCTGGGGTGCTGCTTCTCGAAACAATGGCGCAAGCTTCGGGCTGGCTTGTCCTTGCTGCCAACCGCTTGCAGCGGATGCCGTTTCTTGCAGCAGTCAAGGACGCAAAGTTCCGCATGTTCGCAAAGCCGGGCCAGACATTGTCGGTAAACGCGACGCTGGTCCACGAGGGATCCGGCTTTAGCGTGACTGAAGCCAGCATCACGCTGGATGATAAAGCGATCTGTGATGCCATGGTGACGTTTCGCATCACGGATTTTCCGAACGATGAAATGAAACTGCACATGCGCGCGGTCGCGGCGCAGATCGGCTTTCCAGTCGGGGCCCTGACAGATGGTTGAGGGGGCACGGGAGGTCTGGATCACAGGCGTTGGAATCGTTTCGTGTCTCGGAGAAGGCGCTGAAGCACATTGGCAAAAACTGATGCAGGCCGAACCCAATGCCGATGCAACGATCTTTGCGCCATTCGTGGTCCACTCGTTGGCGCCGATCAATTTTGACGCCCAGATTCCGAAAAAGGGCGATCAGAGGCAGATGGAGAACTGGCAGCGCATCGGAACCTACGCCGCCGGCCTTGCGCTCGAATCCGCAGGCGTTAAAGGCCAAGCAGATATTCTGGCGCGGATGGATATGATCGTTGCTGCTGGCGGTGGCGAGCGCGACGTCGCCGTAGATTCTAACATTTTGAGCGGAATGCCAGGCGCCGCCAATCCGGCCGCTTTTCTCAATGAGCGCCTGATGAGCGATCTACGTCCGACGCTGTTTCTGGCTCAACTATCCAATTTGCTTGCCGGCAATATATCGATTGTCCATGGCGTGACTGGCTCGTCGCGTACTTTCATGGGCGAAGAAATGGCCGGTATCGATGCCGTTCGGATAGCGCATGCACGTATTGGAGCCGGGCAAAGCGATATCGCACTCGTGGGCGGCTCGTTTAACAGTGAGCGGCCCGACATGTTGTTGCTTTTTGATTTCGCAGGCTTTGTTTTGAAAAACAAATTTTCCCCAGTGTGGGAGCGCGGCGGAAAGGGTTTCGCACTCGGGTCCCTCGGCGCCTTCCTGGTCATTGAGGCACGCCAACACGCAGAGGCGCGCGGCGCAAAACCGCTCGCAAAATTGGTGGCCGTGGTCGCGGATCGGGCTAGTCGCAAGCCGGGTACCATCACGGCCACTCTCTCGCGACTTTGGGAAAAGCTGAAGGACAAACTCAAGGCAGGGCAAATTGCGGTCTTGTCCGGCGCTACCGGTGCCGACCCTGCGACGGCGGAGGAACGCAAATTCCTGGAAGCGCAGGGCGAGCTTGCCATTCGCGCGACCGGATCATATTTCGGACATGGGTTGGAGCCGCAATTTCCCATGAACGTCGCGCTCGCTACGATAGCGCTTGGCCATGGTAGACTGTTTCCGCCCAGTGACTCGACCGGTCTGGAGCGGCCGATGAAGGGGGAATTAAGGCAAATACTGGTGACCGGCGTCGGGCACTGGCGGGGGGAAGGCCTTGCGCTCGTCGAGCGCATCGGCTGAGGAGCAAGCGAACATGACAGCAGGCAGAGACAGTAAGGGTCGGCCGATCGTCGTAGTGACCGGGCTCGGCGTTGTAACATCGCTCGGCGCTGGAAAAGCCGACAACTGGCGAAAGCTGGCCGCCGGCGAATCCGGCATCAGAGCCATTACGCGCTTTCCAACCGATGCCCTGAAGACCCGCATCGCTGGCACGATAGACTTTTTGCCGCCGCAACCTTGCGCCGCAAAACTGACGGAGGCGATTGCGGAGATGGCGGCTGACGAGGCAGTGGTACAATCCAAGATCGGTGCACCCGGTCAATTCCCGGGTCCCCTCTTCCTCGCAGTTCCCCCGATCGAAGTGGAATGGCCGCAGCGGCTCGAGATCAGCGCCAAAGCCGGCGCCAATGACAAAGTCACCTATGCCGATCTTTTGCGAGTGTCCGAGGATTTTCCCCAGTATCATGAACGTTTCCAGCTCGGCTCCGTCGCCGGCCACCTTGCCGAGAAATTCGGCACGCAAGGTTCACCAATATCGCTCTCAACGGCATGTGCCTCCGGCGCAACCGCCATTCAGCTCGGGGTCGAAGCAATCCGCCGTGGCGAGACCGATGCCGCGCTCTGCGTTGGCACTGACGGTTCTATTACACCGGAGGCGGTCGTTCGCTTTTCGTTGCTTTCAGCGCTGTCGACGAGCAACGATGTTCCTCAGGCGGCAGCCAAGCCTTTCTCAAAGAATCGCGACGGTTTCGTCATGGCGGAAGGCGCCGGCGCGCTGGTTCTGGAAAGTTACGACGCCGCCAAAGCGCGTGGCGCCAAGATTCTCGGGGTCATTGAGGGCTGTGGTGAGATGACTGACGCCTTTCACCGAACCCGCTCCAGTCCCGACGGCAAGCCGATCATCGGCTGTATCGCGAATGCTATCATGGACGCGGGTCTAACACCGAGCGATATCGACTACATCAATGCGCATGGCACGAGCACACCGGAAAACGACAAAATGGAATATTTCGGCTGCGCAAATGTCTTCGGCGAGCGCCTGAAGACCCTGCCTATCTCTTCCAACAAATCAATGATCGGCCATACGCTTTCGGCAGCCGGCGCGGTAGAGGCTGTGTTCACATTGCTTACCCTCCAGCACCAGCGAATACCGCCGACCATAAATTACACAATTCCCGATCCTGCAATTCCGCTCGACGTTGTGCCCAATCAGGCGCGTGATGCGAAAATGCGCCATGCTATTTCGAATTCGTTCGGCTTCGGCGGGCAGAACGTATCGTTGGTTATGGGGCTTGAGCCGGCCTGATGGCTGTGCAAGCCGTTCAGCAATGCGCGCATTGAGGTTGATCGCCGACCGCAAGCTGGAGCTTGCCGACGTACCCGCACCGCCACCACCCGGCGAAGGCGAGGTGCAAATTCGTATCAAAGCGGTGGCGCTCAATCACCTCGACCTATGGGGTTATCGCGGCATGGCTTTCGCCAAGCGGCAGCTACCGCTGGTCGTGGGCGCCGAAGCTGCAGGCGAAATTGCTTCGCTCGGCAAGGGCGTGACCGGATTCAAGCCTGCGGATAAAGTCGTGATGTATGGCGCGATGACTTGCGGACACTGCCCCGCGTGTCGTGAGGGCCGCGACAACTTGTGCGAAAACGTAGGCGGTATTATGGGCTTCCACGTCGACGGTTTTGCTCGTGATCTTGTCAACCTGCCTGCGCGGCTTGTGATCCCGGTCCCGGAAGGTGTGTCGCTACGCGACGCTGCTTGCGCTCCGATTGCGTTTGCCACCGTGGAACACATGCTTTTTGACAACGCCAAACTCAAACCCGGCGAGACGATCCTTGTGCACGCCGGCGGCTCGGGTATTGGTTCGGTCGCCATCAAGATGGCTAAAGCGCTCGGATGTATGGTTATTACGACGGTCGGCGACGACGCGAAGGCCGAAAAGGCAAAGGCGCTCGGCGCAGACCATGTGATCAACTACAAGACCGAACGCTTCGAAGGCGTCACGCGCAAACTGACCGTAAAGAAAGGCGTCGACGTTGTCTTCGAGCACGTTGGCGGGGAGAATTTCAATGGCTCGCTTCTTTGCCTCAAGCGCGGAGGACGTCTCGTCACCTGCGGCTCGACCGCCGGCCCAACCGTGACCATCAACCTGATGCAGCTGTTTCAACAACAATACAAGATTTTCGGCTCATTTGGCGCGTCATTACGCAACATTCGGGACAGCCTTTCGAAGATGGCGGCTGGCATCGTGCCGGTTATTGATACCGAGGTTAAACTAGCCGATTTCGAGCGGGGCCTCGCGCGTTTGGAAAACCGCGAGGTGTTCGGCAAAGTGATCGTGAGCTTCTAGCGGCATGGCCATGAGGCGGATAACCCGGCGCCTGCGCCGCGGCTTTAAACGTGCAAGCGAAGCGCTGGTCGGAACAATCGCGATCGGACTGCTCAAGGGCATGCGCCTGGTCGATCCGGACAAGATCGCTGATTTTGCCGGCGGGTTGGCCCGGAGGGTCGGGCCACTGTTGCCGGAAAACCGGATCGGGCGAGCCAATCTTGCCAACGCTTTCCCGGAAAAATCGAAACTCGAGACTGATGCCATTCTTCGCGGCTGTTGGGACAATCTTGGCCGCGTTGCAGCAGAGTTTTCCCAGCTTGATCGACTGTGGGACTTCGACTCAAATTATCCCGCGCAACAGACTCGTATCGAGTTTGCGCAAGAAACTATTGATCGATTTCTGAAACTAGCCAACGACGGCAGGCCTGCCTTGATCTTTGCTGCCCATCTCGCCAACTGGGAGCTCCCGGCTATTTGCGCTGCGGCTTACAAACTCGATAGCGCAGTCCTTTATCGACGACCAAATATTGCGGGCATTGATCGCTGGCTGCGCGAAACGCGCGCCAGTGGCATGGGTGAGCTGATCTCGACCGGCCTTGAGGCACCGGTGAAAATTGCCGCAGCACTCGAGCGTGGCGCTCACGTCGGCATGCTGGTCGATCAATACTACGCGCGCGGCGTCCCGGTGACCTTTTTTGGTCAACTCACCTTGGCCAATCCGCTGCTCGCCCGCCTCGCCCGTCATTTCGATTGCCCGATCCACGGTACCCGGATTGTACGTTTGCCGGATCACCAGTTCCGTATCGATTTGACTGAGGCGATTGTCCCAGCGCGCGACGCCGAAGGTAAAATCGACATCCCCGGCACCATGCAGGTGATTACCTCAGTGATTGAAGGATGGATCCGCGAACATCCGGAGCAATGGCTCTGGCTACATCGTCGCTGGCGTCCCGAAGACAAAAAATTAGTCAACGCCCGGTCTTAACTTTGGTCCACAAACGGTTCAGGAGGCGCTGAGATTTCTGATCGCGCGCGCTGACTGTATAGAGTCGGCTCATAGTTGCGGGATCCGGATAGATGCTCTTGTCGTCGAGTACCGACTTGTCGATAAATTGATGACTTGCAAGATTGCCGTTCGCATAGGCGACTAGGTTGCTGTTTTTCGCCGCGACTTCAGGCCTTAGAAGATAGTCTATAAATGCGTGCGCTTCGGCAACGTGAGCCGCATCCTTCGGAATGGCGAAATTGTCGAAGAACATTTGTGCGCCTTCTTTCGGGATTGCATACCCGATCTGGACGCCATTCTTTGCTTCAAGGGCGCGCTTTTGCGCTTGCTTTATATCGCCCGACCAACCAACCACTAAACAGATTTCCCCTGCTGCCAACGCGTTGAGATATTCGGACGAATGGAATTTGCGAACCGATGATCGGATTTTCATCAGAAGATCGGCTGCTTTTTCCAGCTCCTTCGGTTCGTTCGAATTCGGATCAAGGCCGAGATAGTGCAAAGCTGCCGGCATAATGTCGTCAGCCGAATCCAGCATATGAACGCCGCAGTCCTTAAACTTTGCCAGATTGTCCGGTCTGAAAACGATATCCCAGCTGTCGATCTTGGCGTCGGGCCCTAACCGCTCACGCATCGCCTTAACGTTGTAACCGATCCCGGTGGTGCCCCACATGTAGTTGACCGCGTACTGGTTGTCCGGATCGTAGACGGCCAGCCGTTTTGCGATTTCCGGCCATACATTGCCGAGATTGCCAAGCTTACGTTTGTCGAGTTTCTGGAATACGCCGACTTTGATCTGCCGGTCCAGAAAGTACGCCGTGGGCACCACCACATCGTAACCGGACTTGCCGGCGAGCAGTTTGGTCTCAAGAGTCTCATTCGCATCGAAGGTATCGTATTGGACTTTGATGCCAGTTTCTTTGGTGAAATCTTCGAGGACCTTTGGCTCGATGTAATCGGACCAGTTATACACGTTGACCAGGCGCGCATTCTGCGCAGCGGCGGCATTGAAAACGCTAACGCACGGGCAGAGAGCCAATGCGACAATTACAAGCACACGGCGCATGGAAGCCTCGGGTCGACAACGAGTCAGGTTTCGGTTGGAAGACCTGCGGCCTTCCAGGCGATGATGCCACCGGCCAGGTGCGCGCTATAAGGATATCCGGCATCCTGGGCCGCAACAGAGGCCGTGATCGATCGCCGTCCGGAACGGCAGGCAAAAACAACCTGCTTGCCTTGCGGATCAGGAATCGCAGTGGGATCGAAAGACGAGAGCGGGACAATTACTGCGTCGGGATAGCTTTCAACCGAAGTTTCATTTGGTTCACGCACGTCAACCAGCAGCATGGTACCCTCGCGCAAGCCCGTGGCGACCTGTTCCGGCGTGAGGTTCGTTACTTCGTCCGCTCGCGGCACTTCATCGGCCATTGCCGCAACTCCATTGTCCGCCAATGAAGGGGGTTTTAACGGAATTCACGGCGCCGCGCATTAGTCATTTGTAGGCGCTAGACAGTCACCTGCGTTCCGACTTCGACCACTCGCCCGGTCGGAATCTGGAAGTAGTCAGTTGCGTCGTTGGCAACGCGGGTCAGGCCGATAAACAGCCGGTCTTGCCAGCGCGGCATTCCTGAATGGGCAGCCGGCTTGAGAGATCGCCTGGAGAGGAAAAACGACGTCGACATTATGTCGAATTGCCAGCCGAGCTTGCGTGCAATCGCCAGCGCCTTCGGCACATTTGGCGTCTCCATGAAACCGAAGCGCAACGTCACTCGTGAAAACGTTTTTCCGACGGGCTCGATACGCACGCGCTCGGCGGGGTCCACCCGGGGTGTATCGGCTGTTTCAATGGTGAGGATAACGTTTTTCTCGTGCAGAACCTTGTAATGCTTGAGACTGTGCAGAAGCGCGGTGGGAGCGCTTACCGGATCGCTGGTAAGGAATACCGCAGTGCCAGGCACCCGCGCCGGCGGCTTCTTTTCCAGGCTCCTCACCAGCGTTTCAAGCGGCGTCTCCAATCGACGGGTTTTCTCGAAAAGCAGGCGGCTGCCTCGTCGCCACGTGTACATCACCGACATCACGAGCGCCCCAAGTGCCAACGGCACCCAACCACCCTCAAAGACTTTGAGTAAATTGGCCGAAAGGAATGTCAGATCGATAAACAGAAATGGCACCATCAGGGCGGCTGCTGCGATCAATGGCCAGTGCCAGACACGCCAGATCACGATAAGCGCCATCATCGCGGTGACGACCATGGTGCCGGTGACCGCAATGCCATAGGCAGAAGCGAGTGCGCTCGATGAGCGAAACAGCGCAACCAACAGCAGAACACCGATGAA
>Ga0187779_10000610_pt1 | contig 23955 bp, 17 predicted proteins | sample 1015_Q2_SP10_10__FD_132435 | JGI IMG/M metagenome (GOLD analysis project Ga0187779, IMG submission 132435) | Tropical peat soil microbial communities from peatlands in Department of Meta, Colombia - 1015_Q2_SP10_10_MG | ecosystem: Environmental > Terrestrial > Soil > Wetlands > Peat | place... | reverse complement strand
TATCGAAAGCCATGGCGGCGAGATAGGAGTGAGAGGTGGACGCAGGATTTTGCAGTTCAGTCGCGAGGGAAACCTGCAGCCAGGGACCCTGATGAAAAGCGATGAACGCTGGCGGCGAGTAAGCGACAAAATGCGCCTGCTCAGTGAGCACGCTCAGGAAACGGGCGATCGTATCCTGGTGTTCAGTCTTGAGTTGGCTGAGATCCTGAGGAGTAATCAGCCGGGTCGAGCCTCCTGAGGGCGCTGAGAGGGATTCCTGGAGTGTTGAGCTGTTCGATGCTCTGGAGGCATCGGGTTCGCCCTCCGTGCGCAAAGAAGCTGCAGGCTTGCCAACTTTCAACGCGGTCACTGGCGGCGCGGTCTGGTCGTCCCCCAGCCACAAGTTCACGTGTTCACCGTCGAGGAAGGCATCGCATTCGAGCAGAGCATTTTGCATCTCATTGGTTGATGCAGCAACGACTAATTTGAGCGCAACTTCCCTAGGAATCAGAAGGACCACATTCTCGGCAATCTCGGAAGGCACCCCCATCACCTTGCGGCGCACATGGTGCGCGATCTCGAAGGCGAAGACCTGTACGCTTTCCTCCTCACCCAACTTGGCAACAGCAGCCTTGAGCATGGGCATTACGACGTCGGTGAAGGTCTGGCGGGCGCGCTGGTTGCCAGTCATGCGGTCGGCAGAATATGAAGCGTAATAGTTACCAGTAATCTCCAAAGCCATTTGATTACTGTATTTTTCAAAACGGATGGATCGCTGGTCGCCTTGGCGTTGCGCAGCCTCATTCAAATCGAGCGTCTGGCTGAAGTAGAAAGCAAAGGGATATTTGTAGAGTTGCAATTGCTGGCCGAGACTCTGCAGCTGGGGCAGATACCTTTCTTGCAAAGCGCGCGCGCTGGGTTCCTCGATTTCCTGCGGCCTGAGCACCTGGGCTTCGACACAGCTCAGTAAGCCGAGTAGCAAAGCAGCGAGAGGCAAGAGACGAGCGTCTGGAACGACAAAGGCACCCATTCCAGCGTAGAGCCGCACCGGTGGTGGTTTCTGCGAAACTGTTCTTGCAGGAGTGGTCAGCATCGAGAGCTTCTTATTGTCCCCGATAAGGCGGGTCAGATACAGCCCTAATGTAGGCGACCATGGCCTGGATTTCGGCCTTACTTAAGGTTGATCCGTAGGGTGGCATCTGGGCAGAGCGTCCAAGCGCAGGACCGCCGCGGCCGATGATGTTCATGAGATCAGCATCGCTGATCTTGTTGTAAGTAACGCCATCGGAAAAATTGTGCGGGGGCGGAGTAAGATTATCGAAATTTGAGACGCGCTGAGCGGTGGATTCAGAGTCGTGGCAGCGAACGCAGTGCTTGTCGCTGAGCACACGTCCGAGGTTCTGCTGGTATCCAAGACCAACCTCAACCACTTTGAGCTCGAGCAACTCACCTTTGGAGCCGCGAGTCGCAGCCGTCAATCGGTAACGGCCCGTTGTCGGCCCCAAGGTGACATTCGTAGCTGCCTGTCCGCTGCTATCTGTGAGCAGTGCGTCAGGAGTGAAAACGATATCCACCGGGCCTCTGAACTCTACCAGGGCGCCAGTCACGGCGTTGCCCTGAGCTTCGTTTACCTGTACCACCAGCGGCTGCGAGAGCGTTGCTCCGAGAGAATCAACCTGCCTCTCTCCGCTCACGAGAACGATTGCCGAACCAAATGCGGTGGCGTGAGGGACTGATGCCGAGGGCGTCGCGGACCTCCGGCTGCAAGAGCTCAGCAGGAGCAAAGAGACGCTGAAAAATGCGAGACTTTGGCGGGGGCTCATTTTGGTCCCTTCTCCACCCCCTGCCTCTTCAGACTCACCAGAAAGGCAGTCAAGGCCCGTGCGTCGTCATCGCTCATGTGGCGGTCAGGTTCCAACGTGCCTGGCTGAAGAGATTGAGGCGCCTTAAGCCAGCTGTAAATCCATCCCGGTGTGAGCCGCGAGCCCACCTCGGCAAGAGGCGGACCGATGTAACCTTTGTCTTGCTTGTAGTCCGCAATGTGGCAGGATTGGCAGGCATATTTCACGTAGAACAAGTTCCTGCCCTCAGCGACAATCTCTGGCGAATTGATGCCTCTAGGGCCACCGGCCTCGAACCCTGGTTTCTGGTAAGCGGTGAACATGTAGTCACCCAGAAGCTTGATCTCGGCTTCGGTGAGATTGAACTTGGGCATTCGGCGAATCAATGCTGGCCGCAGCGTATTGGGGTTGCGCATGAAGCCGTCAAACCACGGACGCTGAACCATGCTGCCCTCCCAAGAAAGATCGGGCGCCATGTCGCCTCCCTTGCCGTTAATGGCATGACAGCTCTGGCAGCGCAGCTCTTTCATGAGTTGACCAGCCTGACCAGCTGGTTCGTAGCTTGAGGGCATGTGTGCAGAGATATGCATCGCCTCCGGCAGACTGGCCGCGCGATCAGTGAGCGCCAACAGGGCGCTTGTCAGCGCGTCGGCCTGCTGCGTCGCCAGAGGATATTGCGGCATCTTGGAACTGGGCCCCATCCTGCGGGGCTGAAGGATCTTGCCGCGTAGATACGCAGGCAGGGAACGATCCATTCCCGGTGGAAAAGCGATGTCAGAAAGCATCTTGCTGCCCATGCGGCTCAGGTCTGGAGCGAACTTTTCCGGCTTGTCCATACCATTGATTTCATGGCAGGCTGCGCATCCGTATTTTTGTGCCAGCGTCTTGCCACGTGAAATCTGCTCAGGTGTAGCAGGGTCAGAGCTGGCGCCCGCCAGGAGGTCGCTATCCGTTTTGCTCATCAGGAGATCCGTCAGTAATGCAACCTGCTGAGAAGTGAATCGGTAGCGTGGCATCGCTGTATCGGGGTCATAGGCGTGTGGATTTTCCAGCCATCGCTCTAACCACTCCCGTTTCAGCTTGCTCCCAATGCGAGTCAGTTCAGGTCCCAGGTCGCCTCCCACAAGCAGACCCGCCGCATTCTGCATGGCATGACAAGAGGCGCAGAAGCTTTCCCCATAGAGGGAGGTTCCTTTTTGCAAAGCAGCAGCATCCGCGGCGCCGGGAGACGCAGATGCAGACGCTGATGCAGCGCTTTGTGCCATGAGGAAAGAGGCAATGTCCAAGGCCTCCGCATCGCTTAGCAGATAATTCGGCATCTTGGCTGAGGCAGCATATGCCTGAGGATTCTTCAGCCAGGCGTACAGCCACTGGCGGGTGGTCTTCTCGGCGATGCGACGCAGGTCGGGGGGGTCATCCGTCGGTTGCACTACTGTGCCATCAGCCTGCTTGATCTGGTGGCAGCGCACACAACCGTAGGTGGCGAGCAGCTTGCGGCCGAGGTTGAGCTGGGGAGTGCCCGGCAAGTCTACAAAATGGCACTGCCCACATGAAGCCTCCAGATAGCGGGCGGGCAGGAGTGGCTGCTCCCAGGCCTTGGTGCTTTGATGGGCTTCCTGGGTAGTGGTAGCTGGCCCCTGCCCACGGTGGCACATAACACATCCGAATTCCGTGAGCGAGTGAGGAATAGGCGGATGAGGCCGGAATGGCTGGCCCGGGCTACCACCAAGGCCAGGTTCGCCAAGCGCCACATGACAGGTGGTGCAGCGATCCACAACGCCCAGATCAGGTAACCATATCTGATGAATGCCCCATTCGAAACGCGGTTGAAGTGCCGCAGCATCTTTGCTGGCGCGAATCAGCTTGAGGTACTGCCGCTGATATTGGCGCCATTCGCTGAAGAAATCCTTGGTCGGAGCAATCGCCAGAGAAAAGGCCAGCAGCAGGCTGACCCATGCAAAGCGGGCGTAAGCGTCCCCGAAAAAAGACCGCCGCAGAGCTTCGAATTGATTCCGCCAGCTCAGTTATTGACTCCAGGGCCAGACCCATTCCCAGCCTGCACCGCGAAAGAACGTTCCCACCGAGGTCAGCACCACAGCTTCTATAAGAAACCAACTCATGATCCAGAATGACAGGGGTCTCTCATGCAGCCAGCCTCGGAGCCCACCATGCTCCGCACTGGTTGCAGCCAACCCCATGCAAATAGCCACCAACCATACTGGAAACAATGGATCCCAAGCGTGATAGTGGATTAGCAAGGTTGAAAGCAAGAAAACGATGAGGCCCAGACTGGCAAGGCGCCCTGGCCTGTTCCTGATCCATACGCTCTCGCCCCTGATATTCACGTGGAAGAATGGAATGACGATCAGAGCAAAAACTATGAGCGTGGGCAGAATGATACCTGCCACAAAAGGAGGGAAGTAATGCAAGAGCTCCTGCAAGCCGGAGAAGTACCAGGGCGCTTTGGCCGGATTGGGGGTGTGCAAAGGGTCCGCGAGTTGCTCCAGGGGGGCATTCCAGCGCAGTGACACCCAGACCAGGACCACAGCCAGGGCCTCGATGGCGACAATTTCGCGGAACAAGAGCTCCCAGTAGGGGAGAGTAACCTCTTCTCTAGCCGCGGCCTGATAGTCGCCTTCCGGCTGCGTGGAATCAAGAGTCATTTCTCTTTTTCCGAGGGGGATGAGTACATGCCCCCATCCATGTGAAGACGCCACAGATGGAAAGAGACCAGCAAGATCACTATCAAGGGAAGAATGACAGTGTGAAGAACGTAGAAGCGGAGCAGTGCGTTCGCATTGACTGTGTGCCCGCCCAACAGAACAAACCGGAGTCTATCGCCGACCAGTGGGATCGATGAAATGATGTTGGAACCTACCGTAATGCCCCAGTATGAAAGCTGGTCCCAGGGGAGCAGATAGCCCGTATAACTCAGCAGCAAGGTCAGCAGCAGCAGGCAAACGCCTATGACCCAGTTAAGTTCCCGGGGAGGGCGATAGGCCCCGCGAAAAAAAACCTTGGCCATGTGCGCGAATACCAGCAACACCATCGCGTGCGCTGACCAGCGATGAAGGTTTCTCAGGAAAACCCCAGAGGAGACGACAAACTGCAAATCCTTGATGTCTGCATAGCTTTGTGGAACGGAGGGGTGATAGTAGAGCATCAACAAAATGCCGGTGGTCACTTGAATCGCAAACGTGCCCAGAGTCAGCGCGCCCAGATACCAGGTGACGCGGAAACCCAGCTGCTTCTCGTACACGCGTGCGGAGAAGATCTCTTTGAACTCTTCCCGCCAGCGACTCAGTGCGTGAAGGGGATTCTGTACCACACCATGAGATTCGGATTCCAGGCCAGGTTGCATGATCAGACCCGAACGTACTCACGAGCTGCCGTCACACTGACAGAACGGTCTACCATCAAGTTGCCCTCTTCGCTGATCCAGGTCTTAAGCCAGGGTAGGGCGCGCGGTGCAGGACCTGCCAGGACACTCCCATCGCGCTCAAACTGGCTTCCGTGACAGGGGCAGGCGATCACACCTGCTTCTGGATTCCAGATCGAGAGACAGCCGAGATGCGTACAGACTGCACTCAAGGCATAAATGCCATCTTGCGCATGCACAATGAAAATGCCGAAGGTCTGGTCTAGTGTTACCGAGCCAGAGGGATAATGCTCCGGTTTACCGACGTTGACAATCGATGAGGGTTCGTACAAGACATTGGGGGCCAGATACTGCAGTCCGAACACGCAGCCACCAACCCCGGCCACAGTCAGAGAACTTGTACCCAGCTTCACAAAAAACTGGCGGCGATTCATGCCACCAGTCTCGCCGCCGCTCTTCTTTTCTAAATCAGCCATTTGTCCTGCTTCGACGCGAAGTAATCTACTTCGAGAGAGCCAGATCAGCAACCGTCGCTCCGGAGACTGTCACTGACTTGGATTGCTGTTTCATTCCCTCGTGCCAGACGGTGACCGTGTGTGGGCCATCGGGTACGTTGTCGATCTTGTATTCTCCGCTGTTGTTAGTGGTTGCGTAGTGGTTTGTCGGGACCACAACCACATACGCAGACATTTCCGGATGCACATTGCAAAGCAGCGGCGCTACGCCGGCGTTGTCGAACTTGAATTCTCGCTTCTCTCCCTTCGGCCAGGTTCCGAGATTGTGCCCCAGCTTCTTGTTTCCGTTGATGGCGGGCCAGAAAACATTGTGCTGCACGTTGTCACTGTTCAGGAAGACCACGGTAGAGCCCACCGGCACCACAAGTACGTGAGGCTGAAAAACCAGGCCCTTCTGGTCCATGGTCAACGGCTTGGCGGGAGCTTCAATCTTTCCTCCAGGATTGTCGACGTAGACCACGGTGTCGGCTCCGGCGCCTGACACTTTGCCGGAGAGCTGGCCCGCTTGTGCAGAAACAGCCACCACAACTACTGCCAACAACAAGTATCCGTGTTTCATTAAGTTTGCCTCCATCGTATAAGTCATCCTTGATACATGCTAGTAAACAAACTCGAGCGCCGCGGTTGCAGTATTCGTATGAAATGGCTGCGTAGCAACGGGCTGACCTGTGAGAGGGTTGGTCAGCACAGTGACGGTTTGCGCCGGGCGTACCTGATATTCAAACGATGTCTTGATGTTGGCATGGATCAGGAACTGAACGCCTGGCGTGTAGCGGTCTCGGGTAGTGCGGAAGGGCACGGCGAAAGGCGTGCTCGTAGATCCGATCAAGCCATTGATTCGGTCGGCAGACGAGTTGACTGCGTCGTATCGCATGATCAGCAGCATCCAGGGGAAGACCATGTAATTGGCCTGGGCGAAACCGCCGCCGAAGGTGGCGGGTGTGCCGCGAATGAATCCTGTGGGTACCGCAGGAGGCGTGATCGGCACGGGAATGATGGCGCCGGCCACATCCACCGGCAACTGGTTGTAGTCATGGCCATACATGTAAAGACCGTATACCTCCAAATTCCGGTAGCTGAAATCTATGTCGCCGCCTACACGGTAGAAAGGCTCGTGTGCGTCGAGCACCACCGGGACCCCGCTGGCTGTGACCCCTGAAAACTGCTGCGCTGAGCGGCCGTAGAAGTAGAACGTTCCAGCGGTGATGTAGGTATGGTCGCGCGGGCCAAGAGGACCCGCTGCCTGAATCGCATTCCGGCTTTCCCGGTTGCGCTCCAGATTGAAGCGGTAAGAGAACCGGGTGTAAATGTCTTTGAAGTTTGAATCGGCTGTGAAACCAGTGGCCGAAGGAACAAACGGCGACGAAAAGGGATCGGTGCCGCTGGTGTTCTGGTTCACGATCGCGATGGAATAATGATAGCCGCCATAGGTGTGGCCGCCGCTGAACTCCACCCCTTTGCCAGCGTCTCCGATCGTGAATTGATTATTCACATTTTGTTGGTTGAAAGCCGGATTCATCGCGCCGATGCTTGCCTGCGTGTAGATGTCATAGGGGCTAAGGTTGAGGCTGCGAGCCTGCGTGAAGGGCAGGTCTAGTTCAAACTGTCCGACGCGCAAACTCAGAAAATCCTTTGGCAGTTTCACGAACCGCCCGACGTTTACAAACTTGAGATAAGCATCCCCCAGGCCGCCGTTGGCATTCCCGCCGGAGACGCTGATGTCGTCGTCTACCCAGAAGGCGATATCGCTGGCGAAGTTGCCTGCGGTAAAGATGCTGAAGAGTCCCGTCTGGAAGTCGGTTCGCGGGATGATCGGTGAAACGGTTCCAGGCGGATTCAACGAGTTGAAATTGCCGCGATTGCTGCTGGTGTACTGAAAGAACTGGTTATATCGCAGACCGATGGGCGGCATCCCTGGAATGGTGCCGGGCCAGATGGTGTGGGGGAACTGCTCCTTCTGAGCTGGCGCTCCCAGCATGACCGGAGGGACCTTGACAAAAGTCGCATCCTCGCTCGGGAACTTGAAACCTGCGTCCTTGAAGGCCTTGCCGAAATCATTCAGCCGGGGAAAACTCGTATGACAAGTGGCACATGAGGTCTGATATTGGCGCGAGAACGGGGGGATCGCAAAGCTGCTGTCCACCAGCATAAGGAAAATTCCGGGAAGCAACCAGCGGTAGCGGGTTTTCATACGATTGGTCCTTTCGTTTCTCATCGTTGCCATCTGCTGAAGCTCGTAGCAGCTTCGTCAGAAATTAGCTTGGTCTAGCAGGAGCTGGCTGTGACGGAGGTCACAGAAGAAGGGTGTTAGCTCAACTCGAAACGGCCGATGGTTCTTGGATCAATTCTGGCTTTTTCTGGGCACATAAGAACGAAGCTGGAATAAGCGCACGCCTAACCTTCATCAAGTTTCGCCGCACCCATATTGGCTGCAGCCAGCTCGAAAATTGCCAAATCACATGCGCTAGTGGTCAGGGCTGCTCCTGAAAGTCCAAAGCTCAGCGCTTCCTTTGGAGTATCCTCCGGAGGGCAACTTGTGTAACATTGCATCTCATGACTCGAAACCAAACAATCGCAAAGGAAAGCTAACAAAAGGGCAGCGATCCGTGCTGAATGAGGAAAGGCGAAGGGCCATTGTCGAGTTGGTGCAGCGCGAGGGAAGAGCGTTGGTCAAGGAATTATCGACTAAACTCAACACCTCGCAAATCACAATCCGCAAAGACCTCGAGATTCTTCATGGCCAGGGGTTACTACACCGAACTCACGGCGGGGCGCTGCCAAGGCGGACGGGAGCACTCATAGACCCTACTTTAGGAGAGAAAGAGAAGCTTCGTCATAAAGAAAAAACTCGTATCGGAGCAGCAGTCGCACGAATGGTCCAACCTGGACAATCGATAATCCTGGACTCCGGTACAACGACTACAGCGATAGCCCGTGCGTTGCGCGCATCGCATGACCTGACGATCATCACAAATGCTGTGAATATAGCAGCAGAATTAGCCGGCAGCGCGCTCGAGGTCGTATTGACCGGCGGGAGCTTGAGGAAGAACTCCTTTTCGCTGGTTGGGCCGCTGGCCGAAGAGTCACTTCACCGTCTGAATGCTGATGTTCTTTTCTTGGCGGTCGATGGCTTCCATACAGAATCTGGGCTCACCACGCCGAATCTATTAGAGGCGAAGGTCAATCGCGTGATGATGCAGATCGCTCGTGAAACGGTCGTGGTATGCGATTCGAGCAAGTTTGGGCGACGTAGCTTATCCCTCATCGCCCCGATTTCAGCAGTACATCGCGTGGTTACAGACCGGGGCATTGGCAAGCTGGAATTGCGAGCCCTGAAAGAAGAGGGGATTTCCGTCACCTTGGTGTGAAGGCGTGGTTGCAGGCGAGTTCCCAGAATGGCTACGCGCAGTGATATGCCAAACTCTAAGAGTCCGAGCGAGCCGGTCGCACCTCGTACTGCGGCCGCACCCGGCGCCCACGCTTCTGCTGAGATGCTTTCCCAACCGCAGTCTTGGGAGAAATGTCTCGCGGCCTTGCCTCAGTCGCAAGAGTTTCAGACGGTTTGTGACTCCTATCCGACCAATGTTCCATGGCTGTTTATCGGCTGCGGTTCGAGCTACTACATCTCGCTTTCAGCAGCTGCGTGTTGGACGTATATTACCGGCCGTCCTGCACGCGCCATTCCGGCCTCGGAGCTCTTGCTGTATCCAGATATTGCCTTGCAGGATGGAAGGGCTTGCGTCTCGGTTCTAATCTCCCGCTCTGGTAGGACTTCTGAAATCTTGAAGGCTGCGGAGTTGCTGAGGGCCAGGCCAGGACACCCGATACTTGCTGTCACCTGCGCAGAAGATCAGACGCTGGAGAAGCTCTCGTCCGCAACCCTGCATTTCTTTGAGGCAGCGGAACTCAGTACTGTGATGACGCGTTCGTTTACCTCGATGCTGCTTGGTCTGCAGTATCTGGCAGCCAGTATCGCCGGGAATAAGTATGCAACGCAGGCAATCATGGCACTTCCTGCTCTTAGTCGGAAAATATTTGACTCTGCGGCGACGAAAATTCCCGCTTTTGTCCAGGACCGCTCGTTTGATGACTTTATCTTCCTTGGGCAAGGTCCCTTCTATGGAATCGCCTGTGAGTGCGCATTGAAAGTGACCGAGATGTCCGGCTCCCATGCCCAGGCGTATCACACGCTCGAGTTTCGGCACGGCCCCAAGTCGATCGTTGGGCCACAAACACTTGTAGTCTTTCTCCTTTCCGAGAAGGGTTTCGACCCTGAACGCAGGGTGCTCGAAGAAATAAAAGGGCTCGGTGCGACAACGATTGTTTTGGCCAACCGTGGCAGTGACGCGACTATCGCTGCCAGCGACCTGTTGATACCTCTTGAGTTATCAATCCCCGAATACGCGTGGCTGCCGATTGCCGCATTCCCAGGACAACTATTGGGTCTACATTTGGCCTTAAGAAAGGGGTTAGATCCAGATCAGCCACGTCATCTGTCGCAGGTTGTGGTCCTGGAGGATTGAACGAATGACTTTGGGAAAACGCTTTGATGTCACTGTCGCGGGCGAGCTCAACATGGATCTGGTGTTATATGGGTTACCGCAGGAGTTGCCGCCCGAGCGGGAGCACTTAGCCAGCAGATTACAATTCACTTTAGGCAGTTCCTCTGCAATCTTTGCGCACAATCTCAGCGTTCTGGGAAGCCGAGTAGGATTTATCGCCCGTATCAGCCGCGATCTTTTTGGAGAAACCAGCCTTAAGCGTCTCGCGGAAAGTGGAACGGATGTTTCCCGAGTTATTGAACTGGACAAGACAAATGGTGGGACAGGGCTGACTGTTGTGCTGCCGTGCGGTTCTGAAAGAAGGATCCTCACCTACTCTGGCACCACATTTGGTTTGAGATTTGAAGATCTCGACTTCGACTATTTGACTTCTGGCCGACACTTCCACATGGCGTCTTTCTTCCTGCATCGCGGTCTGGCACCCCGAATGACTGAGATCTTTCGGACGATCAAATCTGCTGGCGTGACAATTTCGCTTGATCCAAATGATGATCCAGCCGATACATGGGGAGGAGCCTTCTTCGAGGTCTTGCCATATGTCGACATCCTCTTCATGAATGAGCGGGAGGCGCGGGCTGCTGCACGAACCGATCACTTGCCTACAGCAATGGAGCAGTTCGCGGAAGCGGTGCCAACGGTAGTCATAAAGAGAGGCAGAGAGGGTGCGCTTGCTCGATCAGCAGGGAAGGAATTCTCGGCTTCTGCACTCTCAATCAACCCCGTGGATTCCATTGGCGCAGGAGATAGTTTCGATGCGGGATTTGTTCATTGGTACTTGCGGGGGGGGGACGTGCCAACCTGCTTGAAGTACGCCAACGCCTCTGCCGCTTTTTCATTGACTTGTGCTGGCGGGACAGAAGCCTTTGTTAGCCGTGAAACGATGGATAAGTTCTTTCGAGAACATGTGGTCAGCGACTGAATGAGACCCAGACGTGTGCTGTGCATCAGCGCGAATCCAGCGATTGATCGACGGCTGCGAGTGGGCAAGCTGTCGGAGGGCGGGGTAAATCGAGCCAGCAGCGCTCAACCACTGCCCGGCGGTAAGAGTGCCCACGTTGCTTTTGCAACCAAGGCCCTCGGGTTGGAACCTGTGTGGGTCGGTTTTTTAGGAGGTGCAACAGGCGTCGAGTTGCAGAATGGCCTGCGAGGACTCGGCATCTCGGTTTCGGCGATTCGGACGGAGTCCTCCACGCGTCAGAATCTGGAGATCATTGACAAGGAGGGCGTCATAACGGAAGTACTGGAGCCTGGCGGAGGGATCGACCAAGAAGAAGAATCGCGAATATTCTCACTTTGCCGGAAGCTGTTTCGTGCGAATAGAGGTGGTGTGATCGTCATCTCTGGCAGCCTGCCACCGGGTTTGAAGCCCGATTTCTATGCTTACCTGATTCAAGAGGCTCATCGCTACAACTGCTGGGTGATCTTGGATACCAGCGGAGAAGCGTTGCAAGAAGCCCTACCCGCCGCCCCTGACTTGGTGAAACCCAATCGCGAGGAGGCGGAATGGATACTAGGTGAGAGGGTCACCGATATTTCATCAGCCAAGGCTGCAATTGGCTCGCTAATACGCCGAGGTGCAAGAAGCGCAGCAATTTCTATGGGTGAGGAGGGGATTATTTTGAATGGAGAAGCTGGAACCAGAGCTTTCTTTGCTCCCTCGCCCAAGGTCACGGTACAGTCGACGGTTGGTTGCGGCGATGCGGCTGTGGCAGGCTTTGCCTTTGCTGCGCTAAAGAAGATGCGGCCCGACTCAGCCCTTAGTTTCGCGGTAGCTTGCGGTGCTGCCAATTGTCTTGCGCAGTTTCCTGGAATGATCTCACGGCAACATGTGGAGGAGCTGTTAGCGCAGGTTGCCGTTAAGGCAGTCTAGTCAATCTTCATTTCTGGGGATGGCCGCGAAAATCGCTCAGCAGCCTTTCCGCGTTCAAGTGGTAAACCTTGCTCAGGACTTCATCGGGAAGCTCCATACCATAGATTTTCCATCGCCCTTGACCGGGATAACCCCAATAGTCGAAATACTCATCGCCGGTTTCCAGCCAGCGAAAATGATTGCGGTACATTTCTTCATTCGCTGTAAAATCCGTGCCGAACATTATGCGATCCTGGTACTTTATGAAGAATTCCCGCGCCCGTCTCGGTTGACGGCCGAGTTCTGCTTCTCGCGCCCCAAACTCAACCGAAACATTCGGGTGGCTATCAAGCATGGCTGAGACGTAGTCCAGGTTTTCCGGCCAGTTGGCGACATGCAGGGCAAGGAATCTAGTATGGGGATGCTTGGAAAACATACGGTCTCGTGCAGCCAGAATGGATTCCTTGCTGGGGTACTGTCGTCCAGAGAAGCTCCAGCTCGGGTTTTCGATCAGCTCCTCGTAGCGCTCGTTAGTTCCGTCTACCGGTAGAAAGAAAGCTTCGGGGTCGCTCACATGAATTGCGACCGGTATACCCAATCGCCCGCACTCCTCCCAAATCGGATCGAGACGGGGATCGTCCACCGGGACCAAGCCGCCCGACCTGTCGCGCACCTCCAGTCCCAAATCTTTGAGCACCTTGAGTCCCCGAGCGCCCCGCGCTACCGAGTCGTCCAGTTGCTTCACCATCAGCTCGCCGAAGTTTGGATCGTCAATCTTAGTCCAGTCGATCTGCGTGAACACGATGAACCGGTCGGGATGAGGTTTGACCATTTCGTCCAAGACTTTCTGGAGTGCATCGCCCCAAAGACCTGTCAGGATCACAATTTTCTGCACATTAGTACGGTCCATGATCCCTAGGATTTGTTCGGGGGGAAGACGGTCCCCAATGCCCATGGCATCGTTAACGTGTTGATGCATATCGATGACGGGAAACCGCGCTCTTTCAACAGGATGAGATGACACATGCAACATGGTCTTAGGATTAAAGTCACGCAGAAGAAGCGTCTTCTTCCTGTCAGTGTCCTGCGGAGACTTATAGCTGATTTGACTCGACAATGAAGAAGCGCCACCAAGTGACAGGCATAGCAAGAGAACTATGTCCTTAAATGGCTTCCAAGGCATAACAGTCTCCTAAGACCTTCAGAACGGTGGATCTTGTGTTGATGGAACAAAGCGCAGGTTGTGTTCGGGTTTGAAGCGAGTATCCGTTTCGCCTGTCACGGTAATTTGGTATGCCTTCTGGTAGGGGAGACCGTCGAGTCCTTCGACCGTCAAAGACACGGAATGCTGTCCTGCTTTCGTGAAAGCGTGAGAAACGGAGGCACCGTCCGCGGAAACGCCATCGTCAAATTCCCAATGGTAGGCTAGTGCCGGAGGGCCATCCTCGCTAGCCGCGGCTTGAAATAATACTGCATGTGTCGCCGCTACACTCTTTGGCATGCTGGCCGCGACTGATGGTTCAGCCGCGGCAATCTTGTTATTGATGATCTTGAACAGACGCACAGAATGTGGAGCTTGTTCCCTGATGCTAATCCTTGCAGAAATCATGGACACAGGCCTTCCAGAATCCAGAACGTCTGTTGCGAGATAGGGTGCTGCGGCATCTAAACCCAGATCCGACAGCGCGATTTGATGTGTCGTGGGCCGGTCAGACCAGTTGAACACGGCGAGCATTGATTGTCTGCGATCCTGTTGCAGGAAAAAGATGCTGGGCTGTTGATCATCTGGGGCAAATGTCATTAGGTCTATCGGGGTTGCTGATCGCCCCAGTCGGATCATGTTCAGCAGATCTCGGTTCCGAACCAATGCGACCCTGTCTTCATCAGCCCCGAGAGCCGGCAGGTCGTCTCCCAGTTCGAACATTCCGCCCGCGAGTGCAGCGAGAACAATCGAAACTTCCGCTTCGTTGAGACTCAAAGGTCTTACACGGCCATGCCAGTCCGGGTCAATCACAACCTGCTTCGATACACAAAAAGCATCAGGATCCGCAACAAAGAAATTATGGTTCATATAGTAACGGGCAGCAATGCCGGGCTCGGCCTCCTTGATTACTTCGAACGAATGGCCGGTGTCGGCCGAAATGCGGCCAGTGTCCACGAGCCCGACCGGGTTAAGCATCGGGCTGCCGTCTTTATCGAGAACCACATCGTCTCCGACAGCTTCGCGAATGATTCTGAGGCCGACCTGCTGTGCTTCGAGCGCAGTGGTATTGGGCTTGTAGTAGTGGCCCTCGATGGCAGAATCGTCCATGAAATCCAACTTGATGTAGCGCACGCCCCAATGGTTGGCCAGAGTGCGATACGTCAAGCGCAGATAATTCTGCGCCTCAGGATTCGTCACATCCAGTACATACAGTGGATCCAGCTGGTCGACCACATGACCGATGTGGATGGGTTCATTCTGTGCGTTATGAACTAGCCAGTCCTTGTGTTGCTGATACACCCATGACCGGTCTGAGACTTCGAAAGGGGCTGTCCATACCCCCAACCGGAGCCCAAGCCGTGCGATCTGTTCCCCGAATGTTTGCATGCCGAGAGGGAAACGGGACGCATCTGGCGTGACGTATTCACCGCGTGCGTAGTCATAGCCTTCGTCGAGATGAAAGTAGACGTACCCGTCCTTCTTGAGGTGAGTGGCCATCCAATTGGCATTAGTCAGCGCAGCGCCTTCATTTATGCCAAAGTAATAGGCGGTCCAACTCCACCAACCGACCATCGGCGCCGAAACCTTGCGTGGCGCGTGCAACTTGCGAATGGTGTCGCCGTAGGTTGCAAGCAGCTGGTGATAATTCGACCCTAGAGCAAACATTAGCTGCTCTGATTCCATCCCTTCACCAGGCGCGAGGCTGAGGCTGAGCTCAACCTGGTCTCGCGCATCGGAGTCTTTCAACGATTCTTCTCGCAGAATCTCAGTTGTTCCTGTTGATGTGGCCGTGTAGACCTCAGGCTGAAAATCGCCCTGCTGGTCGTTGCGACCCCTCAAATGCAGCAACGTCAGAAATCTTCGGGAGGTAAGGGTTGCAGCGAGGAAACCCATCCCGCTCTTGCGGTTATAGAAAAGCTGGCTTCCGACTGCTCGATGCATGCCATCAACTGCACCATGAAGGTCGCGAATCTCTAAGACCGGTCGATCCTCGCTGAAACTATCCGAAAGAACACGAGTTGATGATATTGGGCCCCCCAGATCGAAAGGCGGGCTGCCGCTAATGTCAAGTGTCCGGATGGCTTGGACGGACAGAGAGTTCATGGAGGAATTGAGAACTCTTACTTCAACCATTCCAAATGGAAGGTCGGCATATAGTCGCAGCGTGGCGATCAGGTCAGGACTACCGGCCAGGCCGCTATTCGCTATGACAATCTGTTGCCCAATGCCCAGGGAATCCTGATACTTGGTTGCCTGGGCATCATGCCTTGGATAATCGCCAGACCGGAGCCATCGGTGCCCCACCTCTGCTGCAATGCCGGATCGAAAGACGGGAGTGGAGCCGCCCGGCGAGTATAAAGCAAATGAACCATCCGCGGAGTTTGCTTCGAGACGCAACTGCTTGTTGCTTATTTGAGTTGAATCCTCTGCGGCAAGGAGAGGCGGGTGGAGCAATACCAGGCAAACACAACAACTGAGAATCTTGGTCAAATGTTGCCTTGTGCTGAGAGAGACCACCGAGGACCTCCCGTTCGACCAGGGTTTGGCAATTGATCGCATGCTGCAGGGCATGCTACGGTTTTGCTTGACTTTTCGCAAAACGAAAGCAATAGTAGCGAATCGTAACATAATGTTGCCACGTTCAAAAGCGACCTTATTTCTGCATTCCTGTGCTTTCCCCTCCCGCCGCGAGCTTCGAATGGTTCACAGGTTCCCTAAGGAGTCCAATATGCAGTGGAGAATACGCGCATTCACGCGAAAGGTAGCTGACTGTATCCCTCAACCCGGCTTCAGCCTACCGCCCAAAGCCGTCTCCGCGTTTGCGCGATGGCTGTTGGCAGCCCTCATCATTTTGGCTCTATGGTCAACTGCCGCTTGGGCACAGAAAGATACCGGGGCAATTGCCGGCACTGTAAGAGACTCTACTAAGGCGGTCGTGCCCTCGGCAAAGATCACTATCACAGATGTGGATCACGGTACGGAGTTTGTGACCTCCAGCAATGCTCAAGGTGAGTACGTGGCCAGTCCCTTAAAGATTGGCAGATACACGATTACGGTCGAGAAAACAGGTTTTAAGAAGACGGTCGTAGGGCCTTTGACAGTAGATGTTCAGGAGCGTCCGACCATTGACGTCACCTTGCAAGTGGGAAGTGCTCAAGAAAGCATGACGGTGACGGCTGAAGCACCACTGCTGGAGACGCAAAGCTCAGAGCTCGGGCAGGTGATTGACAGCCATCGTATCAGCAGCCTTCCCCTTAACGGGAGGAACTACGCTCAGTTGGCTTTGTTGGGCACAGGGGTGTCTCCAGCTGAACCCGGCTCTCGCGTTTCTGCGAGCTATGGGTTTAGCGCCAATGGCGCCCGGGCATTGCAGAACAATTTCCTGTTGGACGGAGTGGATAACAACGCCAACTTGGGAGATGTCCTGAACGAGACCGCTTTTGTCATCCAGCCTTCGGTGGATGCTATCGGCGAGTTCAAAGTTCAAACCAACTCCTATAGCGCGGAGTTCGGACGCGGCAACGGCGCCATCATGAATGCGGTCATCAAGTCAGGGACCAATTCTTTCCATGGCGATGTTTACGAGTTCTTCAGGAATGATGCCCTGGACGCTACGAACTCGACCCTCAAGGCACAGGGCTTCAGCCGCGAGCCTTACAAGCAAAATCAGTTCGGCGCCACCCTGGGCGGCCCAATCTGGAAAGACCACACCTTCTTTTTTGTTGACTACGAGGGTCTGCGTATCCACCAAGGACTGATTTTGAACGCGACGATTCCAACGCAGAGCATGATTGCGGGCGATTTCTCCTCCTTTTTGACCAACACACCTGCTATGGCCGCGGACGCGAACGGCAATCCTACGGGCCAGATTGCCGTCGATTGCAACGGGAATCCCACCTTTGTAGGTGAGCTCTTCAATTCCCGCCTTACTCAGGCCTCAAACCTCAATCCAAACGGATTCTGCGGTGTGCCCGTCATTGGACCGGGCGGTCAATTGAATGTCTTCGGGGGCAATGCGCCAATAGACCCGCTGGCAGCCAGGCTCGCGGCTCTCTATCCGTCACCTAACGCCAGCGCCAACGGCTATAACTATTTGACGGTCCCCGTCGAAGACACGACACGCAACAATTTTGATGTTCGCCTGGACCACAAGTTCTCCGACAAGGATTATTCCTTTGCTCGATTCAGCTATGAGAATCAGCCCCGCTTTATCCCCGCTCCTTTCGCCAACGCTTTGGACGGAGGGAATTTTTTTAGCGGCGATGAGAAGAACTCCTATCGCAGCCTTGCCGTCAGCGAAATGCATACTTTCAATCCAAATACCATCAACGAGTTTCGCTTCGGGTATAACCACATCAATTCCCAGCGTCTGCAGATCAATGCCAACACCAACGTCGCACAACAGCTCGGTTTTCCGGGTGTGCCTTTTTCTCCCGGCAATGGCGGACTTCCTAATCTCACTTTCAGCGACGGTTCTTCCATCCCCATCGGCAGTTCAGGGTTTCTCCCCTCGGTCGAGAAACAGAACAGCTACGTCTTCACCGACAATGTGACAAAGGTCATCGGCAAACATGCATTACGCATGGGCGGCGAGATTCGCTTGGAACAATTCACCATCTTCCAGCCAGCAGCATCCCGGGGTACGCTGAACTTCGGAACTGAATTCACCTCCAACCCGGCCGCTACCGCCGACACAGGAACGGGGAATGCATTTGCCACGTTCTTGCTCGGCATCACCGACGGCGGCTCGATCACGAACCTTCACAATATCGACTATCGCCGGCAGATCTACGCCGGTTATGCTCAGGACGATTGGAAGGTTTCTGACCGTCTCACGCTGAATTTGGGCCTGCGCTATGAATTCTTCAGCACCATCAAAGAAAATGACAATCAGCAAGGTACATTCGATTTCGCCACCAATAGCTTGCTAGTGCCCAAAGGGGTCAGTGCACAGCTGACTCCCACTCTGGCCGGCATCATTCCAGTCAGCGCTACCGCAAGCCCGGGCTTGATCGATCCCGATTTGAACAATTTTGCCCCGCGCATCGGATTCGCGTATCGGATCACGGATAAGCTGGTCTTGCGCGGCGGCTATGGCGTCTTCTACGGCGGTCAGGAAAATGGCCCCTTCTCGAATCCCAGCCCCGGATTCAATCCTCCCTTCTTTGTGACACAGTCCTTTTCGCCCCCCTGCACGCAGGGCATTGCCAACCCAGCGGTTATCGATTGCTCGATCCCTGGGCTGAGCTTTCTTTCACAGGGTTTTCCTGCTACTTCGCTTTCAGACCCCAATACTCCGATTCTCTACTCCATTTCTCCGAAGCTGGTGACCCCATACACCCAGCAATGGCACCTGGGATTCCAATACGAGCTGCCACTCGACTCGGTCTTGGAAATCTCCTACGCTGGCTCGCGGGGACTGAAGCTCTATACTTTTTACAACGGAAATCAGGCTGTCCCCGCAACCGAGCCGCAGTTTGCTGCGCTGTGCAACGATCCAACCACCAATCCGCCCACAACCCCCCTCAGCTGCCCCACTGCTCCCCGCAGGCCGTTTCCGGCAGTGGATTCATCCATCGCTGCGTTCCGCTCTGACGGTTTTTCCAATTACAACTCGCTACAGGCCAAGGTTGAGAAGCGTTTCTCACACGGCCTGCAGTTCCAGGCGTCTTATACCTACGCGCACGCACTTGATAACGCTTCGAGCGCAAGCCTGGGTTCGGCAAACCAGGGGGACTTTCGGCTGCAGACAGATCCGAGAGCCGAATACGGAAATGCGGATTTCGACGTCCGTCACCGATTCATATTCAGCTCCATTTACGAGCTTCCTTTTGGGAGGGGAAAACCCATCGGAAAGAATGTCTCGGCGGTGGCGAACCAATTCATAGGCAACTGGCAGATCGCCGCTATTGTGTCGGCATCTACAGGTAATTGGTACACACCCACCGACATCTCTGCCAATGTCTCAACCTCAGACTGCGGAGGCACGGTTGCTATTTCCTGCATCCGGCCAAACGTGGTTGGTGACCCCAATGGCAAACCGTGCCTTGCCGGGACGCTATTTAACACTTGTGCCTTTGCATCGGACACGGTGGTTGGAACATTCGGCAACGCAGGCCGCAACATTATTGAAGGCCCGGGCTTTCAAAACTGGGACATCTCTTTTTTCAAGAGCTTTCCGGTTCGGGAGGAGATGCGCTTCGAATTCCGCGCGGAATTCTTCAATGCGTTCAACCACGCCAATCCTGAGTTTACAAATCCTGATACCGTGGCAGAGAACACGGCAACAGAGCTGGGCTCTGCAACCTTTGGTTTTCCCGCGTACACGCGGCCACCCCGGCAGATTCAATTTGCGCTCAAGTTCTATTTCTGAGCCGGAGGCATGGCGCCGGACTCAAGGCTCCATGCTCATCAGAATTCGCCGGCTGTTAAAGGCCGCCCTTAGCCCGGTCTAGTTCTGCCAAACAAGGACAGAGAACGGATGGCGGAGAGCCCGTTTATCGAACCAAATGAATGAGTAACGGGCACTCGGGAAATTAGAACCGATCACTTGCGGTTGCCGACCATACGGACAGTAACTCGCCATGCTCAGGGCGGACCAAGCGAGTGCTCAGCCAATGGTTGACCCTCTATGTCTCACCTGATGATTTGGTCAAAGTCCCGCGGGCAGTGGCACGCTTCCAGAGGGAGGCCAAAGCCGCATCCGCACTAAATCCGAACATCTGCGCAATCCATGAAATGCGATCAGCGGCATGTCTGGCAAGTCTTCCGGATTGGCCGTCATCCGGGACTTGGCGCAACCCATCATCTGGAACATTGAAAGTGAGATAATTCCGACCTGTGCCTCTCCCGGTTGGAACCAAACTTGGTCCTTATGAGATCGTTTCGTCGCTCGGCGCGGGCGGAATGGGAGAGGTATATCGCGCGCGCGATACGCGGCTTGGACGCGATGTCGCCGTCAAAGTCCTCCCACGGCATCTTTCCGATGATCCTGATCTGAAGGCGCGATTTGATCGCGAGGCAAAAGCGATTTCGTCGCTGAACCATCCGCACATTTGCACGCTGCACGATGTCGGTCACCAGGATGGCGTGGATTTCCTGGTGATGGAGCTGCTGGAGGGCGAAACGCTGGCCGAGCGGCTGCAACGCGGCGCCATTCCACTGAAACAGGCCTTGGAATTCGGAGTGCAGATTGCGAGCGCACTGGACAAGGCGCACAAGAGCGGCATCGTGCATCGCGACCTGAAGCCCGGAAACATCATGCTGACGAAATCGGGCGCGAAGCTGATGGATTTTGGGCTCGCGAAACCGACGCAGACGTTGGCGGCGATGGCCTCGGGCTCGATGGAGACGATGAGCAACCCGTTGACAGGCGAAGGCAAGATTGTCGGAACATTTCTCTACATGGCACCGGAGCAGCTTCGCGCTGAGCATAGCGACCCGCGCACTGACATCTTTGCACTGGGGGCGGTGCTATACGAGATGGTCACGGGCAAACGCGCATTCCAAGGCCAGAGCCAGATCAGCGTGATGAGCGCGATCCTAGAGAAGGAACCGGAGCCGGTTTCATCAGCGCGGCCGCTGACACCACCAGCACTGGATCATGTGATCCAGCGCGCACTGGCCAAAGATCCTAATGAGCGCTGGCAGAGCGCAACCGATTTCAAGGCGGAGCTGAAGTGGATGTCCGAAAGCGGCGCGCAGGGAGAACTCCCAATGGGAGCCGAACTGCGCCGCACGAAGCACGAGCGCGTCATTTGGCTCGGAGCGGTTCTGATCTTGCTGGCGGGTTTATTCGCTGCTTATTACAGACGTCCGGCCACCGCAAGCTCGCCGATTTGGTCTTACATCCTGCCTGCCGAAAAGACCGCGTTCTCTAACTTTGCCGGCCCAGTAGCGGTGTCTCCTGACGGCCGCAAGCTGGCATTTGTCGCCAGAACCGCAGAGGGCACGGACCTGCTTTGGGTTCGGCCCTTAGACGCGCCCAGCGCACAATCCTTGGCCGGAACAGAGGGTGCCTTCTACCCATTTTGGTCGCCCGACAGCCAAGTCCTGGGCTTTTTTGCTGGCGGCAAGCTCAAGACCGTCGCCGCTGCGGGAGGGCCGGTCCTGACTCTTTGCGATGCGTCCGGGCCTCGCGGTGCCACATGGAGCAGCGGAGATACGATTCTGTTCTCCCTTACTTGGGGAGGCGTACGGAGCGTGCCCGCTTCAGGTGGTCTTCCTGTTCTCACTACCAAGCTGGACGCTTCACAGAAGGAAACCAGTCATCGCTGGCCCTATGCTCTTCCTGACGGGCGGCACTTTCTCTATCTCGGCGCCAACTTTACCGGAGGCCAGGCGGAAGCAGCAAACGTGTACTTGTCTTCCTTGGACTCCAAGGAAGACAAGCTTTTGTTCCACGCGCGCTCTAATGTTGCCTACACCTCCGGCTATCTTCTCTTCATGAACCAGGGGACTCTGATGGCACGGCCTTTCGATGAAAAACGCTTGGAACTAAAAGGAGAAGCCTTTCCCGTTGCTGAGCATGTTCTTTACAACCAGTTGGTGTGGAGGGGCGTCTTCTCCGCTTCGCCCAACGGCGTGTTGGCCTACTTGGGCGGCACCGGAAATCCGGGGCAACTCTCCTGGTTCGACCGTAGCGGCAAGCAACTTCGCACCGTGACTGAACCTGGCGACTTCGTGTGGCACCAACTATCACCAGACGGGCAAAGGGTAGTTGTTCAGGCGCTCAATTCCGGGACAGCCAATTATGAGATCAAGGTCTATGACCTTCTTCGAGGAACCGAAATGACACTTACGTTTGGGCCTTGGAGAAACCAAGGTCCGGTTTGGTCGCCGGATTCGCAAAGCATCGCTTACACCTCAAATCAGAATGGACTAAATAACCAGGTGGTTCGAAGAAAATCGGACGGGACAGGTGGTGAGGAGCTGCTCACGGAATCCCGGGACGTCAAAATCCCTACATCCTGGTCTGCAGATAGCAGATTCATCGCTTACAACTCGACCCCGCCAGGGAAATCTAATTCGGAATTATGGATTTTGCCGCTCTTTGGTGACCGAAAACCTTTTGTCTTTCTGCAAACGAATTCCAATGTGGCGGAGGGCCACTTCAGTCCGCGTGGAGGATGGATCGCCTATAGCTCAGACGAGTCGGGCCGGTCCGAGGTCTATGTCACCTCCTTTCCGGATCATCAGGGAAAATGGCAGGTTTCACCATCCGGGGGTTCCATGCCCCGGTGGCGGCGCGACGGAAAGCAGCTTCTTTATCTTGCTCCCAACAGCCAGTTGATGGCCGCCGACGTGAGCTGGAGTGGATCTACGTTCGAGGTTGCCGCGATACATCCCTTGTTCCATCTGCGACTGGCGCCGGGCCCGCCTATTTACGACCTCGGTCCAACTGCGGGGCAGATTGGATATGACGTATCTCCGGATGGAGAGCGCATCCTGGTGAACTCGCCAGCCGAGAGCGAGACCACACCCATTACCGTCATTCTCAACTGGCCCGCAAAGCTGACCAAGTGACGGAGTCGAAGAAGAAGCTACCTTAGCTACTAGTCGGTTGTTCCCGAGCGACGGGCAATCCGGAAGCCAGCGACAACGTTTCGCAGTTTACGGATAGCCGACTATACGGATATGTGAGCGGCACTTGTCCGGTTAGCGTGTGCCCCTTCTTCGCAGCCTGCGAAGGGTTGGTGTTTTCTCCGCGCTTCTCGCTCCGTGTAGGATAATCCCTCCCGTGAGTGTCCCTCCTACGGCCGTCAGCCGCGCGCCCAAAACGCATCCCGAGCGCTCGCTTCTGTTCGATCGCGAAGGACTGCGTCCGCGGTGGCGAGTGCTGTTGTTCCTTGCCGCTGTATTCCTCCTTTGGCCGCAGACCGCGCGGCCGGCGAACTGGATCGTCGCGCGCGGCTGGACCACCGGCTTAGATGAATGGACCGCGCTCATGCATCTGGCGGCCTTCGCTGCGGTCTTGATTCCAACGATCATTGCTTCACGGCTGGAGCGGCTTCCGCTTGCCAGCTATGGACTGCCTTGGCGGCAGGCATTTCGCGCCAACTTCTGGGAAGGTACAGCCTGGGGCCTCGGCGCCATCACTTTGCAGGTCGGCGTACTGCGCGCAACCCACAGCATTTCATTCCAGTTATCCGCGTTGACTGCCCGAACTACTCTCGCTTTTGCGGGACGCTGGGCCGTCACCATGCTCGCCGTTGCACTCTTCGAAGAATGCCTCAAGCGCGGCTATCTGCAGTCCCTCTCCAGCCGTAGTCTCGGTTTCTGGCCAGCTGCCATCGTGCTGGGCTGTCTCTTCGGCCTGGAAAAGCTATTGGTTGCTGAGTACCGGAATCCGATCGCCTTCGTGAGTGTGGTTCTCTACGCGCTTCTCATGTGTTTGACTCTGAACCTGACAGGCGATCTCTGGTTCGCAATCGGTTTTCATTACGCCATGGAGTGGAGCACGGTGTTTGTCTTCGGTATCCGGACGCCGATCATTCCGAACCCACAAGGAACTCTTCTGAAAGCAGTGTTGCAAGGCCCGGCTTGGATCACCGGTGGGCACAGCGGCCTCATGGCAAGCATCCTCACGCCGATGTGGATGCTCTTGGTCTGGATGGCGCTGCGCGC
>Ga0187779_10000606_pt1 | contig 24008 bp, 20 predicted proteins | sample 1015_Q2_SP10_10__FD_132435 | JGI IMG/M metagenome (GOLD analysis project Ga0187779, IMG submission 132435) | Tropical peat soil microbial communities from peatlands in Department of Meta, Colombia - 1015_Q2_SP10_10_MG | ecosystem: Environmental > Terrestrial > Soil > Wetlands > Peat | place... | reverse complement strand
GCGGAGCGCGGCCGCGGTGCCGGTACCGAGATCGACCGGAGCTTTCAGGAGCTCGGTCATCGCCGCCGCCACCGCCGGGTGCACGAGCCGCGGCTGCTCGGGGTGATGCCGGCCCTCCAGGTCGCAATCCCGCGGTAGGTCTTCGTTGTCGCGATAGAGCAGCGACTTGCCGTCGCGGCACACGTCGTTCGCGAATCGCGGCGCCACGCGAAAGCCGCCGTTCACGAACGCGATCGTCGACGCCATCGCCAGCGGATTGATCTCGGACGCGCCGATCGCCGTCGTCGGGTACGGTTGCAGGAGGTGCTTCGGGTCCTTCGGCATGCCCAGCCGGTACGTGAGCTCGGTGACGTTCCGGATCCGCGCACGCTCGCCGGCGCGCATCGCGGCCGTGTTGCGCGACTCGCCCAGCGCGACGCGGCAGCTCACCTCGCCGCGGTATTGCGGCTCCGAGCGCGAGTGGAAATTCTCGATCTGCTTCACGCCTCGCCCGCGGCCGAGCGGGACGGCGATCGGCGCATCGAGCACGTTGCAGCGCCGGAGCACCTCGGCCGCGATCGCGTCGACCGTCTCCGGCGGCGACGGCCCGGCCAGCACTTCCTTCGTGAGCTGCTCGACCAGCGCGCCGTAGGTATAGATCTTGAACGTCGATCCCGGCTGCCGCCAGCCCGTCGCGATCACGTCGTACTTGAGCTTGCTGAAGTCCGCGTTCCCCACCTCGGCCAGCACGTCGCCGTTGAAGTCGACCGCGAACGCGCCGGCGCGGAGCTGAGTGTTGTCGGCGTCGCCAGGATGACGCGCGAGATACGTCTGCAGCGTGAGATCCACCGCGCTTTCCAGCACGTCCTGCAGCCCGTCGTCGCGGGTGATCGAGATCGTTAGGCCGCCGGTGTTGAGCGGGAAGCGGTCCTTGTAGAGGATGCGCACGCGCTCGAGAAAGTGGTCGTGCGCGCCGCAGCCCATGCCGGGCGCGACGATCTCCTTGCGCAGCGACCGCTCGACCAGGTTCGCGGCGCGCTCGTATTCCACCTCGCCGATCACGCCCTCGTCGAGCATGAGGCTCAAGACCCGCACCGTGCCGCGCGCGGCCTCCGCCCAGTTCGCATCGGCGATCTCGTCGCGCGTCCTCAAGAGCGGGTCCATCGCGAACGACCGGTCGGGAAGCGCCGGCTTGTTGATGAGCGAGACGATGAACGCCGTCTGGTGGAGCGCGAGATCGCGCGCGGGCTTGCCGAAATAGGCCCGGCTCGCCGCCTCGATGCCGTATTGTCCGCGCCCGAAATACGGCATGTTGACGTACTTGACCAGCAGCTCGGCCCGCGAGAATTGGCGCTCGATCCGCAGCGCCATGACGATGTCGCCGATCTTCTCCTTCTCGGTGGAGGAGCGGCCCGTCCCGCCGCGAAGGTGCTTGGCGATCTGCATCGTGAGGGTGGACGCACCGGAGCGGCTCTCCTGGAGGACGCGCTTGGCGAGCGCACGCACGATCGCGGCCTTGTCGATGCCTTCGTGGGTGAAGAAGTTCTTGTCCTCCGAGGCGAGGATCGCCTTGGCGAAGAGCGGCGGAACGTCGGCCGCGTCATGGATGAGGATGCGATGCTCGGGCGACGAGATGCAGGCGACCGCCTTCTGATTCTCGGTGACGACGACGGATTCCTGGGCGAAATACGCCGGGTCGCGAAGCCGCGCGATCGCGTTGCGGTCGATGCCGAGCTTTTCGTCGACTTCCTGCGCGTAGCGGGCGTCGATCGTCTCGACGATGGACTCGAGCTCGACATAGCCGAACACGCCCAGCGCGACGACGAGCGTAACCAGGCCATCCACGGTCAGCAGGAGCCGGCGACCGAGCCGGCCCGCGAAGCGCAGGAATGCCCATGGCGCGGTCACCACCGCGCGCAGCTTGCTGCGATCAACCTTGTCCGTCACTTGCGACGATCTCCCCGACCGCGCCGGCTCGACGCATCATTGGCGAGCCGCGACGGCGGATTCTACGCGGAGGCGAGGCGCGCCGCGACGCGCGACCGACGGACGTCAGGAATCGCCGAGCGCGCGGAGCGCCGAATCGAGAGATGCGAGGCGAAATCGCCCCACGCTTGAGACTGTCGCTCGTCGAGACATTCGCCCGCGGCCGCCGCGCGGAGCATTGCGCCGCCTCGAGGCGCCGCGAAACGGAGTCCCTGCTCCACGCTGACGTAGAATGGTTGCGGCGCTTCCCGTTTCGCCGCGGCCATCGTGGTGCGCTCCTTCGTCGCCGGACTCTGCCGAACGGGAATACGAGCGCGACTTCGCCGAGCCATCGAAATGGTCGTCCGCACCGCCAGAATCCGGCCGCGCTGGGAGCTTCCCGGCAAGGCAGCCTTCGCCGTCGCGTATGCGCTAGCGCGGCTCGCCGGATGGCTGGCGCGCTTTCCCTCCCCGCACGGGCGCTACGCGCGCGATCGCCTCGCCTCGATGCGTCGGAAGCTCGAGCGCGGCGAGACCGTCTACGTGCTCGGCATCGGCCCCGGCGGTCACAACGCCGGCGTCGGGCTGGTCGAGGTTTCCGCGGCGCGCGGCATCCGCATCGTCGCCAACCACGAGGAAGAACGCTTTCGCGCGATCAAGCATTTCCAGCGCTATCCCGCGCGCTGCGTCGACGTGCTGCTCGAGCAGATGCGAGCGCTCGGCATCGCGCCGTCGCAGATTCACGCCGCTTGCGCGAGCTGGGACTATCCGCACTGGGCTGGGAGGGCGATCCAATGCGTGGTCGAGGAGTTGCCGGCGAGCTGGCGCCTGCTGACGCGCGAAGCCTCGCCGCAGATGAACGCGCGCTCGGTGCTCGACGCTTTCGGCGCGCCGCGACGGCTCGGCCGGAAGCTCCTGGGTCCGGGCCAGCGCATGCCGGTCATCAATCTGCGCCACCACGACAACCACGCGTGGTTCTCGTGGGGCGTCTCGCCGTTCGCGCGGAGCGATTCGCCCGTCATGGTGCTGGTCGTCGACGGCGCGGGCGACGACGGCGCCATCTCGAGCTACGTCGCCGAGCGGGGGAGGCTTTCGCTTCTCGACAAGAACGACAACTTCTGGGATTCGCTCGGCATGATGTACGGCATCCTGAGCTCGTCGCAGGGCGGATGGCCGCTGCTCTCGAGCGAAGGCCGGTACATGGGCGCCGTCGCGTGGGGCGATTCCGAGCGCCGGACCAACCGCTATTACGGAGCGCTGCGCGAGCTCTTCGTGCTCGATCGCGAGGGACGCGTGCTGCTCAACCGCTCGCTCGCGAACTGGCATCGCGGCGGATGCGCCGCGCCGTACACGAAGCGACTCTGCGAGATCCTGGGCGAGCCGATCCTGCCGAAGGCCATGTGGCATCCCGACGCGGTGCTCAAGGTCGAGGACATCCGGCACGCGCCGATCACCGTCGATCGCGTCGACAAGGCCGCTGCCGTGCAGCTCGTGTTCGAGGATGCGCTGTTTCACATCGTCGAGCACCTGATACGCGCGACGCGGAGCGCACGCCTCGTGATGACGGGCGGGACGGCGCTCAACTGCGTGGCCAACATGCGGCTTCTCGACCGCTTCGATGCCGATTGGTACGCGAGCGAACTCGGCATGCAGGATGCGAGGCTGCATCTCTGGGTTCCGCCGGTGCCGGGCGATGCGGGCGTCGCGATCGGCGCCGCCTATCACTTCGCCTGCCTCGCCGGCGCGCGGCCGGGAGAGTCGCTGCAGCATGCCTTCTATTGCGGCACCGCGCCGAAGGGCGCGGACGTCGCCGCCGCTCTGGGAAACGTTCCGGACATCGGCCATCGCCGGTTGGGCAACATTTCCGCACGCGACGAGCGCGAACGTCTGGCCGACCTTCTGGCCTACGTGGTCGCCAGCGACGGCGTCGTCGGCATCTGTCAGGGCAGTGCCGAGACCGGGCCGCGCGCGCTGGGCCATCGCTCGATTCTCGCCAATCCCGCCAATCCGCGGACGCTCGAGACGCTCAACCGGCGGGTGAAGTTCCGCGAGATCATCCGTCCGCTGGCGCCGATGACGACCCTGGAGGCGGCGCAGCGCTGGTTCGAGCTCGCGCCGGGCGCGGACGACGACGATTACAACGCCTACAACTACATGGTGCTGACCTGCCGTGCGAGGCCGGAAGCGCGCGAGCGGATTCCCGCGGTCGTCCATTTCGACGGCACCTCGCGGCTGCAGATCGTGCGCGAGCATCTCGATCCGTTCATGCACGCATACCTGAAGGCGATGGGCCGGCGCGTCGGCGCCGAGGTCAGCGTCAACACCTCGCTCAACGTCGGCGCTCCCATCGCGCAATCACCGGCGCAGGCGCTCGAGACGCTCAAGAAGAGCCGCGGCATGCACGGCTTGTTCATCGTGGATGCGGACGGAAACCTCTACGCGGCCTGGCACGCCGCGGAGGATGCGGCGAAGGACGGCGGACGGGCGCTGCGGCAGTGGATCGCGGAGTGGGAGAAGACTACGCTCGCTTCGCGGCCGCGGTCGAGCGCTGCGCGCTGACGGCGTCGTAGTAGCCACGCAGCGACACGAGCTCTTCGAGCACGTCCGGCGGAAAGCCGCGCCGGTTCCCGCGCTGGTCGGTCAGCAGCGATTCCATGTAGGTGTTGAGGAATTCCGGATTTGCCCACACGGCGCAGATCAGATTGGCGATGCGCGGAAAGCGGCGCACCAGCGCCAGCGGGTGGACGTCCTCCGGCAGCGATGCGAGCCAGCTCGCCGTGCGCGGAAAGATGCGGTTGGCGGGCGTCGCCTTGCGCAGGTGCTGATAGTCGCCGATGTCGAGCTGGACCAGCGAGGCGGCCGCGGGAGCCGTCAGCGCCCACCGTTCGTCGTCGATGGAAGGCGCGTGCATGTCGTTGCGCGGAAGCCGATCCGAAAGCCGGTAGATGCTCATCGTATGAGGCTTTTCTTCGAGACGCTCCCATGCTGCCAAAAAACGCGCATCGGTCCGGGACCGAGCCGATGAGCGGCCATGTCGATAACACGTTGCCACGCGCGAAGGTCCTCGCGGACGCCGCGATGGAGGCTTCGCGGGTCGGTCGCGAGGCGGGCGCGCTGTCCTGGGCAGGCTGTGTGATACGCCGTCGCGGCAGCGGTGCTTCGGGATCGGGCATGGCGCTTGCATTGGACGAGGCATCGACCAATCGACTCAAGTCGAAGCATGGGCGTTCACCTCGATTCGATAGCACGCATCCGCGCCGGGGCCGCGGATTGCGAGCCGTTGAGCGACACGATTCCGTCGGAAATGCCGCTGCGGCGCACGTTGGCGTGGGCGGCGAAGCTTCCCGACGACGTCCTGCCGAGCGCACTGATGTGCCGTTATGCGCGCGTTGCGAACGTGATTGCCGCGAACTGGGAGGACCCCAAGGCGTTCCGTGACTACATGCAGTCTTTGTTCACGGGAATGCCGGTGAACCGGCGCGCCTTTCCGCCCGATGTACTGAACGAGTTGATCGCGCTGCAGCGCCATTTCGACGCCACGGCGTGCGTCCAATGACCGTCCGTCGACTTTGCTGCGAGAACGCTTTCCTCCGCAGCGCATGGGTCGCGGCGCTCGCCGTGTTGGCGGGCTTGCTCGTCGCGTCCGGCGCGTCGGCCGGCGACGATCTGGCGCATCGCGCGCTGGCGATCGAGCCGGCGCTCTACGGCTATCCGCAAAGTTCGCTGCTCGAGCTCGAAGCGCTGATGCCGCGGGCGGAAGCCGCTTCAGGCGAAACGCGCCGACTGGTCTACGGGCTGTACGGACAGGCGATGGTGCTCGCGGGCAAGGCGAGCGCCGCCGCCCAGCTCGCGGATCGCATGGAAGAGGCGGCCAAGCCGGCGCAGGACTTCACCGGACTCGCCACCGCGCGTCTCATCCGCAGCACGATCGAATCGGCGCACGGCGACGCCGCCAAGTCGCTCGCGCTGGCGCGCGAGGCGCGGGTGCTCGTCAAGGGCTCGAACGACGTTTTCCTCCAGTACTGGGCGGCGCTCGCCTACGGAACGTCGGCCCGCATGCGCGGCCAGTCCGAGGAAGCGATGGACGCGCTCCACGAGGCGCTCTCATTCGCGGACCAGGCGGGGAACGCGTATCGGCGCTCCACGGTGCAATATCAGCTGTCGGTCCTGCACGCGGTCCTGAAGCAGGGCGAGGAAGCGTTCGCCGCCGCCGTCGCCGGATACGACGAGGGCAGGGCGTCGAACAGCGTGTACGCGATGGCCAACGCGAAGATGGCCGAATCCTCCGCCATGGATCTCCTGCGGCAACCGAAGCGCGAGGTCGCGGCGATGGAGGAATCGCTCGCGATCGCGCGCAAGGGCCGCTCCGAAGAGGCCGAAGGCCGGGCGCTCGTCAATCTCGCCGACATCTACCTGCGCCGCAAGTCGTTCGGCGCGGCGCTCGACGTCGCGCGGCAATCGCTCGCGCTGGCGAGAAAAGTGGGCGACACGACGCTCACCGCAGCGAGCAAGGCCAACATGGGCTTCGCCCTCCTCGGGTCGGGACACGTCGCGGAAGGCAAGCGCCTCACCGACGAGGCGCTCGCCGACTACGAGCGCACCAGCGCCACCGCCGACATCGCCGACCTGGTCGAGGAGTACGGCACCCATCTCGAGCGACTGGGCGATTACGAGGGCGCGCTCAAGCTCTACCATCGCGAGCAGGCGCTGAAGGACGAGATCGCGCAGGAAACGCAGGTGCGCGCGCTGCTCGAGGTGCAGCAGCGCTACGAGGCCGACAAGCGCAATCGCGAAATCAGCCTGCTCGCGCGCGAAAACCGCCTCAAGACGTCGGAGCTCGCCAATCGCGAGCTCGAGCAGCGCGTGTGGTGGTCGCTCGTGGGGCTGTTCGCGCTGTCGTTCGCCGTCGTGGTCGTGCTCTATCGCAAGCTCCAGTCGACCAACCGGCTGCTCGCCGAGAAGAACACCGAGCTCGCCATCCAGAGCACGCGCGATCCGCTGACCGGTCTGTACAACCGCCGCTATTTCCAGAACTTCATCAACGCAGAGGATGCGCGCCCCGAGCGCCGCCGGCGCGAGGACGATCACACGGTGCGCGCGCTCCTGCTGATCGACATCGATCACTTCAAGGAGACGAACGACCGATTCGGCCACGCGCTGGGCGACAGCGTCCTAGTCGCGGTCGCCGATCGCTTACGCGCCGCGCTGCGCGAGACCGACATGATCGTGCGCTGGGGCGGCGAGGAGTTCCTCATCCTCGCGACCACCCACGCGCGCCACGTCGACGACCTGGCCACGCGGATCCTGCACACGATCTCGGCCCAGCCGATCACGCTCGAGGGCAAGGTCGTCCGCACCACGGCGTCGATCGGCTACGCGCCGATTCCGCTGCCGCCGGGCGAGGTCACGCTGGCGTGGGACAAGGCGATCGGCCTGGTCGACATGGCGCTGTACATGGCGAAGATGCACGGGCGTAACCGCGCCTACGGCGTTCGACGGCTGCTCAAGAGCGATGCCGAGTCGCTCGCCGCGATGGAGCGCGATCTCGAGAACGCGTCGAAGTCGGGCATCGCCGAGCTGGCGGTGGTCTACGGTCCCTACGGATCGAGCGCCGCGCAGGTCGACCTGCAGCCCGCGCTCGATCCGCCGCTCGTTCCCCACCGCTTCGCCGCCAACGGCGACTGAAGCCGCGCCCAGCTACGCGCGCGAGCCTCCGGGCAGCGGGGCGCCGTCCGGCAGCAGCCCTTCGCTTTTCAGCGCGCGCCAGAAGTCGGCGGGAATCGGCGCATTCGCGAGCGCGACGTTCTCGTCGATCTCGGCCGCGCTGCGCGCGCCGACCAGAACGGTCGCGACCGCCGGATGCGCGCGCGGGAACTGGAGCGCCGCGGCACGGAGCGGCACCGCATGCGCGGCGCAGACCGCTTCGATGCGCTCGACTTTGGCGACGATCGCCGCGCTCGCCGGCGCGTAGTTGAAGTACGCCGGCGCGCCGCGCGGAGGATGCGCGCCGGTGGCGAGGATCCCCGAGTTGTACGGTCCGCCGAGCACGATCTTCACGCCGCGCCGCTCGCTTTCGGGCAGGAGCTCGGGCAACGCCGACTGATCGAGCAGCGTGTAGCGGCCGGCGAGCAGGATGAAGTCGAGGTCCGCGTGCGCGAGCGCGTCCATGCACACGCGCCAGTCGTTGACGCCGAGCCCGTACCCGCCGATCGCGCCGTCGCGCTTCAGGCGCGCGAGCGCGGGCACCGCGCCTTCCATCGCGTCGCGAAACCGCGGCGCGAAAGCCTCGCCGTGCGTGTCGCGGTCGATGTCGTGGATGTAGACGATGTCGAGGCGCGACACGCCCAGGCGCTGCAGGCTGTCCTCGATCGAGCGACGCGTGCCGTCGCCCGTGTAGTCGTAGCGCTGCACGAACGGCAGCACGCCGACGTAGCCGTTCTGGTCGCGCGGCGCGCCGTCGTCGGCGATCAGCAGCCGGCCCACCTTGCTCGAAAGCAGGTAGTCGCCGCGCGCGACGTCGCGCAGCGCCGAGCCCACGCGATGCTCCGAGAGACCGTTGCCGTAGTGCGGCGCGGTGTCGAAGTAGCGCACGCCGGCCCGGTACGCGCGCCGCACCACGCCGATCGCGTCCTCGTCGCCGACCCGCGCGTAGAGATTGCCGAGCGGCGCCGCGCCGAGCGCGATCGGGCCGAAGGAATCGTTCGTCAGTGCCCGGTCGCGTCGCGCGGACATGGAGCCTTCAGGCGGTTGCGGGAAAGAGGTGGCAGGCCACGCCGCGATCGGCTGTCACCTGCGTCCACCCCGGATACGCCTCCTTGCAGATCGGCATCGCGCGCGGGCAGCGCGGATGGAAGTGGCAGCCCGAAGGCGGCGCCAGGGCGGACGCGACTTCGCCCTCGAGCTTCATCATGATCACTTTCGCCTTCGGATCCGGCACGGGCGAAGCCGAGCGCAACGCGCGCGTGTAAGGGTGCAGCGGATCGTCGAAGATCGCCGGCACCGGCCCGCGCTCGACGACACGGCCGAGGTACATCACCGCCACGGTGCGGCAGAAGTGGCGCACGACGCCGAGATCGTGCGAGATGAACACGAAGCTCAGGTTACGCCGCCGCTGCAGGCCGCGCAGCAGCACCAGGATCTGCGCCTGGATCGAGACGTCGAGCGCGGACACCGGCTCGTCGGCGACGATCAGCTCCGGCTCCAGCACGAGCGCGCGCGCGATGCCGATCCGCTGGCGCTGCCCGCCGCTGAACTCGTGCGGATACTTCTCCGCCGCGTCGGCCGGCATGCCGACTTCGGCCAGCACCGCGCGCAGCTTCGCCCGGATCTCCTTCGGCGTCCCCAGCCGGTGGACGCGCATCGGCTCGCTCAACGTCTGACCGATGGTGCGGCGCGGGTTGAGCGACGAATACGGATCCTGGAAGACGATCTGCATCTCGCGGCGCAAGGCGCGCATCCGGCGCGCGTCCGCCGCGAAGACGTCCTTCTGCTTGAACAGCACCGAGCCGGAGTCGGGCTCGATCAGGCGCAGGATCGCGCGACCGGCCGTGGACTTGCCGCAGCCCGATTCGCCGACGAGGCCGAACGCCTCGCCCGGAGCGACCGAGAACGAGACGTCGGAGAGCGCGTGCACCGTGCCGGCGTCGCCTCCCAGCAGGCCGCTGCGGGCCGGGAACGTCTTCACGAGATGGCTCACCTCGAGGAGCGGCGCCGTCATGCGCTCGCTCCTGGCTCGCCGGCGCGCACCCAGCAGCGCACTTCGTGGCGCGGATCGGATGGCAAGGCAACGAGCGGCGGCCGGGTCGCGCAGCGCTCGATGCGCAACGGACAACGGTCGGCGTAGCGGCATCCCGCAGGCATCGCGGTGATCGGCGGCACCTGTCCGGCGATGGGCTTGAGATCGCCCGCGTCGCGGTCGACGCGCGGGATCGAGGAGAGCAGCGCCTCGGTGTATGGGTGCATCGGCCGCTCGAACAGGGTCGTTACCGGCGCGGTCTCGACGATGTCGCCGGCGTACATCACCGCGACGCGATCGGCGATGGAGGCCACGACGCCGAGATTGTGGGTGATGAAGATCAGCGCCATGCCGGTCTCGGCCTTGAGCTCCGCGAGGAGCGCGAGCACCTGCGCCTGAATCGTGACGTCGAGCGCGGTCGTCGGCTCGTCGGCGAGCACGATTTGCGGCTTGCAGGCGAGCGCCATCGCGATCATCACCCGCTGGCGCATGCCGCCGCTGAACTGGTGCGGGTAGTCGTCGAAGCGCCGCCGCGCCGACGGGATCTTCACGTGCTCGAGCAGCGCGAGCGCCTTGGCGCGCGCCTCCGCGGCCGAGAGCTTCGTGTGATAGCGCAGCGTCTCCGCGACCTGGAAGCCGATCGGCAGCACCGGATTGAGCGAAGTCATCGGCTCCTGGAAGATCATCGCGATCGCGCCGCCGCGCGTGGCTTCGAGCTCGGCCTCGTCGAGCTGCACGAGATCGCGTCCGTCGAGGAGCACGCGTCCCGAGGCGATCCGTCCGTTCGCCCTGGGCACGAGCCGCATGATCGACAGCGCGGTGATGCTCTTGCCGCACCCGGATTCGCCGACCAGCGCGAGCGTCTCGTGGCGGCCGACCGTGAAGGAGACGTCGCGGATCGCCGCGTGCCAGCGGCCGTCGATCCGGAACTCGGTCGTGAGCCGATCGACCACCAGCGCGGGGGCGCTATTCATGCCGGAGCCTCGGGTCGGAGGTGTCGCGCAGTCCGTCGCCGATCATGTTGAGGCCCAGCATGACGATCAGGATGGCGAGGCTCGGAAGGATCGCGAGCCAGGGCGAATCGAGGATGTTCTCGAAGCCTTCGCGGATCATGCCGCCCCAGGTCGCGGTCGGCGGCCGCACGCCCAGCCCGATGAAGGAGAGCGATGCCTCGGTGCGGATCGCGGTCGCGAGCCACAGCGCCGCCATGACGAGGATGTCGTCGAGCACGTTGGGCAGGATGTGCACGGCCATCAGCCGCAGGTTGGAAAAGCCGAGCGCGCGGCCGGCCTCGATGAAATCGCGCTCCTTGACCGTGAGCGTCGGCGCGCGGGCGATGCGCGCGAAGGGAGCGACCGCGGTGAGCGTGATCGCTAGGATGAGATTGCCGACCGTGGGACCGAGCATCGCCACCACGAGCAGACCCATGACCAGCGTCGGAAACGACAGCAGCACGTCCATCGCGGCCATGACGATGCGATCGAACTTGCCGCCGATGTAGCCCGCGAGGATCCCGAGCGCGCCGCCGATGACGATCGCGATGCCGACCGCCGCGGTGCTCACGTAGAGCGAGACGCGCCCGCCCCAGAGGATGCGCGACAGGATGTCGCGACCGAACGAATCGTTGCCGAGCGGAAATTCCGCGCTGGGCGTGGCGAGCCGCAGCAGCACGTCCTGCTCTAGCGGGTCGTGCGGCGAGAGCCATGGCGCGAAGATCGCGGAGAGCGCGACCAGGACGACGATCGCCGCGCCGAAGGAGGCCATCTTGTGGCGACGGATGCCAGCCCCGAGCCGCGCCAGCGCGCCGCGTTCCCGTGGCATCGTGGAGTGCGCGAGAGACTCCCCGCGCGCAGCGAGCCGCTCGGCCACGATCGTGTCGGCGCCGCCCGATGCGTGGACCGTCGTCCCTTCGGGTCTCGCAGCGCCCGGCTCGCTCATCGCTGCCTCACGCGCGGATCGACCACGCCGTAAGTGAGATCGGTCAGGAGATTGACGATGACGATGATGAAGGCGTAGATCACCATCAGGCCCTCGAGCATCGTGTAATCGCGCTGATTGAGCGAGTTGACGATGAGCTTGCCCAGCCCTGGCCGGTTGAACACGATCTCGGTCAGCACCGAATTGCCGATGAGCACGCCCAGATAGAGTCCGACCACGGTCACGACGGGAATGAGCGCGTTGCCCAGCGCGTGGCGCCAGATCACGACCCGCGCCGGCACGCCTTTGGCGCGCGCCGTGCGGATGTAGTCCTCGCCGAGAACGCCGAGCATGCTCGAGCGCGCGACGCGGGTCACGTACGCGACCATGATGAGCCCGAGGTTCAGCGCCGGCAGCACCAGGGCGGTCAGCCGGCTCAGCGGCTGGCCGGGTCGCGCCTCGCTGATGACCGGGAACCAGTGGAGCTGGATCGCGAAGGCGAGCAGCAGCATGATCGCGGAGACGAAGGCGGGAAACGACAGACCCAGGAGCGAGAAGATGCGCGCGACGTAGTCGAGCGCGCGATTGCGGTGGCGGGCCGCGGCGATGCCGAGCGGCAGCCCGATGGCCACCCCGATCGCGAGCGCCGTGACCGTGAGCTCGATCGTGTACGGCAGCACGTTGGCGATCTCTCTCCACACCGAACGATGCGTCACCATCGACGTGCCGAGGTCGCCCGTCAGCACGGTGGACATGAACTCGGCATACTGGACGGGCATCGGCTTGTCGAGCCCGAGCTCCTGGCGCACGGCGGCGAGCGCCTGCGGACTGGCCTGGTCGCCGAGGATGATGAACGCGGGATCGCCGGGCGCGATGCGCACGAAGAAGAACACGACCGTCAGCACCGCCAGCAGCGTCGGGATCGCGACCAGCAGCCGCTTGACGACGTAGGTCAGCATGCGGGCCTACGGACGCTTGGCATCAAGGATACGTCGCTGGTGCGCTGTTTCGCCGTTGCCGTCCCCCGCTTTCGCGGGGGCAGGGTCGCGGGAACCCGGTGACTCGGCATCGAGCGACGCTGGGTCCCAGCTTGCGCGGGGACGACGCCTCCGGTCACGCATCGTCTTGCGCCAGTGCTACTGCAGCGTGCTTTGCTCCGTGATCAGCGGCCCCAGCGACAGCGACGCATCGAGCTTGTAGCCGTAGTCGAGCTTGTCGCGGTGCGCCCAGACCTGGAGCTGCTCATACAGCGGCACGGCGCACACCTCCTTCACGAGCTTGTCCTGCGCGTCCTTCCACAGCGCCTTCTGCTTGGCCGGATCGTTGGTCGCCCGCGCGGCGTCGATGTCCTGGTCGGCCACGCTGCAATGGGAGAAATTGGTGACCGCGGTCGGCGTTCCGACGATGCTGCGCGAATGGAAAAACTGCGTGAGGTAGACGTCCGCGACCGGGAGCCGCGCGGCCGAGTACATCACGACCGGGCTCAGGTCCTTGCGGATCTGCGCATGGAACGTCGGGTGATCGACGACGTCGAGCTGAAAATCGATGCCCACCTTCTTTAGCTGCGCCTGGACCACCTGCATCGTGTTGAGCATCGTCGGCAGCTGCGTCTGGATCAGGCTGATCTTGACCCCGTTGGGATAGCCCGCGTCCGCGAGGAGCTGCTTCGCCTTCGCCGGATCGTAGGGATAGAGCGGGGCGTTCTCGTCGGTGCCGAGATAGTCGTGCGGCACGACCGACACCGGCTCGCGCGCGGTCATCGCGCCCTTGAACTTCACGAGCTCGGGCCGATTGATGGCGTAGGCGATCGCCTGCCGCACGCGCAGGTCGTCGAGCGGCTTCTTGGTGACGTTGAGGCTCATGTCCGAGAGCTCGCCGGGACCGAACACGTCGACCACGGTGTGCGGCAGCGACTTCATGCGCTCGGCCCAGACCTGATCCTGGCGGCCGTAAATCAGGTCGATCTCGCCCGAGGTGTACGCGAGGTCGCGCGTCGCGTCCGACGGGATGTAGCGATAGACGATGCGGTCGATCTTGGGCGCGCCGCGGAAATAGCTCTTGTTGGCGACCAGCGTCAGCGACTGGTTCGGCGTGTACTCCTCGATCGCGAAGGGGCCCGTGCCGACCGACTTGGTGCGGAAATCGTCGCCGAGCTTCTCCACCGCTTTCTTGCAGACGATGTTGCCGCCCTGGTAGTTGGTGAGAATCCCGAGCACGCTCGGCGGCCGCCGCTTGAACGTGATCTTCACGGTCGAAGGATCGACGGCGTCGATCGACGCCACGTCGGCGTAGTCGGAGGAGAACGACGAGATCTTCGGATCGGCCGCGCGCTTGAGCGAGAACACGACGTCGTCCGCGGTCAGCTCGCCGTAGCCGGCGTGGCACTGCACGCCCTTGCGCAGGTGGAAGGTCCAGGCGAGCTGATCGGGCGAGATGTCCCAGCTCGTCGCGAGATCGGGCTCGATCTGGTCGGGATTCATCGTGCCCGGCTTGAAGCGCACGAGACCGTTGAACATCCAGCCGATCACCGCCTTGTCCGGCGTGGTGGCCGTGCGATGCGGATCGAGAGAGCCCAGATCCGGCGCCGCCATGCCGACGTTGAGAACCTTCTGCGCCCCGGCCGGGAGCGCTGCCGCGAGCAGGACCGCGCCGATTGCGCCGGCGACCATCGCCGCAAAGTGCCTCATCTTCATCCTCCGTTGGTGTCTGCCGATGCTAGCTGCCGCCGCTCGGCGGCGAAGCGCCCGATGTCGAAGGGCTCGAGCGGGCTCTTCGACGCGCCGTCCCGGATCAATTCGTCGACGATCATACCGATCACCGGCCCGAGCTGAAAGCCGTGGCCGGAAAAGCCGAAGGCGTGGACCAGGTTCGGCGTCGTGCGGCTGAAGCCGATCACCGGCAGATGATCGGGCATCATCCCTTCGATGCCGGACCAGCTCCGGATCACCAGCGCCGAGGCGAGCCGCGGAACGATGTCGATCGCCTTGGGAATCGTGCGCGCGGAGAGGTCGGTCAGCGGCCGCGAGCGCTCGAGCGCGAGATCGCACCAGGCCTCGCCGCCGCCGCCGAACACGACGTTGCCGCGCGCGGCCTGGCGCAGGTACACGTCGCCGCCGCACACGCCGATCGATCGCGTGACGAGCGGCGGCAAAGGCTCAGTGACCAGCATGTTGGGCGCGTGAGTCGAGATGGGCACGCGCTCGCCGAAGCCGGCCGCGATCGCGCCGGCCCACGCGCCGGCGGCGTTCACGAGAAATCGCGCCGAGACCTCGAGCCCGCCGGCGCAGCGCACCGTGAAGCGATCGCCGTCCCGCGCCGCTTCGACAACTCGAGTGTGCTCGCGCACGTCCGCCCCCGCGGCGCGAGCGGCGCGCCCGAAGGCCGGCGCGACCAGCCGCGGATTGGCGTGCCCGTCCTCCGGCGCGAGCGACGCGCCGCGGACGTTCTTCCCCAGCCACGGATACTCGTCGCGAATGCGGCCCGCGCCGATCATCTCGAGCCGCAAGCCGCGGTCGGCGGCGCCCTCGGCGTAGCGCTCGAGCTCGTCCACGTCGGCTTCGCTCCGCGCGAGCTTGATGTGGCCCGACGCGACGAACTCGCAGTCGGCGCCGACGAGCTCGGGCAGGCGCGACCAGATCGAGCGCGAGCGGATCGCGAGCGGCAGCTCGGCGAAATCCCGGCCCTGCTGGCGCACGCCGCCGAAATTCACCCCGCTCGCCTGCGATCCCAGCGCGCCTTTCTCCATCAGGCACACGGCGGGCTTCGCGCCGTCGCGGCGGCGCAGGTGCAGCGCCGACGAGCAGCCGGCGAGTCCGCCGCCGACGATCGCGACATCGACTTCGAGCCGCTCGCTCATGCTTCGGTCGTCCACGGGATCGGCATCGGCTTGACCGGCGGTTGGCCGCGCAGCCGGCCGACGGCGGCGAGCGGCTGCCCGGTGTCGCGCGCGAGCAGCTCGGCCGCGGCGAGGCCGCACATCCGTCCTTGGCAGCGGCCCATGCCGATGCGGGTCACCGCCTTCAGCCGGTTCATCTCGACGAGAGCGAAGTCGCGCACTGCCGCTTTCGCCTCGCCGATGCGGATCGATTCGCAGCGGCAGAGGATCGTCGCGTCGCGATCCGACCACGTCTCGGGCGGCGGAACGGGAAACGCACGATCGATCGCGGCGCGGAATCGCGCGAGCGACGCGAGGCCGCGATCGATGGCGGCGATGCGCGCCGCGTCAGGCGCTCGCCCGCACCGCGCAGCGACCGCGAGCCCGATGCGCTCGCCCCAGAGCTCGGCGGCGTCGGCCCCGCCGATGCCCGCGCCGTCGCCCGCGACATACACGCCGGGGACGCTGCTCTCGCCGTCGGCGTTGCGCTCGGGCAGCCACTGGCGGCTCGGCGGATCGAAACTGAATTCGCATCCCGCGAGGTCGGCGAGCTGGGTCTCGGACTTGAGCCCGAAGCCCATGCCCACCGCATCGCACGGGATCGATTTTTCCGTCGCGTCGCGGCGGTAGCGCACCGCGCGCACGGCCTCGTCGCCGACGATGCCGATGTCGGTGACGCCTTCTTCGACGGCGATGCGGCGCGCGGCGAGCCAGGCCCAGTAGTACAGGCCCTTCGCCAGCGTGCCGGAGCTCGCGGCCAGACCCGCGAGCGCGCGCCGCTTGGTCGCGGCCGGCGACGTGTCGAGCACGGCGGCGACGCTCGCGCCCGCCTTCGCGTATTGATAGGCGACGAGATAGAGCAGCGGCCCCGTGCCGGCGAACACGACGCGCTTCCCCACGGCGCAGCCCTGCGACTTGAGCGCGATCTGCGCGCCGCCGAGCGTATACACGCCGGGGAGCGTCCAGCCGGGAATCGGCAGCACGCGATCCATCGCGCCCGTCGCGAGCACGAGCACGTCGAAGGCGATCCTTCCGGTCCGGCCGTCGCTCACGGTGTCGAGATGACGATCGAAGACGTTCCAGACCAGCGTCGATGGCCGATAGTCGATCCGCCCGGCGAGTCGATCGATCGCGTCGTGCAGCGCTTGCGCCTTGTCCGCCTCGAAGCCGTAGCGCGCCGCGTACGGCCGCCGGAACGCATCCGGCGCGCGGCGGTAGATCTGTCCGCCGCCCTTCGGCGCTTCGTCGACGAGCACGAGCGGCAAACGGTGCGTCGCCAGAACCTCGGCGGCGCGAATGCCGGCGGGTCCCGCGCCGACGACGACGATTCGCGGTTCAGCCACGAGCGGCGTGTCGATCAGTGGTCACGCGCATGCCCGCGGCGAGCAGCGTGCCGCAGGCGCGAACCGGCCTGCCGTCGGCGATCACCCAGCACTCCTGGCAGGCCCCCATCTGGCAGAAGCCGGCGCGCGGTCCGTCGATGCCGTTCGCCTCCGCGAGCCGGTCCCGCGCGGTGAGCACCGCGGTCAGGATCGTATCGCCCTCCTGCGCCGTCGCCGCCGCGCCGTCGAGCATGAACGCGATCGAGGGCCGATCGCGATCGACGAGCCGGACCATCTGCGGCCGCGCCGGCGCTCGCGCTGCACCTGGCGGCGTCTCGGCGCTCATCGGATCGAGATGAGCGAGGTCATTTGCGCGAGGCCGCGCGTGGAACCGGAAAGCACGACGACTCCACCGTCGGCGGGAATCCTGAGCTGGGTCTTGCGGCCATGCGCTGTGTCCTCCGGCCGCTATCATAAATCGGGCGCTGGACGCTCCGGCGGGACGCGGGTGTCGCCACGCGCGCGGATCGGGCCGGACAGGGGACCGCACCACGCGCGCGGATCGGGCCGGCATCGCTTTCTGGCGAGCCGTGCCGGCTTCGCTCGAGGACGCCGGCGGACCGGTCCATGCGTTTTCCCCGGTAGAGCCGAGGCAGGGACAGAGTACTTGCACGCTGACATGTCAGTGTTATACTACTACCCGTTCACCCTGTCACAAGAGCCCGTCCATGGCCAAATCGCGATCCGCGCTCGCGCTCAAGCCCGCGGCGCCTAAGCCTGCCGCTGGCAAGGCACCGGCGCTCAAGCCTGTGCCGGCCACCGCCGTGTCGCCCTCCACGGTGCAGCCGGCGCTGCGGCTGCAGGCCTACGAAGGTTTCAGGCAGCAGCTACTCGAATCGCATCTCCGCCCGGGCGAGTTCGTCTCGCAACGCAAGCTCTGCGCGTTGCTCGGTCTGCCGCTCGGCGCTATCCGCGAGGTGATCCCGCGTCTCGAAGCCGAAGGCCTGATCAAAACGGTGCCGCAGCGCGGCTTGCAGATCGCCAACGTCGATCTGAAGCTGGTGAAGAACGCCTTCCAGCTCCGCACCATCCTCGAGCGCGAGGGAGCGTTGCGCTACGGCGAGATCGCGACCGACGAAGAGCTCGATACGCTCGCCGCCGAATATCGCTCGATCATCGATCGCGCGGCCCGCGGCGTGACGCGCGAGCTGCTCGACGAGGCGCAGGCCGCCGACTGGGGATTGCACGATCGGATGATCGACTCGCTCGGCAACGAGATCGTGAGCCAGATCTATCGCGTGAACATGCTGCGCATCAAGCTGATCCGGCTCGATCGCGTCGTGCTCACGGCCGAAGCGCTGTCGCCGGCGATGAAGGAGCATCTGGAGGTCGTCGCGGCGCTGCGCACGCGGCGGCCGAAGGAAATCGCCGCGGCGATCGAGAAACACCTGACCAGCGCGCGCGACCGGGCGCTGGGACTGTAGGGCACGCTTTCGCGGGGACGACGAACAGGAGCCGCCTTGAACATCAACGATCGAATCCGTGGCGTGTGGTGCGCCATGCTGAGCCCGGTGACGGAGAGAAAGACGCTCGACGTCGCGTTGTTCCAGGACCACGCGAAGAAGCTGCTCGCCCGCGGCGTCGACGGCGTCGCGCCGTTCGGCACGACCGGCGAAGGCCAGTCGTTCTCGGTCGCACAGCGCCGCAGCGGCGTCGATGCGCTGCTGGCCGCGGGCATTTCCGCCTCGAAGATCATGCCGGGCACCGGCTGCGCGGCGCTCGCCGACACCATCGAGCTGAGCCGTCACGCCATCCAGACAAGATGCCGCGGCGTGCTGGTGCTGCCGCCGTTCTTCTTTCCCGGCATCAGCGACGAAGGCGTCGTTGCCAGCTATCGCGCGCTCATCGAGGGCGTAGCGGATGACCGGCTGCGCATCTACCTGTATCACATTCCGCAGGTGAGCGGCGTCCCGATCGGCGCGAGCGCGATCGAGCGGCTCATCCGCGAATTTCCAGCCATCATCGCCGGTGTCAAGGACAGCGAAGGCAATCTCGAGCACTCGCTGTCGCTCGTGCACCGCTTTCCGGAGCTCAGCATCTTCGTCGGATACGAGCCGCACCTGCCCGATCTGCTCGCCGCGGGCGGAGCGGGTACGGTGTGCGGGCTCGCGAACCTCTATCCGGAAGTCCTGCGGCGCCTGCACGACGCCAAAACGCCGACCGAGCGCGACGACGAGATCGCGTTCCTGCGCGAGCTGCTCGCCGCTCTGCAGCCGCATTCGCTGATCCCGGCGATGAAGGCCGTCCGCGCGCTGCAGGCGGGCGACGCCCGCTGGCGCAGCGTCATGCCGCCGCTCGTTCCGCTCGACGAGGCGGGCCAGGCGCGGCTCAAGGCGTCGGTCGACGCATTCGCTCCAACCGTCGCCGCCTGAATCGTTTTCGCTTTCGCCATGTCGCTCGCCGTCACGGCGGCGGAGTCGCCGCCCGTCGCCCCGGTCCGAACCCGCCGCCGGTCGTGGCTGCCGCTCGCCTTCATCGCACCGGCAACCGCGCTGGTGATCGCGGTGTCGATCTACCCGGTGCTCGATGCGATTGCCTTGAGCCTGCACGCGACGCGCTACGCGCAGAAGCTACAGTTCGTCGGTCTCGACAACTATGTCGCGCTGCTCTCCGATCACACCGTTTGGGACGACGCGCTCTCGGCGGTCATCTACACCGTCGGCTCGCTGGCGCTGGTCATCCCGTACGCGCTCGGCATCGCGCTGCTCCTCAATCGTCCGATGCGCTTCCGCGGCGCGGTGCGCACGCTCGCGATCCTGCCGTGGGTGTTCTCGCAGACCGTGACCGCGCTCCTGTGGGGCTGGCTGCTCAATCCCGAATTCGGCCCGATCACGTACGCGAGCCAGCAATTGACCGGCGCGCCCGCGGCGCTGCTCGCCTCGCCGACCGGGGCGATGGCCGCGCTCGTCGGCGTCAACGTCTGGTCGAGCTATCCGATGGCGGCGCTGCTCTTCCTCGCGGCGCTGCAGACGATCCCCTCGGATCTCTACGAAGCGATGCGCATGGACGGCGCGGGAAAGATCGCGCTCTTCCGCTACATCACCGTGCCGATGATCACGCCGACGCTCACCGTGATCCTGATCCAGCTCACGCTGCTGTACTTCAACATGGTGACGCTCATCTACGTGCTCACCGGCGGCGGCCCGGTCGGCAGCACGCAGACGCTCGCGCTGCGCGTGCTGAAGATGAGCTTCGAGAACTGGGATCTCGGCAAGGGCGCGGCGCTCGGCCTCGTGCTCACCTTCGTCAACCTCACGCTCTCGCTCTTCTACGTTCGCGCGCTGAGGGCGCCACAGCGATGATGCGCGCCAGGCGCCTCGTCGTCGGCAACACGCTCGCGGGCCTCGCCTCGCTCGCCGTGATCGCCATCGCGCTGCTCCCGGTGCTGTGGGGACTCTCGACCTCGCTCAAGCCGGCGGATCAGATCCTCGCCTTTCCGCCGAAATGGCTGCCCGATCCGCCGACGCTCACGAGCTACGTGCAGGTGTGGGAGCAGTCGAACCTGCCGATCTACTTCCGCAACAGCGTGATCGTGACGATCGCCGCACTCGTCGTCGCGCTGATCGTCGCCGTGCACTGCGCCTACGCCATGGCGCGCTTCCGCTTCGCCGGCCGGAACCTGGTGATGCTGGCGCTGCTCGCGACCTCGATGATCCCCGGCATCGCGATCCTCGTTCCGCTCTACGACCTCTCGGTGCACGCGAAGCTCTACGACACCTTCGCCGGGCTCGTGATCGTCTACGCGGCGTGGAACGTGCCGATCCTCGTGTGGCTCCTGCGCGGCTTCTTCGAGAGCGTCCCGATCGAGCTCGAGGAGGCGGCGCGCATCGACGGCTGCAGCCGGCTGCGCGCCTTCTACAAGATCGTGCTGCCGATGTCGCAGCCGGGGCTGCTCGCCGCCGCGATCATGGTGATCATGTTCGTGTGGAACGACTTCCTCATCGCGTTCGCGCTGACGATCAGCGAGAACCGGCGGCTCCTGTCCGTCGGCCTCTACACCTACATCTCGAACTACGGCGTGGAATGGGGGCAGCTCACCGCCGCGACGATGATCGCGCTGGTGCCCGTCGTCGCCGTGTTCTTCCTGCTGCAGCGGCGGCTGGTCGAAGGTCTCATGGCCGGCGCGCTCAAGGGCTAGCGATGCGGCTCTTCGGCATCGGCGCAACGTATCGGCCGCGGCGTTGACCGCCGCGGCTTCAACTTCAACCGGAGGAAGGATCATGCATTCGAAGCATTGGCTTGCAGGACTATTCGCCGCCGTGGCGTTGAGCGTCGCGCCGCCGCTCTTCGCGGCCACCACGCTCAAGTTCTGGACCTTTCTCACCGTCGACAGCCCGGACCCGCGCTCGGCGGCGTTGAAGGGCGTGATCGAGGGCTTCAACAAGTCGCAGAGCGAATACGAGGTCCAGATCCAGTCGATCAACTACGGCCGCATCGACAACCAGGTGATCCAGGCGACCGCGGCCGGCGAGGGCCCCGACATCATCAACGTGTATTCGGACCTCCTGCCGATGCACATCGCCGCCAAGACGATCGTGCCGCTCGACGCCTACGTCTCGAAGCTCTCCGCCGCCGAGCAGAACGACTTCGTGATGCCGCTCAAGGCGTTCCAGGACGGCGGCAAGCAGATGGCGATGCCGTGGGAAACGCGGGTGTGGCTGTTGTGGTACCGCAAGGATCTCCTCGCCAAGGCGGGCGTGCAGCCCCCGAAGACGCTCGACGAATTGGGCCAGGTCGCGGGCAAGGTGACCACGCCGCAAGTGATGGGCTTCGCGATGGGCGCGTCGACCGGGAACCTGGGCGCCGGTGCCTACGAGACGTTCATTCCGCTGCTCTGGGCCGCAGGCGGCGACATCACCGACGCGCAGGGCAAGGCGACGTTCAACTCCGAGGCCGGCGTCAAGGTGCTCGACTACCTGCACGATCTCGAGGCGAAGTACAAGGGCATGCGCAGCACGGTCGTGAGCATGACCGCGGACGACATGGTGTCGAGCTTCAAGGCCGGCACCGCGGCGATGGTGATCGGCGGCAGCTATCGCGTCGCCGCCGCGCGCGCGGGCCAGCCCGAGAATCTCGTCACGGCGTCGATTCCCGGCTGGACGGCGGACAAGCCGACGCCGGCGCGAGTCGCGGGACAGACGCTTGGCATCGGCGCCAACTCGAAGAACAAGGACGGCGCGTGGAAGTTCATCCAGTACTACCTGTCCGCGCCGTCGCAGCTCGCGTTCGCCAAGGCAGGCGTGATGCCGGTGCGCGCATCCGTCTACAAGGACGCGTTCTTCGCGTCACCTCAGGGCGAGGAGACGCAGCGCTGGGCGCAGTACGCGAAGGATCACGGCCGCCTCACGCGCACGCCGCAGGATTTCGCCAAGCTTTCCGAAGACCTCGCGAAAGCCGTCCAGGAAGTGCTGCTCAAGAACGCCGATCCGAAGAAGGCGCTCGACGCGGCGGCCGCCGATTACAACGCTCAACACAAGGAGTAGCTTCAAATGCAACCCAAGATCCACAGCGAATCCGATGTCGTCATCGCCGGCGGCGGTCCCTCGGGCTTGATCGCCGCGATCGCCGCGGCGCGCGCCGGCGCGAAGACGATCCTCGTCGAGCAGTACGGCTTCCTCGGCGGGATGGCGACCGCAGCATCGGTCGGCCCGTTCTCGCCGTTCCACTACGACGATCAGCAGATCACGATGGGCATTCCGCAGGAGCTGATCGAGCGCTTGATGAGGGCGGGCGGCAGCACGGGACACCTGAAGTGTGTGCCCGAATACGGCTCCGGCTCGTACATGGCGTACTTCGACCGCGAGGTGTACAAGACCGTCGCCTTCGACATGTGCCTGGAGGCAGGCGTGCGCCTCCTGTTGCACTCATTCGTGGCAGACGCGGTGGTCGACGGCAAGACGGTGCGCGGGATCGAGGTCACCAACAAGTCAGGCCGCCAGCACGTGCTCGGCAAGGTCACGGTCGACGCGACGGGTGACGGCGACGTCGCCGCCCGCGCCGGGGCGGAAGTGAAGTGGGGCCGCGAAGCGGACCAGCTCGCGCAGCCGATGACCATGTTCTTCGAGATGGCCAACGTTGACGTCGACAAGATCATCGCCTACATGGAGGCGAATCCCGACGACTTCGAATGGACCTCGCGGCTCTACTCGCGGACGCCGCTGCCGAAGAGCATCAACCAGACCTACTTCGTCGCGCAGGGCTTCAAGAAGGCGGTCGCGGAAGCGAAGGCGAAGAACGAGCTCTTGATGGGCCGCGACACCGTGCTGCTGCAGAGCACGATGCGCGAGAACACGATCGTGTTCAACTCGACCCGCGTGGGCAAGCTCAAGGGCACCGACGCCGACGATTTCACCAAGGCCGAGATCGAAGGACGCCGCCAGGCGATGTCGCTCGCCGCGTTCATGAAGAAATACGTGGCTGGCTTCGAGAACGCGTACGTGTCGTCGACCGGCATCCAGATCGGCGTTCGCGAGAGCCGTCACGTGATCGGCGACTACGTGCTGCAGCAGCAGGACGTGGTCGACGGTCGGCGGTTCCGCGACGTGATCGCGCGCGGCTTCTTCCCCGTCGACATTCACGATCCGACCGGATCGAAGGGCTATCACGCCGGCGGCAGCACCTGGATCAAGCCGAAGGGACCGTACGACATTCCGCTGCGCTGTCTCCTGCCGAAGGGCATCGAAGGCTTGCTGCTGACGGGGCGCAACATCTCGGCCTCGCACGAGGCGCACGGCAGCTTCCGAGTGCAGGGCACGGCGTTCGCGATCGGCCACGGCTCGGGCGCGGCGGCCGCGATCGCGGCGCTGTCGGGCGTGTCGACGCACGCGCTCGACTATCGCAAGGTGCAGAAACTTCTGCTGTCGCAGCACGCCAATCTGGACCTCGAAGGGATTCCGGCGGGCGCGGCAGTGACGGCGTGAAGCGCACGGCGTAACGTGAAGTCGTCATTCCCGCGCAAGCGGGAATCCAGCGTCGTCGTCGTTTGTCGCCCCGGCGAAGGCCGGGGCCCAAGTTGGTACCGCGTGCACTGCGGATGATGAGAATTGGACCCCGGCTTGCGTCGGGATGACACGTAGAAGGTAACGGCTATGGCATCCGTATCGTTCCAGAAAGTCGAAAAGAACTTCGGGGCGACCAAGGTGATCCACGGCATCGG
>Ga0187779_10000603_pt1 | contig 24069 bp, 21 predicted proteins | sample 1015_Q2_SP10_10__FD_132435 | JGI IMG/M metagenome (GOLD analysis project Ga0187779, IMG submission 132435) | Tropical peat soil microbial communities from peatlands in Department of Meta, Colombia - 1015_Q2_SP10_10_MG | ecosystem: Environmental > Terrestrial > Soil > Wetlands > Peat | place... | reverse complement strand
CAGCTACCTCAACGTCGAGGCCCTTCTCGCCGCCGCCCGGCAGTCCGGGGCCGACGGCGTCCACCCCGGCTACGGCTTCGTCTCGGAGAGCGCCGAATTCGCACGCGCCTGCGCCGGCGCGGGATTGACCTTCGTCGGGCCACCCCCCGAGGCGATGGTGCGCATGAAGGACAAGTCCCGGGCCCGCGCGCTGGCCGGCGAGGCGGGCGTGCCGCTCGTGCCCGGGAGCGCCGGGGTGCTGGCGGATGCCGCCGCGGCGGCGGCCGAGGCGGAGCGCATCGGCTACCCGGTGCTGGTCAAGGCGGCGGGGGGCGGGGGCGGCATCGGGATGGCGGTGGCATCGAGCCCTGCCGAGCTGGAGAAGGCGTTCCGCCAGTCGTCCGACCGGGCCCGTTCCGCCTTCGGCCGGGAGGGGGTCTACCTCGAGTCCTACTTCCCGGCGCCGCGCCACGTGGAGATCCAGGTGCTCGGCGACTCCGGCGGCCACCTCGTCCACCTCCTGGAGCGCGAGTGCAGCATCCAGAGGCGCCACCAGAAGGTGCTGGAGGAGGCGGGCAGCCCGCTCTTTCTCGAGGGCCGGAACGCCGAGCTCCTGGCGTCGATGGCCCGGGCGGCGCTCGCCGCGGCGCGGGCCTTCGGCTACGCCAACGCCGGGACGGTGGAGTTCCTCGTCTCGGGCGGGGCCTTCTACTTCATCGAGATGAATGCCCGCCTCCAGGTGGAGCATCCGGTGACGGAGCTCACCACCGGGGTGGACCTCATCGGCTGGCAGCTGCGCATCGCCTCCGGCGAGCCCCTGTCCATCCGCCAGGAGGACGTCCGGCGGACGGGCCACGCCCTCGAGTTTCGCATCTACGCCGAGGACCCGGTGCGCTTCCTCCCCAGCCCGGGGCGGCTCGAGGTGTTTCGCCCGCCCGAGGGGGAGGGCGTCCGCGTCGATGCCGGCTACGCCGAGGGGGACGTCGTCACTCCGCACTACGATCCGCTCATCGCCAAGCTCATCGTCTCCGGTCGCTCCCGCGAAGAGGCCATCGGGCGGGCCGAGCGAGCCCTGGAGCGGTTCCGGGTGGAGGGCATCCGGACCAACCTTCCCCTCCACCTGCGCATCGTGCGGGACCGGACCTTCCAGGACGGGGCGCTGGACACTCGCTTTCTCGAGCACCACGCGAGGGCCTGAGGAGAAACGAGAGGGAGGACCCGATGTCGGACGTGGCCGCGCACATCACCGGAACGGTGTGGAAGGTGGAGGTCTCGGTCGGGCAGCGCGTGTCCGCCGGCGACGTCCTGGTCATCCTCGAGTCGATGAAGATGGAGATGCCGGTGGAGGCTCCCGGGGCCGGGGCGGTGAAGGAGATCCGCTGCCAGCCTTCCCAGCCGGTCAACGAGGGCGACGTCCTGGTGGTGCTCGACCCGTGACTGCGGAGGAGGGCGCCGTCCGCGTGGAGGATCTCCCGGGTGGGATCCGGGTGGTGACCCTCGACCGCCCGGCGAGCCGGAACGCGCTCACGCCGGTCCTGCTCTCCGGCCTCGACCGGGCGCTGCGGCCGGAGCCCTCGGTGCGGGCCCTGGTCCTGGAGGGCGAGGGAACCGCCTTCTCCTCGGGCTACGACCTCGCCTGTCTCGAGGCCGACGCGGCCGCCGGCCGTGCGCCGGATGAGCGCATCCAGGAGGTCCTCCGCCTCCTCGAGGAGCACCCGGCGCCGTCCATCGCCGTGGTCCAGGGCGCCGCCTTCGGGGCGGGGTGTGAGCTGGCTTGCGCGGCGGATCTCCGCGTCGCCGGCCCGGACGCGGTCTTCTGCCTCCCCCCGCTGAAGCTGGGAATCATCTACGCACCCGATGGCCTGTGGCGGCTGGCGCGGCTGGTCGGGTGGCAGCGCGCGCGGGAGATGGTGCTCACCGGGCGGACGGTGAATGCCGAGCAGGCCCAGGGCTGGGGGCTGGCCGATCGCCTCGAGCTGGACCCGGTCGCCGCCGGGCGGGTGCTGGCCGAGGAGCTCGCCCGGGCGGCGCCGCTGGCGGTCGCCGGGACCCGGGTCCTCTTCCGCCGCCTCGGCCGGGCCCCCCTCACCGAGGCCGAGCGCGCCGAGCTGGAGCTGCTCCGGGCACGGGCCTTCGCCTCGGCCGACGGTGCCGAGGGACGGGCCGCCGCGCGCGAGCGCCGCCGCCCCCGTTTCCAGGGACGGTGACCTCCGGCGCGTCCGGCTCAGGCGCCGCCGAAGAGCTCGGCCATCTTCAGGCGCAGGGCGGAGGCGATCTTGTAGAGCGAGCTGATCGAGGCCGACGATTCGGCGCGCTCGATCTGGCTGAGGAGCGATACTGACAGGCCGGTGCGGCGGGCCAGCTGCTTGAGCGTCAGCTCCTGGCTCTTCCGCGCCTCGCGGATGGTCCGGCCGATGGCCCGGTGAAGCTCGGCCTCCGGATCCTTGCTCAGCCCCTTCTTGGCCAGCGCCGCCTCCACGGCGGCGAGCAGCTCCTCGGGCTCGACCGGCTTCTTGACGTAGTCGGAGGCCTGGGCCTTGAGCGAGGCCACCGCCGTCTCCACCGCCGGGTGGGCGGTGGCCACGATGACCGCGATGTCCGAATCGAAGGAGCGGATCTTCTCCAGCACCTCGGTCCCCGACATCTGGGGCATCATCATGTCCAGGATGACGAGGTGGAAGTCCTCGGCGCGCAGGCGGTCCAGCACCTGGGTGGGGTCGGTGAGGGCGACGACCTCGTAGCCGGCCTTGCTCAGGAGGAGCTGCAGGTAGTCACCGGTCTCCTTCTCGTCATCGACGACCAGGATGCGGATCTGCATCGCTTCTCCTAGTGCGGGGGGACCTGGCCCGTAGCTTTCTTCTGGTTTTCCGAATCCTCAAGGATCTTCTTCACCCGGGGCACCGCCGGGTCATCCGCCGGGGCGAGGGCCAGGAAGCGCCGGTAGGAGCGCTCGGCGTCTTCCATGCGACCGAGCTTGGCATGGCAGGTGCCGAGCATCAGGTGGCAGCGGGCGAAGTCGGGGTCCCTCTCCAAGCAGCGGTTGAACCAGCCGACGGCCTCGGTGACCTGGTCGGCGTCGTAGAAACGCCGCCCCTCCTGATACAGGCCGAGGGCCTCGCTGGTGGCGGGCGCCGCTCGCCCCGCCGGCTTCTTGGCCGGCTTGGGGTGCAGGGCCTCGGTGGCGCGAGTCCGCACCACCTCCGCCTCGAGCGCCCAGGCGTGGGTGCCCTTGGCCGCCCTGAGCTGGCGCAGGGCGGCGCCGGGGCGGCCGGCGTCGAGCTCGTGCTGGGCCAGCACCACCGCCCGTCCGGCGGCGGCCTCGGCGCGGGCCGTCTTTCGCAGCGCCTGGACCTCCGCCGCGCGGTGGGGGTCCTTCACCGTCCCGAGGAGCTGGAGCGCTCGAGAGAAGTCCCTGGCCTCCATCGCCGCCTTGGCCGCCGCCACCGCATCCGCCGGGGGGGCGGAGGCGGCGGGCACCGGGGGTGGCACGGTGGACGGGGAGACCTCGAGCACCGGCTCCTGGCGCGGCGGCGCCGGTGTCGCCGCGGCGGGAGGGGCCGGCGGAGGCGCTGGCCTCCGGAGCAGGCGGCCGGAGAGCACCACGCCCGCCGCCAGCACGACCACCCCGACGGCGATGGCCCAAAGGCGGCGCCGCGGACGGGCGGGGAGCTGCGGCACCGCGTCCCCGGGCCCGACGAAGCGCAGGGCGAGGCCAGCGAGCTCGAGCACGTCGCCATCGCGCAGCGGAGCGTCGGCGTAGGCCACGCCGTTCACCCGCACGCTCGCCCGCCCCAGCCCCTGAACCTGCCAGTCGCCGGTGCTGGTCTGGACCAGCTTGCAGTGGAAGTCGGCCAGCGAGCGGTGGGGCAGGGAGATCTCCGCCTGCGGGTCCTTGCCGATGCGCACCTCGCTGCGGGCCACGGGATGGATGGTTCCGTGGAGCCGTCCGTTGAGCACCAGCAGCCGGGGCCGCACCTCGGCGACCAGGGTGGCCACCGGATGCGGGGCGGTGTCGTGGAGCCCGGGCTCGACGTCCTCGGCGGCGTCGGCCTCGACCACCTGGATGCGGTGCGTGTCCGTGTCGTGCTGGAGGACGACGCCGTAGTCTCCGATGGTGAGCTGGTCGCCGTCGTGCAGCGCACGCGGCGCGGTGAGGCGCTCGCCGTTGACCAGGATGCCGTTGGCCGACTTGAGGTCCTCCACCACCAGGGCGCCGCCCTGGCTCGAGAGCCGCGCGTGATGGCGCGAGACGTTACGCTGCTCGAGCCGGATGGTGTTGCCGGGCGCACGCCCGATGGTGATCTCGTCCAGCCCGTCGACGGGGATTTCCTGGCGGTTCCCCTCGTCGTCTTCGATGACCAGCTTCATCCGATGGATCGGGGCCCTGCTTCGCCGGCCAGTCGGGGTATACCAGAGCCCCTGGCTCACCCCCCAGCCGAAAGGATGCCGCCCCCCATGGGACTCGCCGCCCGACTCGTCGAAGCGCCGTCCGAGCGCAGCCCCTTGGACCACTCCCGCGGCCGGGCGTGGAACGCCGCCGGTCCGTCGCGCGAGACGCTCTGCGACGATGCGACGCAGGACCTCGCGCCGGTGGAGGTCATCCCCCGCCCCTCGGAAGCCTGATGGCCGAGACCACTCCGAGGGCCGCCGGCGTGCTGGAGACCTTCGTCGGCGCGAGGATCTGGGCCCACCCGCTGGTGCGCCGCCTCCGCGCGCTGCCCGAGGCGTGGCGAGTCGCCGGCGGCACCGCGCTCATCGCCGCTCTCATCTTCGTTCCCTACGTCGGCGCGGTGGGCCTGTGGGACCCGTGGGAGACCCACTACGGCGAGGTGGCGCGGGAGATGATCGACCGGGCCGACTACGTCTATCCCTACTGGCAGGACAGCTGGTTCTTCAGCAAGCCCCCGCTGACCATGTGGATCGACGTGCTCGGGATGCAGCTGGTGGGCACCGACCGGGCCGGGGAGGGCAAGCTCCCGCTCTACACCGAGTGGGGCATGCGACTGCCCTTCGCCCTGCTCAGCGTGGCGGCGCTGGCCGTGCTCGCCTGGGCGCTGGCCCGCACCGTGAACCGGAGGGTGGGCCTGACCGCCGCCTTCGTGCTCGCCACCATGCCGCTCTACTTCCTCATCACCCGACAGGCGGTGACCGACACGCCCCTCATCGCGGCGCTGGTGGCGGCGCTGGGCTGCGCGATCATCGGCCTCTTCGACACCGGGACCCGGGCCCGAGCCGGGTGGTGGTACGCGTTCTACGTCCTGCTCGGGCTGGGCAACCTGGCCAAGGGGCTGGAGGGGCTGTTCTTCCCGGCGGTGACGCTCATCCTCTACGCCGCCTTCTTCGTCATGCCCTGGGACGCCGAGGGTCTGGCTGCCCACCGGCGCTGGCTCTTCAGCGCCCAGGAGCGGGCCCGGGTCCGCTCGGGCGAACGGCCGATGCCGGTGCTCTTCGCGGAGATCCGTCGGATGCACCTCCTGCCCGGCATCCTCGTCTTCTTCGCCGTGGCCGGTCCGTGGTTCGTCACCCTCTCGCTGTTCCCGGCGGTGGACAGCGAGAACAAGACGTTCTTCGTGCGCTTCTTCATCCACGACCACATCAACCGGATGTGGGGCGGCGTGCACACCACCACCCCGGGGGGAACGTTCACCTACTTCATCGAGCAGGGCGCCTACGCCATCTTCCCCTGGGTGGCGCTCCTCCCCGGAGCCCTGGCCACCGCGGCCCGCATCCGCTTCGGGGCCCAGGACAGCCGCACCCGGGTGGCCTTCATCGCCCTGGCCTGGGCGGTGTTCACCTTCACCTGGATGGGGAGCTCGGACACCAAGTTCCACCACTACGTGCTCCCTGTCCTGCCCGGAGTGGCGGTCCTCATCGCGCTCTTCGTCGACGACCTCTGGGAGGAGGGGGTCGCCGCCCACCTGGTCAGCCTCCTCGTCGGTCTGGCGCTCTTCGGTCTGGTGGCCACCGACCTGGTCAAGAACCCCAAGGCCCTCACCGATCTCTTCGTCTACAACTACGAACGACCCTATCCGGTGGAGCTCGACACCCGGGCCATCCGCTTCGGCGACCACGTCATGACGCTGGGGGACCTGGTGGCGGCGGTGCTGCTCGGGGCGGCGGTCTACGTCTTCTTCGGCGGGAGCGAGGGGCGGGAGACGCCCCGCTCGACGCGGGTCTGGGCCGCCTTCCTCGCTGCGCTGGGAGCGGCCCCGCTCATCGCCGGGCGCGGGGCCCCGGTCGTGCTCGTCCTGGCCATCCTCCTGGCCGTCACCGCCGCCTACGCTCTCTGGCTGGCGACCCGGGCGCTCGGGGAGGAGCGGCGCTCGGCCATGGCGGCCGTCTGGGTCCTCGGCGGTCTGGCCCTGGTGCTGCTCGTCTCCGGCGCGCTGCTGCGCCGGATGGATCCGGTCGGGCTGCTGCTCCACCAGCCGATGAACGTCAAGCTCGTCCTGGGCACGGCCTTCTTCCTGGCCGGGGGCGTCTCGACGGTGGCGGCGGTGTCCAGGGCGCGGACCGTGCTCTTCCCCAGTTTCGCCGCGCTGGCGCTCGGCTTCGCCCTCTGGTTCAGCTGGAGCCACTGGGTGGACCTGGCCCACCACTGGACCCAGCGGGATCTCTTCTGGCGATACTATGACCGGCGCCGGCCCTACGAGCCGATCACCGCCTACATGATGGACTGGAAGGGCGAGACCTTCTACAGCAAGAACACCGTGCGGCAGATCAAGGACAGCGCGCCGCGCCTCGGCCTCTACGCCCAGCTCCCCGGCCGGAAGTGGGCGCTGGTCGAGCAGCCGCGGTTGGGGCTGCTGCGGCAGGCGGTGGGAACCGACCACGTGGTGACGCCCATCGACCGCGACCTGAACGTGAAGTTCGTGCTGGTGACCATCGAGTGACGCCCCGCATCGAGGTCCACGGCCTCGGCAAGCGCTTCGGGGACCGGGTGGCGGTGGAGGGGCTGTCCTTCGCCGTGCGGCCGGGAGAGGTCTTTGGCCTGCTCGGCCCGAACGGCGCCGGGAAGACCACCACCGTGCGCATGCTCACCGGGCTTCTGCGCCCGAGCTCGGGGAGCGCTCGGGTGTGCGGACACGGGGTGGGCGGTCAGGGCGATGGCCAGGCGCTCCGGCGCAGCGTGGGGCTCCTCACCGAGCAGCCGGGGCTCTACGACCGGCTCACCGCGCGCGAGAACCTCGTCTTCTTCATGAAGCTCAACGAGCTCGACGAGGCGCAGGCCTGGAGCCGTGCCCGGGGCTACCTCCGGCGCTTCGGCCTCGCCGGACGCGAGGACGAGCCATGCGGGAGCTACAGCAAGGGGATGCGCCAGAAGCTGGCCATCATCCGCGCCCTGGTTCACGACCCGGAGGTACTCTTCCTCGACGAGCCGACCAGCGGCCTGGACCCGGAGGCGGCCCGCACCGTCCGGGATGCGGTGGCCGAGCTGGCGGTCGAGGGGCGGACGATCGTCCTCTGCTCCCACAACCTCGCCGAGGTGGAGCGGCTGTGCGGACGGGTGGCGGTGGTGCGGACCACCCTCCTCGCCGAGGGCCCGATCAGCGTGCTCCGGCGCCGGGGCCGGGTGCTCGAGGTCCGGGTGGAAGGCGAGGGCGAACGCGCCGGCGCCGCGCTCTCCGCCGTGACGGGCGTGTCCTGGACGGCGCATGGACCCCTGCTCCGCGTCACCCTCGCCGACGAGCATCAGGCCCCGGAGGTGGTCGCCGCCCTGGTCGAGGCCGGAGCTCGGGTATGGAGCGTGACGCCCTCGGAGCGGTCGCTCGAGGACGTCTACCTCGAGCTGGTGCGCGACGAGCCGGCGGAGGCGGCATGACCTTCCACTGGCGGCGGGCCCTGGCCGTGGCCTGGAAGGACGGGCTCGACCTGCGCAAGAACCCCGGGCTGGTGTGGAGCATGTTCGCCCTGCCGGCGGTCCTGGTGGTGGTCCCGGCCCTGGTGGTGTGGGCCTGGGTCCGCTCGCCGAACGAGGGCCAGCTCCGGGACATCGCGCTCTTCTACGATCCGGCCTTCGTCGCCGGGGCCAACGCCACTCGCTTCGTGGTGGACAGGTTCGTCGCCATCTGGTTCGGGCTCTATCTGCTCATGCCGCTCTTCACGCCCATCCTCATCGCCTCACAGAGCGTGGCCGGTGAGAAGGAGCGGCGCACGCTCGAGCCGCTGCTCGCCTCGCCGGTGAGCTCGGCCGAGCTCCTCGCCGGCAAGAGTCTGGCGGCGGTGATCCCGGCGGTGGGCATCACCTGGGTGGCGTTCCTGGTCTTCTCCATCGCCATCGACGCCGTCGCCTGGCCACTGGTGCAGACGCCGCTCCTGCCGAATGCGATGTGGCTCTTCGGCGTGGGAGTGGTGGCGCCCCTCTACGCCTTCCTCGGAAACGGCATCGCCGTGCTCGTCTCCGCCCGGGTGGGGGAGTCGCGGCTGGCCCAGCAGCTCTCGGCGCTGGTCGTGCTTCCGCTGATGGGTGTGGTGGCCGGGCAGCTCGCCGGCTGGCTGCGCGCCGGAGCCAGCCACTACGCCATCCAGGGCGCGGTGGTGCTTCTCCTCGACGTGGTGCTGGTGGCGGCCAGCGTGCGCCTGTTCGACCGGGAGCGGCTGGTGAGCCGGTGGAGCTGACCAGGTCGCCGCTCACCCCCGGCCAGGCTTTGGCACCTCCGCGGACCGTGTGCCATCCTCGGGGCATCCGGAGGGCGCCCTTCCCGCCCCCCTCCGGAGCCGCCCCGGAGGCTGACCGATGGGTCTCTTCGATGCCCTGAAGCAGGAATCACAGCGCAACTTCATCGCCCGCGCGGACGAGGCGAAGAACGACATCCTCTACACCTACCCGGAGCACAACGTCCGGATGCTCACCCAGCTCACCGTGGGGGCGGACGAGGTGGCCCTCTTCGTCAAGGACGGGACGGTCCAGGGCCGACTCGGGCCGGGACGACACCAGCTCGACTCGAACAACATCCCCTTCCTGGGCCGGCTGGTGGAGAAGCTCACCGGCGGCAACCTGTTCGTCGCCGAGCTGTACTTCGTCAGCACCCGCGAGTTTCCGGGAGTGAAGTTCGGCGGGCCGATCGGCGACGTGCGAGATCCGGAGACCGGCCTGGGCATCGGGACGATGGTCTACGGCGACTTCTCGGTGCGGGTGACCGACCCGGAGAAGCTGGTGGTGGGACTGGTCGGTCTGCGCCGGACCAGCAACGACGAGTTCCTGGCCTGGTTCAAGAGCCAGCTCCTGAAGACGGTGCGGGACCGCGTGGGGGAGCTCCTGGTGAAGAAGCGTTGGGCGCTCCTCGACGTCACCTCGGGCGCCTACACCGAGGAGATCGAGCAGGAGGTGCTGGCGGGGGTGAAGCCCCATGTCGACGGCTACGGGTTGACCGTGGTCCGGCTGGGCAACGTCACCATCAGCATCAAGCCCGAGGACGAGGCCACGCTGAAGCGGCTCACCAAGGACCAGGCCTACTCGAAGATGGCGGGCGGCTTTCAGCAGTACGCCGCCGGGCAGGCGATGCTCGGCGCCGCGGAAGGGATGGCCAAGGGCGGCGGCGAGGGAGGCGGCGGCGTGCTCCAGGGCGCCGCGCTCGGGGTGGGGATGGGGATGGCCCAGGCCCTCCAGCAGGCGCAAGGGGCGGCCCGGCCGGCGGCGGCCGGTCCGGTCGGCACGCCCTGCCCGAAGTGCGGGACGCCCGGCTCCGGCAAGTTCTGCAGCAACTGCGGCTCCCCGCTGGTGGTGGCCCAGACCTGCGCCAAGTGCGGAAGCCAGCTCCAGCCGGCGGCCAAGTTCTGCGGCAGCTGCGGGCAGCCGACGACGGGCTGAGCCGTCACCCGGCGCCGGGTCAGAGCCCGGACGGGGCCCTGCCGGCGCGCGCGGGGAGCGACGACCCGGCGTCGATCCCAGGAGAGGGCCGTGGTTCGCCGGCGTCGGGCAGGAAACCCCCATCCGGCACGGGCCCGGCGTCCACCGCGGGCGCGGGCGGGCCGGCGTCGCTGTGTTCCGCGGCCACCGCCGGCGGACCCCCGAGCGTGGTGGGGAGCGATGCGAGCAGCGCCTCGACGCCGATCCGCTCGACGCCCAGGGAACGGGCCAGCTCCTCGGCGGAGACGGCCGTGCCCGGAGCAAGGAACCCGCGGATCCAGCCTCCGGCGGCCCGCGTCTGCCACCAGGCGGGCCCGAACCGGCCCCGGAGCGCAAGCCCGAGCTCGGAGGCGAGGAGGAAGCCCTCGACGTAGTCGGCGGAGGCGAGAAACTCCTCGCGGTCGAGCTCGGCGCGGGCGTCGTCCGCCGCCGTCATGGGAAAGCCGTACACCCGGCCCATCACCGCGGCGTAGAGCGCCTTGACGTCCGCCCCGGGCGCGCGGGCGGCGGCGTTGAAGAGCACCTTGCCGGCCGCTCGCCGGAGCAGGAAGAGCCGCTGCGCGCTGGCCGACGTCCGCCACCCCGCCTGGGCGTCGCCGCTGAGCCCGGCCACCCACTCCAGCCAGAGCGGGTCGAGGGCCAGATCCTCGATGAGAAAGGACCAGGCCTCGGCCACCGTCCGGTTCCCGAGCTTGGCCAGCTCCCAGCGGCCCCCTCGGGTGAGCGCATCGTGAAGGACGTGGCCCATCTGGTGCAGGGTCTCGCGCTGGTCCCGTGCACCGCCCACCGGGAGCAGTGAGAGACGCACGTCCGAGGGAACGACCACGCCGAGGACCAGCCCGCGCGGGTTCTTCCCCGGGGTGTCCCTGAGGTCGACGGTGACGTTCTTCATCGCCGCCAGGTCGACGCCGATGCCTTCCAGCGTGCCCGCCGCGCGGGCGTAGATCTCCGCCCGCGGAAACGATCCGTCGAGCCCCTGGAGCCGGAAGAGGCGCGGGATGTCGGCGCGGGTGACCCGCTCCACCGGGAGCTGGAGCTCGGTCCACGACAGCCGGGTCAGCGCCAGGGTGAAGGGCGCCTGGGTCCGGTCGAGCACCTCGTCGGCCAGTTCCAGCATCTGGTCGAGCGGGAGGTCGCGGAGCTCGACGATGAGCTCCGCCGGGGCGATGCCCAGCTCTCCGAGCAAGGCTTCGGTCCGCGAGCGCCGCTGGGCGAGGAGGGTGGAGAGGCGGGTCACCGGCTCGGTGGCCGCCTCGTAGAGCGCCTTTCGCCTCAGGGCGCTCCGCTCCCCGGCGAGTAGCGACTCCAGGCTGCGGTAGGGGCGCTCCTGGCCGCCCGAGCCGAGGGTCAGCGTCTCCTCCAGCTTGGCCACCGCCTCGGAGAGCTCGGCGGTGTTCTGCGCCAGCCACTCGGTGACCAGGTAGGCATGAAGGTGGGCAAGCGCGCGGCGATCGAGCGGAGCGGCGGCGGCCAGGCGTAGGCGGGCCACCGAGCCGATGGCCGCCGGGGTGAGCCAGGCCTCCGTCCCGGCGTAGGTGCCGGCCAGGTCCGCTGGCGCCCCCTCCGTCCAGCTCTTCCACACCAGCTCGTCCTGGGCGCGCAGGAGGGCCTCCGCCTTGGACGAGAGGGCCGTCACCTCGGCGGTCAGCGCGGCGCGGGCCGCCTCGGCGCCGCTCGGCGGCGGCGCGGCGGGGGGAGCGGGCGTCGAGCACGCCGTGGACAGGGCGAGGAGCAGGGCCAGCGGTGCGCTTGGACGCATGGGGGTCGCGCAATGTAGCGTCGCGCGCCGTCCATGCCCATTCCCCGTCGATGGGCGGCGGCGCGCGCCCGCGCGAAGCTCTACGCCTCGCTCCGGGCCTCCCTCGCCGCGGCCGGCTACCTGGAGGTGGAGACGCCGTGCCTCGTCCCCGCGCCGGGGATGGAACCTCACATCACGGCCTTCGAGGTTCCCTTCCTCCCCGAGATGGACGTGGGGCGGCCCCGGCCCCTCTACCTCCACACCAGCCCCGAGTACGCCATGAAGCGTCTCCTCGCCGATGGATCCGGGCCGATCTTTCAAGTCTGCAAGGTCTTCCGGAATGGCGAGGTGAGCCGCACCCACAATCCGGAGTTCTCCATGCTCGAGCTCTATCGGCCGGAGGCGGACCAGGAGGCGGTCATGGCCGACCTCGAGCGGATGCTGGCGGCGGCGGACCGGGCGCTCGACGGGGGCGGGTTCTTCACCCGCGCGCCCTACCTCCGCCTCCCGGTGCGCGAGGCGTTCCTGGCGGCGGCGGGGATCGACCTCGAGCGCTGTCCGGACGCCGGAGCCCTGGGCGAGGCGGCGCGGCGCAGCGGGGTGGCTGCCCGGGACACGGACGGCTACGACGACATCTTCTTCCGGGTCTTCCTCGAGCGCGTGGAGCCGGGCCTGGGACGGGACCGTCCCACCTACCTCACCGAGTACCCGGCCTCGATGGCGGCGCTCGCCCGCCTCAAGCCCGGCCACCCGGAGGTGGCCGAGCGCTTCGAGCTCTATGCCCACGGGCTCGAGCTGGCCAACGGCTTTTCCGAGCTCGTCGACGGCGGCGAGCAGCGCCGGCGCCTGCTGGCCGAGCAGGAACAGCGCCGGCGGACGGGCCGGACGGTCTACCCCCTGGACGAGGCCTTCCTCGAGGCCGTCGGCCGGATGCCGCCCTCGGGAGGTGTGGCGGTGGGGCTCGACCGGCTCCTCATCCTCTTCACCCGGGCCGAGTCCATCGAGGACGTGCTCCTCTTTCCGGCGCATGCCTTCCTGTGAGGGATGTCCTTCACACGGCGGCGGTGGGGGCAGCCGCGGCCAGCACCGCGCTGCTCGGGCCGCTGGCCATGCTTCTCGCCTTCGCCGACGAGCGGGCTCCCGATCCGGTGCTGCGTTTCTGGTGCAACAACCTCCTCCGCGCCGCCGGCGTACGCGAGGACGTGCGAGGCCTGGAGCGACTCCCCCCCGGCCACGCGGTCTACGTCAGCAACCACCAGTCGAACTTCGACCCGGTGTTCATCTTCCCGCGGCTCGGGAGGCACCTGCGCTTCATCGCCAAGAGGGAGCTGTTCAGGATTCCCATCTTCGGCGCCGCCATCCGCGCCACGGGGATGATTCCAGTCGACCGGACCGGGACCGATCGCGACCGGGAGGCCATCGCCGGGGCGGTGGAGGCGGTCCAGACCCGGGTCAGTCTGCTCTTCTTCGCCGAGGGGACACGGGACCCGGCCGGCGTTCTCCGCCCGTTCAAGAAGGGTGCGGCGGTGCTCGCCATCCAGGCGGGCGTCCCCCTGGTTCCCCTGGCGGTGGCCGGAACCAAGGACGTGATGACCAAGAAGCACGTCCTCATCCACGGCGGCCGCCCGGTGGTGCTGAGCGTGGGTGAGCCCCTCTCCACCGCCGGGTTGACGATGGAGGACCGGGACGCGCTCACCGAGCGCGCCCATTCCGCCGTGGCGGCCCTGCTCGCCGGGGGGAACGCCAGGGTGGAGGAGATGCTCGAGCATGGCTGACGCGGACGATGCGGCGCTGGAGGAGCTGGTCGGACTCCTGTTCAAGGCGCATCCTTGGCACGGCATCTCACCCGGGCCGCAGGCGCCGGAGAAGGTGGTGGCCTACATCGAGATCGTCCCCACCGACACGGTGAAGTACGAGCTGGACAAGCACAGCGGCGAGCTCAAGCTCGACCGGCCCCAGCGCTATTCCAGCCTCTGTCCCACCCTCTACGGCTTCATCCCGCAGACCTTCTGCGGCGAGCTGGTGGGCGCCCGGTGCGCGGAGCGGACCGGGCTGACCGCGATCGAGGGCGACGGAGACCCGATGGACATCTGCGTGCTCAGCGAGCGGCCCTTCACCCATGCCGCCTTCCTTCTCCGTGCGCACCCCATCGGAGGTCTGCGGATGGTGGACGGCCGCCAGGCCGACGACAAGATCGTCGCCGTCCTCGAGGACGACCTGGCCTACGGGGCGATCCGCGAGGTGCTCGAGGCTCCCCGGCCGCTCATCGAGCGGCTCCGCCACTACTTCCTCACCTACAAGCAGATCCCCGGCGAGGCGCCGCGGCGGGTCGAGATCCGCGAGGTCTACGGGCGCGACGAGGCGCACGAGGTCATCCGCCGCAGCCAGGCCGACTACCGCGCCAGCTTCGGGGAACCCGGGCGCCGGCTCGACCAGCTCCGCAAGCTCCTGCGCCCGGGCCCCTGAGGGCTAGGCGCCCGCCCCGTGCGCCCAGGCCTCCACCGCCGCGCTCAGGGCGGCCGAGGCCGCCTCCCGGGCGTCCGCTCGCCGCTCGTCCCAGTCCGGCGCTCCGGCGAGCCGGATCTCGTCGAAGGGCGATGCACCGGGCGCCCAGGTGCCCTCGATGCTCCCGGCGAACATCACCACCCGCCGGCCCACCGCCCGGGCGCGCGCCGCGAGCGCCACCGGCCCCTTCCCCTGGAGCGACTGGGCGTCGAGGCGGCCCTCGCCGGTGAGCACCACGTCGCAGCGGGCGAGGCGCTCGCCCAGCTGCAGGACCCGGGCGAGGTGCTCGAAGCCGGGCACGATGCGGGCCCCGAAGACGGCCCGCAGTCCGTAGCCGAGCCCGCCGGCGGCGCCCATCCCGGACTCGTGGGCGATGTCCATTCCCAGCTGGCGCCGCACCACCTCGGCCAGATGCTCCAGCGCCGCATCGAGGAGGGCGATGTCGGCGTGGGTGGCCCCCTTCTGCGGTCCGTAGACGGCCGTCGCGCCGGAGGGGCCGGTGAGCGGATTGGTGACGTCGGTGATGCAGGCGATGTCCACCTCCTCCAGCGCCCGCAGCGTCCGGTCGGTCTCGATGCGGGCCAGGTCGCGCAGCGGGAGCGCCCCCGGGGGGAGCTCGCGGCCCTGGGCGTCGCGCAGCCTCACCCCCAGGGCCTGGAGCGCGCCGGCGCCGCCGTCGTTGGTCGCGCTTCCACCCAAGCCCACCATCAGCGAGCGGGCCCCGGCCAGCACCGCCGCGCGGATGAGCTCTCCGGTCCCGAAGCTGCTCGCCCGCCGGGGATTCCGCTCGCCCGGAGCGAGGAGCCCGAGCCCCGATGCGCGGGCCATCTCCACGATGCCCGCCCGCCCCTCCGACCAGGTCCCCCAGGCGGCCTCGATGCGGCGCCCGAGCGGATCGTGCACCGGCGCCGTCTGCCAGACCCCGCCCAGCGCGTCGATCAGGGCCTGGGCCGTCCCCGGACCTCCGTCGGCCAGCGGGAGGAGCTCGACCCCGGCCTCCGGCCGTCCGCGCTCGAGGCCGAGGCGCATCGCCTGGGCCGCCTCGGCCGCGGTCAGGCTTCCCTTGAATTCCAGCGGAGCGACCAGGTAGCGCATCACGGCACGGCTCCGGAGTGCCAGGCGCGCAGCGGGCGCGGGGCATCGGCGTCCGGGTCGTGCATCCGGGCCAGGGCCTCGAGGCGACGCGAGAGGGCCGCCATGCGCTCGAGCGGCTCCCGGCGCGGCCCCCGGGCGCGGTGGCAGAAGAAGGTGCGGCAGCCGAAGGGCCGCTCGGCGTAGACGCTGCAGCGCGCCCCGGCGGCGTCGAGGAACGGGCAACCGCCGTCGGCCCGCGCCGGCGGAGCGCGACCGCCAGCGGCCTGGAGGAGGAGCTTCCACTCCACCGGCCACAGCCACGGCTCGCGCCCGGTGGTGGCAAGCTGGCAGCACTCGGCCGCCGCCGGGCAACGGTAGGGACGGTACGCCTCGTCGGCGAGCCGGTAGAGCGTGCGCAGGTCACCCAAAGCCCGGCGCCGGGCGTGCTCCCCGCTCGGGGGCTCGTCTCCCTCGTCGCTCCAGTCCACCGGAGATGTCACCGTGGCATCACCGCCCCCGCCGCGCAACGTGCCCGGAGCGGGAAGGTCATTCCAGGGCGCGGAGCACGTAGAATTTCAGGTACCGCGTCTCGCGCAGGTGAACCAGCACTGGGTGGTCGCGCGCCGCGCCTCGCCGCTCGACGATCTGAACCCGGCGCCGGGCGTCGGCGGCGGCCGCGGCCAGCATCTCCTCGAAGCGCTCCTCGTCGACGTGATAGGTGCAGCTCGCGGTGAGGAGGACGCCGCCGGGGACGAGGAGCTGCAGGGCGCGCAGGTTGATCTCCTTGTAGCCGCGCAAAGCCGCCTCCACCGCCTCCTTGTTCCTGGCGAAGGAGGGCGGGTCGAGGACGATGGTGTCGAAGCGGCGTCCCTCGTCCACCGCATCGCGGAGAAAGTCGAAAGCGTTGGCCTCCACCGCCTCGACATTGTCCAGCCCGTTCCGCCGGGCGTTGTCGCGGAGCGCGGTGCACGCCGCGGCGGAGATCTCCACCGCCGTGACGTGGTCGGCGCCGCGGGCCAGCTGCAGCGCGAACCCGCCCTGGTAGGCGAAGCAATCCAGCGCCTGGCCAGAGGCGTAGGTGGCGGCCAGGAGGTGGTTCTCGCGCTGGTCGAGGAAGGCGCCCGTCTTCTGGCCGGAGCGGACGTCGGCGGAGAGGGCGATGGTTCCCTCGACGTAGGTGACGGCCTCCGGCACCTCGCCCCGCAGGACCTCGCGCCGCGAGGGAAGGCCCTCCAGGGCCCGGACGCCGGCGTCGCTCCGGTCCATCACACCGCGCGCCCCGAAGTGGGCGACGAGAAGATCGGCGAGCATCTCCCGTCGCTCCTCGGTGCCCGGGATGAGGAACTGCGCCGAGAGCACCTCGCCGAACCGGTCGACGACCAGGCCGGGGAGGAGGTCGGCGTCGGCGTGGATGGCCCGGTAGGTGGTCAGGCCCGGCTCGAGCCGCCGGCGCAGGGCGTCCGCCTGGGCGATGCGCCGGGCGAAGAAGCCCTCATCGATGGGCACATCGTCGAGGGTGAGGCAGCGGAGCGCGATCTTCGAGGTCCGCGAGTAGAAGGCCTTGCCCAGCAACCACCCCCGTCCGTCGAGGACGCGGACCACCTCGCCCCCGGCCAGCTCCGGCTCGAAGGCCAGGTCGGCGCGGTAGATCCACGGATGCCCCCCTTGCCATCGCTCCGAGCCGCGCCGGGTGAGCGCCACGTTGGGAAGCCCGTCCGGGCCGGCCCGGGGCGGCGGGCGGACCTGGGCCTCCGGGCGGCGGTGAGGGCCGCCGCCGGTCCGCCGTCGGGCGAGAGCGCTCGCCCGCGATTCACGCCCGGGAGCGCCGGGGCGGGAAGGGCCTCGAGGTCGAGAGGGCACCTCCCTCCCTTACACCACCCGCGAGGAGAGGCTGCACCCGCCAGCAGCGGTGGGCATCGCGCGTCCGGATGTCGGGGGGGAGGCTCCCCGGGGTCAGCTCCTCGAAGCGCGCCAGCCCGGTGGTACGGGCATCGAGGTGGAAGCGGAGGCGGCTGGTGGAGAAGTAGAGGGTTCCCCCCGGCGCCAGGACCCGGAGGGTGGCCTGGAGCAGGGCGAGGTGGTCGCGCTGCACGTCGAAGGTGCCCCGCATTCCCTTGCTGGTGGAGAAGGGAGGCGGATCGAGCACCACCAGGTCCCACCGTCGGCCGGCGCCGGCCGCCCGGGCGAGCCAGGGGAGAACGTCGGCGCGGACGAGGGAATGCTCCGGACCGGACAGCCCGTTGAGCGCGAGGTTCCTCTCCGTCCAGGCGAGGTAGGTGTTGGACAGGTCGACGCTGGTGGTGCCGGCGGCGCCTCCCGCCGCCGCGTAGACGGTGAAGGCACCGGTGTAGGCGAAGAGGTTGAGGAAGCGGCGGCCGCGGGCCTCGGCCCGCACGCGGGCCCGGGTCGACCGATGGTCGAGGAAGAGGCCGGTGTCCAGGCGATCGGCGAGGTTGACGATGAAGCGCAGGCCCGCCTCCTCGACGATGAGCTCCTCGCCCCGCGCGGAGGGCCGGCTCGGCCGGGGAGGTCCCGAGAGGCGCCGCAGGTGCGTCTTGGTGACGACCGACTCGGGGGGAATGCCCAGCACCTCGGCCACCGTGTCGAGGGCGGCGGCGAGCGATGCCTCGCCTCCCGGGCCCCGCTGCGCCCGCCGCGGGTACTCCACCAGGTGCACGCAGGCGCCGTAGCGCTCGACGACGAAGGGGTACTCCGGGATGTCGCGATCGTAGACCCGGTAGGCGGTGAGCCGCCGCCGGGCGGCCCAGCGGTCGAAGTGCCGGACATTCTTCGCCAGCCGGTTGCGGAAGGGGGTGCCCACGGCCCCTCCTATCCCGTTCCAATCGGTCGTTGACAGCGGCGCGGCCACCTCCCTAAGCCCTCGTCCCCATGGACAACCGCGAAGCCGCCGCGGCCGTGGTGCACCGTCCGTACGTCCCGGCCGAGGTGACGCTCACCGAGCTCACCGTCCGAGGGCTCATCGTCGGCTCGCTGCTCGGAATCCTGTTCGCCGCCTCGAGCGTCTACCTCGGCCTGAAAGTCGGCCTCACCGTGTCGGCGAGCATTCCCATCGCCGTGCTCTCCATCACCATCTTCCGCGCCTTCGGCAAGGCGACGATTCTGGAGAACAACATCGTCCAGACGACCGGCTCGGCCGGGGAGTCGCTGGCCGCGGGAGTGGCCTTCACCCTGCCGTCGCTCCTCCTCATGGGGTTCGAGCTGAACATCCTCAGGGCCACCCTGGTGGCGCTGCTCGGAGGGGCGCTCGGCGTCCTGATGATGATTCCCCTCCGGCAGGGGCTGATCGTCAAGGAGCACGGCAACCTCACCTACCCGGAGGGCACCGCCTGCGCCGAGGTGCTCATCGTCGGCGAGAAGGGCGGGACCAGCGCTCGCACGGTGTTCGGCGGGTTCGGGGCCGGGGCCCTGTTCTACACCTTGGGGAAGATCTTCAAGTTCTGGGGCGAGTACCCGACCTGGAACTTCAAGACTTGGTTCAAGGGCGGCTCGATGTCCTTCGAGTCCAACCCGGCGCTGCTCGGCGTGGGCTACATCATCGGGACGCGCACCTCGAACATCATGATGGCCGGCGGCGTGCTGTCCTTCCTGGTGCTCATCCCGCTGATCACCCTCTTCGGGCCGGCGATGACCTCGCCGCTCTACGGATCGACGCCGGTGAGCGCCATGAGCACCGGCCAGATCCGCAACGCCTTCGTGCTCTACATCGGCGCCGGGGCGGTGGCCGCGGGCGGCGTGCTGACCTTGATCCGCTCCCTGCCCACCATCGTCTCGGCGTTCAAGCGAGGGCTGGGAAATCTCAGCCTCTCCGGCTCACCGGGCGCGGCCCGGGTCCCGCGGACCGAGGACGACCTGTCGATGCGCGTCGTCCTCGGAGGCTCGCTGGCCCTGGTGCTGGCCATCGCCCTGGCGCCGTCGCTGGGCATCAACGCCTTCTCCGCGGTGCTGATCATCCTCTTCGGCTTCTTCTTCGTCACCGTCTCCAGCCGCATCACCGGCGAGATCGGAAGCTCGTCCAACCCCATCTCCGGGATGACGGTGGCCACCCTGCTCATCACCTGCCTCCTCTTCCTGGCGGTGGGATGGACGGGCGTCCCCTACAAGGAGATGGCCCTCTGCACGGCCGCCCTGGTGTGCGTCGCGGCGAGCAACGGCGGCACCACCTCGCAGGATCTCAAGACCGGCTTCCTGGTCGGCGCCACGCCCAGGAACCAGCAGCTGGCGATCATGGTCGGTGTGCTCACCAGCGCCCTGGTCATCGGCTTCACCCTGGTGGCGCTCAACCGGACGGCGACGACCTACGTGCCGAGGAGCTACCCCGACTTCCAGGCCACCGAGGCCGCCGCGCGGGCCGCCGGGGGAGACCTGCTCGCCTTCGCGCCCGAGCCGTTCGCCTACCGGGGCAAGGACTACCGGGTGCTCTACGTCCGGAACGAGACCGGCGGCGTCCCGCGGGGAAAGTACCTGGTGGGAGACGACGCGCGCATCGCCTTCCTCGCCGACCCGGGCGTGTGCGGCGTGGAACCGGTGCAGCGCGGGCCGGACGGCAAGGTGGAGAAGGTGGTCTCCAAGTTCGATGCGCCCAAGGCGCGGCTCTTCCAGCTGATCATCGACGGAGTGCTGGAGCGGAACCTGCCCTGGAGCCTGGTGCTGGTGGGCGTGTTCCTGGCGCTGCTCCTCGACCTGTGCGGCGTGTCCGTCCTTCCCTTCGCCGTCGGCGCTTACCTGCCGCTCTCCACCTCCTCCACCATCTGGCTCGGAGGAATCGCACGGTGGTTGGCCGACCGGCGCTCGAAGGCCTCGGCGGCGGAGGCGGAGTCCTCGCCCGGGGTCCTCTTCGCCTCCGGACTCATCGCCGGCGGGGCGATCGTCGGCCTCATCGCCACCGCCCTGGAGGGGCTGGAGACCACCGCCGCCGGGCCGGACGGGGTGGCCCATCCGGTGACGCTGATCAAGCACTGGGGGCTGGAGCTCTCCTACCGGATCTTCGGAGAGGCCTCCGGCGCGGCCATCGAGGCCAACGCCTGGTGGTCGATCATCCCGCTGCTCGCTCTGGGGGCCCTTCTCTACCGGGTCGCGTCGAAGCCCGCGCCCAGGGCCGCCTGACGGGCCCGGGGCTAGCGCCGCCTCCGCTGGAGCCGGACCGGGCTCGACCCGAGGAGCACCTGCGCCTGGAGCGCGGTGGCCTCCTCTTCCCAGTGGATGAGGGCGGCGGTCAGGGCGGCCGCTTCGCGCTCCCGGTCGGCGCGCAGGCGGCGGAGGAGCTCCGCCGCCGCGGGGAGGTCGGCCGGTCCGGCGTGCTGGTCCACCAGGGTCACCTGGACGTCGAGGTCGTGGAGGTCGCCGAGGGCGGTCTGCAGCGGGACGAGCTCGTGGCGGATCGCGGCCGTCTCGGCGGGCATGGCCGGCTCGAGGAACTCCAGGCCGTAGCGGAATCGCTTCACGGCGATGCGCAGCCGGTGCATCGCCTCCGGGCTCGGGTCGGCCAGGGCCGCCTGGGCCAGGTCCTCGACGCTCGCCAGCCTTCGCACCAGCCCCTTCCGGAGGCGATGGCCGCCGAGCTTGCCGCGGGGCTCGAGCCCGGCCAGGGCGTCGAGGACCCGGGGCCCGCGCTCGGCCCAGCGGTGGAGCGCCTCCCTCGCCCCGGCCACGCTCTTCGCCCGTCCGGCGCCCAGGGCGGCCCGGAGGTGGGTCACCACCGCCGCCTCCTCGGGCGGGAGGCCGCGCTCGAGGCGCGCCAGCCGGGCCAGCTGGACGTGGAGATCGCGCAGCTTCCCCAGCGCGCCCTGCAGGCGCCGCAGCTCGGCCTCGGCCCGGCGCACCGGCCGGCCCTTCCCGAAGAGCCGCACGGCGCCCCGCAGGCGCCGGAGGGCGACGCGCAGGTCGTGGACCGCCGCCGGGGTCAGCCGGCGCTCCACCGCCGCACGGTGCGCCTCGACGTCGGCCCGCCGGGCGGCGAGGAAGACCGGGGCCGCATCGCGGATGCGGCTGGAGGCGCGGAGGCCTCGAACGGGGCGAGGAGCGGCCATGGCCGGGGGGGCCGAGCGTCGCCGCGCTTCTCTCGGCCGGCAAGCTTCTCGGTGACGAAGCGGTGACGGTCCCCGCCCGGGGCGAGCCGCCTCGCGCGGCTACGCGCTGGCCAGGCTGCGCAGGTCGTCCGCGGTGAGCCGCAGCGCGGCGGCGGCCACGTTCTCCTCCAGGTGCTGGAGGGAGGACGTTCCCGGGATGGGGAGCATGACCGGCGAGCGCTGGAGGAGCCAGGCCAGCGCCACCTGGATGGCCGTGGCCCCATGGCGCTTGGCCACGGCGGCCAGCGCCCCGCCCGGTCCACCCAGCTCGCCGGCGTCGAGCGGGTACCAGGGGAGGAAGCCCAGCCCGGCCCGCTCGCAGGCATCGAGCACCGGCTCGGCCGGGCGGTGGTCGAGGCTGTAGCGGTTCTGCACCGACACCACCGGCACCATCCGGCGCGCCTCGACGAGCTGGTCGACGGTGACGTTGGACAGCGCCACGTGGCGAACCTTGCCCTGCTCGCGGAGGCGGATCAGCGCGCCGAGCGAGTCCAGGAAGGGCACCTTCGGATCGACGGCATGGAGCTGGTAGACGTCGATTCGGTCGAGCCGCAGCCTCTTCAGGCTTCCCTCGCAGGCGGCGAGCAGGTGCTCGGGCCGGCCGTCGCGGTGCCACCCGCCCGGGCCGGAGCGGGTGAGACCGCCCTTGGTGGCGATGACCAGGCCGGGCGGGTAGGGGTGCAGCGCCTCGGCGATGAGACGTTCGCTGACCTCGGGTCCGTAGGAGTCGGCGGTGTCGATGAGGTTCACTCCCAGCTCGACGGCTCGGCGCAGGACGGCCTTGGCGCGCTCGCGGTCGGGCGGCTCGCCCCACACGCCCTTGCCCGTGATGCGCATGGCGCCGAATCCCATCCGGGCGACGGGAAGGTCTCCCCCGAGGAGGAAGGTACCGGCGGCTCGGGCTGGAAGTTCGGTCACGGGCATCCCCGCAGCGGCGAGGGGTGAGCAGCTCCTCATCTAGCGGGAATTCGGCCCGCGCGCAGCCCCCCACCGAGCCCGCCCGGCCCATCCCCGGCCGGAGGCTGACAGGGAGAGCGCTTTCTGGTGTGTTGCCCGCGCCATGCGCTTCGACACCCTCGCCATTCATGCCGGCCAACCGCCGGATCCCGGGACCGGCGCCATCATGACGCCTGTCTTTCTCTCCTCCACCTACGTGCAGGCCGGCCCGGGCGAGCACAAGGGCTACGAGTACAGCCGGACGCGGAACCCCACGCGCAGTGCCCTGGAGACCTGCCTGGCGACGCTGGAGGGGGCGAGCCATGGCTTCGCCTTCGCCTCGGGGTGCGCGGCCACCGACTGCCTGACGCACCTGCTCGACGCCGGCGACCACGTGGTGTGCAGCGACGACGTCTACGGAGGCACCTTCCGCCTCTTCGACAAGGTCTTCCGGCGACTGGGGCTGACCTACAGCTTCGTCGACCTCTCCCGCCCAGAGGCGCTGGCCGCCGCTCTGACCCCGCGCACCCGCCTCGTCTGGGTGGAGACTCCGACCAATCCCATGCTGAAGCTGGTCGACCTGGCGGCAGTGGCGGAGCAGGCGCGCCCGCGGGGCATCCTCACCGTCTGCGACAACACCTTCATGTCCCCCTACTTCCAGCGCCCCCTCGACCAGGGCATCGACATCGTCCTGCATTCGACCACCAAGTACCTCAACGGTCACAGCGACGTGGTGGGCGGTTTCGTCGCCACCCGCAGCGCGGAGCTGGCCCAGCGCATCGGCTTCCTCCAGAACGCCATCGGCGGGGTCCCCTCGCCGATGGACAGCTTCCTCGTGCTTCGCGGGGTGAAGACGCTCGGCGTGCGGATGTCCCGGCACCAGGAAAACGCCTTCCGCGTCGCCGAGTTCCTCGCCGCCCACCCCAAGGCGACCCGCGTCGTCTACCCGGGGCTGCCCTCCCACCCCCAGCACGCGCTGGCCGAGCGTCAGATGAAGGGCTTCGGCGGGATGCTCACCTTCGAGATCCGGGGTGGGCTGCCCGCCGCGCGGAGTTTCCTCTCGTCGTGCCGGCTGTTTGCCTGCGCGGAGTCGCTGGGCGGCGTGGAGAGCCTCATCGAGCACCCGGCGATCATGACCCACGCCTCGGTCCCGCCCGAGAACCGGGCGCGGCTGGGCATCACCGACGGCTTCATCCGCCTCTCGGTGGGCATCGAGGATGCCGCCGACCTGCTCGAGGACCTCGGGGCCGCCCTGGCGCGAGCGTGAGCGAGCCACGGGAGTGGATGGAGGCAGCCGCGGCGGTGGCCCGCGTGGCGGGCGCCGTCGCACTCCGGTACTACCGGGAGGGCGTCCGCGTGGAGCGAAAGGCGGACGGGACCCCGGTCTCGGTCGCCGACCGCGAGGCCGAGGAGGTGGCGCGCGGGTGGCTCGAGGCCCGCTTCCCGGACCACGGCATCCTCGGCGAGGAGCTGGGGCTCGTCCGGCCCGACGCCCGCCGCCGGTGGCTGGTCGACCCCATCGACGGGACGAAGACGTTCGTCCGCCGCGTCCCCCTGTGGGGGACGCTGGTGGCCCTGGCGGAGGGCGAGGAGGTACTGGCCGGGGCGGCCTTCTTCCCGGCGGTGGACGAGCTCCTGGTGGCGGCGCGCGGTGCGGGGTGCTTCTGGAACGGCGACCGGGCGCGCGTCTCGGAGGCATCCGTGCTCGAGCAGGCGACGCTGCTCGCCACCGACGAGCGCTTCGGCGGAGACGCGCCGCAGCGGAGCCGGTGGAACCAGCTCGCCGAGCGTGCCGGGCTGGTGCGCACCTGGGGCGACTGCTACGGCTACCTGCTCGTGGCCACCGGGCGGGCCGAGGTGATGGTGGACGGGGCGATGGCCCCCTGGGACGCGGCGCCGCT
>Ga0187779_10000602_pt1 | contig 24071 bp, 18 predicted proteins | sample 1015_Q2_SP10_10__FD_132435 | JGI IMG/M metagenome (GOLD analysis project Ga0187779, IMG submission 132435) | Tropical peat soil microbial communities from peatlands in Department of Meta, Colombia - 1015_Q2_SP10_10_MG | ecosystem: Environmental > Terrestrial > Soil > Wetlands > Peat | place... | reverse complement strand
GCTCGACAATGGTGAATCCTTTTTCACCCGCGAGCCCCGGCGCCCCCACCATCCTGCGAAACTCCTTTTCTTTCCAGGGCAGGGAATGCAGTGCGTTGCGCTCCTCGCGCGAAACCGGGGCGACGTCATCGTAAAAGCCAGGAACGGCGACACGGAAATTCCGATCATGCAACTTGGCGATCGTTTCAGCGAGAATTGTGATCGGGTTAGGAACCGCGCCTCCAAACACACCCGAGTGTAGATCCTGAGCCGGGCCGATGATTTCCATCTGGTAATAGTTCAGCCCGCGCAGCCCGTAGGTGATCGAAGGAACGCCTTTGGCGAGCATCGCTGTGTCGGAGACCACCAAAGCGTCGGCCTTCAGTCGCTCGCGGTTCTGCTGAACAAAGTCCCATAAGTTCACGCTGCCGATCTCTTCTTCCCCTTCGATCATGGCCTTTACATTGATCGGTAGTTTTCCCGAACAGTTGCGGAGCGCCTGAAGCGCCTTCAGATGGATGTGTACCTGGCCCTTGTCGTCAGCCGTGCCGCGGCCGTACAGATTGCCGTCGCGCACGGCGGGTTCGAAGGCGGGGCTGGTCCAAAGATCCAGCGGCTCAGCCGGCTGTACATCATAGTGGCCGTACAGCAAGATGGTCGGTTTGCCCGGCGCCCTTAAGGATTCGCCATAGACGATCGGATGCATCTTGGTGGGCACGATCTCGATGTTTTCAAGCCCGGAAGTACGAAGTTTTTCCGCTATCCAGCGTGCCGCACGTTCGATATCCGCTTTGTGCTCGCTTTTGGTACTGACGCTGGGGATTCTCAGCAGTTCTTTGAGTTCGTTTAGGTGGTCTTCCTGCTTGGAGTTGACGTACCCGATCAGATCCATGGTCCCCATACTACTGAAGGCTCATTGATTTCAACAAGCCTTTGCGAACTGCTTTTTTGGGCACGATGCCCGCCTGTGCAATTGACTCGAAGGCGGTCGCGTTGCACGATATCTATGACGATGCCAGAAACACAAATTACGAAGGAACGCCGCAGCTCCCGCGTCTTCACGCGCATTGCGGTACACGCGACAGGAAAGAACGCGGAGGGCCGGAAATTTCGCGCGAAGAGCGAAACTATCGTGATCAACGCTCACGGTGGCCTGCTCTATCTGCATGAGCCCCTCGAGCTGGGCTCTGAATTGATCCTCATCAATCCCGCAACGGAAGAAGAGCAGGAGTGCCGCATCGTTTACTTGGGCGATACGTCAGAAAAAGGAACCCGCGTCGGCGTGGAGTTTCTCTCGCCGAGTCCCCATTTCTGGGGTGTCGAATTCGCCCAGCAGGATTGGCCCTCGAGCGCTCCTTCCCTGTCATCGGACTGACCTTTCTCCCCATTGGAGTGTTCGATATCGCAACCACGGAGCCTCGGGTCGAGGTTTCCTAATCACCAGGCGGTCCGCCAGAGAGGGAGCGGTCTGTTTCCATTTGCTCCTCGCCGGGCCTCTGATGTAAGTTCGCCCGCGCGCTGGGGCGGGCGCCATGCGCAGGGGGAGATCACCATGAAAACTCGACGAGCGGCAGCCCTGACACTTTTGGCTTTGTGGGTGTGGGCCGCTGCGCCTTTGTCCCACGGACAGGCGGAGCGGGCCATCGCGCCCTTCGGAAAATGTGCCGATCTCGTGAATCTCCAGATCCCCGGATCCGAGATGGTGATCACCAAAGCGGAGGAGATTCCCACGGCGCCTCCGGGAACTGTGCGTATTTCGATACTGTCGCCGGATATGGTTCCTGTCTCGATCGGATCGTATTGCCGTGCAGAGGGCATGGTCAGCCCGCGCACGGGGGTCGATAACAAATCCTACGCGATCGGCTTTGCTATCGCCTTGCCAGACCACTGGAACGGACGGTTTCTTTTCCAGGGAGGCGGCGGTTTGAATGGCTCGATCACGCCGCCCCTGGGAGCGCAGGCGGCTGGGGATTCTCCGGCACTGGCCCGAGGTTTCGCCGTCGTTTCCACCGATACCGGGCACAAGGGCGCGATCTTCGATCCCTACTTCATGAGAGACCAGCTGGCAAGCCTTAATTTCGCCTATGTCGCCGTGGGACGCGTGGCTGTGCTCTCCAGGGAGATCATCGCTCACTACTACGGGCAGCCGGCCAAACACTCTTACTACGATGGTTGTTCGACCGGCGGGCGCGAAGGCATGCTCATGTCGCAGCGCTATCCGACCTACTTTGACGGAATCGTTGTAGGCGATCCCGCCATGCGCACGGGATATTCCAACATCGGGCTCACCTACGCCCGGGTCGCGTTTCAGCAGATCGCGCCCAAAGATGCTTCGGGCAAATCCGTTCCCAGCCAGGATTTCTCCGCCAGCGACAAAAAACTCCTCGGTGAGGCCATTTTGAAGTCGTGTGACGAAAAAGATGGACTGAAGGATGGAATGATCTTCAATGTGAAAGCCTGCGACTTTGATCCCGCCATTCTCAGGTGCAAAGGCGCAAAAACGGACGCTTGTCTCAGCGATCCACAGGTGAGCGCGCTCCAAAAGGCGTTTGGCGGCCCCAAAGACTCCGCCGGGCGTCCCGTGTATGTACCGTTTCCCTACGACCCGGGATACATTGTGGGCGCCGGCACCGTCTTTTCAAGCTTCCTTCCCACCGAAGGCCCGAACCCCATCGCCTCGGTCCAACCGCCGGCCGATCTCACAATCGATGAACTCGTTGCGACGGTCGAGGCAAACGAAAACCAAACTCTCACTGACACGACGTGGACCAATCTCAGTACATTCTCCGGAAACGGCGGTAAGCTCATCTTTTATCATGGCACGAGTGATCCTGTTTTTTCCCCTTTCGACACACTCGCTTACTACGAACGCATGGCTAAAAACAATGGCGGCCTCGATCAAGTACAGAACTGGAGTCGCTTCTTCTTTATTCCGGGCATGAACCACTGCGCGGGTGGGCCGGCTGCACTGGATAACTTCGACATGCTAGGAGCCGTCGTCAACTGGGTCGAGAAAGGGGTTGCTCCGGACTTTGTGCTCGCCAAGGGGAAATCACTACCGGGCCGCACGCGCCCGCTTTGTCCCTATCCGAAATATGCCTACTACAAAGGCCAGGGCAATCCCGAGGACGCCAGCAATTTTGCGTGCCGCCCGTAACAGAAATCGGTCAACCGAGGAGGTCGCTCCATGAAAACAACAACCGTGCCGGAGTCCCAAATCGATCGTCGCGCGATACTCGAGGGAGGCGCTCGACTGGCCGGAGGTATCTGGGCGGCCATGGCCCTTCCGCTCTCCGCCGCTGAGCGCCGCCCGCCACCTCAGAACCCTGATCGCTCTCCTGCGGGGTCGGAACAAACGCACCTCGACGTCATCGAGCCGATCAAGCTCGAGTATGTGTTTCAAATTCGCATTGATTTCCAGGAGCGTGTCTCGTTCCAGACGCCCAACGGCCGTCGAGCCTATGTGCCCGCAATCTCCGGAAGGATCGAAGGCCCCCGGCTGCAGGGCATTGTCGTGCCGCACAGCGGCGCTGACTATGCAGGAAACGGACGGCTCAACGCGCACTATATGCTCAAGGCCTCTGACGGGACCATGATCTATATCAACAACACGGGATATCTCTACCCAATCGACGGCAAGCCCATTGACCGTAACGATCCGAGCTGGGGTGGGGATCGCGAGTTTTACTTCCGCTGCACCCCTGTATTCGATACCCCGGTCGGGCCGCATGATTGGCTTACCCGTACTGTCATCGTCGGCACTGGAAAGCGTCACGCCAAGCCCGACTACACAATCTTCACCTATTACGCCGTGCTCTAGTCTGCTGCAAAGGCCCGACGGGGAGGCGGAACAGGCGGGCGCCCGGCTGTCTCGGCAGGCGGCAAGAGCGGGGACAGGCATCCCAATTGCCCGCCGGAGCCATCTCTAGTAGTCTCTAGAATTACGCGTAGCCACCTGCTCCACCCTGGAGCTTAGAGGTGCGAAAGATTGCGGGGCAAATCTCGTCATTTCTGGCTGTGGTTTGTGCTTTTGGGTTGGGTGTTTGCCGGCTGTACCTCGCAGCTCAACTACCCCACGCCCTTTCTCACCTCGCTTTCTCCCGCCAGTATCCTCGCTGGCCAGCCCAGTTTTAGTTTGACGGTTTCCGGTTCGGGTTTCACTCCACAGTCGACGGTTCTGTGGAACGGCGCCCCGAGGATTACCCTTTTTTCCAGCACCTCGAGCATGACGGCGCAAATTCTCGCAACCGACATCGCTAATGCCGGTCAGGCGATGATAGAGATTACGACTCCTTCGCCGGGCGGCGGAACAACCACGCCGCTGACGTTCACGATCAATGCGGGCCCCAGCCCGGTGCCCGCTATCAGCTCGCTTTCTCCGTCCGGCGCTTCGACTGGCACGGCCGGCCTCAATCTGACGGTGACGGGAGCCAATTTCGTGTCCCTGGCGACCGTAACGGTGAACGGGAATGGCCGCCGAACAAGCTTTGTCAATGCGACTTCTCTCGTGACGACCCTGCTTACCTCCGATCTCGCGCAAGCAGGCATGCTTCAGATCGCTGTTGTAAACCCACAGCCAAACGGTGGGAGCTCGAACACCGTTCCGTTCACGGTCAGCAACCCCACGCCGGCGGTTGCTTCGGTGAGTCCAACGGCTTTTGCCGCGGGCGGCGCAAGGACCTCTCTCACTGTGAACGGCACCGGATACGTCTCTAGTTCGGTCGTTACCGTCAACGGATCGACGCGCGCGACAGCATTTGTGAGCGCCACTCAACTGCAAGCCACGATTACGCAAGGAGACTTGTCAGCCGCGGGGATCTATTCGCTCGGCGTGACCAACCCCTCTCCCGGCGGCGGCAACTCCAATACCGTGACGTTCGCCGTGAATGGAACGCCCATCACGGGTCTGCCGGTCATCTTGGATCTCGCCCCGGATGGCACTCAAGCAAACAACGGCATTTGCGCTGGGGGCTGTACGACTGTGCCCACGCTTGCAACCGCCGGCCCCTCGGTCAGCAACAACGGTCAGTTCGTTGCTTTTGCATCGGATTCGACCAATCTCGTGCTAAATCAAGCCAATGCCGTCAGCAACATTTTCGTTCGCAATACTTGCATGATCGGGATTGGCACGACGACCTCCACCAGCAACTGTTCGCCCACGACGCTCAAGCTCACGCAAGCGACCAATGCGACCGACGCCAACGGTTCGAGCTCCCAGCCTACGATCGACAGTGCGGGCGCACATGTCGCCTATACGTCGACCGCCAGCAACCTAGTGAGCTATGTGCCAGTTTCCGGGGGCGGGCGTCAAATCTACTGGCAGACGACCTGCGCTTCAACTTCTACAAACAACGGCTGCAGCGGCTCGAACGCCTTGCCGGCGCTTGTTTCGGTCTCCGCCGACGGCACAAGCCCCGGCAACGGCGACAGCTATGATCCCGTGATAAGCCCGGACGGGCAATACGTGGCGTTTGTTTCGCTGGCTACCAATCTTGTGAGCAACGCGCTCGTCAATGGCATTACACCGCAAGTCTATGTTCACAATACGTGCAACCTCGTGCCGCCTGCGACGGGCACCTGCGTCCCAACGACCTTTCTCGTCTCGACGAGCGATGGCACAACGCCGGCAAACGCGGCGAGTTTCCACACCGCCATTGCCAATACCGGCCTGTTCGTCGCCTTTGTCTCCGCGGCGACGAACTTGGGTGCCACGGCTTCCAATCCCACGGGTGCCACCGAGGTCTTCGTTCGCTCCACGTGTGTGACGACGATCGGCTCGGTGAACAACACATGCGTCCCCACCACGACCCTCGGCTCGACTCCCGATGGTACGACGCCGGCGGACGGCGCGAGCATCGAGCCAGCAATCTCGGGCGATGGCCGCTTCGTTGCTTTTGCCTCAACCGCCACGAACCTTCTGGCGGGTGTGGGCCCTACGCAGCAGATCTACGTGCGGGATACCTGCACCGGGACAAGCGTCACGGTCGAATCGTCCTGCACTCCTTCAACCGAACTCATCTCTACGTCGGACGGCACAACCCCTGGGAATGGCTTAAGCGAAAGCCCCAGCATCAATACGTCCTGCTCGACCTCCTCGACGACTCCTTGCGCGACGGGCCAGTTCATCGCTTTCGCATCCGTTGCCACGAACTTGGGCGCGAATGTCCAGAACGGCATCGAGAACATTTTCACCCGCAACACCTGTAACGGAGTCTCAACCGTCGTTTCAACCGTTGAGACGCTTTGCGCGCCCTATACCTTCCTGAGCAGTCAGCCGGGCGGCACCAGCCCCCCACCGTCTAACGGCAGCAGCATAGCGCCCGCGCTCAGTGGAGATGGCCTTTCGGTGAGCTTTATTTCTTCGGCAGACAATCTGGTGGCCAATGACACGAACGGCCTGCCAGACGTTTTCCTTGCCGCAACGAATCAAGTGTTTAATCTCGCTGTCAGTTTGCTGGGCACCGGTTCAGGAACCGTGACGGACGGTACAGGCCAAATCGCCTGCAAGCAGACAGCCGCCACTTCGACTACTCCACTTACGCAATCGGGGAGCTGCGTCGGGAGCTACGTCAGCGGCACTACGGTGACTCTCACGGCCAACCCACTATCGGGCTTCACCTTCACGGCTTGGGGAGGTACGGCTCCGACGGTCAGCAATGCCAGTTGCTCGATCACGACAGCGGTAACCACGCCACAATCCTGTTCGTTCGCGATGATTCAAAACAACACCGCCACCGCGAAATTCCAGTAGCATCAACTTTCGACAATATCTAAGGAGCGATTCGAGCTGGCAGAGCGATCCGTTGGCTCACCGCCTGGCGTGTGGTGTCCAGGGTGAAGGTGAGAGACTCGCGCGGCACACTGGTTAGATACGGTTCGATCAGCCAGCCCAAACCGGTGGGAATGTCCCGCGTTAGCGAGATGGACTGGCATTCGACGTAGGTTCCGCCGTCTCTTTCCTCAAAGCGCCAATAGGTATTCATCCGCCAGAGAAACCCGCGATCATGCCCCACCGGCTCCAGCCTTTCATCCGCCTCTCCGGCGTGGTCCACTTCCTGAATCCGCGTCGCCCGCGACTGACTCCACGCCCGCGCACGGTCCACGATCTGGTAGTGGACGTCCTGCTCGGTATCGATCACCGTCGTGATTACTTTTTTCTCTAACAGGCGTAAGTGAATGATGAAATCGTTTCCGTCCTGGCGCAGGATCTTCGATCGCATCACGTTCGGGCGAAAACAGTCTTGGTGATGGTCGTAGTCCTGCTCGAACGCAATCGTCTCGGCCAAAGTCGCGCCCGCGATGAATACAGTACCAACCCAGTGGTGAATGAATCCGCCGGCAACCAAGATGGGTTTGCCCATTTCGTCTTCCCCGTTCGGGGCATTTGCGTCGAGACGTTCGATCACGACTTGACCCGCCCGAAGTTGTCTTTGGGCGACCACCCGACGGTCCGGGGGCAGACGGTTGACCCAGAGAAAGGGTCCTGGGCTTGAGGGCTCCATTCGCCTTTCCACAAGCTGAATGTAGTTCTCAAACTCATGAACTGTCTTGGGCCCAAGGTCAGCGGCGCGCGCTGGCTGGACCAACGCGCAGAGCCCAGCAATTACGAGGACGAGCGTTGACTCCCCAACTCTGTCAGATCCGGCTATCACGTGACGCCATTCGCTGCGCAGGCTGGGGGTTATCGTTATTGCGACGCGACACAAAGCACGGTACTTAACCCATCCGCACGCACAGCCTCAGAGTTCAGAAGCACAGCGCTGGCCATGTGGGGGACCCAGCGCAAAGCCCTCCCGCTAACGAGGGGTCAGGAGGGTCGCGTCGGCAGGAGGGCTGGGACGGGTTGGTTAGCGTGCTACGGCCCTTTTCAGGACCGTCGTCCCCGCAACGCAGCTCCCAACCCGCATGGTCAGCTTAGGAAACCATGCAAGTCCCCGCCAATGGTTCGAAACGTACGATATTCAGGTACCCTGGTACTATAGCTGCCTATTTCGAGACGACGACCGATTCATCTGCTACCGGTGGCATGCGCAGGGTCACTTCGGTTGTTTTCCCCGACCGTATGGAAATGCGCTTTGTCCAATCGGAGAACATTCCCTTCGCATAGGCCCGCAGATCGTACTGCCCTGTCCGATAGCGTGCGAACTCAAAACGACCCTCGGCGTCGGTGTGCGTTGCATAGGGACGGGTGCCATCGGACGTTTGCATGGTCACGGTTGCACCGACCACGGGCCGGCCGTGCGCGTCGAGCACGGTTCCTGCCATGGTCCCCGTCGGAGGGTTCGGTGGCGCCGCTGCCGACAGCCACAGCGTCGCCATCAGCAGACCGAGAAGGATCGATTGCTTCCTCATGTCGCACCTCGCGTTCTGGTAGCTTTATTTTAGTGATCGCTCCTACTTCTGGCGCGAGTTTCAAGGGCACGTTTTCCGCTCCATCACCTGTCCCGTCGTTCAGTCAGACGGCGCCCTCTTGATGCGTTTGCTTTTCACACACCTCCGTTGTATTCGGTTGCATTCGTCGCGAGTGATGGGAAAACAAGGAGATCCAATGCCCCGCTACATCTCGCAACACAGCTTGGCCTGCATGACGCGCCAGGGCGCCGAGGAGCTTTCCAAACGCTTGCATCGGCAAGGTCCCGTATCGGCCCGTCGCGTCCTGGTCAACATGCACGAGGGCAAGATGCTGGTGGAGTTTGAAGCGCCGGGGCGGGAGGAGCTGGAAAACTGGCTCGGCGCTGAAAAGTTCCACTTCGACTGGCTGCTACGGGTCGAACTGGAATCCGTCACCAGCGGTTCCCTCCAACCGGTTTGAAGGAAAGGCCTATTCTGCACCGCGGTTGCCGTGCAAGGGAATTCCGGTGTATCCTGCGCGAGTGAGTACCTGCTGCCGGAAGGCGATCGCGTGCGCTTGTCGTCCATGTTGTACGGGCGTGGGCTCTGGCGCGGGCACACGAGGCACCTGAGAAAATCATCCGAACTCAGGATCACTTGGACCCACCGCCAGAAGGGAACTGGTCGGTGGGTCTTTGCTTTTGAGCTTCCAGAGCTTTTTCAAGGAGGAAAATCATATGTCTGAATATGCGCATCCGGAAGTGCTGGTTCCCACGCAATGGGTAGCAGAACATTTGCGCGACCCCCAGGTCCGGCTGGTCGAGGTGGACGTGGATACTTCCGCCTACGACCAGGGCCACATTGCCGAAGCGGTGGGTTGGAATTGGCAGTCACAGCTTCAGGACAACATCCGCCGCGATCTAATTGGCCAGTCCGAGCTGGAGAGGCTGCTCGGTCAATCGGGCGTTTCCAACGACACCACGATCATTCTCTACGGTGACAACAACAATTGGTTTGCAGCGTATGCCCTTTGGCAACTGAAGTACTACGGCCACCGGGACGTGCGCCTGATGAATGGTGGACGCAAGAAGTGGATCGAGGAAAAACGCGCGCTCACAACCGACAAGCCACATGTCGCGCCGACAACCTATCGGGCCAAGGGGCCCGATGAGTCCCTGCGTGCCCGCAAAGAGGAGGTCTTTCGATTGATCGAAAAGCGGGGTTCGGGTCAGCTTGTCGACGTACGCTCGGTCGACGAGTTCACCGGGAAAATTATCGCGCCCCCGGGTATGAACGAAACCGCGCAGCGGGCCGGACATATTCCCACGGCGGCAAACATTCCCTGGTCGCAGGCTGCCAATGAAGACGGCACGTTTAAATCCGTCGACCAGCTGAAGCAGCTCTATCAAAGCAAGGGCGTAACGGGCCAGGGTGAAGTGATTGCCTATTGCCGCATCGGCGAGCGCAGCTCGCACACCTGGTTCGTGTTGAAATATCTTCTTGGCTACGAAACTGTGAAGAACTACGACGGTTCGTGGACTGAGTGGGGCAACCTGATCGGCGCGCCGATCGAAAAGGAAGCGGCCGCCTCGGCCCGCTAACCTCTAACCACCAGGGAGCCTCGGTCACCCCTACGGGAGCGTGTTCGGCGGGATGCCTTGGCGGCGCGCTTGATCGCGAAGCGCGTCGATCCGCGACCCAATGTCGTCGCGCTGTTTTTGAAGCTGGGCGAGCTCGATTTGCCAGTCACCGAAAGTTGCATACTTCGGACGCGTGGATGACTGGGAGTCCCCGGTAAACTTCCCGTCGATGCCAGCCTGAAGTTGCGCAATCTTACCGTTGATCGCCGGGAGCTGGCCCTGCAGCTTCGTGATCTGATCCGCGTACCACTTCGCGTCCCGGCGGCCGGAAGCCGTCTGGTGTGGAGTTCCCGCGGCAGGCCGCGCGCCGATCGTCGAGATCGTAGAGTCCTCGCGCAGCGCTGGCACATCCTCGTTCGTCCAAACCTTTCGTGGCGCCGGGTCCGTTGCCGAGGGCGTCTGGCTGCCGGCCGGTGTGGCCGAAGCTTGCTGTGCATGTACGGCCCGAGGGCACAGCGCCGCGAGGCATAGCAGGCCGAGTGAGAGAAATGGCGAACGGCTCATAAGGCCTCCTTGTCAGTCGGTCGATACTTCTATTGAACACCAAGATGGGACGAGAAGTTACGGATCGAGAAGGAAGGATTTCCCATTCGCCAACTCGCTCTGAACCAACAACAGGGCCTCGCTGGGCGGGCCAACTCTGCGGTACCGACTGGCGTCGATGCTCTGGTGCTGCTCGAAGTAAAACAGGAACCTTCGGCCGGAGTAGTCATACTGATAATGCGTCGGCAACCAAATCCCTGGCGCCACTTCGGCTTGCTCCATCGAGACCACCCCGCCGCGATAGAGCTTTCCCAAGATTCCCCCGCCGAAGGAGGCGTCGCTCATCACCCGGGCTTCTCCGTGCACCATCTGTGTCGTTTCGCGATCTACCCACATCCGAGCCACGACATGGGCGAACGCTTCCTGAAACAACCCGTGGGGGCGGAAGTCTGGATTCGGATCGAGTTCGAAAACGTCGCAGAAGTGTTCGCGCACGGTCGAGGTTCCCAGCCACCGAATGGTGAAGGCCTCTTTGGCCGCGTCTACGAATTCGGTGCGATCACTATCATGCCTCTGACGCTTGGTATAGGCTGCCTTCGCCCTTGCGTCGTTGGGATTCGCCATCTCCTTCAATAGATCTTGCAAGTTTTGCATTTCACGGTTGTAGGTGGCCGGGTCGACTGGTTTGTTTCCGTCGCGCAGCAGGATTTTCGCGGTTCCCGCACCGGTCGGGACGATGCGATAGACTTTGTCTTCGATCGTGCGCGGCGCGGGCCCGGCCGTGCGGTCGACGTGACGCTCCACGCGTTCGTACTGCTCCAGGGCCTGGTCGTCCCGGTGCTGGTTTGCCACAAACCTGTCGGCGCGGGTGTGAATTTCTTGGGAAGAGGGCGCTGGACCTTGTGAATTGATCGGAAAGGTGTCGGTCAAAACCGACTGGCTTTCCTCCCAAGCCGCCAGAGGCGAAAAGGTTGATGCCGGCACGGTGAGGCTGACCAGAGCCAAGGTCGCGGCCAAAACGGCAAACGGTTTGAGGGTCCTCATCACCTTCACCGAACACTGTTCGGGACTGCCTGCTTCTATTGTAACCATGTTTCGACCGACCGGCGCCGTGTGGTGAGTTAACGGCTTTTGGGCGGGTCTTTGATTTCTTTGGGAATGACTACCGTGCTCATCGGATCCAGGGCCGCTTTCCCGTCCGGTCCGAAGATGTAGGGGTAACCGTCCGGGTCGACCGGAATGGCTGCGATCAGGCCAGAGGAACGCAATGCGTTCACCGACGCAGGGTAGTGCCCAAAGTGCCTTTGATATTCGTCGGCCAGCTCATTGAGTTTGCTCTCGTCTTCGAGGGCCTTCAGTCCTCGTAAGGTATCCAGGGCGCGCTCGCGAATTTTCGGATCCGTGGTGGACTCATAGATCTCGGACCAGATCATACGCGCTGTCTCAAGCGATCCACCCTTCTGTGCGACGCGCGCGGCCATCATCTTCATCCAGGGCGGGGCCTTCGGCTTATTGCTCCCGTCAAGGAACGCCGACGCTGATGACTGGTAATCCTTCAATCTCCAGTAGTAGAGAAATCCCAGGTCCACATTGAGGAGCCACTCATCGGGATTTGAGGCAATCCCCTGCCTCACGAGCTCGACGGCGAGGTCGGGACGCCCCGGTCCCCCCGTGCCCGACTCGGCTAGGAAAAAGGCGCCAAATCGGTACGCAATGATCAGATGAGGATCGAGCGTTGTCGTGATCTCGAGCAACGGCCAAAGCAGCGGGAACGTCGCACCTTTGGTTGCGAATCGCGCGCCGTAATATTGCACCGCCCGCGTCCAATAGATATCGGCAAGCAAGGAGTCATACCCGAGGCTCATTTTCTGGATCGCCGAAGGCGAGCGCAGAAGCAAATCATCTTTTTGTGGCGCGATGGAATCCATCTCGGGATCGATTCGCGTCTGCAAGCCCGCGATCGCAGAAAGAAGCAGAGGCACCGCGACGAGCGCGGTCCATCGGAGGTGGTTTCGGGCCGGCCGGGTCATTTCAGGTTGCGGCTGGAAAACACCGCCGACGCGGCAACCAGCAACAGAGCGATGTACAGCGCGGCGTAGAGCGTGTTATAGCCAACGAGTGAAACGGGGATTCTCTGGCCGTGAGCGGCTGCCGCAATCACGTTGAAGTTGTGAAAGTTGGGGACAAGGTAGTAGATAATGCGCGTCGTGGCCTTTAGGGTCGGACTCCTGGTAAGCTCCCCGAACGCACGAATGTCGCTCGCGAAGCACCCGGTGATGTAAGTTCCCAAGGTAAACAGGGTCGAGAGCATCGGGCTCGTGAAGCAAGAGAAGAACAGCGCCAGAGCCGTGACCAGAGCCAGTTGCAGTAAGATGAAATAGACGGCGATGAAAATCAGCAGATCGCCCGCTACCAGCGGCCGACCCACAGAAAACAGCGCGACGGCCAACCCCAGCGTCATAAAGGACGTGTTCACCGCTAGCGTCAGCACCAGCCCGGCGTATTTGCCGAGCAGAAACTCCCAGCGCCGGATCGGCCTCGCGAGCAAGCTATAGAGCGTGCGCTTCTCTATCTCCTTCGATACCAACCCCACGCCAATGAAGATGGCCATTACCAGCCCGATGAGCGAAATCGCCGACAGTCCCAGGTTGATGATCACCAGCCGGTCGATTCCAATCGAAATCTGCCCCACCAGGATGGCGGCACCCATCATCAGCAGCGCAAAAAAGATCAGGTTGTAGAGCACGCGGTCGCGCACGGCCTCCCGGAAGGTATTGAGCGCCACCGGTACGGGTGCCGTACTCATTTCAGGCTCACCTCGACGGCGTGCGAGACGGCCTGCTCGCTGCCCACCAGTCGCAAGAAATAGTCCTCGAGGGTGGGTCTGACGGGCGTCACGGAAAGAATGCGGGCTTCTGAGCGTCGCAGTTGGTCCAGGGCGGCGTAAAGTTCTGTCTCAGCGACCTCCCAGCGACAGCGTGCTCCCAGGCGCGTGACGTCCGCGGCCAGGCTGGGAGGAAGATCCTGGCCCGGCCGCAACTCGAAGAGAATGTCCATGGCGTGCACTTCAAGCGATACGATTTCTCCTGGGGCTCCGACCCCTTGCAGTTTGCCCGCGGCCAGCACGGCGACGCGGTCGCAGAGCATCTCGGCGTCCGACAGAATGTGCGTCGAAAAGAAAACGGTTCGCCCTTGCTTCTTGAGTTCAAGAATAATGTCGCGGACCTCGTAGCGGCCGACCGGATCGAGACCTGACATCGGTTCGTCCAAAAACACCACGCGCGGCTCGTGCAGGATCGCCTGCGCGATCCCCGCACGCTGCAACATGCCCTTGGAGTATTTGCGCAGCTGCGTGTCCGCAGCGGCTGCCAGACCGACGCGTTCCAGGAGCCGATTGACACGCTCCCGCCGGTCGAGGGAGCTGTAGTTGGAAAACCGCGCGTAGTAATCGAGCAGCTCGCGCGCGGTCAGATAATCGTAGAAATACGGCTGCTCCGGAAGGTACCCAATTTCCCGATGCATGCCGATGTCGTCAATGGACCGGCCACGGACGCGCGCCGTGCCGGAGGTCGGAAAGATCAACCCGGTTAGCAGCTTCAGAGTCGTGGTTTTCCCGGCGCCGTTCGGGCCAAGGAAGCCGAAGATTTCGCCGTCCTCGACCTGGAGGGTGAGAGCATCGAGGGACCGGCGCATTCGCTTCGGCCAGAACCCGATCGGATAGTCCTTGGTGAGTTCGACGATTTCGATGGCAGGCGTGCTCATAGAAGTACGTAGTCCATTTTTTTCCACCCCGATCGTGCTGTCAATTCCCTGGTGTTGGGAGCGACAACAGACAGCTATTGATTCAATCGGCGAGAGAAGCCGACAAGAAAAACTCCGATAGGCCGCTTGTGGGTTTCGGCAGGGGAAACTACTACGAATAGATATTCTCGACACAGCATGCCAAATATTTTGTGGTCCGTGTGCGAATTTCGCTTGACAACTTTTTCGCAACCCACGATACTGCGCACCCAGATTGGGGCGGCGCGTCGAGACCATTCCTCGGCCGCAACGCGATCAACGGTCCGAGTCCCAACGAATAACTCGAGAGAGCGCTTTGATTTAAGACCGCGCTTTTCTGCTGCGCGGCTTAGCGGCGCTTTTCTCATTTTTTGGGTTCCAAGCGGTCGCTTTCGGGAGGCGGACGCGCCGCTTTTCCAGTAATCACTCTTCAATTTCGTGTGTCGCTCGACACACGCGAACGACATTCCGGGTTCCGGCTGGGGGTAGAATAGAGGTTGCTCCCGCTTGGCACCCCGGCCAACCATTCGGCGGCCCAGTTGCCGGCGCGGAGGCACAGAGATGGCAGAGACGAGGACGGCCCTGAACCCCAGTTCACAAACCGAGCAAACCACACGGCGCACCGGGTTGGAGTTCCAGCGCTCGTTCACAAACGGGATGGTGTCGCCGTACGACGCAGTGGCCTGGGAACGACGCACGGCGGCGATCGGCAATGACAAAGGTCAGGTGATCTTCAAGCAGGAAAATGTGGAAGTCCCCAAGAGCTGGTCGCAGACGGCGACGAACATCGTGGCCTCGAAATACTTCCACGGCAAGGTGAATACGCCGGAGCGTGAGACTTCCGTGCGCCAGTTGATTGGGCGCGTGGTGGATACCATCGTGCGCTGGGGACAAGACGGCGGTTACTTCGCCTCGACCGAATCGAAAAACGCGTTTCGCGACGAGCTGGCGCATCTGTTGCTTGAGCAGAAGATGGCTTTTAATTCACCGGTGTGGTTCAACGTCGGCGTACAGTCCAAGCCGCAGTGCTCAGCCTGCTTCATTAATTCGGTCCAGGACAATATGGACTCGATCATGAACCTGGCTAAAACGGAAGGCATGCTGTTTAAGTGGGGCTCTGGCACTGGCACGAATTTCTCAACCCTGCGCGGCAGCCACGAAACACTTTCCGGTGGCGGAATTGCTTCTGGGCCAGTCAGCTTCATGAAGGGTTTCGACGCCTTCGCCGGCGTCATCAAAAGCGGCGGCAAGACACGCCGGGCCGCCAAGATGGTGATTCTCAACGTGGATCACCCGGACATTGCCGAGTTCATCGAATCGAAGGTGAAGGAGGAGCGTAAGGCACACGTGCTGATCGAGCAGGGCTACGACTCTTCGATCGACGGCGAAGCCTACGCCTCGGTGTTCTTCCAGAACGCCAACCATTCCGTGCGCGTTACCGACGAGTTCATGCGTGCCGTCGAGGAAGATCGCGATTGGTGGACGCGCCAGATTACCGACGGGAAGCCCATTGAAAAGTTCCGCGCGCGCGATTTGCTCAGGCGGATGGGCGAATCCGCATGGCACTGTGGCGATCCTGGCATGCAGTACGATACGACCATCAATCGCTGGCACACCTGCAAAGCCACGGATCGAATTTACGCCTCGAATCCATGCTCGGAATACATGTTCCTAGACGATACGGCCTGCAATTTGGCTTCGCTCAACCTGCTGAAATTCCTCGGTGCCAATGGCCAGTTCGATAGTGAAGCGTTCCGGCACGCTGTGGACATCACCATTACCGCACAGGAGATCCTCGTCGATAACGCGAGCTATCCGACCGAGAAAATCTCCCGAAATTCGCACGATTATCGACCGCTTGGCATCGGCTACGCAAACCTCGGTGCCCTGCTGATGTCTCTGGCGCTGCCATATGATTCTGACGGCGGCCGAGATTTCTGTAGCGCCGTTACTGCCCTGATGACGGGCGAATCCTATGCGCAGTCGGGGCGCCTGGCCGAGCGTTTGGGGCCCTTTGGCGGCTATCTGCGCAACCGTGAGCCCATGCTCGAAGTAATCCGCATGCACCGGGATGCACTGCGCCCACTGAAGGAAGAGAATGTGCAACCTTCGCTGTTGCGGGCCGCGCGGGAGACATGGGACACGGCGGTTGAGCTCGGCGAGAAGTTCGGCTACAGGAATTCGCAGGTTTCCGTTCTTGCTCCGACCGGCACGATTGGCTTCATGATGGACTGCGACACAACAGGCATTGAGCCCGATCTCGCTCTCATCAAGCAGAAGCGGCTGGTCGGCGGCGGCGTAATCAAAATCGTCAACAACACCGTGCCGCAGGCGCTGATGCGGCTCGGTTATACTCCGGAGAGCGTAGCCAAGATCGTCGATGCCATCGACGCGCAAGGCACGATCGAAGGCGCCCCAGGGCTGAAGTCGGAACACCTCGCGGTCTTCGATTGCTCGCTCACGGCGATGGGCGGAGGCCGCTCCATTCCCTGGCGCGGGCATCTTCGCATGATGGCGGCGGCGCAGCCGTTCCTTTCTGGCGCAATCAGCAAAACCATCAATATGCCGGAGGAGTCGACGGTGGAAGACATTATGGAGGCCTACATGGAGTCGTGGAAGCTTGGCCTCAAGGCTGTAGCGATCTATCGCGACAATTCGAAGCGGTCGCAGCCTCTGTCGGCAGCCGGCAAGAAGGAAGAGGAAAAAGTTACCCCTCCCACGGTCCCTGCGCCGGTCGTTCCTCCTGCGGCAGTTTCGCCTGAGGCCGGGGCTCCGCAGCAGCAGGATCTCTTTCCTGGCACAAGGCGCCGCAAGCTGCCGGCCGAGCGCAACTCCATCACGCACAAGTTCTCAGTCGGAGGCCATGAGGGCTACATCACCGTCGGGATGTACGAAGACGGACAGCCCGGTGAAATTTTTATCAAGATGGCCAAGGAAGGCTCGACACTGTCCGGCATCATGGACGCCTTCGCGCTGTCTGTATCGATTTCACTGCAGTACGGCGTGCCGCTGCGCGCGCTGGTCGACAAGTTCGTGAACTCGCGCTTTGAACCGTCAGGCTATACGGGGAACCCGAGGATCCGCTACGCCAAGTCCGTGGTGGACTACATCGGCAGGTGGCTCGGCGGGAAATTCATCTCGCCGGACTATCTGGATCACGACGGCGGGACCATCGAGGAAGTCACAGAAAGCGCGAAAGCCCCCGCTCTCAGTGCGGCCGCCGCGAAGCTGGCCGACGCCACCACACGGCCTCGCCCGCTCAGCGACGATGCGCCCTACTGTTCGGAATGTGGCATGCTCATGACACCCAACGGTAGTTGCTACAAGTGCTCAAATTGCGGCTCGACCTCTGGCTGCAGCTGAGATGAGCAAAAAAATAGGGGGCCCACCCGGACCCCCTGTTTGCTCTACCCCCAGAATTCCGGCTTCGGCGCGACGAAACCGGCCCACCCCGGGATAAGAGACAGCCACATAGGCCAACTGCACGCGCAGGGCCACCTGAGCCCACATTTCCCTGACATATTATCTCCTTACTGGGCAGTTAGTTAGCTCGAAGGTCTCCCAGCCTTGCCGGAATGAATCCAGTTTCTGAAAACCCGACCTGGATTTTCTATGTTGTTTGGAAGAATCTGCGAGCCTAGCCTCCAATCGCGGCCCGGAGTGCCGAGGCGAGCGCTTGGGTCCAGCGACCGACATCCTCTTCGTGTTCGGCCTCCACCATCACGCGTGCCAGCGGCTCGGTTCCGGAATAGCGCAGGACCACGCGGCCGGAACTGCCCAGGGCCCTCGTTGCCTCTCCGAGCAAGCGGCTGATCTCGGGCAGTGATTCGATAGGTGGCTTCGACTTTACTCGCACATTCACAATCTTCTGTGGATAAATCTCCAGATCTGCAACCAACTGATCGAGGGGTCCTGCGATCGAAACCAGCGAGGCCATCTTAACGGCGGTCAGCATGCCGTCTCCGGTGGTCGCATCGTCGAGGAACAGAATGTGCCCGGACTGCTCTCCGCCCAGGTTCGCACCGATTTGCTGCATCTGTTCGAGAACGTAGCGGTCACCCACGGCTGTGCGCGTGAGACGAAGCCCGGATTTTCCGAGGGCCCGTTCCAAACCCAGGTTGGCCATCGTCGTGCCGACAATCACGGTGCCCTTTAGCTGGCCAGTGGATTTTAGGTACCGCCCGACGGTGAGAAGCACGCCATCGCCGTCGACCAGCCTGCCCGAGCGACTCGCAAAAATCGCGCGGTCGGCATCCCCGTCAAAGGACACGCCCAAATCGGCCCTCGTTTCCACCACACGCTTTTGCATGCCTTCGGGATAGAGGGACCCCGCGCCTGCATTGATATTCCGACCGTCGGGTTGATCGTTCATAGCCACGACGCCGGCACCGAGCGAGCGGAAAAGCTCCGGAGCGAGTCTGCTCGCCGCGCCGTTGGCGCAGTCGAGCACGATCTTCATGCCCGCGATTTTTGCGCCGGGAAGTGCGGCCCTCTGAAGCCCGGCCAGGTAGTCCCTCGAAAGTTTGGGGTCGCCGTCGCGAGCGACTGCAGCTGTCGGCCCCGTGGCAGGTGGCCTGCCGTTGGGCGAAAGAATCACGCGTTCGAGATCGGCTTCGACGGCGTCTGGAAATTTCATTCCGGATGACGAAATCAGTTTCACGCCATTGTCGTGGTAGGGATTATGCGACGCGGAGATTACTACGCCTGCGGAAAAGCCTTCGCGACTCACCAGCCAGGCCACGCCTGGGGTGGTCATTACACCTGCGCCGACGGCCTCCGCCCCCGCGGCACTCAAACCGCTCGCAATGCGCTGTACCAGGTGTGGCCCGGATTCCCGCGTATCCCTCCCGATCAGAACACGCGGCACGCTCTGGAGTGGTTTTTCCGAGCGCAGGTAGTTGCCGAGCGCGAAGCCGACACGGTCGAGCGTTTCATCGTCGAGGGGATACTCGCCTGGAACGCCACGGATGCCGTCTGTTCCGAAGAGTTGTTTCGGCATGCGATGGGATCCTATGTCGCCGTTAAGCGATCGAGTCATTTTATCACCGCGCCGAAAAGGCCGACCGCTAGGGTCGGTTGAAAGCCGCCGGAGTGTTACCTGAGAGGGAACCCGAGCCCGCTCCCTGTCGTGCCATCGAAGGGCGTGTGCTATCTTAGGCCCATGCCGGTAGACGAATCCCAGGTCTCTGCACGGAGCACGGCAAGTGCGCGCATCATTGCAGCGGGAATTGTGATCGGGTTTTGCTATTGGGCGTCGACAGTGATCGTGACGGTGCTCGCGGCCGTTTTGATGGCCTATTTTCTTGACCCGGTCGTCGGTTGGCTCGAACGACTCCGCATTTCTCGCGCGCTCGGTTCGCTGCTCGTTGTCCTGTTCACCTTGGCCGTGTTTGCGGTCTTCGGCTGGGCCCTCGTAGAACGTGCCGACCAGTTCGGCCAGGACTGGCCGAAGTACCGGGCGCCGTTGCGCGCGGCTACCGTCGCGATTGAATCCAGAATGACGGCCCTCGAGCAGCATGTTTCCGAAATCGAGCCGACCGAGAAGCCAGGGCAGCAGGTCGTGACCGTCGCTGAATCGCATCCCTTTCGAAGCATGCTCGTTGGCAGGCTCGGCTCACTCTCTGAATTTGTGCTCGCTGCGACGTTCATGCCGTTTCTCGTTTTCTTCATGCTGGCAGCCAAGCGCCAGGTCTGGCACGCCACGATGCAGCTGTTTCCGGCCAACCAGCGCACACAGGTTCGTGACACGTTGGCTGATGTTACGCAGGTGTTGCGCAGCTATCTGATGGGCACCGCACTAGTGGGTTTGGTTCTCGTGGTGGCGAGCTGGCTGTTTTTCTGGTTTCTCGGTCTGGACTTCCCGTTTCTCACGGGGCTTGTTTCCGGCCTGTGCAATCTGGTGCCCTACCTGGGTGCGGTCATGGCCTGGATTCCGCCGTTGCTGATCGGCCTGAAGCAGTATCACTCGGTCGGACCCTTTGTGGGCATCTTCGCCATGCTCACGTTCTTTCACATCGTCACGGCCAACCTGTTGATCCCGGCACTGGTTGGATGGCGAGTGCGGCTCAATGCCATGGCCCTTACCGTCGCATTGCTTTTCTGGGGATGGATCTGGGGGCCGATGGGGCTGATCCTGGCTATTCCCGTGACGGCGGTGATCAAAGTGATTTGCGATCACGTCGAAAGGCTACAGCCCGTCGGCCGCTGGCTCAGTGCGTAAAACTCTCCTCAGGTAGCCGAATGCATGGCTTCGATCGTTCGCATCAATTCCGATAGCGCGGTGGGTTGCTGAAACAAGCGAATCGCTGCGATTCCTGTCGCACCTGCCCGTAGGCATTCCCCTGCATTGCTCCCGTCCACTCCACCGATGGCGAGTACCGGGATTTCGACCGCCTGGCACACCTCCGCGAGGTTCCGAACACCCTGCGGCGACCCGAAGGCCCTTTTCGAAGGAGTGTCGAATACAGGCCCGAAGAATATGTAGCTCGCGCCAGCGCTCTCCGCCTCGCGCGCCCGCTCCAAACTATGGCAGGAGACCCCGATCAGCCAATTTGGAGGAGCCTGGCCCGCGCGGCACCAGCGGACGACTTCGGACACGGGCAAGGACTCCTCTCCCAGATGGACGCCCGCGGCTCCGGCAGCGACCGCCACATCGGCCCGGTCGTTTATGACAATGCGCCCGCCCGCCGTCCGGGTCTCGCGAGCTGCGCTGACCGCTCGACATGCCAGAGCGAGTAGATCTTGCCCCGAAAGATCCCGTTCCCGGATCTGCACCCAATCAACGCCTGCCGTAATGGCTCTCCGGATCTGCGACAGTACGCTAGCGGTCGGAGTAGCGGCGACATCATCGGCGCAGAGCGATTTTCTTTCTGTCACATAACAGACGATCGGTTTCCCGTCGATCTTTTCAGCTGCGCTTCGCAACGGAGGATGTCCCATGACGGAACGCTTCGAGCGACAGCAAGACATTCATGAATCCCAGCCCCGAGACAGCACCGCGCAGGTAGGCGTTCCTCAAAAAGATTCCGAGCGAGGGATATTGGTACAAATAGTAGTTGGCGTCCCAAAAATTCGACCAAGGCACCAGAATCAGCGCCAGCCCGAATCCAATCCAGAGCAGGAGGAGCGGCACACGCAGAATACGCCTCATCGTGGAGCTAGGATTATGGGAGATTCTCTCAGGCGTGGCAACTGTCAGAAAACCTAGTGTTTCTGGAGCGTTGCGATGCGGTCGGCTACATCGCGGTAGTCGATATTCATGGCGTAGACTTGGCGGAAACTGTCAAGAGCCGCATCGGCTTCACCCGCCAGATCGAAGGCCACGCCCAAATCGTAACGCAGCGCCAAAACCGTTTCGTGGTCGAGCTTCGGCAAGTCGAGCGCCCGCTGATACCACACCGCGGCGATTTTTGGCTCGCTCTTGTCCATGAACGATAGCGCGAGAAGCGTCGCGCAGTTCATGGCGTAGGGGAATGGCCTGCCTTTTTGGACCGCTTTCGCCACCTTCTGGAACTCCCCAATGGCTTCGTCTAGCAGGCCCATCTCGCGATAAGCGATGCCCAGATTGTAGTGGGTTTCGAGGTCTTCTTCTTCGTCTTCGTTCATTTCGCCCAGTTCGCTTCGGAATTCTTGGAAAACCTCGGCTAGTTCGTTCAGGCTGGCAACCGACAACTCGGGAACGGCTTCCTCCGCAGGCGCAGCAGCCTCGGTGGATGCGACCTCCACCGCGGATGGTGGCGGCGCTGGCATCGGCTCGGTCCCTGTGTGCTCTTCCCCAGGCAACTCCATGCCTTCGATCTCCGCGGCGAGCTGACTGAGGAAGTCTTCCGTCGTGGCTGGGCCGCTGTGACTTTCCGCCGCGGCCGGTTCAGGGTTCAATTCAAGCTCAAATTCCTGACTTTCTCGAGCAATGAGCTCCTCTTGAGGTGTTTCCAGCTCGGGCTGTTCGTCAAATTCCAAGGCCGGCTCAGGCGCCACTGGCTCGGGAGTTGCGACGGGCTCTTCCATGGGCACGGCCGTTTCTTCGCTTCTGGGGCCCTCTAGCTCCTGAACGACGGCCTCCGCCGCCGGTCTTTCCGGCTCGACGGGTTCCGGTTCCTGTACCTCCATCGAAGCGGGAGAAACCGGGGCGGCCTCTTCGACTGCAGCCGCAGGGGCCGGCTCGGCAACCTCCTGAACCATGGCTTCCCATTCGTCGGAAAGATCCACTTCGGTTGGGGCCTCAGCGGGAGCTGCAATCGGTCCAGGCACCGTTGGTGCGGACACCGCCGGCGAAGCTTGTGAAGCAACGGCTGTCGGCTCAGGCGGCGTTAGTGGTATTTCGAACTCGATCGAGCTTGCCGGGGTTGTCTCGACAGCGGGTGCGACCTCCGCCTCCATGACCGGCGTTGCCGAAACAGGCTCTTCCGTCGTCGCTGCCACCGGTGTGGGAGGAGGTGGTGCCGCAGGAGACGCCGCCAGTTCTTCCTCCGTCAGTCCGGCCGCCTTTTGGAACCTCTGGCGAAGTTCGGCGAAGCGCTCCGCGTTGATCGTGTCCGAGCGCTTTAGGTAGATCTGCTCGAGCTGTGCTGCGAGTTCCGCCGTACGCCGTTCGTTCCCGGCTCCCAGGCATAGATCGAGGAGGCGTTCGAGCGTCGGCGTATGGTGCGGTGCTCGCTGCAGAACGCTTTCCAGAAGCTGGGTGGCTTTCTGGGTCAGCCCGTAGCTGGAGAAGAGGTCCACGTCGGTGAGCGCTTGAGCGATATAGCGCTGCGTCTCTTCGTCCAATGGTTCTTCCACCACCGCTGCCGGTGCCGTCGACGCCAGTGGGGTGCTGGGCTCGGGCGCAAGAGGCTCTTCTCGCGAAATCACCTCGGCCACAGTCGGCTGTGGCTCCGGTTTTGTGGGCGGCGCGGGCTGTCCGGCGCTTCGCGCACGCAATTGCTCGAGCTTTGCGAGCAGGCGCTCGTCGCCTTTGTTTCTCTCCACGAGCTCCTGCATCAGCTCTTCGGCGCGTGAAAAATTGCCGGATTCGGCATAAAGATCGACGAGCTTGCTGAGCGCCGTGGTGAGCTGGAAGGGATCGCTCGTGTGGCGCGCGAAGTCGGCCAGCATTTCAAGGGGCTCGGCGTCGTCGGGAAGCTTTTCAATGACACTGGAAAGCAGTTTCACGAATTTGTCGTGCTCGCTTGTCTCGATCAGGGGTTCGCGCAACTCACGCAGCAGCGCCAAAGCCTCTTTCGCGCGGCCCGTTTCGATCGCCGCTTCCGACACTTTCAAAAGCAGTGCGCAATGAGCACTCCCCCTGACCAGCTGATTCCGCCCGCGGTCGGCCGCTTTGTCAAATTGCCCCGCCGTGAGCTGCAGATCGACGAGGAGGTGCGTCAGCTCTGCGCCCGCGTCGGCTTCGGGGTGGGCGTCCAACAGAGCAATGGCAGCCGCCGTTTTGTTGGTCCGGGCTAGGATTCTGGCCTTGAGCAGCGTCGCCGGCGCATGGCTGTCCTCCACGGCGAGCGCTCGTTCGATCAACTTGTGGGCCTCGTCGTCCTCGCCGCGCTCGTAAAGCCGGTGTGCGTAGTTGTAATAAACCTGGGCCGCCTCTTTCTTTTGGCCCATGACGTTGTACAGCTCCGCCAGGCGCAGCTGCACGCGCGGATTGTCCGGCTCGACATCGAGCAACCGCTGCAGCACCTCAACTGCCTTAGGAGCGCGGTTGGCCTTCAGATGGGCTTCCGCAATTTGCAGGAACAGTGGCCGGGCTTCGCTCAGCACGCCCTGCTGTACGTAGAGGTCGGCCAACCGCTCAAGCGGCGCAAGCTCTGCCGGTGCCAGCTTGGCGATCTTCTTGTAAATCGCGATGGCCTTGCTGTTGAAGCCGTC
>Ga0187779_10000601_pt1 | contig 24084 bp, 28 predicted proteins | sample 1015_Q2_SP10_10__FD_132435 | JGI IMG/M metagenome (GOLD analysis project Ga0187779, IMG submission 132435) | Tropical peat soil microbial communities from peatlands in Department of Meta, Colombia - 1015_Q2_SP10_10_MG | ecosystem: Environmental > Terrestrial > Soil > Wetlands > Peat | place... | reverse complement strand
TGAGCGTAAAGGGCTGAGCCATCAGGTGAAGTAAAACCCGTCGAATAGATATCGAAATTGGCGAGACTTCCCGCAGGAGTTCTCATAAGATAGATGGTGTACGTTCCGGGCGGTATCTGTGATGTCGAGGTGCTGCCCAGAAGAACCGTATTTATCGCATTCATGGTGTTAGACATCCACGCTCCGACTCCTTGAGGAAGCGTCCCGTTTGCGATCGCCTGCAGGATCACACTGAAGGGGACCACCTGCAAGCTGCCGTCGGGGTTCAGGATATGAAGGTTGCCCGGGTCAGTCGAGACGCTGAATGCTACGTAAATGTCTACAAAGCTCAACGATGCATTGAGTGCCGCCGTCACCTCGACGGTAGGATCTCCGTTAGCGATAGGTCCGACGCCAAGAGGCCTAGATGCGGCACGATCATCAGACGGTAGGGGAGATACTATCCCGGCAAACGGAAACTGATTTTGGCCGGTCGGTGCCAGCATACCCGCATCTGGAGTTGGAGTAGGAGTTGGGGTCGCAGCGGGTGTAGGTGTTGGAGTTGGGGTAGGTGTAGGAGTCGGAGTTGGTGTAGGTGAGGGAGTCGGACACACAAGTGTGCCGCCATGGCCGCCGGGGTAAAGGTTCTGATTGATCATCTGCAAGAATGTGTAGCCGGTGCATGGTGACGCCGAATTCGCTATGGTATCCATCGCTCCGCTTGGATCTGAGGAATGTGTCGAAACATTCCCAAAGGCAGTTCCGTAAGAATTCCTGGCTCCGCCCCCGGTTACTGCGAGGTGACAGACCCCGCAATCCCAACTCTTGCTATATTTGGTGTTAAAGGCGGTCAGATAAGTCCCAAGAGCGTTCGCCCTTGGGACACCCCCTATAATTCCTACAACAAACGCTGCAACTATCACTGAAATGCTGAGAAACTTCTTCTTCATCATTTTCTTCATCATTTCCTCCTTTTTCTTTATATTTAAAGGACAAGTTTCCAAAGTTCTATTTCTCATAACTGTCAAGTCTCCTCTCTCACTCAAATCGAAGTACCTCTTATTTAATTATTCTGTTTCCCAATTATCTTAACCAAGAGACCGGCCAAAGTCCAATTAATATTCCTTAATAAATTTAGATAGTTAGGATATGCAAGTAGAATTAAAATTTACTAATTATTAGTCACTTGTAAATAGATTCGGCAGCTAGGAAACACCATTTACTGTTCACTTTTGAACCATTAAGGTACTTCCGAGGATGGATTGAAAGGCATCGTTGCATTGCCGTGCAACTCCATAACAGGGACGCAGAAGACAAAAAACCCGTATGAAGAAAAGACCTTAATGAGGATATTCTTATAAAAAAACTCTGAGAGCCGCGGAGGCGCTCAGGCCGGTTGAGGCGGAGGGAAGAAGGCATGGCTTCCATCTGCCATGCCACGAAGCAGTATCCTAAAATGCCTGAGGAATATCTCCTATCATCCTAATGAGGAGACAGGCGAGCGCTTAAAGCTCGTAGCACAGCACGCGTATAATTCCGATCGTCTCACCGGTGTCATCTGTCGTCGCGACGTCAGAAACCGAAATCACCCGTTTCACGGCCTTTTCGGATATGAACTTATTGACAGCCTCATCGAGATCTGCCAGTTCATGCATCGTCTTGAGGGGCCGGATCTCCATCCCGAAAGTCTTCACCTTCACCATATCTTCTCCTCCTCTTGGCAAGCCCTTTGAACCCTCACTCAGGTCTTGAAAAAACCGAACCTCTCCAATTCCCCGAATGCCCAGTCATCAGCAGCCCGTTCGTCATCCCCGATGTCCGGAAGACCCGCAGCATATTCGATGAGAAAAAGGTATGCAAGTTTCTTCCGGTCCGAATTGAGCCTATCTCCCCTGTCGTCAGCGATGCTCTTCAGTTGGTCTCTGACGCGCAACGCGTTTATCCTTTCTTCTATAACCGTCTCCGAAATCTCCTCCCGCACCAGCATCTTGCAACCATCAGCTCCCTGCGGCAGAAACTTGAAGGGCTTTTCCCGATCGGTCTCTGGGATATCGTGCTTTCTGCACCAGCCGGAAATGTCCGACACAAAGAGCAGGTCCTCCTCGGACAGACACATCTGCTCCAGGAGGTATCTGAAAAGCTCGAAATGATCGCGGCTGTTCATATTACTCACCAAAGGCTCAACTTAGACCAGACTGAAACGCATAGAGGATTTGCACCTCATAGATTATGACACAGAGATAAAAGACTATCGCAATCGCCAAGGCAATTTTCGAGACGACAAAATCCTGAGTGAGGCATAAAAAAAAGAGCGCAACTGAGGTGACCAGGAATTTCACAACAATGAAATGATTGTCGCCATAGCCCAAATAGAAGGCCATGACCGGATTCGCCTCAGCGACAATCTTCATTTCGATCAGGGTCAGGGTCAAGTAAGCGTCGATGAGTGAAAGAAGAGTCACGGTGAGAAGGGCTATCCATAGTTTGGTACTGTAGAGGTCAACAAAGAGATGCTTTTTTCTGTCCGTACCCCTCCTGACTGTCCTCCTTTGGCCGCCGCGGAATGTGTGTCTGCTTGCAAAGGGCGTCGGGCAATTCCTCCTGTCGGGAGCGGAACGTCTCTCTTTTATTTCAGAGGAATTGGTCATATCCGAATCCTTTGCATTCATTCTCTCTCATCTTTCTGGATCTGTCAACGAGTTCCTATGACTCTTGCGGATGATTCGTGAAAGAGATGAGGGGTCGGGAACCGTATCAACGCGATTCTCTTTCAACGCCGAGGGAGACCAATATCCTCATCATATCTCTTAACAACCTTCCGCAGGCTTCTTCTTTGCCTTCGGCTTCTCTTGCTCCGACACCCCGGCCTTATTTTTCAGGGATCTAATGTATGCCACCATATTAGCCATTTCCGGTGACTTCGGATCAAGTGCCTTGCCCCTCAATGCCACGGTGATGCAAATATTGATCGTATCTTCGAGGGTATTAGAAAAACCCGCCGGGGTCTTCCACTCTTTTTTGTCCGCAGCCTGCTCCAGGCCTTTACCATCCGGATGACAGGAACCGCATGTCTTTCCTGATGTAGCACCGCTCAACTTCGGGTCATTGAACATCGCCTTCCCTTTTTCAGCGTCTCCGGCAGCAAAGGCAAAGGAGAATATTAGTCCGATCGTGACGGGAGAGAACAGAGAAATCTTCACTGGTTTCATTCTTTCACCTCCGGTTCTGATGAATCATCGGGTTCGTCCAATTCCTCATTCCGAGGAGCAAAGGATGATAATTAATGGAAACTCCCTCATTTTAGCGAAAGCGTGTCTATTATACAACTAATCTGTTAAACTACTTCCCATGTTTCCGATTCTTCTCCCGGTTTTAGTTCTCGGCAACAGACCATGGAGGATTTATGGAATTATTGAGTAACTTCATTCAGATCTTTCTCCATCTCGATCAACATCTCGATCTCATCATCCGGAATTACGGCACGTGGACATACGCAATCCTCTTTCTCATCATCTTCTGCGAAACCGGTCTCGTTGTCACGCCGATTCTCCCAGGGGATTCCCTGCTCTTCGCAGCAGGCACATTTGCGGCTGTCGGCTCCCTAGAAGTTGCATCGCTTGTCGCTCTTCTCAGCGTCGCTGCTGTGGCAGGGAATACGGTCAACTATTGGATAGGACACTTCGTCGGCCCAAAGGTGTTTCACAAAGAGAAGGTTCGTTTACTCAACAAGGAGTATCTCGACCGTGCACGCCGTTTCTATGAGAAGCACGGCGGCAAGACGATCGTCGTCGCGAGATTTCTTCCGATCATCCGGACCTTTGCTCCCTTCGTTGCCGGTATAGGGTCTATGAACCACTGGAAGTTCTCGATCTATAATGTCACCGCCGGTATAGCCTGGGTCTGCGTCTTTGTGTTCGGAGGTTACTATTTCGGCAACCTCCCTGCCGTGAAACAGAACTTCACCTTTGTGATCCTCGCTATCATCATCATTTCTCTGCTGCCGGCGGTCATCGAATTTCTTCGCCACCGCCGTCAATCAGTATGAGAATCCCTTTCCCTCCTCTCTGAAAGCGTAGACCTCCTTCATCTCACAGTCCTGCTGAGACCATCTGTATGAGGAGCATCACGTTTAGAAAGGAGACGATGATCGCGGATATCCAGAGAAAGATCTTATGGGAGCGGGGGTTTGCGAACCTTCCCATGACGCGTGAAGAAGAGGTCAGGACGATGAGGGCCGCAATCGTAAGGGGAAGCTGGATGCTCAAGGCGATCTGGCTCCAGATGATACCCTGAAAGGGATCCTTGAGGAAAAAAATTACCGCCAGTCCACCGGAGAGGGTCAGGAGAACTCCTGCACGCGAATGATTGTCGGAAAGGTCAAAAGGTTCCCCGAAGATCCCGGCATAGATACTACCCCCTGCCATCGCCGCGGTAATTGAAGAGGAGAGTCCGGCAAAGACGAGGGCAAGGCCGAAGACGACGGCAGCTGCATTCCCAAGGAGAGGTCTCAGGGCGGCCTGTGCACCGGGAAGCTCCGTAACGTTGATTCCCGTGGCATGAAAGACCGAAGCGCTGACAAGAATCATGGCGCTATTTATCGCCCACCCCGCGAGCATCGCCAAAAGGGTATCCAGGAATTCGAATCTCAGCCTGTTCCTGACGACCTTCTCCCCCTCGATGTTCCATTGCCTGGACTGGATAATCTCGGAGTGCAGAAAAATGTTATGAGGCATGACCACGGCTCCGAGCACGCTCATCGCAAGCGGGAGAGAGCCGGATGGGAGAGAAGGGATGAACCAGCCCCTTAGCGCCTCGTTCCATCCGACCTTCACGAGACTCAGTTCGAAGACAAAAGAGATTCCGATGAGAGAGACAAAGCCGATAACCCATTTTTCGAGTCTCTTGTAACTCTTCGAAAAGAGCATCGCTCCGGCAAAAGAGGCGGAAAGGATAGAACCCGCGTAAAGCGGCAGTCCAAGGAGCATCTTCAGGCCAATTGCAGCCCCCAGGATCTCCGCCAGGGCAGTAGCGATAGATGCAAGGACCGCTGTGAGGAGAAAGAGCCTGCTCACCCATTGTCCGAAATATTTTGTGGCCGATTCTGAAAGGCAGAGTCCCGTGGCGATACCGAGGTGGGCAGCGTTATGCTGGAGTGCGATCAGCATGAGTGTGGAAAGTGTGACCACCCAGAGGAGGGAATATCCGAAATATGATCCCGCCGCCAGATTCGATGCCCAGTTCCCGGGATCGATAAAGCCCACGGTCACAACAAACCCTGGGCCCATATACCTGAGTATCGCGATCGCCCCCGATCCTGAACGCTGCTTCAAAAAGCCGCTCATGACATTATTGTAGACGTCTCTGCGTTTCTCCGCAATCGCACCTTGGCAGGTCGTTACCGGATGATAAGCTTCTCACCCTTTTTTTGAATGAACCGCTCGTTCTCCAACCGGGCGATAATCGCTCTCACTCTTTCAGGTTGCTCGCTGAGTCTCCGGATTATCGCAGTCTCAGAGATTTTAGACTCAGCAATAATCGTCTTCAGTATCCTGCCCCGGAGCTGCCTGTCGGACCCCTTGAAGGGAGACTGCCTCTCGTAATGAGCGCTCCTCCTGTTCGGATTCTCCGATATTGTCTTGAGCATGACGCCGTAATCCATGAGTGCATAGTACCATTGTCGCGGATTGGAGGCATCGAGCGTCTTTTCTATCAGAGGCATGATATCGGCATCCCTCACGTTATCTTGATCCCAGAAAAAGAAATGGATATACAACCTCCTGATATTCGTTTCGATGAAGAGAGCGGGTTTTCCAAAGGCAAAGACAGAAATTGCCGCAGCGGTATATTTCCCTACACCGGGGAGCTTTCTCAAATCCTCTTCCGCGCGTGGCAGCCTTCCGTGAAATGAATTCACGACTATCCGCGCAATCTCCTTCAAGGCCATGGCCCGCCTGTTATAGCCGAGGCCCAGCCAGACTTTGAGGATTTCTCTTAATGGAGCTTCGTCCAGTGAGGAAAAGTCCGGAAATCTCCCGATAAAGACCTTATACTTCTCGATTACCCTCGCGACCTGAGTCTGCTGGAGCATGATTTCAGACACGAGAATCCTGTAGGGGTCTCGGGTCCTCCTCCAGGGAAGGTCTCGGGGATTGCTCATGAACCGCTCATGGACGATCTCCCTGAATAGGCCCACTGCACGAGGGGTGATACCCTTCCGGACGATTATGGCCTGAAAGCGGGAGAGGAGTTTATCGTGATTTCTCCTGTCGGAAGTCGGCATCAATCGTTGAGCGGCTTCCCGAGAAACACCCTGAGCCCTTCAGGAGTATCGATCGGCTCATAGCATTTGCCTTTCCGGCAAGGAACGACAACCCCCTTATCCTCCCCGTATCGGATATTGACGTGGGGGCGGCAGAAGGAAAGAGCGGCCTCCGCAAGTTCACTTTCGTGAGCTACCTCTGCCGATAGCGTAAGGGAATGAAGATAGGCGTCGAGCGAGCAGTAATAGTATCCCGCATGAATACCCAGCTCCCCCGCCTTCAGAGAAAAAGCGCGTAATGAGTCGAGTGCAAAGTGACGGTATTTCTCCTTTCCCGTCAATGATGAAAGCTTGTCCAGAAGGATCACGGCGACCGCATTTGACGAGGGATGCGGAATATCTTCTATCCCCTTAAGCCTCGTGCCGAGAACGATATCTTCAGTATCAAGAAAACCCCCTCTGCCTTTGTCACCGAATCTCCCGATGCATGATTCCATGAGTTCATCCGCCTGGCTGAGATACGCCCTTTCTCCGGTAACCTCGTACGCTTCGGTAAGCGCTTCAATAAAATAGATGTAGTCGTCGAGCTGTGCTTTCACGCCCTCCGAATGGAAGAGTTCTCTGTCGACAAGATACTTTCTTTTGATGATTTCGAGGCTCTTGAGCGCGAAGTCCTTTAACGCCCTCTTTTTCAAAACCCTGAATGCCTTGAGAAAAGCGGTAATGAACATGCCATTGAGAGATGTGTAGAGTGCCTTGTCGACGAATGGCTGCTCTCTTTTCCCCCTCTCCCTGAAGAGTTTCTCCTTGCCTTCTTTCAGCACTGCTAGGACCTGCCCCAGTTCCATTCCCGTCTTTTCTACGATTTGAGAAGGTTCCATCGAGACAAAGAGGACCTTCTTCGACGGATCGTGGTGCATCGACCCCTTCTTGTGAAGGAAATGCATCGAAAGCACCTTGTATTCCGTTTCGGTAAGGACTCTCCTGAAATCATCGTCTGTCCAGGTGAAATAACCGCCTTCATCGTCGGGTGTGACATCAGCGTCCTGACTCGCGTAGAACCCACCGTCAGGGTCGGAGAGCACCTCTCTCACAAATCTGACTATGCCCTCCGCAATGGCCTTGAAAAACTCTTCCCCGAAGGCGCAGTAGGCATCAATATAGTTCCTCAAGAGCCATGCGTTGTCATCGGCCATCTTTTCGAAGTGAGGGATGATCCAGGCCTCATCGGTCGAATACCGGTGGAACCCGCCGCCCAAATGATCGTAAACGCCCCCCTTCCCCATCGACTCAAGGGTCTTCTTGACCGCGTAGACCGCATAATCATCCTTGCCGTAAAAAGATCTTTTCACGAGAAACTCTGTCGCGCCCGGCATAGGAAACTTCGGGGCTGTCCCGAAACCGCCGTGTTCGGGATCAAAATGCGAGAGAATCGCTTTGCCCGCTTCGTGTAGCATCGACTCATGCACGTCCCCCAAGACCGTCGGCCGAGGCTTCAAGAGAGCGTGCAGCTTCTCGGCATAGGAAGAAACTTCATCCTTTTTTTCCCGGTAAAATTCGCTCAGCGCCTTTAGTATTCTCTTGAACCCGGGTCTTCCGAGGCTGTCATCGGGAGGGAAGTAGGTTCCGCCGAAAAATGGCTTTCTCTCCCAGGTGAGAAAAACGCTCAGCGGCCAGCCGCCTCCGGATCCCATAGCGGCGACGGCATGCTGATATCTCCTGTCGATGTCCGGTCTTTCGTCCCTGTCGAGTTTTATGCTGATGAAATTCTCGTTGAGGAGTTTTATGATCTCGTCATCCTCAAAACACTCCTTCGCCATCACATGGCACCAGTGACACCATATCGCACCCGAACTCAGAAATACCGGCTTATCTTCTCTCCGTGCCTTCTCGAATGCTTCATCCGACCAGGGATACCAGTCTATCCTTTGATGGGCGGCGTGCCTCAGGTAAGCGGCCTTTTCGTCCGCGAGCCTGTTCATGCTTCAGGGTTACCCGAATCGCTCCCGAGGAAGCACCGCCCTCTGCCGATCATTTCATCCCCTCAACTTCTTCATTGTCTCTCTCAGAAAAGCAGGCAGGTCGGAGGGCTCCCTCGATGTCACAAGATTCCCGTCAACCACAACCTCCTTATCCTCGTAAAGGGCTCCCGCTTCCTTCATCTCGGGAGCAACGGACCGGTAACAGGTCGCGTGCCTTCCCTTCAGCAACCCTGCCGATATCAGCGTCTGCGGCCCGTGGCATATGGCGGAAACGGGTTTGTTTTTCCGGAAAAAATCTTTCGCAATCCTGATCGCCTCGCCCTCTCTTCTTACGGCTTCCGGCGCCTTTCCGCCTGGAAGTACGAGGATGTCATAGTCGTCGGTATCGACCTCCCGAAAGGTTTTCGTCACATCCACATCATAACCGTGCTTGCCTTTTATCCTGCCTTTCTTCAGAGACGCAACATCCACATCGATCCCTTCCTCCTTCAGGCGGTAATAGGGAACGAGGAGTTCCGTGTCCTCAAAATTGTCGGCGCTCAACATTAATGCCTTCATGGGGTTCTTCTCCGTTCATTCGTTCCGTGATGGCTTCTCTTATTTCACCACCCCGGTCATGATATAGTCGTTACTCATCTCTGTCCCGTGGCAGCCTATGCAGGCATCGACCTTTCCCGATGCCAGGACCTTCCCATCAGGCGCATACTTTGCCCAGAACCAGTTTCCCGCCACGGGGTTATAGCCTTTCACCTTGTACATTACGGTAAGGGCAACAAATTTCTTGTCGGCACCGTAGTTCTCCTTGACGATGAGAGAGCCGTCGGCCATGCCCGAACGGTTCTTTACCGAAAAGTATGCAGCCGGATTCACGAAGGTTGTGAGGAATGCGCCGTGGGGTTCCGTTCCCTTATAGAGCCGCCCCTTCCCCGGCCAGAGTTCCCACGCCCGGTAGGGGTTATATTTCACGATGTACTCGTTAAGCTTCTCCGCGTCAGGTTCCGGCTCAGCGACCCGCGTCTCCGAGGGTATGATCTCATGGATCGCATATGCCGTCAGGCAGAATCCGCTGACGATCGCCAGCGCCAAGAGACCGCTCAAAATCTTTTTCATCTCCTCCTCCTTTCATCTCCGGAAGTTTACGAGCGAGGACTTCCGTCATCCGCTTGACCCTAATCACATTCTATCGCCGCGGGGGGAAAAGTCAATCGTCCGTTCTCTCGCTGCTCCCCCTGATGTTGGCCATCGATCTTTTTGGTGCTATCATGATACATGAAAGAAGATGAGATAAAGGCTGTTCTCTTTGACTTTGGAGGTGTCATTGCGGAGGAGGGTTTCGAGGGAGGGCTGAAGGCCATCGGAAAGGAAGAGGGGATTGACCCCGACAGATTCTTTTCGATCGCCAGTGAACTCATCCACGAGACAGGCTATGTTACCGGGTTGTGCGGCGAGGGGACATATTGGAATGCCGTCAGGGAGAGAACGGGCATTACGGGGAGCGACAGCGAACTCAGGGAAGAAGTCCTGAAAAGATTTGTGTTGCGGCCAAGAATGATTGCATATGCGAAAACATTAAGAGACCGGATTGAGAAAATCGAAGAGAGATCTCTCCGTGTTCAGAGATCTCTGCTCTGCTGTGGGACTTAGGTCCTCTTCATCGACGACAATAGGGGCAACGTTGAACGGGCTTCGCTCGAAGGACTGCATACGATACCTTTCAGGACCGTCGAGGACTTTGAAAGAGAGATTAATGCATATATTCAAATTTAAAGCAGGACCTGAGAGATCTCACACGGCCAGATTGTCATCTCTCGGGTGGAGGTGCTTCCCACTTCCCCCGTGGTCCCTCAGTCGGAATGCGGAAGGGAGCTTCCCTACTCGACAATACAGACGGCGATACCCGCCCCATGGTTGACGACCTTGGTTGTAACGCTGCCCATAAGTCTCCGTTCAGCCTGAGATCTGCCGCACCGCCCCATGACAAGAGTCTGATATCCCCCAGATTGCGCTTCCTCGAGAATGCTTCCCGCCACATCGGTCGAGTCGGACACTGACCTGATGGTTATCCGCTCCTGACCGATACCCTTTCCGGTCAGTATCTTGACTGCCTCCCGAAAGAGCGGATCGAGTTTCAAGGTCTGATTTGACAACCAGCGGTCGACGACCTTCTTCCTCTCCTCCCGTTCCCCTGCGGTCAGGATGTGGCCGTCGTCCCAAAAACCGGCAGGCACGTACGGCAGGACGTGAAAGAGGGTTATCTCGAGATCTCCCATGCCCGAAAACTGCTGGCCCACATACCCCACGGCTCTCAATGCACACGGCGAGTCGTCGATGGCAATCAAGATATTTTTCATTCCTCCCGACCTCCTTCAGTCCGTTTCTCGTCTCCCTTCTCCTCGAAGACATGTCCTTTTTTCATCGCAGCCCGATCCTATGGAGAGCGATGCCGAGATACTTATTGATGATATTCTCCCTCTTCAGGAAGGGAATGACCGGCGGTTTCCTCGTCCCGAGTCGATCCAATTCTTCGATGATCTGCGGATTTTTTTCGTGCTGCAACCCTTCACGGAAGGTCCTTATCGCGTCAGACTTCTTCTTGGCGATGACGTATATCCTGCCGAGATTGAGACGGTGAACAGAGCTTCTCGGCTCCTTCGCTATCGCCTTTTCGCACAGGGTTACCGCGAGCTGATATTGACCACGCTCCTTCGCTATGCAGAAAGCAAGGTGGGAAGAATAGAGAGGGCGGTCCTCCACATGAACCGCCCTCTCAAAATATGCGAGTGCGGCAAGGGTGTCATTCCGGGCGAGGGCTTGCAAACCCTTTTCAAAAAGCTTTTCTCCATCCGCATTCTCCATGGATTAACAAGAGTATCTGTTCCGCAGGTCATCTGTCAAGAGAACGTCCAGATAAGGAAAGAGGGGATGCAAGGCACTTTGATGAGACGAAAAAAAAACCGTCAACAGCACGGCGAGAACCATCGTTTGCTTTTTCACAAAGAGACATTCATGGGGGGACAATCCGGGAAATGTTTGGAGATCAGGACAGTCGTCCTGAAACTCCAAACCGTGTTAATTGTTACTCGAGGATCTCAAGCACGCAGCGCTTGCCTATTTTTGTACCGGCGGCCCCTAGGATAGTTCGCATCGAACGGGCAGTCTTCCCCTGTTTGCCGATAACCTTTCCGAGGTCACTCGTCGCCACCCTGAGTTCAAAAACCGTCGTCTTTTCACCGTCAACTTCTTTGACGCTGACCTCCTCGGGTCTGTCAACAAGGGCCTTAGCCATTGCTTCGACTAATTCTTTCATCTTCATCCACCTCCATACGAGTTTTGAACCGCCTAAAGACCGGCCCTCTGTAAAAGCTTCTTCGCGATATCAGTAGGTTGCGCTCCTTGTTCCAACCAGTATTTCGCCCTCTCGAGATCGATCTTCGTCTCTGTAGAACCCTTCTGGGGATTATAGGTTCCGAGAATCTCTATAAACGGTCCGTCCCTCCGCGCTCTGGAATCCGCCACGATCAGCCGGTAGAACGGTTTCTTGTGGGCTCCTAACCTCGTCAATCTGATCTTAACCAACGAATCACCTCCTCTTTTAGCTTAGTGAATTTTAATACATTTCTCAGCGAAAGTAAAGAACTAGCGGGGAAAGATATTCGGCATCCGCAGACCCTTTTTCCCTTTAAACATCTTCAGCATCTTCTTCATCTCGACATACTGTTTCACGACTCGGTTCACATCGGTAACCGTTGTTCCGCTTCCGAGCGCTATCCTTTGTCTCCTTCTTCCGTTGATGAGGGAATGGTTCCGCCTCTCATCTCCAGTCATGGAATTTATGATCGCTTCCACCTTCGTAAACTCCCTCTCATCCACCGAGACGTTTTTCATTCTGCCGAACCCCGGAATCATACCGAGGATATTTTCCAGGGGTCCCATACTCCGAAGTCTTTTCAACTGCTCCTTCAGGTCCTCAAAGGTGAAGGACTCACCGAAAATCTTCTCCTGAAGCTTCTCCGCCTCTTTCCGGTCATAGGCCTTCTCCGCCTGCTCGATGAGGCTCAGAACGTCTCCCATCCCGAGGATCCTCGATGCTATCCTGTCGGGATGAAACACCTCGAACATATCGATCTTCTCGCCGACACCGACAAATTTGATCGGCTTTCCGGTGACGAACCTGATGGAGAGGGCGGCACCGCCCCGTGCATCGCCGTCCATCTTCGTGAGGATTATTCCGTCGATGCCGATGCGGTCGTTAAAGCTCTTTGCGATGTTCACTGCGTCCTGACCCGTCATGGCGTCCGCAACGAAGAGTATCTCCCCCGGGACGACCCGGGACTTTATCTCGCTCAATTCCTGCATGAGGCTCTCGTCTATATGGAGCCTTCCGGCGGTGTCGAGTATCATCACATCTTGCGCATCGAGTTTCGCCTTCCTGACAGCAGCCTCGCAGAGCGTTACCGGGTCCTTTGTCTGCCGGGAAGAAAAGACAGGAACGTCTATCTGCCTTCCGATCGTCTCGAGCTGCTCGATTGCCGCAGGGCGCTGGAGATCGGCGGCAACGAGCATCGGTCTCCTGCCCTCTTTCTTAAAGAGTCTCGCCAGCTTCCCTGAGGTCGTCGTCTTTCCGGAACCATGAAGGCCTACCATCATGACGATGGTGGGGGGATTCGGGGCGAGATGTATCTTGCTGCTCGTCCCCCCGAGGAGTTCGCAGAGTTCGGCATGGACTATCTTGATGACCTGCTGTCCCGGGGTGAGACTCTCAAGGACCTCCTTCCCCATCGCCTTTGCCTTTATCTTCTCGATGAAGTCCTTGACGACCTTGAAATTCACATCCGCCTCAAGGAGAGCGAGGCGCACTTCCTTCAAGGCAGCATCGATATCCTCTTCCTTGAGAATACCCCTTCCCCTTAACTTCTTGAATATCGATTCGAGTTTTTCGCTCAGTGCCTCAAGCATTATCGCAACGCCTCGATCTCCTGTGAAAGGGTTTCGGCAAGGCCGGGGATGAAGCCCGTATGTTTCCCCGCAACCCCGCCGTTTTTATCGACGATGAAAAGCGCGGGGATGCCGGCCACATTATAGAGAGAAGAGGCATCCCCATCGTCAATGAGTACCGGATAGGCGATGGCATGCTCTTTCGCAAAGGAACTTACCGTTGAAGGGACATCTCCTCCCCTGTCCATCGAAACGCCCAGTATCACAACTCCTTTGTCCTTGTATCTCGCATAAACCGCATTTAACTCCGGTATCATTTCCTTGCAGGGGGGACACCAGGTGGCCCAGAATTCGACGAGGACAACCTTGCCTCTGAGGCCCGACAGGGTTATCTTGTTCTTCTGAAGGTCGGAGAGAGTAAAATCAGGCGCCCTGTCTTTATCAGCAACAGGCGGGCTGACACTCTTCTTGCACGAAACGGCAGAGAGGGCAACGAACAGGCAGACCACCAAGCAGAGTTTCTTCATATGATAATGTGCGGGTATCCGCACTCGCCTCCGCATGCCGTCAGGAGGCAAGGAGGGAATCTATCTTCGCCTTCAGCTGCGGTTTCGGGACCGCTCCGACAAGCTGGTCCACTTTCTGGCCGTCCTTGAAAAAGAGAATGGTCGGTATACCCATGATCTTGTACCTGCTGGCGATATCCGGGTTCTCGTCGGTGTTCAGTTTCGCCACCTTCATTTTCCCCGCGTACTCTTTCGCGAGTTCTTCCACCGTCGGTGCAATCATCCTGCACGGGCCGCACCAGACCGCCCAGAAATCGACAATTACGAGGCCCTTGGTCTCGATAATCTCTTTATCCCATGTCGAGCCAGTCACATCAACAATGCCTTCGGCCATAAGATCCTCCTTGAGAATGGAATTTTTAATTATATTGATTGACCTCCCTCTTTGTCAACGCAAACGCCCCGCGCGTAAAGAAAGATATTGAAATAGAAAAAGAACTTCAGGTAATATATTCACTGATTTTTTTGCGGAGGTGCGAGATTAAGATACGCCATGCAGACGGCAGAGAAGACACCCTCGCTCTCTCGGAGGTCGAGACGAGAATGAGGAGGATGAACGCCATAGCCATCAAGGTCAATGGCGATCTCAAGGATCTCTCGTCCCTCGGTCAACTCGGGGAAGAAGCGAGCATCGAAGCCGTCGCCGTCGACTCCGAGGAAGGCAGGGATATTTACCGCCACAGCGCTTCGCACATCATGGCACATGCGTTCAAGGATCTCTTCCCTGCAGCGAAGATCGCGATCGGGCCGGCGACGGAAGAAGGATTCTATTACGACTTCGACATAGACCGACCGTTGACCCCGGAAGATCTGGCGAGGATAGAAAAGAAGATGGGAGAAATCATAGAGCAGGGCAACCCCTTTCAGCGGAGGCTCATGAAGCGCGCCGATGCGGTCGGATTCTTCGGAAAGGCCGGTGAGACGTACAAGGTGGAACTGCTGAAAGAGCTGACCGACGATGAGGTCTCCCTTTACGATGAGGGAGGGTTTGTTGACCTCTGCCGGGGGCCCCACGTCCCCTCAACAAGATTCATTAAGGCCTTTAAGCTCCTGAGCATTGCCGGGGCGTACTGGAGGGGTGACGAGAAGAACAAGATGCTCCAGAGAGTCTATGGAACCGCCTTTTCTAAGGAAAAGGATCTCAAAGATTATCTTCATTTCCTCGAAGAGGTGAAGAAGCGGGACCACCGGAAACTCGGAAAAGAGCTCGATCTCTTCAGCATGACCGATGATATCGGCGCAGGCCTGATACTCTGGCATCCGAACGGTGCGATCATCAGGAGGGCGATAGAGGATTTCTGGAGAGAAGAACACGCGAAGGCCGACTATAAGATACTCTTCTCTCCTCACATCGCGAAGCTGAATCTCTGGCAGAGGAGCGGCCACTGGGACTTTTACCGGGAGAACATGTATTCTCCCATGGAGATAGACACCATAGAGTACGAGTTAAAACCGATGAACTGTCCTTTTCACATACAGGTCTACCGGAGCAACCTCAGGAGTTATCGGGACCTGCCGGTGCGATATGCCGAGCTCGGGACCGTATACCGGTACGAGCGTTCGGGCGTCCTGCACGGCCTCCTGAGGGTGAGGGGGTTCACTCAGGACGACGCGCATATATTCTGCAGGGAAGACCAGATCGAAGAGGAGATATTGAAAGTCCTCGATTTCACCCTTTTCATTCTGAAGACCTTCGGTTTTTCCGATTACGATGTCTACCTCTCCACGAAGCCGGAGAAATCCGTAGGAAGCCCGGAGAACTGGGAACGGTCTACCGCGGCGCTAAAGCGGGCCTTGGAGGCCAAGGGCTTATCCTATATGATAGATCCCGGAGAAGGGGTATTCTACGGGCCGAAGATCGACATAAAGGTAAAAGACTCCCTGAAGAGGGCCTGGCAGTGCAGTACCATTCAGGTGGATTTCAACAACCCGGAGAGATTTGACATCGCCTTCAGGGGCAGTGACGGTAAGGAGCACAGGCCGATTATGATACACAGGGCCCTGATGGGCTCCCTCGAGAGGTTCTTCGGTATCCTCATAGAACATTACGCCGGAGCGTTCCCTGTCTGGCTGTCTCCGGTACAGGTCTCCGTACTCACGATCGCGGAAAGGCATGCCGAGTACGCCTCGGTCGTTGCGGAGAGGCTGAAGGCGCAAGGCCTACGAACCGAGAAGAACTTCGATAACGAGAAGATAGGCCACAAGATACGCGAAGGTACTATGAGAAAAATTCCCTATTTGGTTATAATAGGCGACAAAGAAGTCTCGGAGCAGACGCTCTCCATAAGAAAGCGGGCCGGTGAAACCCTGGCCCCCATGGCAGAGCGGGATTTCCTGGAACTCATTCTGGCGGAGATCAAACAGAGGAGGTGACACCATAAGTAAGGATATCGGAAAGGACATAAGGGTAAACGAGAAGATCCGTGTCAAGAATGTCCGGCTTATCGATGCCGATGGTCAGCAGGTGGGGGTGGTGGCGACCAGTGAAGCCTTAAGGCTGGCTGAGGAAAGAGGCTTTGATCTTGTCGAGGTCGCGCCGAATTCGGCCCCCCCGGTCTGCAAGATCATGGACTTCGGCAAGTACAAGTACCAGCTCGCTAAAAAGCATACGGGAAGCAAGACGATAGACGTGAAGGAGGTCAAGTTGAGACCCCAGATAGGCGAGCATGATCTTGAATTAAAGGCAAAAAACATACGACGCTTTCTCGATGACGGTAACAAGGCGAAGGTTACGATGTTTTTCAGGGGGAGAGAGATTATAAGGCCTGATATCGGCATGAAGGTCTTTGAACGGCTGACGCAGATCCTTACGGGAAAATTTAATATAGAACAGACACCAAGGCTGGAAGGCAAGAACATAACAATGGTAATCGCACCGAGCAGCAAATAGCGTATGGAACGACGAGGCTGAAAGAAGTAGCAGGAATGGTAGTGGGCAGAAAGGAAGCGACTTTGTTTCTTCCCTTTTCTATTTCCTTCTAACCATTCATCACGATAAGAAAGGGAGGTTCAGATGCCGAAGCTCAAGACCCATAGAGGGGCTGCAAAGAGGTTTAAGCTTACAGGGACAGGTAAGATCAAGCGGAGCAGACCGAATAAGAGCCATATACTCACCGGCAAACCGGCGAAGAGGACGAGGCGCTTGCGTACGGCCACACTCGTCGCAAAGGTCGACCATGAGAATATCAAGAAACTCCTGCCGTACCTGTAAGAACGATAACAAGAGAAGATAGGGAAGTTTCATAGAGGAGGAATAGATGCCGAGAGCAAAAGGTGGATTCAAGACAAGAAGGAGAAGGAAGAAGGTCCTTGAGCGCGCGCAAGGATACTACGGCGCGAAGAGCCGTCTCTTCCGGATAGCGACAGAGGCGGTCGACAAGGCCCTGCAGTATGCCTATAGGGACAGAAAGAACAAGAAACGGGAATTCAGGGCACTCTGGATAATAAGGATAAATGCTGCTGCGCGGGCGCTCGGGCTCACGTACAGCCAGTTCATGTCGGGCGTGAAGAAGTCGGAGCTCGGTCTTGACCGAAAGGCCCTGGCCCATATGGCTTACCATGTCTCCGAGGCGTACAGCCCTGTCACCGAGACGGTAAAGAAGAACCTTGCATCATAAGTGACGCTGAGCGGGAGGGAAAGAAACTTCTTTCCGCTCAGCCGCCATTTCACACCCCAGAAACCGATGTCAGACATGAGTGATATCAAGGATGCATTCCTCAAGGAACTGGACTCCGCGACCTCAGCCCCGGAGCTCCAGCAGCTGAAGGTCAAATATACCGGTAAGAAGGGGCTCGTGACCGCGAAACTCAAACTCCTTTCCGAGATCCCTTCCGATGAGAGACCAGCCTACGGGAAAACGGTCAACGAGCTCAGGGAATTCATAGAGCGCGAGATAGGAATGCGGGAGACCCGTCTGAAGGATCTCTCACTCGCACGGCAAATGAGCGCTGAAGCAATTGATGTAACCCTTCCGGGCAAGTATATCTCTCCGGGGAAGATGCATCCCATAAGCAGGGTTCTTCAGGAGATTATCGAGATATTCGTAAGCATGGGATTCGAGACAGAGGTCGGTCCCGAAGTCGAACTCGATTACTATAACTTCGAGGCCCTCAATATTCCGAAAGACCATCCTGCCAGGGACATGCAGGACACGTTTTATATAAGCGACGATGTCATCCTCAGGACCCATACGTCACCGGTGCAGGTGAGAACCATGGAAAAATCAAAACCCCCGCTGAAGTTCATCGCACCGGGCAAGGTCTACCGATGCGATGCCGATGTCTCCCACACCCCGATGTTCCATCAGGTGGAGGGTCTCATGGTAGACACGGATATAGCGTTCAGCGACCTCAAGGGGGTCCTCGAGATATTCGTCCGGAGGATGTTCACAAAGGATACGCCGGTCCGTTTCCGACCGAGCTTCTTTCCTTTCACCGAACCGAGTGCCGAGGTCGATATCGGCTGCATCCTCTGTTCAGGGGCGGGATGCAGGGTCTGCAAAGGCACCGGATGGCTTGAAGTGCTCGGGTCGGGCATGGTACATCCCCATGTCTTCGAGATGGCGGGGTATGACCCCGAAATCTATACCGGCTTCGCCTTCGGCATGGGCGTTGAAAGGCTCACGATGCTCAAGTACGGCATTGATGATATCAGGATGTTCTACGAGAACGACATACGCTTCCTGAGACAGTTTTGACGACAATTCCTATGAGAAAAACACTTTCAAGAATAGTGAAGGCGGGCTATTTTCAATTTTTCCCTCAGCCCGTTACGTTGAGGTGACATGCGCGTTCCCGTCGAATGGCTGAAAGAGCTCGTCAACTTCCCGTTCGGCATTGATGAACTCTGTCACAGGCTGACGATGATAGGGCTCGAGGTAGAAGGCTCGGAAGAGATGCGCGGCGACACGGTCCTCGAGGTCAACGTCACGCCGAACAGACCCGACTGCCTCAGCATTCTCGGTATCGCGAGGGAGGTCGCGGCCCTCATGAATGGGTCGGTGCAACTTCCCGATTACGTGATCGAGGGAGACGGCGGAGCCTCTCCCGTGGATGTTGAGATCCTCGATGAAGACCTCTGCCATCGGTATGCCGGGCGTGCACTCGAGGAAGTGAGGATAGGCGATTCCCCCGAGTGGATGAAGATGCGCCTCGAAAAATGCCGCATGAGACCGATCAATAACGTCGTCGATATAACAAATTACGTTCTCCTCGAGATGGGACATCCCCTCCACGCCTTTGACATGGATGAACTGAGAGGAGGAAGGATAAGGGTCGCGAAGGCCGGAGCCGGGTCCAAGATCGCGACCCTCGACGGGACAGAGCGCAGCCTCCCCGAAGACGCCCTCCTCATATGGGATGCCGAGCGGCCTGTGGCCGTGGCGGGCGTCATGGGCGGCGCCGAAACGGAAGTAAAGGCGGAAACGAAGAATGTCTTCCTCGAAAGCGCTTATTTCTTCCCTTCATCCGTGAGAAGGACATCCCGGGCCCTCGGACTGAAGACCGAGTCTTCTTACCGGTTCGAGAGGGGCACCGACATAGAGCTTCTCGAAAAGGCTCTCGACAGGGCAGCATTTCTCATGGCTCGCCTCACCGGCGGAAGGGTCTCCCGGAAAGTAGACGCCTATCCGAAGCCGTTTCAGCCTTCCTCCATAGAAGTCAGATACGGGCGGGTGAGAAAGATTTTGGGAATCGCGATACCCATTAAAGAGATGATCGACATCGTGAAAAGACTCGGCATTGCGGTAGCGGAAGGGCCGTCGTCTTTCACTGCCACACCTCCTCCTTACAGGACGGACCTACAGCGAGAGATCGATGTCATCGAAGAAATCGCGCGATTCTATGGATATGAGAGGATCCCGGTAACAGTGCCGAAAACCGGGATACCGCAGGAAGCGAAGGGAAGGCGCTATGAGCATATCTCTGCTATCAGAGAATCTTTTACGGGTGCCGGGTTTACCGAAGTCATAAACTACAGTTTCATGAATCATCAGATGCTCGACATGCTCAACCTCGATGAAGATGACGCGCGCCGCAGGACCCTTCCGCTGCGTAACCCCATCAATATCGAAGAGGGACATCTGAGGACTTCCCTCATACCTTCACTCATTCAGAACCTTGTATACAATGTCTCGATGGGTAACAGGGATGTACGTCTTTACGAGTTATCGCGGGTCTTCTTTGATAAGGGGGAAACGCTCCCTGAAGAGATGCATCATCTGGGAGCTATATCGTTCAGAGAGAAGTCGCCTTCCCTCTGGAAGGAAGAGACTCCGTCGTTCTATATGGTGAAGGGTGTTGTCGAATCCCTGGCGGATCTCCTCCGGATGCATGATTGCAGATTCAGGCCTTCGTGCGAGCCCTTCCTCCATCCCGGTAAGTCCTGTGACATTCTGGCCTCGGACAGGAAGGTCGGATTTTTCGGCGTGCTCCATCCTACCCTTGTCGAGAAACTTTCGGTGAAGATATCGAGGCACGAAATAATCGTCCTCGAGATCGATGTTGACGCACTCTTTCCCTCCATATCAGAAAAAGTAAGTTACACCCCTTTCCCCAAATATCCGCACGTCGACAGGGATGTGGCCCTCATTGTGGATGAATCGCTCCCGGCATCAGCCCTTGAGGAGCTCATAAGGGCATATCCTACGGACCTCATGGAGGAGATATCCCTATTCGACTTCTATAAGGGCAAGAATATTCCCGACGGGAAAAAGAGTCTCGCCTTCTCGATACGGTACCGGGCAAAGGACAGGACCCTCACTGATTCCGAGATAGAGGAACTTCATTCACGGCTCGTAACGTACATAACGGAAAACACCGGCGGAATCGTGCGGGGGGCGTAGCCCCGTATGAATCCCTACTCCCGCTTAATTCCGAGGCTGAACGGAACCGAAATCGAAGAGAGGCGCGGCTACTATCTCGGACTTGCGAAAAAAGGAATCTCCGGTTTCATTCTCTTCGGCGGAGAACTCGAAACGGTAAGGGCGAAGGTCAGGGAACTCCAGACCGAATCGCAGAGACCCCTCGTCATCGCCTCGGACCTGGAACAGGGGCTCGGTCAACAGGTCAAGGGGGGTACCCTTTTTCCCCCGGCGATGGCGATCGCGTCCGCCATAAAAAAATCCGATACGCATCGTTCGCGCCTGCTCCTCGAAAGACTCTACACCGCGATCTCTCTCGAGGCCCGATACGCGGGGATTAATACGATACTCGCCCCCGTGCTCGATATCAATACCAATCCGAAAAATCCTATTATCGCGACAAGGGCCTTCGGTGAAGACCCTGAGACCGTATCATTCATCGGCTGTGAGATGCTGCGGGTATTTCGACAGAACAGTATCATGGCATGCGGAAAACACTTTCCCGGCCACGGAGATACGCTGATAGATTCGCATGTCGGCCTCCCCGTTGTCAAAAAGGAACTGTCCGATCTCAGGAGACACGAGTTTGTACCGTTTCAGGAGGCGATAGATGTCGGTATAGAGATGATTATGCTCGGCCATCTCAGCGTTCCTGCCCTCGACCCTTCAGGAATGCCTGCCTCTCTTTCCGGACAGGTAGTCTCCTATCTGAGAAAGACGATGCGATTTCGGGGCGCGATAATTACCGACGCCATGAATATGGGAGCGGTCGGTAATTACACCGAGGAAGAAGCGTCACTCATGGCGCTCAAGGCCGGAGTCGACCTCATCCTCCATCCCACAGACCCCGACGAAGTCGCATCCCTCCTCATCCAAAAAAAACTCTCCCTGCAACCCCTGAACCTGAGTCCCCCTGCCCTCTCCGATTCTCCCTGCGACTTCCGCGAACACAGGAGACTCTCGGCGGAACTGACAGAGATGGCTGTCAGTATGGAGGGGAAAATGCCGCGTAGGATAAAAAAACCGTTTCTCATCATCCTCAATGAGGACGGCGACGAAAGAAAGCCCCACTTTGTGGATGCCATGGGAGAGCGGTATCCGGATGCGCGATCAGCCATGGTCCTTCCCGGAAAAGAAATCCCTTCGCAGAAGATCCCGGCAGACTATGAAACCGTGGTCGCAATATTCTCTTCGGTCAAGGCTTGGAAAACCGGGGCAAAGGCATGGCTGCAAAATGGAATTGAAGCCCTTAAGGAGAGGGCGACGCTCTTTGTGAGCTTCGGAAACCCTTACACGCTCGCCGATTTACCGGGGGATACCGCGCGGATTTACGCCTATTGGGATTCCGATGAAGCTCAGAAGGCAGTGGTTGCAAAACTTACGCACATTCGATAGGAAGAATGAATCCCGAAGCCGTGTTCATTTGACCCCCGGCGTCAAAATCGGTTATGATAAAGAAAAATTATTACCGAGGTTCTTATTATGCCGATATACGAATACACCTGTCTGAGCTGCAAGAGAGGACATGAGATCATGCAGAAATATGACGACGCTCCGCTCACGATCTGTCCGGATTGCGGCGGAGATATGAAAAAGCTCATATCGAATACGTCCTTTGTTCTCAAGGGAAAGGGCTGGTATAAGACCGACTATGCCTCAGACAACGGGAAGAAACCGAAGGAAACAGAGAAGAAGACAGAGACGCCTTCATCATCAGAGAAAAAAAACGAGAGCAAATCAGAAGCCGCCTGACGCACGGTGAAGACCGTCCACGTGCACATTCCCTACAGCAAGATAGGGGATTATCTTTCTCTGCTAAAAGAAAAGAGACTGAACCTCGAAATATACTTCCCTTCTTCGTCCCTCGACAGTTTAAGAACCGGTGATATCCAACTGCTCAGAGATAGTCTCGACTATCATCCCTCCCTTTCGATCCATGCGCCCTTCATGGACCTCTCTCCCGGCGCTGTAGATTCCGGTGTCCGGTCTCTCACTCTTGCTCGTTTCATGCATATCATGGATATTGCGGAAATCCTCTTCCCCCGGGTCATCGTCTTCCACTCGGGCTATGAGAAGTGGAAATATGCCCATAGGGTGGACATCTGGCTCGAAGGGAGCCTCATGACGTGGAGGCCACTCATCGAGAGGGCAGCGCAACTCGGTGTGAAGCTTGCCATCGAAAATATCTTCGAGGATGAGCCATCGAATCTCGAGGCTCTCATGAAAGAACTCCATGCAGAGAGCTTCGGGCTCTGCTTCGACACGGGCCACTGCAATTTATTTTCGAGAGTCTCACTGAAAGACTGGCTCGACTCGCTAGGACAATATATCTTTTCACTCCATCTCCACGACAATGATGGAACCTTTGATTCCCATCTCCCGATCGGCGACGGCACCTTCGATTTCGAAATGCTCTTTACGTTCCTCGGCGATCGAGACTATGTTTACACTATTGAGGCGCACACGCCGGAACGGGTTCTCAAGAGCATGGATAGATTAAAGGAGTATATCGTCTGAATATGGCCGACCGGAAGGTTGCGAAAGCCCTCTTGATTCTTCTTACCATCGAATGCCTTATCTTCACGATCGGTTGTAGCAGCAAGGCAGCGAAGACCACTCAGAGAGGATTATTTCATGTTCAACTCAGCGCTAAAGGACAGCTTCTCAAAGAAGGCAGGAATGAAGTCGATGTGTACGTTACAGATAATAGAGGCAACGGTGTGGAAGATGCAAAGATTGAGATTACACCGTGGATGCCTGAGCACGGTCACGGTACTATGTGGCCCCCGATGGTTACTGAAAAAGGAAAGGGATTTTATCGCGCCGTCATCCCGATCATAATGATAGGACATTGGGAACTTAAGATTAAGATTCACAAGGGAGATATCGAAGACAATGCCATCTTTGATTTTCCCAATGTCATGAAGTAGCAAAGAAACGTATATTTTGACAGTCGTCAGCAAAAGAAACTTTTCTCTTTTCTTCGTTCCTGAAGTCGAACCTGTGCAATTCCTTTCGGAGGTGAAGTGTTCGAATGGAAGTAATCCTTCAGTCGAACCTTATGCGATGAGGTGTTCGTGTAGCACTTCGGACACGAGATAGATCAGTCGGGAAGGAACTTGTCTCACTTGGCTCTGTATTGCATGAAGCTGTTCACGAATCCAAGGGAATTTCAGCAATAGGCTCAATTCTTTTTCGATCACGCTCCCACTATTTTTGATGTCTCGTGGTAATTAGGAATTTTCCAAAATAACCATTACTACTGAAATAAAGAACCCAAGAACCGTGAAAACACCAGCTATCTTCCCTCCATGTTCATAAGCTTCGGGCATCATTGAATTGGCTAACATCATCAGGATAGCTCCCCCAGCAAAAGCCTGAATAAATGCCATCCAGTGCTCGGATACATTGCTGAAAAGGCTATAACCTGCAACGGTTGAACCAGCGCAAACCAAAGCAATGAATAACCAGAGAAAGATTATTTTCCCCCGGCTCCAGCCGCT
>Ga0187779_10000600_pt1 | contig 24084 bp, 19 predicted proteins | sample 1015_Q2_SP10_10__FD_132435 | JGI IMG/M metagenome (GOLD analysis project Ga0187779, IMG submission 132435) | Tropical peat soil microbial communities from peatlands in Department of Meta, Colombia - 1015_Q2_SP10_10_MG | ecosystem: Environmental > Terrestrial > Soil > Wetlands > Peat | place... | reverse complement strand
GCAAACCTTGGTTGGTTCTGTTGTGGCACGTTTTCACGATGTGCCCTTCCTGGCCTGGGACCTGATCAATGAGCCGAGCTTTTCGAAGCAACTTTGGCGGATGCGTCCGAATTACGATTCTGCCGAGCTTGCTGTGTGGAACTCCTGGCTCAATCAGAAGTATCCGGACCGCGCCGCGTTAGCCGCCGCGTGGAATGTGCCGCCAGAGAGTGTGGCCGGCACTATTTCTCTTCCCACAGAGGAAGAGTTTTCACCGCGCGGCATGTATAACGGCGTGAATTCCCTGCGCATGTATGACTACGTCATCTTTGCGCAAGAGAAGTTCGCGGATTGGATGCACGGGATGCGTGACGTGATTCGCGCAACTGGCTCCACGCAGCCAATGACCGTCGGCCAGGATGAAGGTGGCTACCTGGATCGCCTAAACCCGTCGTTTTTCGCGCCCTATGTCGACTTCACCACCAACCACTCGTGGTGGCAGAACGACTACCTGCTCTGGGACTCTCTTGTGGCCAAACAACCCGGAAAGGCCATGCTGATCCAGGAGACTGGGCTGCAGCGCGAACTGAATCTCGATGAAATCGCGCGGCGCACCCCCGAACAAGAAGCCATGCTCTTCGAGCGCAAATTTGCGCTTTCTTTCGTGCAGGGATCTGGCGCGATCGAGTGGCTGTGGAACTCCAATTCCTATATGACCGAGAGCAACGAAACACCCATCGGCGCTCTTCATTCGGACGGCACGGAAAAGCCCGAGGCCACGGTCCTCCATGAGATGGCCAAGTTCGCGGCGGCCGCTTCACCGTACCTCGTAGATCCTAAGCCACCGGCCATCGCGGTTGTTACTTCACAGGCAGCGCAATTTTCTGTCCAAGCCGACCTGCAAATCGCGGCGCAGCAAAAGGCGGTTCGCGCGTTGGGATACGACCTGCACCAACCGTGCTACATCATCACCGAAAACCAAATCGAGAAGCTCGGCTCTCCCAAGCTTGTGATTCTTCCTTCTGCACAAGCACTACGCGAATCCACGTGGCAAGCACTTCTCAAATATGTAAAGGACGGCGGCAATCTGCTCGTCACTGGTCCCATCTCTCGCGACGAACACTGGCACGTCGTCGACCGTTACTCCCCGCTCGGCATCAAGGCCACAACGGAGCCTCTCACGTTTCATAATGCGGCCATCACAAACAGCGTTGGCCTATCAGCGGAATTTTCGATGATTGGCCTTTCTTTCCGCCAGCAGGAGCAGCAGCTCCTCGAATACATTCATTTCGACGACGGGGCAGGGGTGAAGGATTTTCCTATCGGACGCGGGCAGCTCTTCTGGGCGGCTTATCCCATTGAGCTGGCAGAGTCCTCTCTCACGTCTGCCGCTCTCTATAGGCAAGCCATTGAACGCGCTGCGATCCCACCCTCCTGGGACGGTGGGATGTTTGGGGGCGAGGGTGTCCTGCTCTATCCGATTCATCTGCAGAACGCAGTCCTGTACATTCTCGAATCGGAATCGGACAAGGATTCGTCCATCACGATCAAAGACGCGGCAAGCGGCATCGAACTTCCCATTCGGCTGCCGGCACAGCGTGCGGTTCTCGCCCTCATCGATCAAAAAACAAAGCAGCTTGTGGCCAAGTACGGTTTCTAACCGCACCAACATCTCAGAAAGGACTACCCGACATGCTTGAATATCCTGGGCTCCCGCTCGAGGTAGCCAGCGGCTAGAGGTATGACCCACGCACTATCGCCGGACCATTGAAAGGGCTATACTCCGGTTCAAAGACCTGGGCGAAAGGAGTACGCCCATGAGTGTTCCGCAACGTTTGAAATCCTTCCTGGATTCCAATTTCGTCCCTTACGAATCGCTCACGCACTCGACGACCTATACGGCACAGGGCACGGCCACGCTCATGCAGATTTCCGGCAAAGAGGTGGCTAAAACTGTTGTGCTGCGCGCCGGCGTGCTTGGCGAGGAAACGCTCCTGGCGGTTTTACCAGGATCCCGGCACGTGAAGTTCGAAAAGCTGGCAATCCTGGTGGGCAAGCCGGTCCGGCTCGCAAGCGAGGAAGAGTTCAGCCGGTTGTTCCCCGATTGCGAACTCGGCGCCATGCCGCCTTTCGGCGCGTTGTACAACCTGCCGGTCTACGTTGACGAGTCGTTGGCAAAAGACAAGGAAGTCGTCTTCAACGCGGGCACGCACCACGACGCGGTGCGCATGGCGTATGAAGACTTTGTACGTCTGGCGAAGCCGAAGGTCTGCTCTTTCGCCTGACGCTCGGCTCCATCTCTTGGGCCACTCTCCGTCAGAAACGTTTCGTGTGTGTTTTCTTTGCGCGCTGAACGCAGAATAGCGTCCGAGGGCGTCTGCCTAGGCTTTCTTCGCTTCCTGCAGAACGTTTCCGCCATCCACAACTAAAACCTGTCCCGTGATGTACGACGCTTCCGGCGAAACAAGGAAGGAAACGGCGGCGGAGACTTCCTCCGGCGTCCCGGCGCGGCCTAGGGGCGTATATTTCGCAGCTTCCAATTCGTACGAGAGAGAGGAACTCGTGGCGATCCATCCGGGAGCGACTGCGTTCACAGTAATCCCGTACCGACCAGTCTCAATCGCAACTGCCCGCATCATGCCGTCCATGGCGCCCTTGGCTGCTCCATAGGCGCTAGAACCCTCGTTACTCACCAGAGGCCCTGTGACCGACGAGACATTCACGATTCGGCCGTATTTTCGTTCCTTCATGAGAGGCAGGACTTCTCGCGTCATCAAAAACGCCGTGTTCAGGGTCATAGCCAGCTGTTCTTGCCATTCGGCGAGAGTCAGGGATTCGAGGTTGTCATTCGCAGGCTGTCTTCCTTCGCGCGCCATTCCAGCATTATTCACGAGGATGTCGATGCGCCGTTCGAGTCTGAAAACAGCGGCGACCAAATCTTTCACCTGCTGCTCTTCGGTGAGATCCGCGATAAATGGGAAGACGCGCGCTCCACTCGGGTCGATCTCCTTCACGCGATCCTGAATGCGTCGTCCAGTCGCGGTTATGGCAACAGCCGCACCTTGTTCGAAGAGCCGCCGCGCTATGGCGAAGCCTATCCCGGTCGCACTTCCCGCACCGGTCACTATCGCCACTTGTCCCTTCAGTGCATCCACAATTCTTCCTGAATATCTGTTCCTCTGTTGTATCGCTTGTCTGCTTAGGCGTGCGAGCTGACGGCCTGCTGCTTCTCTATAATTTGCGCCAAGCCTGACTCGATGACGTCGAGCCCTTCATCAAACTGCTCGTCGGTAATCACAAGAGGAACCAGGATACGCATGATGTTGTTGTTCGTTCCCGCGGTGATGGTCATCAGCCCGTGCTCGTAGCAGAATTTTCCCAGCTCTTTCGTTTCTGTGTCCGCCGGCTGCTTGCTAATGCGATCCCGCACCAACTCGATCGCACACATGCCGCCCAATCCGCGGACGTCTCCAATCAGTTGCCATTTTTTTTGCCAGCCGCGTGCGCGCTCCTCGAACCGCTTGCCGATGGCTGTAGAACGCGCCAGCAGGCCGTCTTTCTCAATCGTTTCCAGACCCGCGAGTGCGGCGGCGCAGGAAAGCGGGTTGCCAGCGAATGTGCTACCCAAGCCTCCGGGTTGCGGGGCATCCATGATTTCTGCGCGCCCAGTGATGCCCGCAATTGGAAGCCCGCCGCCGAGTGACTTCGCGGTGGTGATCAGGTCCGGCTCAACGCCGTAATGCTCAATAGCGAACATTTTTCCCGTGCGGCCAATGCCGGATTGCACTTCATCCGCGATAAAGACAATTCCATATTTCTTGCAGATTTCTTTCACGGCCGGGAAGAAATCCTTTGGCGGAGCGACAAATCCGCCCTCGCCCAGGACGGGTTCAGCAATGATCGCCGCGACGGCATCGGGGGAAACTACCCGCTTAAAGGTGTCCTCCAAATGGTGCGCGCAGGCGACATTGCAAGACGGGTACGTGAGGTTATACGAGCAGCGATAGCAATAGGCGTACGGAATCCGGTAAACGTCCGTGGCAAACGGCGCGAAGCCGGCCTTGTATGGATTCGTTTTGCTGGTGAGAGACATGGTCATCCAGGTTCGGCCGTGGAATGCGTCTTCGAAACAAATCACGGCGGGCCGTTTGGTATAGGAGCGCGCAATTTTCACCCCGTTCTCCACGCACTCCGCGCCGGTGTTCACGAAGAATGTCTTCTTCGGGCCGCTGATCGGAGCCAGAGCGTTCAACTTTTCTGCAAGCGCGATATACGATTCGTAAGGCGTCACCCCGAAGCACATGTGCAGGAACTTGCCGATCTGCTCTCGCAGCGCGGCTTCCACGCGTGGCGCACGATGTCCGCTGTTCAGGCAGCCGATGCCACCGGCGAAATCGAGATAGCGGTTTCCGTCCACATCCTCGATCCACGCTCCTTCAGACTTCGCAGCAAAAATCGGCGACACAAGGTGCGGCCCTCGCGGGATCGCGGCTTCCCGGCGGGCCAGCAGCGCCTTGGATTTAGGACCCGGTACTTCCGTGCGTAATTGAATCGTCTTCATGGTTCTTGGTTCCTTTTCGAGAGTTCAGCGGACAGACGAAACTCGTTTCAGTACCACGCAATGGGCGCTTCATCGAGATTGACGAAAACCTGCTTTGTTTCCAAGTATTCCTCGAGCCCCCATGGCCCGAGTTCGCGGCCAAAACCGGACTGCTTGTAGCCGCCCCATGGCGCTTCCACATAGGTTGGCTGCATGTGATTCACCCAGATGATTCCCGCACGCATGGACTTCACCACGCGAAATGCTTTGAAAATATCGCGGGTCCAAACAGCTCCGGCCAAACCGTACGGCGTATCGTTGGCAATCTTGATCGCTTCGCTTTCGTTTTCGAACGGCATGACGGAAGCGACCGGTCCGAAGATCTCCTCGCGCGATATTCGCGCGCTATTGTCGACGTCGTAGAAGATCGTGGGCTCGACATAATAGCCCTTGCCGAACGACTTGGGCCTGCCACCACCGATTGCGGTCTTCGCTTCTCTCTTGCCAAGCTCGAGGTAGGAGCTGACTCGGTCATACTGCTCTTTGCTGACCAGAGGCCCCATCTTGGTTTCGCGTTCCAGCGGAGGACCCAGTTTAATGCGCTTGGCTTTCTCCGTCATGGCTTCAACAAACTTGGGATAGATCTTCTTCTCCACCAGAATGCGGCTGCCCGCGCTGCATACTTCGCCTTGATTGATGAACACGCCGAAGAGAGCGCCATCGACGGCGGCTTCCCAATCGGCATCGGCGAAGAACACATTTGGCGATTTGCCACCAAGCTCTAAAGTAACGCGCTTCAGAGTATCCGCCGCGCCCTTCACAATGATCTTGCCCACCGCCGCACTTCCCGTGAAAGCGATCTTATCTACTCCGGGATGAGCGACCAGCGCTGCACCGGTCACTTCGCCAACACCATTAATGATGTTGACCACGCCCGGCGGCAAACCCACTTCCTCGAAATAGTTGGCTAATTCCATGGCCGTAAGCGGTGTTTGCTCCGCAGGTTTCAGCACGCAGGTGCAACCCGCCGCAATCGCCGGCGCCAGTTTCCATGCGGCCATCAACAGGGGGAAATTCCACGGAATGATCTGTCCCGCAACACCCACTGGCTCGCGCAGTGTGAAACTCAACGCATTGGCGGGCACCGGCATAACGTTGCCAGTCACTTTGTTGGCCAGCCCGCCATAGTATTCGAAACAGGTCGACACATCCGAAATGTCAAACTCGGCTTCAACAATCGGCTTTCCACAGTTGCGCGCTTCCAACTCTGCTAGCGCCGCAGCGTTCTGGCGTACTTTTTCTGCCAGCTTGAAAAGTATCCGACCCCGATCCTGGGCCGTCGTTTGCGGCCACGGGCCAGAATCGAACGCGGCCCGCGCTGCCTTAACAGCGTTGTCCGTGTCGGCCGCGTTAGCCGAAGCTACGTGCGCGATTACTTCTTCCGTCGAGGGATCGTAAACAGGAAAAGTCTCCTTCGAAGAGCTGCCGACCCACTGGCCGTTCACGTAGTTCTGGTAGGTTTTCACTATTGGTTTCGCCGTTGAAGACATCTGCCGCCTCCCAAACACCTTACTTATATTGCTGCCGAGCCGTTGGCTAATTTCCTGGCCTGCTTTCGGCTTCCATACACATAGAAGAAAAATGCCGCCAACCCGATGAACAGCAGCGTTCCGCCGACCATCCATATTTCGTAGCGCAAAACAGAACTGATCTGTTGTGCTGGAAAGAATGCAACCACCATGGCAATTGCTGTGGTGACTGTCCCGCTGACTCCGGCAGCAAGTAGGGTGGAGCGGGAGTACTGCAGCCTCTGGAATCTGCTGTCCAAGGCAATCTTCACAATCGCACCGAACACATAGAGGAAAGGAATCAACTGCAACACCACGGCGAGCGACAGCAGCGATTGAAAGCTCGCCTGAACATTGCCGGTGGACAGGAAATTGACGGCGACAAGGATCAGCGAAACCGCGCCATGGACAATCAGCGCCGCGTATGGTGTCGCATATCTGGGGTGGATCTTGCCGAGCCACGCGGGCATGTACGAATCGAGTCCGGCGACAAATGGAATACGCGCTGAGCCTCCCAGCCAGGCCGAACCGATCCCGGCGATGGACAGACTGAGCAGAAAGGCGAACGGGGCGACGATCCATCCCACGTGCACCTGGCCGGCCATGTGGCTGACGGCTTGTACAATTCCCTGCAACACGTTGATGCTGTTCTTATCAACCGCCACGAGCAAAGTCAGGGTCACGCCAATATAGAGGAGGCCAGAAAGGACGCCGCCCCAGGCCACCGCACCTGGTAAGGTTTTTCGTGGGTCTTCGATTTCATCGCCCATGATGGACGCCAGTTCCAGACCCACCAATCCAAAACAGATCACGCCAAAGGAATTCAGGACGAACCGCGGATTGGCCGGGACTTGAAAGTCCGACAACTGAATGTGCGTACCGAACCGCGCGCAGACAATCACGCCGAGAACCATCAACAGGAAAGCTGCGATAAACGTGCCAATGCCGCCCAGATTATTGATCCACTTGCCCACGCCGAGGCCCATCACGTTCAGCCAGACCAAGAGCGCCAGAAGTACAACCGAAGCAAGCATGGCGAAGATTCGGTTGTCCGCCAGCCCTTCATGCCCCGGACCCAGAATGAAAACAGATACGCCCACGAAGTAGAGCATCACGGTGGGCACGTACATCATGTTGTTCGTCCAGTAGCACCACCCGGAGAGAAAGCCGTGAAAGTCGCCAAACACTTCCTTGGCCCACAAGTAGACGCCGCCTTCGCCGGGATAGCGGTGCGCCAATTCGATTACCGCAATCCCTTGAGGCCAGAAAAAGAGAATAAGCGCAATCAGCCAGAGCCAGATGGTGACTCCACCGTTCGCGGCGATGGATGGCACCACGTTGAGGTTGAAGACGGCAACCACGAAGAGCAAGACAAGGTCACGCCGACCCAGCACCCGCTTCAAGTGCGGCTGCTCAGCGGCGGAAGCGGCGACTGCCGTTTCCTGCGTGACCTCGCTGCTCAATCTGAGTTCTCCTTAGTGCGCGGCGCCCACGAACTTCAGTCCGCGCTCCTTTTGCGTCTGGGCCAACCCCGGGGCGACTTCTTCGAATACGGCAAGGTGCTTGTCGATGTCGGCTTCGCTATGCTGCACCGAGATTGTCCACTGCTCGTCCCACCAGTAGGGCATCGCCAGTACGCCGCGGTTCACCATGGCAAACCAGAATTGACGCCACAGGTCCACGTCGATCTTCGTCCAGTCGCGATAATTGCGAATTTCCTGTGGATAGAACATTAGCGCACCGTTAACGCCTGCTTGCGCCACGTAAGCTTGCAGTCCAGCTTTTTTCAGGATTGTCCGGTAGCCCTCGGCGAGTTTCTTGCCAAGTTTATCGACGTGAGCATAGTTCTCGCGCGAGAGTACCTCGCGGAACGTCGCCAAGCCTGCGGCCATTGCAAATCGATTGGTGTTGTACGTTCCGCCGTGGAAAACCTTATGTTGAGAGATCAGGTCCATTACCGCGCGGCTTGCTCCGAACGCAGCCAGCGGGACACCTCCACCGATCGATTTGGCCAGAGTGATCATGTCCGGCTTCACCCCGAAATATTCGCTGGCGCCGCCCCAGCAGAGCTTCGCTCCGGTTTTCACTTCGTCGAAGATCAGTAGCGCGCCGTTCTTCGTGCAGATATCGCGCAGACCTTGCAGGAATCCGGGCTGCGGCATGCAGATACCGACATTCATCATGACGGGTTCAAGGATGATCGCCGCAATCTGGCCGGGAAACTGCCTGAAGCGATGTTCGACGCTGGGCAAATCGTTGAACGTAGCAACGGTGACGTTATCAAGAACGGCCTTGATCACGCCCAGACCGCCGGGGACGGAATTAGGCGCGTGAATATCGCCGTATTCCTCTTCCTTTGGCTTCACACTGACAAGGGCGGTGTCGTGCAGGCCGTGATAACAGCCTTCGAACCGCAGGATTTTGTCGCGGCCGGTCGCTGCACGTGCAATGCGGCACGCGTGCATCGTCGCTTCCGTGCCACTGGAGCCGAAACGCACCATCTCGACCGGATAGCGCGCACAAATTTCGTCCGCGAGCTCTAGTTCCATGCCGTGAGGCATGCCAAACGTTGCGCCGTGTTCGGTCGCCCACTGGACAGCTTTCGCCACGGCAGGATGACTGTGCCCCGCCATGAGCGTTCCAAAGCACAGGTTGTGGTCGACGTACTCGTTTCCGTCGATGTCCCTGATCTTGCTGCCATGCCCTTCCGCCACAAAAATCGGGTAAGGATCGTAGGCGCGGTAATTGCTCGCCACTCCGAGCGGAATTCGTTTCTCGGCTTTCTTGTGCGCTTCCGCGGACTTCGGCGTGCGCTTCTCGTACAGAGCGATTTCCTTGTGCAGTGCGTCGTGCATCTTGAAACTCCATCCAGGTTGGCCTTCCTGTGGTCACCTGTGGCAGGTCTGTTCCCTGCGGTCAGTATCGGGCGAGGAAAAACTTCGCGGTTTTGAGGCAAACTGCCCCTTTATTTTACGCCTTCCGGCACAATTCCCGAACGCCCAGACTTTCGTGCCGGACGTCACTTCCGCCAAAAAAGAAGGCACGGCCCTTTCGGGCCGGCTTCAGGATTTGCTACCTTTCCTTCTCAGAACAAGAACTTGATGGCGAACTGCATGACGCGAGGATCTCTGGCTTTGAGCACCTGTCCGAACGTCGAGTCAGAGAAGTTTCCGTCAGGGTTCTCAAACTGTGTATGGTTCCACGTATTGTAGAATTCCGCGCGGAATTCTGTATTCAACTTCTCAGTGATCGGCGTCAGTTTCGCAATCACCAGGTCCGTATTATTCAGCGAGGGCCCACAACACAGCGCATGAGGAGTGTTCCCAAATGTCCCCAGTTGCTGAGGACAGGGAGATGTCCCGGTCGGGTCGCAGAAGTTTGCCGTGTTGAACCAATAATTTCCTGCATTGGTCTTTGGATTCAAACGTTGAAGTGGCGCTGTCATGTATGGCGTGTTTGTCGACTCAAAGAAAATGCTCGACATCAGTTCGCCGTCGTTTTGGTCTTGGACGCGAATGGGGAATCCGCTCTGGTAGGTAACAATCGCCGACAATTGCCACCCGTTCGCCACTTTTCCGGCGAATCCCTCCTTCTTCGGGATCGGCAGTTGCCAGACAGGGCTAAAGACAAAACGATTCTTTGCATCCAGCAGAGAGACCCCACGAGTTGCATTCGCATTGATCGGATTCAGTTCGTTCTCAAAGGAAGCGCCCTGGTCGATCGCCTTGCTGAAGGTGTAGGAAGCTTGGAACATCAGCCCGTGCGAAAAGTTCTTCTCGACCGAAATCTGCAGCCCGTTGTAATTCGAGTTGGCCACAGTATTTTCGGAGAAGATGTTACTGAATATGGGTACCCCATCGGCCGGGCAGCCCGATCCGGTAAGCGGATTGCAGTTCGGCGAAGAATAGGGCCGCAATCCCACCAAAGTAATAGGCGTTGGCGCCGTGGCCGTAATTACGCAGCCAGCAGGCTGCGCCTTGCCATAGGGGCAAGGAACGTTCGGCCCGTTCGGGTTCGACCCTGGTATATATGGCATGTGAAGGGTTTGGCCAGGCATCAACGTGAACGAATACGAATTATCCGAGCCGAACGTCCCGCAACTCTGGCCTATGGCATTCAGGTCTAGACATGTCTGTGGATTCCCATAGTTGAGATCCTGCGATGCCAGAAGGTGGTGGGCTTGCGTGCCGACGTAGGCGACCCGCAACAACATGTCCGAAGTCAATTGCCGCTCGATCGTCAAATTGTATTGTTCGGCATATTGAGTTCTCAGGTGTGGCTGGAATTCCCCGTACAGCAGAATCGAACGGAACAGCGACCAGTCCACGCAGCCGTTCGGTCCTGCAGGGTCGAAGCAGGAGGTCGACGGCGTCTGATGGATAATCCCTCCCCCGTTGTTCGGCAAGACGGTGCCGTTCTGCCCGATGAACGGCGTATTAAAGAGAGGGCTCGAAGAGAACGCGCTGACCCCGAAAGGCGGCTCTGCGCTGAACTGTTCCAGCACAAGTTGCTCCATGGGGTTATAGAAGATTCCGTACCCACCACGGATCGTAGATTTTCCAGGTCCGCCCGTCAGTTTGGCGAGCCACCCGTCGGTCCAGCCCGGGCTGTATGCCAGTCCGATTCGAGGTGCAAACGCCTTGTAATAGGTTGAAGTCAGCCCCCTGGGAACTCCCTTATCGCCGGGAAACACCAATCCTGTCGGGAAGTACGCATAGTTGGCGGAAGTTGGACCGCAGTCACCCGGGGTCGTTCCCAGTGCTGCCGCGCTCGACGCCGTGAGCCAGCACGGATATTGCGTCGTATCCTGCCCCGGCCGGAACGTTTGCAGGCGGTTTCCGCTGTCGACGTACGGCGTATTCAGTTCCCACCTCAATCCGTAGTTGAGAGTTATGTTTGGTTTGATCTTCCAACTGTCCTGCGCAAAAAGATAAAAGCCATAGTTGGTTGAATTCAGACCTTGCGCTGCACCCTGCGAATACGTTGTCGGTACTCCCAGGAAATAATCCGGGTACGCGGAGGCGCTTGCGGACGACGGATCCAGTGAATTGTTCGACCCGCCATTCTGAAACGTGAATTCTCCATTGATGTTGTAGTACAAGAACTGGTTAAATTTCTGAATCCGGAAATCGCCGCCGAACTTGAGGCTATGTGTTCCCAGCACCTTACTGTAGTTGTCAGAAAACTGGTAAGTATTTCCCGTCTGCGGCAGCTCTCCCTCAAAGTTGTTCCCGATGACAAATCCCCCCAATACGTTTACGAAAGGCACGCCCTCCCGGCCAGGGATGTTCGTTGTGATACCCGCGCTCGGATTATTGGGGTCCGCAAAGCAATTCGAAGCGGCAACATAGGTCCCGCAGGAATCGTGCAAGCTGGAAAGAATATTGACCGGGTGATTCAAGTCACCCTGCCCCTCGCGGAACCAGTTGAATCGAAGTTCATTGACCGAAGTTGAGCCGATTGTTGAGGTCTGGCTCACATTCAGCTGCTGCACACGCGTCTTGAAAAGACCTCCAAAACTGGGAACGTTTGCGCCTGCCGCTTGGAAATTCGAAAACGGCTGAGTCTGGTTCACGTCATCGAAGTAGTAGTAGGCAGTGAAGTGCTGGGTCGTGGAGAAATTGTGGTCGAACCGGATTGTGAACTGGTCGTCGTTCTCAATAAGAGGAGGAGTGTATGAAATGGCACCCGCCCCCACCGGCGCAACATAGTTCTTATAGAGGGCGTTGGCCGTCGGATCGAAGCAAGCCGTGGGAACCTGGGAGTTGGGGAAAAGACTGCTGTAGGGAACTGGTGTTGTTGACGATCCATTCGCCAGCGCCGCCAATTGCGTCGCCGCGACCGGTGAGGCTGCTGACAGAGCGGTTGCACAGCCCGGGCGGGTGTACAGCGCATTCGCGTAAGTCGAGTCGGTCACCGCACCTTGAAACGGTCCATCCGCCGAGAAATCTCCGTTGGCTTCCGCGGTGGTGGGCAAGAACACCTGGCCCGAGGAAATCCCCTGTTTGAGCCGGTTTCCTTCGTAGGAGCCGAAGATAAAGGTCCTATCTTTTATGATCGGGCCGCCCAGTGTGGCCCCAAACTGGTTCTGTTGATATTCGGGAACCGTTGGGTCAAAGAATCCCTTCGTGTTCAACACACTGTTTCGGAAGAACTCGTAGACGTCGCCGTGGATATTGTTCGTCCCAGACTTCGTTACCACGTTGACCACCGAACCCGAATTCCGTCCGTACTCCGCGTCAAATGTGTTCGTCAACACGCGGAATTCCTCAATCGCATCCGGTGATGGTTGAATCGCGGGACCGTTCACAAAGATGTCGTTTCCGTCGCCGCCGTTCACCATGTAGTTGTTGGACCGGCCACGGCCGCCGTTCACAGAAACCACACCGGGGTTATCGCTGCCATAAAAGAGGTCCGCGCCTAGTTGCGATTGCACGCCTGGCTGAAGCTGCAGGAGTTGATAAGTGTTCCGGGTGCTCAAAGGCAGTTCCCGCACCGACTGATCAGTCATCACTGCGCCCAATTGCGTGGTCGTCGTATCGATCACCGGCGGCGCTCCGGTTACTTCTACAGTCTCTGTCGATCCGCCAATCTGTAGTGAAACGTCCACGCTGGCAATCTCGTTCAGCACCAGGACAATGCCCTTACGCTGGTACTTCTTGAACCCGGTGGCTGTCACATCGACTTCATAACTTCCTACCGGCACTTCCAGGAACAGGTACTCTCCTGTCGCCGATGTTTGTACTTCACGCGAGGCGTTCGTGGCTTCGTTCGTCAACGTAACTTTCGCCTCGGCGACGGCCGCGCCGCTCGAATCGGTCACCGTTCCGCGAATGCGCCCGCCGGTGCTTTGCGCGCGGCTATCGGAAGCTGTGAAGACCAGACACAGTCCAAAGATTGCCACAAGCAGCACGTTATGGAAACACAACGACTTGCAATAATGGCTTGATACCGAATTCATCTTGAATCACCCCTGTTCCCCGAGAACCGTTTCCCCGAGAGCGATTCTTCGTGGTTGTAACCGGACCTTAAACCTTACTATAATCCAGCAAACTTAGAGAAAGCCGGGACCCATGTCAAGCAGAAAGAATTTGTCCAACGCATCGGAATCTTTGCCGGGCCAGCGTCTTCTCCGTATTTCCGAAGTAGCCCGGCGTCTTGGCATTTCCTCATCTGCGTTGCGCGCGTGGGAAGCGCTCGGCCTGGTCACGCCACAGCGCACGGCGAGCCGATACCGCATGTATGCGGAGCCCGACCTCCGGCTGCTTCAACGCGCTCTCTTTCTGCGACGGGCCCGAGGACTGAATCCCGTGGCGATTGTACATGTTTTGAAGAAACAAGGGGTGGTCACGGCGCCTGCGGACGCTCGCCAGTCCACCGGCCAGCGTTTCCGCCGCCTACGAATCAATCGCGGCCTTTCGCTCGCGCAAGTCGCGCGCAATACGAAAGTGTCTGTCGGCTTTCTCAGCGCGCTGGAACGCGGCCAGATGCAGTCCTCCGTTGCCACACTGCAGCGCATCGCGCGTTTCTACAAAACGAACATCCTTTCCATGTTTGAAACTAACGGTGACGCTCAGCCACTCGTCCGCCCCGCCCAGCGCAAAGTTCTGGAAACCAGCCCGAAGGTCCGCATGGAACTCCTCGCCTGGGGCAATACCGCCATGGAGCCTCACCTCTTCCGCGTCAAACCTGGTGGCAGCAGCGGAGAATCCTACACTCACGAAGGCGAGGAGTTTCTTCATGTAATGCGTGGGGAATTCGAGATCTGGCTTCACAATCAGGGGCATTACCGCTTGAAGCCCGGCGATAGTCTCTATTTCGAAAGCTCCACTCCCCATCGCTGGAAAAATCCAGGGCGCTCGGAAGCCTGGATTCTGTGGGTGAATACTCCGCCCACGTTCTGAGTTTTCTTTTGTATTTGCGGCTGGATTTTCGGGCCGCATGCTGAGGTTTTGTGCCGCACTTCCATCGATGCTTTGTTTTTGCACTTTTGACCGTGCTCTTCGCAGGCGCAGCGGCTCGTGCGCAGCGATCTGCCCGCATCGTTCCCGCGGACATTCTTATCGTTCATGCCAAGATTTATACGGTGGATGAAAAAAAGCCTTGGGCGCAGAGTCTCGCCATCCGTAAAGGAAAAATCGTAGCCGTTGGTTCGGACGAACAGGTCGCGCGCTTTCGCGGCATTGGCACAAAGCTGATCGATGCCGGAGGCAAGCTTGTTCTTCCCGCCTTCACCGATTCGCACATCCACTTGACCGAAGGCGGACTCAGCCTGAAACTCGTGAACCTGGAAGACGCGAAGGATCTTGCCGACATCGAGAGTCGCCTTCGCTCTTACGCCGACCAGCATCCCGATGACAAGTGGATCCTTGGCCGCGGTTGGGACTATCCCACGTTTGCTCCAGCAATGCTGCCCAACAAGGAATTTCTCGACAAGCTTTTCCCCGCCATAGCCGTCTTCCTAGAGTCTTATGACGGTCACACCTTCTGGGCTAATTCGCGGGCCTTGGCACTCGCGGGAATCTCGAAGACAACGCCCGATCCCTTGGACGGCCAAATTGATCGTGACCCCAAGACTGGGGAAACCACCGGCGTCCTAAAAGAATCCGCTGGAGAACTCGTTCGTAAGGTTGCGCCGAAGCCCGATCACGTCGAGCTACTGAACGCCCTGCGCGCCGGAATAAAGCTAGCCAATCAGAGCGGAATCGCACGTGTCGACAGTGCCGGCGGCGATTTTGAGCAGCTCGATCTCCTCCAGGAATTGCGGGAGGAAAAGCAGCTCACAGTTCGCTTCCACGTCGCTTATGTCTTAAATCCTCCTGAACTGCGCGCCCAAGATATTGAAGCTATTGAGGGAGCGCACAAGAAGTTCCACGACGAATGGATCGATGCAAACAGCGTGAAGTTCTTTCTGGATGGCGTAGTGGAAACGCACACGGCTGCCTTCCTCGACCCTTACTCCGACGACCCGTCCACAAAAGGCTCCCTTTTCTGGGACCCAGAAAAATACGGGGCCGCAGTTGCCGACCTCGACAAGCGAGGCTTTCAGCTCTACAGCCATGCGATTGGCGAACTCGCCGTTCGTACCGCGCTGGATGCCTACGAATTCGCCGAACAGAAAAATCACACGAAGGATCATCGCAACCGCATCGAGCACATCGAGACCATCGCAGCTGCCGACATTCCTCGTTTTGCCAAGCTCGGTGTCATTGCCAGCATGCAGCCCCTGCACTCGTATCCGGATGAGGACACCTTCGACGTTTGGGCGCGGAACATTGGCCCGGATCGCGCGTCCCGCGCCTGGATGTGGAAGAGCATTGCCCAATACGGCGGCCATTATGCCTTTGGCAGCGATTGGCCAATTGTCACTCTTAATCCGTGGGAAGGAATTCAAACCGCGGTGACGCGCCAGACGAACGATGGCAAACCTCCCGGCGGCTTTGTTCCTTCGCAAAGGCTGACCGTAGCCCAGGCCGTCGAGGGCTATACCCTCGAAGCGGCCTACGCGGGACACTTGGAGAAAACAGAAGGCTCTTTGGAAACAGGAAAAGTTGCGGATGTCATCATGCTAGATCGCAACATCTTCGAGATCGAGCCGCACACTATCGATAAGACTAGAGTCGTTCTCACCATTGTTGGAGGAAAAATCGTCTATGAAGCCGGCAATCCATAGACTCCCGATCATTCTTTCTTCTGCGTTGCTCCTCGCCTCAAGCCAGGAGAAGGAGCAATCGCTGAGCCTGCTTGTCCCCGAAATCAACGCCATCTCTACATTGATCTTTATTGTTTCCGTCATTTTGATTTTGATCTGGTACCAGATTCGCGCCCGCACCATCGGCAAGGAAGCTCGGGAACTTCTAGAGCGCCCTTAGGAGGACTCGTTCCATGTCTCATTCCCGTCGAGATTTCATCAAGTTTGTCGTCGCGGGCTCTATTGCCTCCGGTTGCCCCGTCGACAAAGCATTGCTCGCCGAGCCAGACGCCAAAGCTCCTTCCGCCGCGGTCGAGGGTGAGCACTTTGCAGTCTGTCACCAGGTCCGCGACGGCCATTCCTTTCTCAAGCCGGATGCGACCCGCAAAGTGGACATTGTTATTGTCGGCGGAGGCATGGCGGGTCTTTCCGCGGCCTATTTCCTGCGTGGCAAGGATTGGCTGCTCCTCGAAAAAGAAGATCACTTCGGCGGGAATGCGTATCAAGAGGAATTCGCCGGCCAACCCTATTCGACAGGAGCGGCTTACGATTTTCGTGGCAGCCCCAGCGACCAACTCGCCAAGGAAATCGGACTCAACCTGCTTCCCATCAATATGCCTGACCCCACCATCGTCAACGGCGTCTACACTTCGGACACTTGGCGCAGCGGCCTTTCCCAGCTTCCTTATTCGAAGGCCACCATCGCCAGCTTCAAGAAATTCGCCGAAGATGTCATGAAGGTCGATCCGCGCAAGAACATGCTGGAGCTGGACTCCAAGCCTTTCAAGGAAATCACCGGCGCTTACGCTCCGGAAGTCACCAAGTGGTGGGACGCGTATGGCCCATCCAACTGGGGAGCGCTTACGCAGGACACGACCGCATTCATCGGCGTTTCCGACGCGCACTATCTGATCAAAGGCGAAGACTCCACGCGCGTCATTCTTCCCGGGGGCCTGGGCTGTATCAGCCACAAACTGGTGGAAGTGATGAAGCCGAAGTACGGTGAACGCATGCTCGGGGGCGCCACGGTGGTTTCCGTCGTACCGGATGGCAACGAAGTCCGCGTGACTTACCTGCAAGGAGAAAACGTCACGACTGTCGCTGCAAAGGTTGTGCTGATGTGCTCTCCCAAATACATCGCTTCGCGCATCGTTGCCGGACTGCTCGATGATCAAAAGCAGGCGATGCGCCGCATGCGCTATGCCCCAGTGCCCATGATCAACATGATTTTCGACAAGCAGATCTACCGCAAAGGCTATGACAACTGGTGTCCGGGAAATTCTTTCACGGATTTCATCGTCGCCGATTGGACCATCCGCAACCAGCCCGGCTACAACCCCAAATATGAAATCCTCACGTTCTACTGTACTTTACGGGAGTCAGAACGAGCCTTGCTTCTCGAGGAAGCCGATTGCAAGGATTTTGCCGGAAAAGTCCTGAAGGACTTCCAAAAACTCTTGCCGGAATTTAATGTGGACCCAATCGAGATTCATCTCTATCGCCGCGGCCATGCCATGATGATGGCGGTGCCCGGCCAATTTACGAAAAACCGCATGATTGCTTCCCGCCCGATGGATCGCATCTTCTTCGGCAATTCCGATTCCGGCGGACCGGAATCGCTCACCATGGAAGCGGTCCGCATTTCTCATGCCGCGGCCGAATGGACGAACTTGGTTCTGGCCGGGAAGCCGGGAGCTGCTGAATTGGCTCACAAGGCACTCACGGAAGTGACATTCTAGCCGCACGGGCCATCTTGTACTTCGGCGTTGGGATAGAATCGAGGCGCATCCGGATCGTGAGGGCCAATCATGCTGCGCGTAGCCGTCCTAGTGTGTGTCTCGCTCGTGCTCGCCACTCTCGTCTCTGCACAGCCGCAGATGCCCCAGCGTCCCAAAATCACGGGCATCGCCTATCTCCGGATCAAATCCAGCGATTTTGAAAAGTCCTCGGAAACCTACGTAAAGATCCTCGGCCTTCGAACAGGAACCAACGGCTGCGTCCATGTGAAGGACCCCTGTTTCGTCGTGAACGCATCTCAGCACATCGAACTCACACAGACGCAAGCGGGCGATTCTGGCTCCTGGCTCGAGCAGACCGCTTTTCAGACCACCAGCGTCAGGGAAATGCGCCAGTACTTGCTTGCCCAACGCATCCCGGTCTCTGAGATCAAAGCGAGCCCTCGCGGAATTCCCTTCATTGAATGTCAGGATCCAGAACACAACAGCATTGCCTTTGTTCAGGAATTCTCGGAAATCTCCGTGGCGCGCGTGCCGCCGAATCAAGTCAGTTCTCGCATTTTTCACGCGGGATTCGTTGTTAAAGACCTTGGTTTGATGAAGCGCTTTTATACGGAGGTTTTGGGCTTTCGCCTTTATTGGAAAGGAGGCTTCAAAGATCTCCCTCCCGGCACGCCGCAGAAGGAATCGGATATCGATTGGTTCGAAATTCAAGTCCCTGAAGGCTCAGACTGGGTGGAATTTATGTTGAACATCCCCGCCAATGCGGATCATCAGGAACTTGGCGTGCAAAACCACTTTTGCCTCGGCGTTCCCAACATGGAGAAAGCCCTGGATCAGCTTCACAAAAATGGTCTGGCGCCCGATTCGAAATTCGCTGACGACAAATCCGAAATCGGCCGCGATGGTAAATGGCAATTCGATATCTTCGATCCGGATTGGACACGCATTGAATTCATGGAGCCTTTTCCTGTGAAAGAACCCTGCTGCAATCCCTACACCGCTCCGCACGCAAAATTGTGATAGGCATTCCTCAGGGAGAAGTCGATCGAGGGCTCTGCCGCTAAGGTTCCAGCCCGTTTCTACTCCTCGTGTAACTCTTCCTGTACAAATCGCTCGCGGTCCTCTCGCAACCTCCAGGAGGCCATCTCGCCCGGCACGCCATCCTGCACGCTCACGATGATGTAGCTATACCAGGGCCAGGCATTCTGCCGGTCGAACTCGCTGGGACGCGCCGGATGATCGGGGTGAGAATGGTACCAACCAATCAAGCTCAATCCGAGCGTTTCGGCAGTCCTCTCTGCCTTAATCAGGTCCCGTGGATCCACAGAAAAACGATTCCGAGGCGAATCCTCCCGGCGGTTCACCAGCGGGTGGATCTGCAAGACCTCTCGCGGCTTTTCTCCTCCCTCCTCGCGGGCCGCATCATGGCCGAAAAGCGCTCCACAGCACTCATTGGGGTAAGCTTCCACAGCATGAGCCCGGATCTTTTCGGCGCATTCCCGAAGAATTTTGAGCTTTTCCGCATCCTTCATAATTGCCTTTGTGCCAAAGGGAATCCTACCTCACAGCGCATGCCCGTCGGCTGCGAATCCCGTCAAATCGGTAAGAATTACAGGAGAGGCCGCGTGAGAGGCACGAAGTTTCGTACTAGGTCTCGACCGATCATCGCCCCACTTCCGCAGCAACTTCCTTCCCTCTCACCCAGTTAGCCGATTGGCGAGCCGTTTGCTTCACCCAGCGTGAGGGGGGAACTCATGAAAACGGAACTTTCGTTCAAGACCGCGATCTGCGACGAATACGAGAATCTTCTCTTCGCTTGCCAGAAAGCTCTAGAGAACTGGCGCACTCGACGCGAAGAGGTTGCCTCGCTCGGGTTTGCCAGCAAGAAGACTTCCGATGAACTTCTGCGGCTGCAAGCTGACTATGCGCGCGCCTATTCGCGACTGGAATCGCATGAGGAACATTGTGAACTGTGCCGATTCGTGTCAAAGATCGGTGGCCGCAATTATTCCAGCGTTTCCGTTGCTGCATTGGAAAAGAAACCCTTCGCCTGAACACCCCGAATGACGGTGCATTGCGGGAAGGACGGTCACCACGCGGCCTTCCCGTGCGGGGGAGTTCAAGATGTACCCCGTGGTTGCAAGTGAGCATCTACTTTTTCAGCGGAGGATTAATTGAAGTCGCCTTTGGAGCTTGTCAGTTTGATCGCTTTTTTGCTCGGCTCGCCTCTCTACTTCCAGCCGCCAGCGGAGCGTCGCACCCCACCCGACCCACCTGCCGTACAAATTCATCAATATCCCAATCAGGTCCAGATTTCCGAATCGAAGTAGAGAACGGTTCTTGCAGATGACGAGGTGCTCTACCTTGCTCCAAAGGGATTACAAACGCGGTATCCTGTTCCTGTTCACCGATGCCGTCCCGATCCAACCGATTGACGCCGATAGTGCGCTCTCTTGTCCTCCCTTTTTTGGTTGCGCTAAGCATTCCTTCCCCCTTATCCCCTCAGGAACAAGCTCCGAGCGTCATTCACGTCGATGTGAACCTCGTCCTGGTGGATGCCACGGTCAAAACAAAGGCAGGACAAATCATGGACGGCTTAAAGCAGGAGGACTTTGAGCTGCGCGAAGATGGCGTGCCACAAAAGATCGATGTCTTCAGCCGCGACGAACTTCCTCTGAACGTCGCGCTTGTGCTCGACTTGAGCGACTCCATCGGCCCGTTCCTCGGGCCTTTGCGCAGCGCCGCAAACATCGCCTTGTCCTCGCTAAAACCCGAGGACGAAGTTGCTCTTTTCACTTTCGCCACGGAAGCGCAACTTCGCGCGCCCTTCACCAGAGATAAAAACATGATTGCCCAGCAGATCACTGGCTTCCAGGTCGGCGGCGCGACCAATATCAATGACGGCATTTTTATGGCGGCGCGGTATCTGCTGAATACGCCTCCCAAGGGCCGCCGCGTAATCATTCTGATCAGCGATGACGTCGGCACGGACGCCGGCGGCCAGGGGACGCACGATATCGTTACAGAGGCGATCGCCTCGGATGCGGTCCTGTATAACCTGAAGATTCCCGGCTACAATCCGCCCGGAACACTCTTTGCCGCGGCCATGGTGCCAGGACTGGTCAATATTCACAAAGTGATCGAACAAACAGGCGGAGAGATTTTCGATGTACCGGACGTGGCGCATCTCGATTCCGTGTTCGGCGCTTTAATCAAACGCATCAAAACGCGCTATACGGTTGGGTATTACACGAACGCCACGGCAGCAAGCGGCAAGCCTCACAAGCTGGACGTGCGTCTCACATCGTCGCACGGGAAAAAGGGCCGCGACTATTTGGTGCTAGCCAAAAGCAGCTATTACGTCCACTAGGTGCCAATCCTGGCTTCTCAACAACAAAAAAAGGGAGCGCGGAAGCGCTCCCCCCTTTGGACCTGCATAATTTAAGGTCCTTCCAATCCGCTACTGAGAGATATTCGCGGCAACAATCACGAGCTCTGACTTCTCGTGATTCTGTGCCAGACGCACCTCTGTCCGGCCTCTCGGAAATTCCCGTCCGGAGGTATTACCGGCAGTCCAGACCTGATAAAGGAAGTAGTAATCACCCATGCGGCGGAAAACGAGCTTGGTGGTCTTCGACGGCTCTACACTTGTGCAAGTGTTCGACAAAACGTTGGCCCCTCCTCCGATTTCTTGCATGTTACCGATTCGGATGACAGTGCCGTTGTCGGTCACCGTCCTGAGGGAATAATCGCCCGCAGGATAGGCTCGATCACCGACGACGAAGTCAAAGGGGACGGTGGCAGTCATTTTCGTCTGCTGAGCGTTGGCAGCTGTGGCCATGAAGAGCGCGGCAAAAAGAGAGAGGATGAAGAATAAGGTTTTCATAAGACCTCCTTTGTGGCGAGGGCGAAGTACAGCGGCATGGAACAGCTCACGGGATCGTGTTCTTTGTTCCCGGTGTCTCTGCCTACTCACGCTCACAAACAGAGCACGGCCTGTGCCAGCCAGGCGTACGGAAGTCCGACGCCGGTTCGGGTTTTCGTTACCTGCTTCATTTCGAAGCGGATGGCCAAAGCAATTTGTTTAGGCGTCTGGTCGGTCGTGAGCAAGTTTCGAATCAGGGAGAATCTGATCTGCACACGAAACGACACCTGTTGCAGCGTGCAGCGCGGGCCAATTGGAAGTGCCTGCCAGGTCTGTTGGCGGCAAACTCTTCCTTCAGGAAGGGTTATGCCAGCTAAAATCTTTTCGAAGGCAGCTTTTTTATCGCTCACCAATCAGATAGGGCATCTATCTCTTCGGATAGCTTCAGATAGTTGCTCCTAAACGTGTCGTCGGGCCGGGAACTCGCCGGGCGTTTCCGGGGCATGATACGCTGGCAGTCCTGCATTGCGGAGGGATTATGGGGGAACGGCTGGAGGAGTTTCAGAGGTTTCGAGCGGAGTTGAACGAAGAGATCCTGAACTGCGGCCACTTGGGAATGAAACGAGCCTTCGCGCTGGACCACCAAGCCTACGAGGCCGGCGCCTTGGATACTAAGACCAAGGAATTGTTAGGTTTAGTGGCCTCCACCGTGCTGCGCTGTGACGACTGCATCACCTATCACCTCGTTCGTGCCGGCGAGACAGGCTGGAGCAGGGCGCAGGTGATTGACGCCCTAAACGTTGCCCTGGTGGTCGGGGGCTCCATTACCGTACCTCACGTCCGGCGTGCTTTCGCACGAATGAGGGAGATTCCAGGGTTACAACCTGAGGTAAAATAGTCGGCTGGTTAACCTATGAGCACGACGCCGAACGTCATCACTGCCGATCAAGAGAACCTGCTGCAACGGGTCAAGGGAGCTTGCGGCGCAGGGCTCTTCCTGCTGATCCAGAGCTCTCCAAAAATACTGAAGCTCTATCGCAACGAAAAGTCCTGGACGCTGTTACGCGTGGCGATGGGTTGCTTCGGAGCCGCTTTGGTGATCCTCCCGATCAGCCTTTGGCACGGCTATTTCACAGCCGTGTTTGGGCTGGCTGCCTTCGTACTGTCGATCCTGCTGCCTCCGGCGGAACTGGAATCGGCGACTGACCGCAAGGCGCGCGAACTGGGAGCGCAAACCGTGGTAGGCGGCGGGGAGTATCAAACCGGAAGCGGACTGACGAGCCCAGTGCAGTTGTTCATTTCGCCCTCCCAAACCTGGGCGATGGATAAGAACTATGACCCACTGACGGTGATCACAACCGCTGAAATCGCAAAGGTGGATGTGGTTCCGCGAGAAAACCACTGGCTACTGATCGTCCGGTGGGGAGAACACCGGGCGGAGTTTGCATATAAAGGCATTTTTGCGGAACGCTTCGCTCGCCTGGCGGAAGAATCACTGCGCCAAGCGAGCAGGTTGCAGCCGTCTGCCCCAAAGAGCCGAGCCGCCGGGGTATAGATCAGTTCCCGCCTCATTTTTTGTGCAATCTGGCTTGGCAACTTGCATGATCAAAAATCTCTTCCGATGAGCCTCTAGGCACGGTTTGTGCGAAAATATAGACATGGCTCGTGGTTGGGAAAGTAAAGGCGTTGAATCCCAAGTAGAAGACAGGAAGAACGTGGCAGAAAACTCAGACAAGGCCAAGAAAAGCGCGGACGACATACGGCGGGAAATTGAGAGACGTGGTCTGGTCCTCTCTCGAAAGAGAATTGCAAACGACCTGGAAACGGCGACTCATCCAAATCACCGCAAGTCTCTGGAAGCCGCGCTGGAACATCTGGACAAAAAGATTGCTGAGTTGAGCTGAGGTTTATTCCTTCATCTTCAGGTGGGCACGCCTGGAAGAACCGTTCCGACGAAGGCCGTGGCGCAGCCGAACGTCCGACGTATACCTAATCCGTGAAAACCACCCCAACGGCCGTAGTTCCCTTCTCAAATCCAGCTTCCAACCGAACCACGTAGCCCCGCAGACGCATTTCGCGGATGCCATTCGGGCCGGGCGTCTCCATCACCACTTCAAGCTCGGACTGCAGGCGCGGACTGTGTTTCAGCGAGATCAAAGCCCCTTGCAGGGCAAGGTCGCGGACGGTCGTTTCTTCCTGGAATTTATGGCCGTCAGAGGAGAGGCCCGTCACCACAGCCCGAAATTGGGCTTCGCGGCGCAGTGCGGTGCGCGAACCCGGAAGATGCGCTTGCACGGGATTACTCGGCGCGCCGAGCGTAATCACCATGCCTTCGCTGGCGGCAAAAACTGAGTCAAATTCGTCGCGAGCGTCCCGCAATATGGCGTCCACCGTTCGGTCCGCGGAATCGGGATCGTGGTGGAACAGAACGAGCGTCTTTGCACCTACTTCCTTCGCGATGTTCACGCCCTCTTTCCAGGAGGAATGGCCCCAGCCCTTTTTCGTCGACGCAAGCTGGGCGGGAGTGAATTGCGCGTCGTTGACGAAGATGTCCGCGCCCACGGCCAATTCGCGCAGGCTCAAATCCAAAGCAGGATCGCCCGGTTCGTTGTCCGTAGCATAAACAATTGTTCCGGCGGGAGTCTCGATCCGGAAGCCGAGGCAGCCTTGGGGATGATTGATGTGCCTGGCGGTAACCTTGT
>Ga0187779_10000599_pt1 | contig 24138 bp, 26 predicted proteins | sample 1015_Q2_SP10_10__FD_132435 | JGI IMG/M metagenome (GOLD analysis project Ga0187779, IMG submission 132435) | Tropical peat soil microbial communities from peatlands in Department of Meta, Colombia - 1015_Q2_SP10_10_MG | ecosystem: Environmental > Terrestrial > Soil > Wetlands > Peat | place... | reverse complement strand
TCCGAAAACCTCAGAGAGAGGATGATCGGACTGACAGGGCTAGTCTCCGACCTGAACCCGGAACGGTTCAAGGAAGTGCTCAGGCTCTCCTTCGAAGAGACGTTTCAGGTAACCCTTATCCGCTCTCCTCTTTCCCGGGAGGAGCGTCTCCTTGCCCGGGAACTTGAGATTCGGAGATATCTCTCTCCGGACTGGAATTATCAGAGATAGCGGGGGGCGCTTCCGGAATTCCTTGGCCGACCGCAGCCGCCTGGCGATCGTCTGCAGTAATAAAATAATAGAGGAATATCGTGGCCAGCATGACAAGCCCGAAGTAGTTCTGTGAGATATGCATGAAGAACTGGAAGACTACGGCAAAAAGCGGTCCGACAAAGGGAACAAACTTCAGGGGATATCCGACGAAGAGGAGCAGAAAGCTTATGATCACGTAGCCTCCGAATACGAGGCAATAGAGATAAAAAGCCCCCGCATGGTGATACAGATGCCGGGTCGCCTCCTTTACGGAGCGGACAGGGCCGAAGCCCTTTATCGTCAGGGCGGCGAAGCCGTAAATCGTGATCGCAAGGGTAACGAGGATCAGAGAGAGGGCAACGAGCAAGAGGATGAGCGAGAAGAATATCCCGAGGAAAAGCGCGAGTGTTGCCTCCTGTTCCCTGGCCATAGAGACGATGGCGGCTATCGCACCTCCGAAGAGGCCGAGTATGAAGGCAAGCGCGACGAATATCAGCCCGATTACGGTTGTGAAACCCACAAGAGGGAAAAAGAGACGCTTGCCCTCTGAGAAAAACTCCTTGAAACTGAACTCTCCGGCGTCCCCTTTAATCGATCTCGCGATAATACCGATCGACCCTCCGAAAACAAAGACACCGAGGGAGAGGACGATCAGGATATAGAGCAAGACACTGGTCAGGACGAGGACGACAAGACCGAAGTATTTCGATATAAGTTCCGACGGCTTCTGGAAAGTGCCGAGCAGGTCGTGGATACGAGACAATTCCGTGAGGTCGAGACCGAAAATGATGAAGGCGATCGCCAGGGGAATGCCCACCATGATAAAAAATCCTGCGAAGCTCGCAAACATCGCCGCAATCTGGATCATCACGAGCTGCCAGTTCTCATTGATGATCCTGAAACCGTTCTTGATCGCCTCTCCGTATTTCATCGCCACCCGGAACAACCTTTCTCTTGCAGAATGAACCTGCCGTGACAAGCCCTCTTGCCTTCGCGCGAGAGGATAAAAGGCGGGCACGGCGCTCCTCGCCTGCCTTCATATGCCGCGGCTTTTCGGTGCTTTCCGTCGCCGAACAGACTCTATTTTAGTCCAAAGAGCGTGTAAGGGCAATAGATATTTTATAAGGCATATGGTATATTTTTTATTATGCTGAAGGACTTCATGTTTCACGGCAGCATCGGCCCTATCGATTACTTCGTTTTTGTCGGAGGAGCGAACGTAAGCAACCTTTATTTCTTTCAGGAAGAGGGACAGCAGATCCGGTTCTTCTCGAAGGGCAACGAGCTCTCCCTGACACAGGACTCCGTCTCGTACAAGGGAACGGGCGGCAGTTTCTGCGAGTACATGTTCGGCGTAGAAAAGCCTTTCAAGGATCTCATAAAGAGAGAAGTCCTGAACCGCCTCGTTCTGTTCGGCGCATTCCTCGACGAAGACGAAAGACTCATCTTCTCAAACGAGACGGAAGGCTCCGAATTATTTCACCGTCTCTTTCTTCTCGGACACGCGGTCAAGAACTATTATTTCTTCGTCTCTTCCGACAACAGGACGGAACCGAAGAAGAGGCAGAAAGCGATACTGCAGACGATAGGCAAACTCCTGAAGAGGACGGACCTCATCGCACAGGACCGCGACGAGGAGCTGCTCGAGAGGTTTATAACGGTACTCAATGAACCCGACTCAACGGTCTTCGTTTTTAAATTCGTCCACAGGGAGAATCTGAAATTCTATTCTGCGTTCCGCGACGCTTATGCGAAGGAAAGGATGCTGACCCCTGAAGACGAGGCGGCCGTCCATGACATAGCGGTGCGGCACGCAATAGACTTTTACCAGCAGGAACGGATGAAGATCGACGTCATGTACCGGCATCGGAGCAATAAAAACGTCGTCGATGAATACCGGGACATCCTTCTCGGCACGGCCCATAAGGACAGCTTGGCGCATTCCGAATTCGCGCGGCTGCATCGGCTGAGAACGCTCAGCATCAGGAATAACATACCGGCGATACTCTTCGATACCCTCGACAATTTTCTCCTCAAGGACAAGAAGAAACAGGCCTTCGAAGAACCGGAGTATCTCAGGGAATCGAGGGCGATTCTCGGGAACCTCTTCTTCAAAGATTCCTCCCTCAAGCAGCACATCATCACGGAAGATATCGTAAAGCTGATACGGGCGAAGCACAAGGCATCTTCGCAGAACGACATAGGGTTTGAAAAGATCCTCCTCGATACCGGTACGGCCTGTGATGAATATGCCCGGGAAAGCAACGAATACGGCATCTTCGAAGAATTCAGTTCCCTCATCACCTATTTCGACCGGTACGATAATGTCCGTGCCTCCCTGAGCAGGCTGGCCTTCATGGATACCATGGAACTCACGGAAGATATGCTGAGAAGATTACTCGGCAACAAGAAGGAATTCGACTCTCTCGATGAGAACCTCTTCAATGAAATCTTCATAAAGGATCTCCTCACGAACAAGTACATAAACATCTTCGGGAGAAAGAAGATAAAGACGCTCTCGGAGGGAATTGAGAAGATCTTCAGGGGAGATGCGTCCCTGAAAGAAGTCGTTTCGGAGGTCCACGCCATAGCGGGAGAGGAAAAACTCTACCGGGAAATCCGGGCGGTCCTCAAGGAGAAGATACGGGACTTTTATACACCCCTCGACATGAAGAAGGGACTCGGAAGAATTCGGACAGCGATAAAGAACGAACTGATCGAAAGCGGCATAGCGGCTGATATTCCCGATGCGCTATTCGACAAGGCCCTCCTCGATCTGAAGACGGAGTCCTACTATCTGAACCATCTCTTACCGACAATTTTGCAGACGGGAAACCTCCCTCTCAGGGAAGACTTCCTCAATAACAGCGGCCTCGACCGTTTCTATATCGAGGACGTAGAAAAAGAGTACTTCCAGGATAAAGGGTTTGATTCCGCCATACTCCATACACTGAAGGGCGAGATGGAACTCATCGGTATTGGAGGCGGCGAGCGGATTTGAACCGCTGAATAAAGGTTTTGCAGACCTCTCCCTTGCCACTTGGGTACGCCGCCGTAGAGAGTATCACCGCGATGTAACTCATTCTAAAGACTTGCCGATGGAGTTGTCAAGCGAGAAGGACTTCACTTCAGGAGAAACTTGTTGTTCCCCATGTGCGGATCGTGACAGGCTATACACGTTTGTGTCAGGTCTCTGTGCACCCCCTGAGAAATGATAGCCTCGGACTCGTGGCAGCCAAAGCACAACTCGGGGAGCGGGTCCCGAAGGAGGGACGGGTAACCGCTCGTTCCGTGCGGATCATGGCAGATGGTACAGCCCCAAATGTCGATAGCCTTATGGACAAATTTCCCGTCCGTTCTGAAGGAATGACACTGGAAGCAGAGCTCTTTCCCGGGAGCCAAAAGTGTTTCACTGCCGACGAGTTCGCCGCTGCCGCGGTGACAGACATGGCACGGGCCCTCCGGGTAAGTGTGTACGGTAATAGTTGGAGCGCCCTTCTTCTGGACATCTGCAGTAGAGCAGCCAGTCACGGCAATCGCGGTAATGATCAAGAGAACTGCTTTTCTTAATTCCCTCTCGAGCACGGAAACATGCCCCCTTGGAAAGCCCTCACCTTTTCTTAGCTTGTATCAGAGAAGGCTGCACATTCAGTTTGATCCTAGGCCGAAACAGGCGCTCTGCAGAGAAAGAAAACCGGCCGCCTATAAGCATACAATGCGGAAAGGACTCCGCATTGTCCGGTTTTTAGAGGCCTGTGATTTTCATGGAGCGGGCGACGGGATTCGAACCCGCGACCCCAACCTTGGCAAGGTTGTGCTCTACCAGCTGAGCTACACCCGCGATGCGCATCCTTACTTACTCTAACTCTTGAGCCTGTGCTATACTAAGCAGATATAAATATTAATGAATATCCCTGAATTTTGTCAACATGATCTATCCTGATTTGCGCGAATTCAAGACGCTGTCTTCAAGGGGGAACCTCATCCCCGTCTATAGGGAAGTCCTCGCGGACATGGATACCCCGGTCTCGGCCTTTCTCAAACTCGGCGGAACTCCTTCCTTTCTCCTCGAGAGCCTGGTCGGCGGAGAAAAATGGGCACGGTATTCTTTCCTCGGCTCGAACCCGTTGAAGACGATCAGAGGGTGGAACAAAAAAATCGAGATAAGAGAGACGGGGAAGAAGCCGGTCGTCTTTGAAACGGAGGATCCGGCCACGGTTCTCAAGAAGGAGTTATCCGGGTACCGGCCCGTTGCGCTTTCCGGACTTCCCCGATTTTCCGGCGGTCTCGTCGGCTACATGGGCTATGATATGGTCAGGTTCTTTGAGAGAGTACCCGACAGAGGGAAGCCCGGTTCAGGCCTGCCCGACATGTTCTTCATGCTCGTCGACACCATGCTCATCTTTGACAATCTGAAGCAGACGATAAAGATCGTTTCCAATGTGCACCTTGACGGAAAGAATACCGTTGCGGCCTATAGAAAGGCGGTCGAGAAGATAGACGCGATAACGGAAAAGTTGAGAAGCCCGAAGGTCAGGCCTCGGAAGCCGAAGGCGAAGGCGCGGGTCTCGAGAAAGAAAGGCTTTGTGTCGAGCTTCAGCACAAAGGAGGCGTTTGAAAGGGCTGTTTCCCGCTCGAAGGACTACATCGCGGCGGGTGATATCTTTCAGGTAGTACTGTCGCAGCGATTCGAGCGCAAGTCTCATGTCGAGCCCTTTGATGTATACCGGGCACTGCGCGTGATAAACCCCTCTCCCTACATGTACTTCATTAATACCGGTGAAGCTGAGATCGTCGGCTCGTCTCCCGAAATTCTTGTCCGGCTCGAAGACGGTAAGGTGGTGCTCAGACCTATTGCGGGGACGAGAGAAAGAGGTTCGACGGATGGAGAAGACAAGGCCCTTGAAGGGGAGTTGAAGAGAGACCCGAAGGAGATCGCCGAGCATATCATGCTCGTTGACCTGGGGAGGAACGATGTCGGAAGGGTTGCGGAGAAAGGCTCCGTAGAGGTTACCGAGCTCATGGCTGTTGAACGATACAGCCACGTGATGCATATGGTATCGAACGTCGAAGGAAACCTCGCAAAGGGGCTTGACGCGTTTGATGTACTGAGGGCCTGTTTCCCTGCGGGCACGGTGACGGGAGCCCCGAAGGTCAGGGCCATGGAGATCATAGAAGAGTTCGAACCGACGAAACGGGGCCCCTATGCAGGCGCGGTCGGTTATTTCAGTTATTCGGGCAACATGGATACCTGCATAACGATACGGACTCTCGTAATTCAAGAGAAGGTGATCTCCGTTCAAGCCGGTGCGGGCATCGTTGCCGATTCAGTCCCTGAAAGGGAATACGCGGAGACCGTAAACAAGGCCATGGGAATGATGAAGGCCGTTGACATCGCAGAGAGGGGATTAATCTGATGCTTTTGGCTATCGATAACTATGATTCTTTTACCTATAACCTCGTCCAGTATCTCGGAGAGCTCGGCGAGGATATACGGGTGTTCAGGAACGACAAGATTACGATACCCGAGGTGGAAACCCTCAGGCCCGAAAGGATCGTCATCTCTCCCGGCCCGTGCACGCCGAATGAGGCGGGAATATCGATCGACGTGATACGACATTTTGCCGGAAAGATCCCGATCCTCGGGGTCTGTCTGGGGCATCAGTCGATAGGCGCGGCGTTCGGAGGAGAGATTATCAGGGCGCCGCGGCTCATGCACGGAAAGACGTCCCTCATTTACCATGACGGAAAGACGATCTATGAGGGACTGCCGAATCCCTTCGAGGCGACACGGTATCACTCTCTCGTCATAAAGAGAGAGACACTGCCCGATCGTCTCGAAATCAGCGCGTGGACCGACACAGAGGAAATCATGGGGGTCAGACACCGTGAGTTTCTTGTCGAGGGGGTCCAGTTCCATCCTGAATCTATCCTCACAAAGGCGGGGAAAGACTTGCTGCGGAATTTCCTGAGACTCAGCAAAGGGAGATGATAAAAGAGGCGATTAACCTCCTCGTGCAGCATATAGACCTCTCGGAGACCGAGATGGCGGAGTGCATGGCCGAGATCATGGAGGGAAAGGCCACAGAGGCCCAGACAGGCTCGTTCCTCACCGCTCTCCGCATAAAGGGTGAAACCGTCAGCGAGATAACCGGCGCCGCGCGGATAATGCGGGAAAAGGTCTCCGCCGTCAGGGCGCCCGAGGGAGTTCTCGATACCTGCGGAACCGGCGGCGACATGTCGCAGACATTCAACATATCAACGGCAGCTGCCCTCGTCGTTGCAGCAGCCGGCGTACCGGTTGCGAAGCACGGCAATCGTTCCGTATCAAGCCGCTCCGGGAGTGCGGATGTCCTTGAGGCCCTTGGCGTAAAGATAGACCTGCCGCCTGAGAAGGTCGAAAAATCTCTCTTCGAGACGGGATTTGGCTTCCTCTTCGCTCCGCTTTTCCATCCGGCGATGAAATATGCCGTGGGGCCGAGGAGGGAGATCGGGATACGGTCCATCTTCAATATCCTCGGTCCGCTGACCAATCCGGCTGGGGCTAAGAGGCAGGTACTGGGCGTCTTCGCCGACAAACTCACCGACCTGCTCGCCATGGTACTCGGAAATCTCGGGGTGGTAGACACCATGGTAGTCCACGGTGAAGACGGTCTTGACGAGATAACGATCTCCGACGGGACAAAGGTTTCCCGTTACCGGGAAGGGAGGATCGAGACATTCTTTTTCGTCCCGGAAGACTTCGGCCTGCAGAGAGCAGGGTTGGAAACTCTCCTCGGAGGCGCCAAAGAAGAGAATGCCCGGATACTCTTTTCTCTCCTGAAGGGCGAAACGGGTCCGAAACGGAATGTTGTGCTCATGAATTCAGCGGCGGCCCTCATGGTCGCAGGCAGGGCGGAGAGCCCCAAGGACGCGATGCTCATTGCCGGTGACGCGATCGACTCCGGCAGGGCCCTGAAGAAGCTGAAGGAGATCGTGAGACTTTCGAATTCAATCTGATCCCCTTCTCGCTGTCAAAGGAGTTTGTGATGATAAAAGCGCACAGTCGTGAACCGCACAAAGACCGCAGGCCGGTAAAGATCAGCTCCCGGGGGCCTTCAGCGGGAGACCTCGACAGGGCCTCCCGGTTGCGGGAAGTCATGGAAGCCCTTTACGAGGCCAACAAGAAAGTCCCGGTAATCGTGGAAGGCAAAAGGGATTCACTTGCCCTGAGAAATCTCGGCCTCGTCGGAGAGATCATAACCCTCCACCGGGGAAACAGCCTCTATGAATTCTGCGAAGAGATATCCGAACGGTTCGGCAACGTCATCTTACTCCTTGACTGGGATGATAAGGGAGAGACCTTGCATAAGACGCTCAGCAGAAACCTGAGGGGCCTCTGGGAGGAATTCTCGGGATTCAGGGAGATCCTGAAGATCCTCTGCCAGAAGGACATCAAAGACATAGAAGGGATACCAAAACTCCTGAAAAACCTCGAGGGCGATGAGACTCACCGGTATTAAGGGAGAGGAACTTGCCGTCCGGTTTCTCAGGAAGAAAGGATACAGAATCCTCCGGAAGAATTTCAGGTCGCCCGTTGGCGAAATAGACATCATCGCTGAAGAGGGCAAGACGATCGTCTTCGTCGAAGTCAAGACGAGGACCGACGACTCCTTCGGCCATCCCTTTGAGGCTGTCGACACCCGGAAGAAAGAGAAGCTGAGGAGAGCGGCGCTCTCCTATCTCAAGCAGTGCAAGGAAGAACTGCCCTCGAGGTTCGACGTCCTCAGCATCGAGATGGATGGCGGCAAGAGCAGGATCGAACACATCATCGATGCCTTCGAATGAGGCTGACCCCATGATCAAGACGAACGATTAATAGAGCAGATATCGCGATCGCATCGCGGAGAACTCATCGAGCCGCCCCTGCCAGTCTGAAACTATCTTGGAAGGGTCCTTGCCGTCCCTGATGTCCCGGAGGACATCGCGAGAACCGACAAGGCCCAGCGTCTTGTCAATCTGGAAGTCCCGTGGATAAAGCCTCCTGAGGGCTGAAACGATTTCGACACCCAGGGCGGGAGAATCGAGGATCCGGCGATCGACCATGACCACGCGGATACCGTGGCAGACCCGGTTCTTATAAGGGCCGCTCTCCGGCCTGAAATCTACCTGTTCAAACAGAACCCCGGGAATTTTCCGATTGTTGAGATACGCGGTCAGTTCCTCCGCACGTATCCACGGCGCACCGAGAACTTCGAAGGGTCTGTCCGTTCCGCGCCCTACGCTCACATTCGCACCCTCGACGAGGGCGACCCCGGGATAGAGGATCGTCTCGGTCAGACTCCGGAGGTTCGGTGATGGGTTCACCCAGGGAAGGCCAGTCTCATCATACCAGTCGGTACGCCGGTAACCGTTCATCTTTATGATATGCAGGTCCGCGCCGATCTTCCTTTCTCCGTTAAACATCGCGGCCAGTTCCCCGACCGTCATGCCATGCCGGACGGGGAGCGGGAAATAGCCGGTAAAAGACCGGAGGTCCTCGTCGAGGAGGGGCCCCTGGACGAGTGAAGCGGTAATCGGGTTCGGACGGTCGAGGACATAGAAGGGTATGCCCTTCTGCGCTGCAGCCTCCATCGAATAACCGAGCGTCGTGATGTAAGTATAAAAGCGTGCGCCGGCGTCCTGGATATCGAAGACGAGGGCATCCACCTCCTCAAGCATCTTTTCCGTCGGACGCCGAACCTCTCCATAAAGGCTGTAGACCGGCAGCCCCGTCGCGAGATCAGCGGCAGTGTCGACCTTCTCGTCAACATTCCCCGATATTCCGTGCTCCGGAGCAAAGAGGGCCGCAAGACTCATGCCCGGGGCCTGAGAGAAGACGTCTATGGACCTCCGTCCCGCTGAATCGAGGCCTGAATGATTTGTAATCAGTCCGACGCGCAGTCCCTTCAGGGATGAAAACTTCTCGGCTTCCAAAACATCGATTCCGGTCTGCACCTGGCTGCCGACCGCCTGCGGGCCGCTGCCTTTCGTCATCCCCCAAAATCCGCTGAGAGAAGGCCGTATGGCGAGGACCTGCCCGGCAGAAACCGGTCCGAGAGACTTCGAAACGAGTTCGGTGATCTGTGCGCGTATCGGACCGGCATCGCCTTTTCCCTCCGGATGAACGCGGTTGGTAAGGATAATGATGTACGTGCCCGAAACAGGGTCGATCCAGAGATAGGTTCCGGTGAAGCCCTTATGACCGTAAGAACCGGCGCGGAAGAGTTCATTTCTGTTGGACGCAAAGGGCGCAGCGACATCCCAGCCGAGCCCGCGCGGTACGGCCGCTCCCGGGGGCGACTGGGGCGTCGTCATCGTCTCGACCGACGCCGGACTGAGAATCCGCAAATCGCCGATACTCCCTCCACGCAAGAGCATCCTTGAGAAGAGAGAGAGGTCCGGTGCGGTCGAAAAGAGTCCTGCGTGACCGGCGACTCCTCCCATGTTGCAGGCCGTCGGGTCATGCACTTCACCCTGGAGCATCTTCCCTTTTTTCCCATGCCGGAACTGAGTCGGCGCGACGCGGTTACAAAGGGCTGCTGAAGGCGTGAAGACCGTGTCCTTCATGCCGAGGGGCTTGAAGATGCTCTCCGAGCAATAGATGTCGAGAGGCCGCCCTGAAATCCTGCGGACGAGTTCACCGAGAACCTCAAAATTGATGTCGCTGTAAACGAAGCGTTCGGACGGAGAGGCGACGGGCTTTTCCTCGACTATCTTCCTGAGAGCTGTTTCGTAGCCGGACCACTCGGGTTTCAGGTCCAGGTCGGGCCTGAGACCGGAATAGTGCGTGAGGAGTTCGCGAACGGTGATCCTCTCCTTTCCCTTTGTGCCGAACTCAGGCCAGTATTTCGCGACCGGGTCTTCAATATTCATCCACCCTTTGTCCACGAGCTGCATCACCGCGGTCGTCGTGGCTACCGCCTTCGTAAGGGAGGCAAGGTCAAAGATAGTATCGGGCTTCATCGGAAGCTTTTTCGGTTTTACTGAACGGAAGCCGAAGGCCTTGTGCAGGATAACCTCTTCCCTGTTCCCGATGAGGACTACCGCTCCCGTAATTTTGCCGTTACGGATGGAGCTCGCAATGATACCGGCTACAGGTGCTTCCAGTTGCTGCCTGCTCAGTTTCCGGGGAAATTCCGATTCGGCAAAGGATCGAGAGATAGAGACCGACAACAGTCCTGCCGACAGGAGCATTACGGTGAAAAAGGCCTTCTGCAATCTGCTCAAAGTATTACACCACTTTCATCCTAAGCGATTCAGGGTTTCGACTCTCTTTTCTCTTTGTACAGGATGATCCATCTTTTGAGTCACCGCCATATCTGCTTAATACGTCACTTTCTTCGCTACCGGCGCTCCCGCCAGTATCCCCTCGAATGCCTTGCCCCTGTCCCTATCTGTCATAAGATAGCGGGGAAGTGTCATGATTGCATCGGAACTTCGCGTATGACGACGCTCTATCGTAAAAGCGGCTATGTACCCGGCCTCTGTCGCCTTTCGGATAAGCTCATCATCGTAAATACCGAAAGGCCATGCCAGCATATCAATCCTGATATCGAGTTCCTTCTCTATCTTTTCCTTTCCCTTGCCCAACTGCATCCGAACAAACTTGTCATATTCGACCGGAGTCAACTTCTTCTTTTCCTTCTCGAAGTTGGGGTGCCAATATGAGTGAGCCCCGAACTCCACGAGCCCGGTCTTCTTGACTTCCCTAAGTTCGTCCCATGTCATGGCATACGACGCATTCGATATGGCTGACGGATAGAGGAAGAGCGTCACCGGTATCCGATATTTTTGTATCATCGGAAGCATGTCCGAATAGACCGATCTGTGACCGTCGTCAGCGACAATCACGACCGACCGGGGAAGAGGCGCCGGTCCTTTCCCGAGATAGTAATCAACGAGCCGCCTCAGGGGTATTACGGTATAGCCATTGTCCCTGAGGTATTTCAGGTGGGACTCGAAAACGGGGGTAGTCACCGTCATGCTGTCAGCGACAACAGGCCCGAAACGATGATAGAGGAGGATGGGTATCTGTATGTCGCCCTGTGCCTTCTTCTCGCCGCTGGTTGACGAGACAGGTGTCAGGACGAATGCAAGCAGGACGAGCGACAGCAGGAAAGTCTTCACCGGCTGGATGTCACGACAAGGCATTCACGGCCTTTCCCCATCGCTTTCTTCAATCATGATAGCGGATTTCCCACTGTCATTGCCGGAGCCGGTGGACGCCTCACTGTACCTCTGTCTTCCCCTCTGCCGCTTCGGAAACCTCGTGAATCAGCGCTTCGGCCTCGGGATTCTTCACTTCTCTCTTGATGAGGATATCCGTGGGATCGACCTTCTTGCCGTAGTAGGCCTCGTTCAAGCCGTCCCTGACCTTTACGATCGCACCATCGAGCGAGATCCCGGCAAAGAGTCCCTTGGAGCGCGCGAAGCTGAGGATATCTGCGCTGAGGTTTGCCGTTGCAGCCGATACGCCGGCACCGATAGGCCCCATCGCGATTCCGACGTCACCGCCCAGCTTAACGCTGCTTCCGAGGAGGGCCGTTACTCCGCGCTCAGTCATCGCAAGCAGTATGACCTCTGAGGCCTGACCGCCGACCTGAAGGCCGAAACTCGCGGAACCGATCGTGTAAAACGCCGGCCCGCCCCACGTTCCGGTCTTCTCATCGTAAGTCACGAAGACCCCGCTTCCTCCAGAGGCTCCGATGACGAAAGCGCCCTTCAGGATCTGGGGGGCGATGAAAACACCCCTCGCCTTCTTGAGGAGGTCGCGAAAGGAGTCGTTGTCCTTCGCAGTGACAAACTTATCGAAAGTGAGTCTGGCCTTCTCTACGAGCTCTTTGCTGTCCGCGACATCATCGGCACCAACAGGGATCGCAGTAACAGCCGTCAATCCCAAAGCCAGAAAGATTGCTGCCGTAAGCATCAAAAGCTTGACATTCCTGAATGACCAATCCTTCTCCATAACGCCTCCTTGGTTTTCGTATGACAATCATATATCATTATTCTATCACAGAAATGAACTCTTCACCCTCTGAATGTTGCCGTGAAATTGTCGGGATGCACCCTCTACCTCAAAAGCCTTTCTGCCGCTCAATTTGCAATATTGCCTTTCTTAAAATTTGAATTTGAAGTTGACAAGGGCTTGTGAGAGTGTGATATGTTCAAAGTAAGCTTTTGTTTAACTTCAGAGAGGAGGTGGGCGCTAAGCCTCAGGCAAGGGCGTTTTCGGTGGGGACTTATCTCGGTTTCAGAACGAAAAATTACGAGGAGGGAAAATGAAAAAAGGTTTTGCTTTGGTCTTGATACTCGGGTTGGTCGTGATCGGTTTTCTTGTGGTCAACAGCTCCCCCAGGCAGGGGATCGCTGCCACGGATGTGTCGTCGATGGAGAGTTGCTATACGGGTCCTAACCCGACCATAGATTCAAAGGTAAACTTGTCGAGCAAAAAGATCACCTTTGACGGCACCGCTTACATCGCCGGCCACGGTGGTCACCTGGCGGTTATCGACATGAGGACCATGGAGTGTCCTACCGATATGGAAAAAGGCAGAATCGTGCTTACTGAAGCTGGTTCTGAGATGGAGGGCAAGATCGCCGGCATGAGCTTCGAGGAGGTGAAGAAGTCTGGCGGTAGTCACGGTCAGGCGATTGTGACCGAGAAGGGTAAGAAGGTTCTTGTTGCGGGAACCCTTGCCGGTAACGTTTACAAGATCGACCTCGCTACAGGAAAGAAGGAAGGCCCCTTCAAGGTCGGCGAGAAGTTCTGCGGTTCCATCGTGGGTCCTGACGGCAAAGTCTATTTCGAAGATATGGCAGACGGCCATGTTTACGTTTGGGATTCAGCCACGCTGAAGACCGTCGACAAGATGCCCGTAGGAAAAGCCGTATGCGGCATCCAGTGGACCAAGAACGCGGAAAAGGCCTATATAACCGACATGCCGACGGGCGTTGTCTACGTCTATGACTGGAAGACAAAGAAGAAGATTAAGGAGATAACGAGCCCCGAGATGACCTTTATCCATCAGGCAAGAATGACCCCCGATGGGAAATACCTCTGGGTCAGCGCTCCGAATGAGTTCGATCCAGGACTGAAACCGGGGACGCACAAGAGCCAGGCCGTCATCATCGACACGGCAAAGGACGAGATTGTCAAAAGGATTATTCTGCCCGATGATGTGAGGCCCCATGATTTTGCATTCACGAAGGACGGCAAATATGCGCTCATCTCATCGAGAACCTACGGCGATGACAGCACGTTAGTTGTCATGGATCTGAGAGATGCCAGCATCGTTCAGAAGACGTCGGCATGCGCATGCTGCCATAAGAAAGCAGGCGTTGAAGTTAAGATTGACAAGGGTTCCCCGCTGCTTTGCGGCATAGAGATCGACTGGATGGCAAAGAAATAGCCAGTAGATTTCCATTGCTCGGACAGTTGAAAGAGGGAGGGCAGGTGTTTTGCCCTCCCCTTTTTTTTCTTGCTTCCCCAAAGGAGGCATCCGGAACATCCTTAAAATCCGACGAGTCGGGTGAGCGACCATAAGCATGTCGCCTTGGGGATCTTGTAGAATAACCGTCTTCGATAATGGTAGAATAGCGGCCATGAGGTCTGGGGGTCAGTTATGACAGCGAGATTAAACATCGGGTCCTTTGCGATAAAGAATCTGAAGAGAAAGATCATAAGAACCATTTTACTTCTCCTCGCCGTTTCGGTTGTTACCGGTACCCTGTTTACCGCGACCCTCTTCATCCTCAGCATGCAGAACGCCCTGAAGATAGGCACATACCGTCTCGGGGCCGATGTGCTCGTCGTCCCTGAGAAATACGCGTCCGAGGCCCGTTCGGCTTTACTGGCCGGTGAGCCGACAAGCTTCTACATGGAACGTGACGTCCTTGAAAAAGTCAGGAAAGTCGAAGGCGTCAAGAATGCCTCTCCCCAGCTCTTCGTAAAGCCGACATCCTTTACCTGCTGTTACAATGTCGACGTCTTCCTGATAGCCTTTGATCCGACGACGGACTTCACGGTGACTCCATGGCTTGAGAAGAACCTGAAGAAGACTCTCGTCGGCAACGAAATCATTACCGGAAGGGAAGTTCCGGTTCTTACGGGGGACAGTATCCCCTTTTTCGGAACGCTCTTTAAGGTTGTCGGCACGATGGAGCCGACGGGGATGAAATTTTTCGACCGGTCGGTCTTCATGACTATGGATGCGGCATATGCGATGGCTGAAGCCTCCGTGAAGAAATCTCAACAGCCTATCAATATAGAGCGGGACAAGATCTCGGCCGTGCTCGTTCAGGTGCAGGACGGTTTTTCGCCGGAGCGGGCCGCCATCAGAATCGAACACGATGTCCCCGGAGTCAAGGCGATAGCCTCGGATGAGGTTATCAGCACGGTAAGAAAGCAGCTGGGCGGCCTCCTCAAGGGAATCCTCTTGATAAGCGCGGTGCTGTGGGTCCTCGCCCTCCTCATGATGGCCTTCGCCTTCTCGATGATCGTGAACGAGAGACAGAGGGAATTCGGACTCCTCCGCGCCATGGGTGCGAAGAAGAAACATGTCTTTTTGCTCATCATTACAGAGGCGGTCACGGTCTCTGTGGCAGGCGGCGTTATCGGACTGCTCACCGGCTCCGCGATACTCCTTACCTTCAAAAACCTCATCCTCCACAGTCTGAAGTTGCCCTATCTGCTGCCCCCCCCAGCGGTGCTCGGCGAGCTGGTGTTTGCGGCGATCCTGTTTTCCCTTGTCACGGGACTCCTCGCATCGCTCCTGCCGGCTTCTTCTGCAAGCAGGATGGAGCCCTATGAGGCGATCAGGAAAGGAGAATAAGATGGCATTCGCAAGGATCATCGTAATCCTGAGTATCGTCTGTTCCGCTTCTTATTTGTATGCTGGACCCGTATCCGTGCCTGACGGCGCGAAATGCGATGAATGCGGGATGTCGCTTGACCGGAACTCCAAGTTCATAAGTGTCGTAACCGGAAAAGATGAGAAGAAATTATTCTTCTGTGATATCGGAGATATGCTTAACCATTTCAGGTCGAAGAAAGAGAAGATAGAATCCGTCTCCGTCCGAGACTTTACGACGGGTGAATGGATCGACGGGAAGAGTGCATTCTATGTCACGAACAAGGCCCTGAAGACACCGATGGCCTGGGGCATAGGGGCCTTCACCAAGGAGTCGGACGCAAAACAATGGGGAACTCCCGTTGATTTCGAAAATGCCTTCGGCCTCATAAAGAAATGAGAAACCGGGTGTTCGGGGCGATACTCTTTTCCCTCGGGCTGCTCGTCTTCGCAACACCACGGTTTATTCTGCCGGTCTGCGAGTACCATGGGTTTAAGACGATGAACTGCAGCTATACCGGAATTTCTGAGATGTTTATGGGAGGGATTATCATGGCCTCGGCTGCAGGAATCATCTTTTCGACCTCCGGCGAGACCCTGAGGTGGTCGGCGGTCACGACCCTCGTGGCCGGTGTTTCCGTCATTACCCTGCCCGGCGCGATAGGCTACTGCCATAGCAGCAGCATGCCCTGCAACTACGGCACGATACCGATGCTGAGATTGGCGGGCTCTGCCGTCATTCTTGCCTCACTGGCAGGCCTGGTCGTCTCTTTCGGAAAACATCGGAGAGCGTAATTCCCTTATTGAGGACGAGAAATGAACGGAAGAAAACTCTTAGACAGACTGAGCCTCACCGTCTTTGTTGCCCTGGTCTTTATCATCCCGCTTATCGGATCATGCAAGAAGGAGGAAGCGGTCCCGGCCAGGAAAGATGTTCAAGAGACGAATCCCTACTCAAACGAATCTGTTTTTGCCGAAGTAAAAAAGAAGCTGCAGGAGAATCCGCAGGACGTTGATTTATGGTATAGACTCGCGGATCTTTACGACCGCAACGGCCAGTATGCCGAGGCTGTCGACACCTACAAGAAGGTGGTCGAAATGAAGCCCGACATGGGATATGCGTATTTTAAGATGGGGACTGCCTATGACCGCCTCAACAGGCCTGCTGACGCGGTGCCGGCCTTTGAAGAGGCGATAAGACTTATGCCGACCTATGCGGCCGCATACAATAACCTGGGAATCGCTTACGGGAAACTGGGCAAGATAAGCGAAGAGATACGGGTGCTCAAGAAAGCCACGGAACTTCGGCCGAGGTACGCTTCAGCGCACTATAATCTCGGCATCGCCTATCTGAAGTCGGGAAATAAAAAAGCCGCCCTCCGCGAATATGAGTCGCTGAAGGACACGGACAGCAGCATAGCCGAAGCCTTGCAGAAGGAGATCAACGCGGCCCCCTGAACGGGAGAGGAAAAGAGATGGTAACGATTCAGAATATCACAAAGAGTTATCTCATAGAAGGACAGAGGATAAAGGCGGTTGATAACGTCAGCCTCACCGTCGGCAAGGGCGAGTTTCTCTCGATCATCGGCCACTCGGGCAGCGGCAAGACGACCCTGCTCAGTCTCATCGGAGGCTTGACAAGACCCGATTCGGGCATGATCACGGTCGGCGAAAGAGATATCTGGACCATGGAAGACAACGCGCTCTCCGAATTCAGGAATAAGAAGATCAGCTTCATCTACCAGTTTTCGAGTCTCATTCCGACCCTCACCGTTCTTGAAAATATCCTTCTCCCGACCGCTTTCGGAACGCGGAGAGACGACGTCACCGGCTCCGCTCTCGGTCTTCTCGAAATCGTCGGTCTCAAGGAGAAAAAGAACGCGTATCCGTCGCAGCTCTCCGGCGGCCAGCAGAGGCGTGTCGCGATCGCCCGCTCCTTCATCACAAGCCCCGAACTCGTGCTTGCCGATGAGCCGACAGGGGATCTCGATGAGGAGACCGAAGCCGAGATGATGAGCTTCTTCACCATGATGAATGAAAAGAAGGACGTAACCTTCATCCTGAGCACCCACAATACGGATATCGCGAAGCAGATGAAACGGCAGATGAAGATGAGTAACGGAACGATGAAAGAGCTGTAGCGTTTTGCCCATGCATCTTATTCCCTTTCTATGCCCTCGGTACTATTGTTGCCACAAGGAAGTCACCTGACACTTTCCGTCCCAAGCTATCATCAAATTTAATTTATTCATCATTTTTTTAAATTAGCACTATTCCTTCTTTATCGATATTCTCTATATACAGTGACTCAAGGCTCTAGATTTCCCAATAGCGACCCCTATTAGTTTTTACCATTCCCGAAGCTTTTCCACGCAAGGGAATTATTGAGGAGGTGGTCCTATCGGCTGAGCGAAACCGGTAAGTCTTCTCACCATTTCATTATCTAAAGGAGGAGGGTGTATGAAAGGTTTTAGAGGCATGCTGGTATTGGTGATGATCATCGCATTGCCGATGACCGCAACGGCAGTCCAGTTTGACAAGAAGGCAACGACCATCGATGAATTGGCGAAGATGTACGATTCGACACAATGTAAATCATGCCATCCTGATATTTACGCACAATGGGAAAAATCTCATCACGCACGGCCCCTCATGGGAATTGCCGGTGGTTTGATGATGACCCCGGTTGTCAAGTCAAGCGCCTTTGCGGTAAAAGACCCGAAACAAGCTACATTGAAGACCTTCCCCTGTTTCAAGTGTCATCTCCCGCAGGCTTTCGCGAATGCCGATGATTCCGTGGCTGTCGAACTGACCGAAGCGCTCTTCGCTGCTTCGGCCGAAACAGCGACGGATAAAGAAAAAGCTGATGCGAGAGCAAAGGTTGCGAAGCTCCAGATAACCTGTCTCGTCTGCCATAATGAGAAGGCCATTACCCACAAGCTTGTATTGGGAAAGCCGGAGAATGGCGTACTGTACGGCAATAAGGAAGTCGCCTCACATCCCGATGCGACATACAAGACGGTCAAGAAGAGCGTCATCATGACTCAGCCGATTTTCTGCGGTCAGTGTCACGGCACAGGCCCCAATTTTGAATTCGACTATCCCGTTCAATGCGCGACGCTCTACGGCAGTTATCAGCACAACTACCTCTCACACGGTGGTTTCATGACATGCCAGGAATGCCACATGAAGAAGGTCGACGGCAAGGCTGATCATCTCCTGGCCCCTGATTTTAATGACAAGAAAGAGACGGGAGAGTTGCTCAGTAAAAGCATCCAGCTTGACGTCCAGACCCTCGGGTATCAGTTCCTGAGGAAAGCAGGCACGCTCATCCCCATGGTCGTCGTAAATACGAAGATCACCCAGGACGCCGGTCACAGAATTCCGGATGGCTGACCGTCGCACAACAGAGTGGTCATGGAAGTGACCGCAAAGACACCGGATGGGAAAGAGATTTTCAAGGAAGAGAAAAATTACATGACCCAGGCCACCAATTGTCTGAACGAGAAGATGATTTATGGGGCCCAGAACAAGACATCCTATGTGCGCGACACCGCCCTTCAGCCGTATCAGTCCAAAGACGAGACGTTCGAGATCAAGCTTCCCGAGGGGGTAAGAACGGTGGACGTTACCGTCGACATGAATTATGAGATTCAGGTCCCTGACAACAAGATTCCGATTCACACCGTGACAAAGAGGGTTACACTCGACAGGTAGAGTGATGATCTCTACCCCCGTGTCATAATCTTCTTGACTATTGTTGGTTTTTTGTGGTAATAATGCACATTTCATTGAAAGGAGGTGAGACAATGACGAAGAGATTAGCGATCGTTGCACTCGCACTTATGTTCGTAGTGTCGGTAGTCGGTTTTGCGTTTTCCGCTGAAGAGAAGATGATGCAGCATACGGGAACAATTACCGCTATCGATGCGAAGGCCAAGACCGTAACGATGAAAGATGCGAAGGGAGTGTCAAGTACCGTTACGCAAGTCGACGAAAAAGTGCTCGCCACGCTGAAGGTCGGGGACGAGGTTGAATGCAAACATATCGTAAAAGACGGAAAGAATATTTGTAAGGGCATGACGAAGGTGAAGAAGGAAGGGAAACCGGCAGGCGCCCCTCCGGCAAAAGCTCCAGGATATTAAGCTTTTCATGTTATCCCACCCTGAGATTCAGGGTGGGATAACAATATACCTTCAGGGATTGCAGACTGTTGTCCCCCTCCGAAGCGTTTCCGTAACACCTTGCTTCATCCAAGGTCCGAGGTCCTCCGGAAAAAGCCTGACTGACCGCATGCAGATTGATTCATCCTTCTCTTTCAATTTTGATATTTTGATATAATGTAATCGATAGTGCCTTCTCGCGAGATTCTCATGCAGATGAAGAAGCATAAAGGGATGAAGTCCTTAACGGAGTGAATGCCGAAACCGGGTGAGACGCATCATCAATGAAAGCCGACCGGAAAGGAGCGTATATGAAATCCTTCAGGTTTCTGCTGCTCGTAACCTTCGTTGTTTTTCCCCTCATAGTCTTCGCAGAGTATAACACCATCGATGACCTTGCAAAGGCCTACAGTGACGAGTCCTGCAAGGAATGCCATGCGAAAATATACGAGGAATGGAAGAGTTCCTACCATGCCCAGTCCGTGAACCATTCGGCGGGCGGCATAAGAAATTTTATCCTGGTCGGACTCGGGAAGGAATGGGAAAAACCCGTCAGCAAGGAAAATCTCATGCGCTGCATGGACTGCCATGCCCCTTATTTGAAAGATGCCTCGGAACCGCTTATCAAGGAAATCGCAGAACTTATCGTCGCTTCTGTTGACGAGAAAGATGAAGGGAAGAAAGCGGCGGCAAAAGAGGAACTCGCCAAACTGAATGTCAACTGCGTCATCTGCCACAATACAAAGGTCTCTATCGAGAAGAACCTGAAGGGCGGGCCGAAACCGGGTGTCTTTTATGGTCCGTCAGGAAAATCTACCTCTGCACACGGAACGGAGAAATCCCCGGTCTTGTCTTCCGCCATTTTCTGCGGGCAGTGCCATGGCATGTATACGCCTCCCGATGGAGACGTCATAGGATGCAATACCCTCTACGGCAGCTATCAGGACACATACAAGGGGAATGGGGGGGCAGAGACGTGCCAGGACTGCCACATGAAAAAGGCAAACAGGGGGCACACCTTTCCCGGGGCATACCAGCTTGAAATCGTAAAAGAGGGTATCGGGCTTGACGTTCAGGCGGCCGGCATAAAACTTCATCCCGGGAAATGGATACCGACGGCTGTCGTGAATATAGGACTCATCAATCAGGCGGGCCACAGGATCCCTGACGGCTGACTATGGTCTGCCAAGGTGGTCCTGGAAGTGACCGCGAAAACAGACAAGGGCGCGGTAATCGACATCGGCAAAAAAGAATACTGGGAACTCGGCATGGACCTTGACGGCGACCATAGGCTCGGGGCTTGGCAGATCAAGGAGATTATCGACCTTACGCTCCCGCCCAGGAATACCACGAAGGAGAGATTCGTGGCGGAGCTCCCGCCCGACACAAAGAATGCCGAGATTGAGATTAAGGTGACGTACTTCCCGTCCGGACCGACCGGGAAGCCGGTTTTAGAGCTGCATAAGGTCGTGAAGAAACTTAACTTCGAAAAGTAGCTTATGAGGCTGGATCATCTCCGGGGTCCGGCCTGCCTCTCCGGAGGAGATCCGACAGCCGCGCAAAATCTTCGATGCTCAAAGTCTCAGCCCTTCGGGAAGGGTCGATCCCGGACCTCATCAGGAATCCACTCACGTCGGGAGATAGTGACGCCAGGGCATTCGAAAGCATTTTCCTCCGCTGTGAGAAAGCGGTCTTTATGACTCGGAAGAAGAGCCTCTCATCCCTCACGGTGACGGCCGGCTCTTCACGGATCTCAAGGTGAATGAGAGCAGAATCGACCTTCGGCACAGGTCTGAACGCGCCGCGCGGAACAAAAAATTTTACTGCCGGACTGCTGTAATACTGCACCATCAGGGAAAGGACGCCGTATTCCTTCCCACCGGGCCCTGCGACGATTCTCTCCGCAATCTCCTTTTGGACCATTACGGTCGCGGACGTAAGACGGCTTCTCTCTTCAAGGAGCCTGAAGAGAATCGGCGTCGTTATATAGTAAGGTATGTTGGCGACTACCTTGAAGAGAGAGAGCGTGTCGTAGGGAAACTTCAGGGCGTCTGCGTGTATCAATTCGATATTGCCGTACCCGGCGAGTTCTTCCGTCAACCTCTCGAATAATCTCTGGTCCACTTCGATGGCGATGACCCTTTTCACCTCTTCAGCGAGCATCCTCGTGAGCCTGCCCGGACCAGGGCCTATCTCTACAACGGTATCCTCCTGCTGAAGGCCGGCAGCTTCAACGATCCTCTTCAGGATTGCGGGGTCATAGAGGAAATGCTGTCCGAGTCGCCTCCTTGTCATGAGACCGCTTGCTCGCAGGTCCGCAGTACACCCGCCGCAGTCTTATCCCAGGAAAACCCCTTCACCTGCTCAAACCCCTTCTCGACGAGTTCATTGCGCAGCCTCCTGTTGCCGAGGACATCGAGGATCAGCCTGCTCAATGACGCGCCGTCATGAGGGTCGAAGAGAATCCCCGCGTCGCCCACCACTTCGGGCAGAGACCCTCCGCGGGAAGAGATGACCGGTGCCCCGCATGCCATCGCCTCGAGGATCGTAATGCCGAATCCCTCGAAGAAGGACGGGTGCACCAACAGGTCCGCAGAGGAATAAAAAGTGGCGAGTCCCTCTCTCTCGATATATCCTATGCAGTGAATGCGTTCGTCTTCCGGAAGAGGGTCGCGGGACAACTCCCTCTTTCCGATAATCACGAGTGAATGGGGTATCCTGTTCTTGATTTCGAGGAATGCCTTTATCAGGGTGGTGACATTCTTATAAGGAAAGAGACTGCCGACGAACAGGATATAGGGTCCCCGTATGCCATGCCGTTCAAGGGAATCCTTCTCCATCCCGGTACTCAGGGGTTTAAAAACATGAGAATCATATCCCCCATGCAAGACATCGATCCTTCGGCTCTCCACCGCGCAAACCTTCAAAATCTCCTCCTTCACAAAATGTGACGGAACGATTACCCGATCGGCGATCCTCGGCAGGAGCTTGAGGGAGAATCTGAAATGGCGCGCCGCCATCCCAAACTGCTCAGGGAAGTAGATCGGGTGCAGGTCATGAACGGTCACGACGAGCCGCGAGGTCGGGATGAGGGGAAATTCGAGGATCGGACAGAAGAGGACATCTATCCCGTATCTCCTGATCGCAAAGGGCAGGAGGGCATTGTCGTAGATCATTCTCATGAGGTTGCTCGAGAATTTCATCCCACCCCTCACGGAGAAAGGGGTCTTCCTGATTCGGTCGTCTCCGACACCAGCGATCGGGACAGAGGTGAGGATCACCGTTTCCGGGTGGAGGGCACAGAGACGGGAAGAGACCTCTCTCGTGAAGACTCCGACGCCGGTCGGTTTCTCATTCAGAAAAGAGGCGTTGATACCGATCTTCACCGTCTCACCTTTCTATAGACGTCGATGCCGTTTCCCGGTCTTCTCATGCGCGGGATGAGATTTCCTGCCTCAGATTTCAGATCATTACTGCTCAGATAGATAGGGTTTCATTCTACCACAAGCCGCGACCCCCTTGGATTACTTTTCCGGAATACGCGATGTACTGTATAATATCGACCTGAGGTGAAAAATGGTCGCGGCGGTACATGAATTTCTTGAGATAGCGAGATACAAGGAGTTTCTGAGAAACCTTGTCATCCGGGATATCAAGGTTCGTTATAAGAGGTCGTTCCTCGGATTCCTCTGGGTCATGCTGAACCCCCTCCTCATGATGCTCATTATGAATATGGTCTTCTCCGGCCTCTTCAAGGTTTCGACGCAAAATTACACCGCATATCTCCTTTCCGGCATAATCCTCTGGAACTTCTTCTCTCAGAGCACCACGACAGCGGTGCTGAGTCTCCTGAGCAACAGCAACCTTATCAAGAAGATATACATCCCGAAATCGGTATTTCCGCTCTCGGTAATCGTATCGGCCGTGATCAATTTTCTTTTTTCCCTCATTCCCCTCTTTCTCATATTCTATCTGACGGGCACACCGCTAAGTCCGTTCGTCTACCTGGTGCCGGTGATCATTCTTCTTTCCGGGATATTCTCTTTCGGCATTTCGCTCATCCTTTCGACGTTGACGGTCTTCTTCCACGATACAAAATATATTTACGATGTGCTCCTTCTCGGCTGGATGTACGCGACTCCGATCTTCTATCCCGAAGCGATAATACCGGAGAAGTACGTTTTCCTCCTTCATATGAACCCCCTCTATTATTTTATTTCTGCCTTCAGGGGTGCCCTCTATATGGATATTCCCTCTTTCTTCACAAAATTGCTCTATGGCTCCCTGTTCTCCATCGCTGCGCTGACTGTCGGCTGGTTCCTCTATAGCCGCTATAAGGACAGGGTAGTCTATTACCTCTGATCTGCCGATGGCGATTTCGAATAGGCATCGGGAAGAGAATGAACCGTTGATTGCGGTCGAGGGCGTTTCCGTCAGATATCGCCTCGCAAAGGAAAAACCGAGGACGCTCCAGGAGTACTTCATCGACCGGCTAAGAGGCAAAAAGGTTAATTACGAAGCCTTCTGGGCGCTCAAGGATATCACGATCACACTCGGGAAAGGTGAAACTCTCGGCGTGATAGGCCACAACGGCGCGGGAAAGAGCACCCTCTTGAAAGTCATCGCGGGCGTCTTGAAACCGACCGAGGGAAAGGTCGCCGTCCGTGGCAAAGTCGCACCGCTTATCGAACTCGGGGCCGGCTTCGACATGGAACTTACCGGCTTGGAGAACATCTATATGAACGGCTCGATCCTCGGCCTTTCGAGGAAAGAGATAGAGAGGAAGTTCGATAAAATCGTCGCCTTTTCGGAACTCGCCGAATTCATCTACAGCCCTCTCAAGAGTTATTCTTCCGGGATGATCGCCAGACTCG
>Ga0187779_10000597_pt1 | contig 24185 bp, 35 predicted proteins | sample 1015_Q2_SP10_10__FD_132435 | JGI IMG/M metagenome (GOLD analysis project Ga0187779, IMG submission 132435) | Tropical peat soil microbial communities from peatlands in Department of Meta, Colombia - 1015_Q2_SP10_10_MG | ecosystem: Environmental > Terrestrial > Soil > Wetlands > Peat | place... | reverse complement strand
AATAATTAGACCACCTAAAAAATAGGTGGTTTTTTTATTATATGATCAGTATGTAAGATAAATTAAACCAAAAGGGGTTAACAAAAAATGTATAACGAAGTTAAAGAGTTTAAAAAATTTACAACTAAGGTTTTGCAAGATGCTAGAAGGTATAAAAAAAGTAACAACATAATAAAGGTTAAACACCACTTAAAACAATGCAAAACATATAGTAGGTTGTTAAAAATCGATGGTTACATGGTACAAGCCGATAAGTTTAATGCGGTTGCCAGAGACCTACAAATAAGGTTAAACATACTAACTATAAAGGTAAGCAAGGGTTAACACCCTTGTTTTTTTTTGAGATTTTTTGAGAAAGTTCTTGAGTTATAGTACGATTTTTAGTATAATTGATCTGATACCCTTTTTTTGCTTGTTAAACATATAAAAAAGGTTATAGGCTTTTAACCTATAACCCTTACTTATTAACGGTTTTCTATTACATCGGCAAATTGTTTAAACGCTTGTACTTTGCTAATTGCCTCAATTGGTGCAACAACCTCATCCTCATCGGTTATAATGTAATAGCAATCTTGCATACAACTTGTTAAGCATTGGTATAAGTACACTTTATCAAAATCGGTTTCGTGTATGCCAATTTTTGTAATGTAGTATTCTGTGTTATTTGCTTGGTAAAGTACGTTGTTTTTAAAATCACCGTTAACCCCAACATTTACTAACTCACCATTTACTTTAATATCGTTTGTTTGCATTTTTGTTACCACCTTTTATTTTAGTAGGCTATCTCTTAACCTCTGAATTGATTATACCATGTAAAATCAACAATTACAAGCGTTTTTCTCAACTTTTTTGAGAAATTTTTTGAGTTTTTTTAAGAAAAAATGGCATCAAATCTATTATACCAAAAAACGGGCTATGTTGTCCAGTATTAATTTGTGCGTTATTAAGCACAGTTCAAAAAAGTGATTCAGTTCTATTATACCAAAAAATGGGCAGTTTCTCAAGAGTTTTTTGAGATTTTTTTTGAGAAAATAAACCAACCCTTTCGGGTCGGCTTATTAATCAAAGTGTAGTAAACCATTTTCAACCGCATTGGCAAACATTTTTGGCGTTGCTAGTTTAAACAAACTAACCGACCATGCTCTAGCATCCTCTTCAATATTACCTCGGTATAAATGCAGATCACTATTTGTATTTTGCATATGGTGTCTAAACTCGTGAAGCAATGTTACTAAACTTAATTTAAAATACATTGTAATTTGGTGAGAATTGCGACGGTAAACACCACCACCAGTTTCGTGATACAATGCTTCGCTTTCGTCAAATGTTAACGTTGGTATTGATTGTATGCCATATGCTTGACTAACCTTCATTAACCAAACTTCTGCAACCGCTAATCTTACTTCAATTGGGTTATCCTTTTTCATGTAACCAGCTTTAACAAGTTCTTTTGTTGCTTGTACAACCTCGCCTTTTATGTTTTTGTACACGCTTGAATATGTCATATGTAATGACCTCCTATTAAGTTGTTGTTTTCTAACTGAACTTATCATAACATATTACTCAACATAAGTCGAGTGATTACTTTGAACTTTTTAAATAAAAAAAGCGGTGTAACTTGTACACCACTTTAATTTTTATAAACCTAACTCTGTATTTAGCATTGTAATAAGTTGGTTTACATTTGCCACTTCTGTTTGTAATTGGTTTAATTGCCATGTATCTGTTACAACTTGCGGTAACATTGGTACAAACAATTTAACTTCTGGATTGTAAGTAAAGCTATAAAAATCGGTATTGTGCTCCTCGATGTTACTACAACCAAACTTAAAAGTGTTGTTTACAAAGCGTGGGTTACTAAACCCCCAAATTGTTAAGGTATTTATTACCCCTTGTACTTGTGTTTGTGTGTGTGCCATTTAAAAAACCACCTTTATTTAATTTTGTGTTAAGGTTTGTAACTACCTTACATAAAACAGTATACCATACAACTTTTGAGTTTGTACAGTGTTTCTCAACAAATATTTTTGAGATTGTTGAGTTTTTTTATAAAAAAAGAAAAGGCAATTAAGCCTTTTCATTAAAGTTAATGATCTGTGTTCTACGTTTTTGTCCAAACTTCTCAATGGTTTCTTTTAAGCCTTTAACAATAATACTATTAAGCATTTTGTCGCTGCCTATAATTGTATTATATTGAACAATGCTTTTTTCTAGTTCAACTATCTCCTGAGTTCTCTTTAAAATGCTCATTTTATTTAAGTCTCTCAAACGCATTTTACTAATCTCTGAGACCTGTTCTTGCGACAATGCGTACTGTCGCATGAGAATACCGTCTATCAAGTTATCATCCTCAAAACGTATGATTCGCACGACGTCGTCAATGCTCGCAAGAATTTTTTCAAAACCTTTTAAAATATGCAATTTTCGTTCCATTTGCTTTAAATCATGCGCCAAACCACGAGAAACACAAGATTTTCGCCAAACTATCCAACGGTCAATGATTTCATGCACACCAACCACACTCGGCAAATTATCAACTAAAATGTTAATGTTCGTTGAGAAAGTTGATTCAAGTGGTGTAACACTATATAACTTGTCAACTAACTTCTCCATGTCCGTCCCACGTTTGGCGGTAATTGTAATGTTTTGACCTTTCAAACCTGTTAAATCTTGAACATTGGTTACTGGTAGTTTACCATCTTTTGTTAATGTAACAATCTTATCAATAATCGCTTCACGAGTTGTTGTATATGGTATTTCGGTAATAATGATTTCATTTTTCTTAATAATTGCATTACCACGCAATCTAAATGAACCTTTACCTTCTTTATTAATCTCGTTCATTACCTCTTCATCGTAATGTAAATAACCACCTGTCGCAAAGTCAGGTACTAATACCTTATGAACACCTTTCTCGATGCGTGAAATCACCGCAGAGACCACCTCATCAATACAAAATGAAGGTGAGTTCGATGCCATACCAACACCAATACCTGAGTTCGCCATGAGTAAAATATTTGGTACTTTAACTGGTAAAACTTCTGGCATTTGCAAAGTACCGTCATAGTTATCAACAAAATCAACAATGTTTTTGTCAAAGTTTTGCATAGAATCAATCGCAAACGGTGAAAGCATTACTTCTGTATAACGTGACGCACCAGCTTGTAAATCACGAGAAGTTGCTTGTGAAAAGTTACCTTTACCAATAACAAAAGGGTTGCAATGTCGGTCAGTTTGTACCATTTTTACAATAGTTTCATAGCAGTCTCCATGTGGTGAAAGCCTCATAACGCTTCCACTCACATTTGCAGACTTTGTAAATCTCGTTGCTTTGTCTCGGTGCATTGTATATAAGATTTTACGGTGAATCGGTTTTAAACCGTCCTCGAGGCGAGGTAATGCACGATTTAACAAAACATAAGTTGAATATCCCATCATATTTTCTTCAATAATTAAATCAACATTTTTTTGTTTTACCATAATTACTCCACCTCGTCAATGTATTTACTTAATTCTGTTTCAATAATAAGTTTTCGTGGTTCAACTGGTTTACCCATCCAAACTTCAAACTTCTCAACCATTTTCTCAACAGTCTCAACTGTAACTTGTACCGTATTTCGTGTATCTTTGTCCAAACCTGTTTCTGCCATTGTTTGGGCGTCCAATTCACCGAGCCCTTTTGCACGACTAATATTTCTAATTTGACCTTCATGTTGTGCCAAAATACCAGCTTTTTCTTCCTCGTTGAAAATGTAAACTAATTCACCGTTTTTCAACTTAACTTCATAGAGTGGTGTCAATACAATGTGAACACGACCTAATTTAATTAATGTCGGCATTAGTCTATAAATCATTGTTAAAATTAAGCATTGAATTTGATAACCGTCTGGATCTGCGTCAGTTGCTATGAAAATGTTACCATAACGCAAGTTATTAATATCAAAGGTGTCCAGATCTTTGTTTTTGCGGTCGGCTTCAATACCACAGCCCAACACTTTAATCAGATCCATAATTACTTTATTTTTGAAAATTTCATCGTATGTTTCTTTTAAACAATTCAAGAATTTACCACGCAAAGCAATTGCAGCTTGATAATCTGCGTTTCGAGCCAAAACAATTGAGCCTAGTGCTGAATTACCTTCGGCAATATAAATCTCACTATTTTCATCATGTTTTTTACAATCTACTAGACCATTAACTTTGTTACCAATTGTATCAACCTTTTCTGTTAATTGCTTTTTCAATTGTGCCTTTGCTTTTGTATTTTTCTCATTGTGTTTTTGTACTAGCAAAATATGGTCAACTAGCTTTTTAAATTGTGTTAGGTTTTTCTCTTGGAAGCTTTTAATACACTCTTGTCCATACTTTTGAGCAAGTTCTTTGTATAGTTTTTTCTCGGTGCTAAACTTTGTTTGATTTTGAAACTCAACCTTATTTGATAAAGCTACAACCACAAACGAAAGTGAATCTTCAATATCACTATTTACAAAAGAAGTAATACCTTTTGGAAACTTTTTCGCTTCACGACAATATTTATTAAGTGCCAATTTAACACCGTTCACAAAACCGTCATAAATTGCACCGTTTTCTTTCAAGTAAGTAAGGTTCAAATAGGTTTCTTGCATTACATCGGTACTCGTTGCAATTACAGACTCTATTTCAAACGTTTCACCGTTTTGTTCATAAAGTTTTTTCTCATTTGCAAACTGTTTACTTGTTAAACCTTTTGTATTTTCTTTGAAATAATCTTCAACTGTTTTGTAATAGTATTTCGCACTATAATCGCCATGTGTAAAAGTATTGGTGATTTTGCGTGTACCAACAATTGAACGTTTAACAATTGCTTCAACTTCTTCTTTGTCAAAAATTACATTTGTATAACAACCATTATCAAGTTCAAAAATAACCGTTGTTCCATGTTCATTTTTCGAACATTTTTTGTTTGAAGTTTCAATTGTTTCCGCACCATTTGTCATTGTTAACGTGTATTCTGTACCACCAAAACGAGAAATTACTTGCATAATTGTACTTGTGTAAGCTAGTACCGTATTACCACAACCATTTGTCCCAGTTGTTGTCATTTCGCCTTCTAGCTTTGTACCAGTAAACAAAGTTAAAAACAACTTTTCAATGTTTTCTTGCGTGTGAATCGGAATCCCACGACCGCTATCAATAACGGTAATTCGTTTTTTATCTTCGCTTAAATCAACTTTCACATCACCTTTATCAAAGTTTAATTCAACTTCATCGAGTGAGTTCATAATTACTTCAATAATAGGGTGATTGTAGTTATCTCGTGAACCATAAAATATAGGTAATTTTTCACGAGCCTTTTCTCGTTCGGATAATGCTTTAATTTTGTCAAAGTGCATATGTTAACCTCCTATGTTTTACAATTACACAAACATTATGGCAAGGTTATCAACGGACTGTAAAAATTGGACAAAAAAAAACACCGATTACTCGGTGTCAATAACTATTTTCATATTCGCCTTTTTCAACACGATCTGTAATAAATACAGGAATTAAACCCAACAATAAATAATATGTACGCTTTCTATATTGGTAATCATAGTAAAAAGAACTACCAATTCTATTAATACGTTTTTTGTAATACTTCTCTTTAATAAATAGCATCGCCATTCTCCTTCAATTCTTCTTCTAAGGTGTAAATTTCACATTCTTTATGGTAAATAGCTGTATTCAATGGTTGAGCCTTCTTCAACAATTCTTTGAGTTCTGCTCGGAGTTTTTTGAGTTCTTCTAGTTTATCCATTTATTTCACCTCGTCTAACAAAAATTTAAAAGCATTTGTGTCAACAATTGCAATATGAGGGTTATCTATTCTAATTTTAACATCATCTAAATTGTTAAAAAAATATTGACATTCCCAATAAGGAAAGTATCTTTCATCTTTTAAATAAATTTGGTTGCCTTTGTATTCTTCAACAAACCTTTTATTTTTCAGATCGTTTTCTACAATTTCAGCACACGTTTTGCAGAATAAACCTAAACGTTCATAACCAACATCGAACACTCTTTTACCATTTTCACAATAATGACCTAAATGTCCGTCACATTTTTTACAATATAACATACAAAACCATCCTTTTAATTATCTTATATAAGTTGCAAATGAAATTAACTTTGCCTTCATACCGTATTTTTTAGCAATTTCTTTTGATTTAGCATTAAATTCATTTATATAAGGCTCAATTAGTTCTTTTGCTTCGTCCCTTGTAATTGCACCTGTTTTATATTGTAGTTTTGCTGATTCTGCTTGGTCTTTAAATTTGCTATTCATATTGTTTACCTCCTTTATCTTACTGAAATTATCATAACATATAATGATAAGTTTGTACAGTCATCAAAGTGATTTTTTTTTTTTCAAAAAAAAAAAGAACCGCTTATGCGATTCTTACTGCAAAGCCACGAGCTTCGAATGTACCATTATTTGTTAAACCAGTTTCAATTGTTTCAACCGTTTCACCTAACATTGTCGCAACTTCATCTAATGTATTAAGGTTGTATTCACAAAACTCGTTTGATACAACATATGAACGTTCGTTTATTTGTGGTATAGTTGTGTTTCTTAAACCATTTGTTAAGTTACCAACAACTCCAGAAAGGTTAACAATTTGTTCTTGTAAAGTTGTAATTGTTTGAGCTTGTTGTTGTAAAGCATTAACCGTTAATTGATTTTGTTCTATTAACGTTTGATACATTTGGTTACTTTCTTGTAAACGTGTATTTAACAAGTTAATAAATTCACGTTGTTGTACAATTGTATCTTGTGCAGCAGTTAATTGCTCTCGTAAACTTGTAGCCTCCTCATCGTTTGTATTAATAACTGGCAAAGCAACTTGAGTTGATGCTGCAGCATTTATTTGTATTGGTTCAATTGGTTGCATCATACTTGATGGATTTGTTGGTCCTTGATAAGTCATTTCATTATGGCTCATAAAGTTTCTAATACGGTGGTAAAGCGTTCTAAACTTTAATGTTTGTTCTGCACCGTTGTTAACCGTAAAAGAAATCATTTTTTCTTCTTCACCGTCAAAAATGTTTGTTATTGTATAGTTACCTTTCGCACCTTTGTAAACAAAGCCTACTTGGAAATCAATTCTTATATTCATTTTGTATTACCTCCGTTGTTATATCTTATATATTGATCATAAACCATAAAGTTGAGTTTTGCAAGTCTTTTATCAACTTTATTTGAGAAATTTTCGTAACCAGCTAAAAAATAACATCCACATGATTCTTTTGTACATTTGCTTTCACCTCGGTCATTTATCACTGAAAACATGATAGCATTTATATTGAGAAAATACAACAAAATATCAAAAAAAAACATGGATTTCTCCATGTTTTGTATTATTAAGTATAATTAGTTGGTTTGTAATTTTTTTAATATTGTATTATAGTCATTTGGTAATATTTCACCGTATAATTTAAGCCATCTTAATCTAACGCCTCGTATATATTCTTCTAATGTTTGGTGTGCGGTAAAAAACCCACGATTCTTGATGTTTATAATTTCTTGTTTAATCTCGTCCTGTGACATTATTTTTTACCCTCCCTTTTATATATTGTATGTTAAGTTCGTCTAATAAATTACACTTTAATACAAAAAATAAGCTAATACAAGTAAGAGTTTTTTAATGAAACAGAACAACTTACGCTGTTCTGTTTCGGTATTTAGTTTTTTGTTTTTTGATGTATTTTTCTAAATGTGTGTTTTCTACACTTAAATCACTAATTAGTTCGTTTGTTGATTGTTGGTTACGTTTTGCATTTTCAACTAAACGGTGTGTTAGTAAAATCCAATTTACAACTTCAACGGAATCAAGTGTTCCATGATATTGTCTAAATTCAATTGTTTCATAACGCAGAAAACTTCTAAAGTTTAAAGCATAGTATCGGCAACTGTTGTAATAGTGTGTATCAAACTCTCCACCAATGTCATTTCTAAATTTTTGCATCGTATCAATTCGGTTAACTCGGTCAATAATATGAGATAACGGTCGGCAATATTGGTTAGTAAGTCGAGTTTTCTTTAACATTGTGAAAATTTCTTCTTGGTGAAAATGGTAATTGTTGTAAAGTTGTTTTACATTGTCCAGATCAAAGTCGCCACACCAATGATGAACGTGTATGCCACAATCTTTATCAACTCTGCAGCCAGCATCTTTTAAGGTGTCGATTACCAATTTAACTTCCATAATGTCGCAAGTTGGAGGTGAAACAACTTCCCATCCACCACTAATTGAACCGTCCCTAACAACTTTCCATGCTTTTGTTACTGCATGAACTTCTTCTGTTAAACCCGTTTTAAAAATTGCATTTATACCAGCATCACGAAGTTTTTGTGCAACTTGTACACCATCTAAAGTTGTTTTAATTTCAATTTCCACACCGAACTTTAACATTCGTTCTAATTTTACCTTCATGTAAACATCTCCTTGCATTAACTTATATATTTATCATACACTATAACTTGAGTTTTATCAAGTCTTTTTTATAATTTATTTTTAAAAAGTTTTTTCTTGTAAAACCTTTGTTCTGTAAGGCGTTGTCCCTTACCAACTGAATACATCATAACATATGTAAAAATAGAAATCAAGGATTTTCTCAACATTTCTCAACTTAATTCCATTTTTTGCGTTTAAGTTGTTCTTCACGTTTTTTATTTTTATGTAAACCAACACCACGATTTAATTTCATGTGTTCTTGTAGTTCATCTGCCGTCATTTTACGTCTAAAATCTTTAGGTTTGAATTTCATGTTATTACCTCTTTTCATATATATTAATATAACTTAATTTTCGGAACACCTTTGAACCATACTATTTTATTATCAATATCAACTTTAACAATTGATAAAACTAGAATATACTCAAAATCAACTTCAACTGTTTTGCCAATTTCTATATCACCATAAGCATTTTCAAGTTTATATAAGTCCATTGTGTAGCCTCCTTTGTAAAATACACAAATATTATGGTAAAAATTAGTATGATCTGTAAAACAACATAAAAAAAACAAGGTGATTTCTCACCTTGTCTAGTTTTTACTTATTTAGTTATAAAGTTAAATTGTGATTTTTTGGTACGCAATAGGCTTTCAATGTCTTTTTTCATATAGTTAACTAAAATTTTGTGCATTGTATTATCGTCATGTACTTCTATATAATCAACAAGTTCTTCAAATACGGTTGCAAAACCTTCTATAAAGTCTAATGATTTACAATCAATTTTATCAAGTTTGTGTTGTAAGCTAATTAATAATTCGTTCATAAGCTCGCTCCCATCATAAACTAATTCCAATTGTATCGTCTTCATCTAGCTTAACCTCTTTCTCAACATTTTGCTCAACCTTTGTTGTGTTTTCAACCTGTACCTCAACATTTGTAACTGGTTCTTGTTGTGTTTTTGGTGCTGCTTGTACAATTTTGTTAGATTTTGCTGGATTTTCACCTTTAATATCGTTTAAAATTAGTTGTGTGATGTAAAAAGCAATACCGTTGCCTTTACCACCATCTTTCTCACCTTTTTCATCCTGAAGTTTCCGTAAAACTTCAGGATATTTTTTTTCATTTACTTTAAATCTGTAAGCATAGGTCATCTTGCAAACAACCTTTCAAACTTATGTTGAAATTTTAAAGCTAAACCCACAACTCCAACATAATAAGAAGGTATGTTTTCCATTTCTACAATTTTAACGTTTTCATAACCATGCTTTTTGAGGTTGTTTTGCATTTCTTCGGCTTTACCACCCACGACAACAATTAAATCATCGTACTCTGTTAATGGTGTATTTCGTGCAAAGGTATCAACCAACTCATGAGGACTTACATCTAATGTCCCACCGATTAACGTTTTTGATTCATCTTTTGAAATTTGACCACCAACGATCTGCAAAATGTTTAGTGTTTTGCTCCCAAAATCTGCAATTGTAAACTTCTTTTCATTGAAAAAGTGGTATGCACCCAAACCCTCGGAGGCAATGATAATTTCATTTACATTTAGTGTAACAACGTTACCATCTACAATGACTTCTTTATCATATCCTTTTACAAGGTTTCTAAAATAATCCTTGTCTTTTTCAATTGCTTTGTAAGGCGAAGTTACCATTACATTGAAGTTTTTTGAGCCAGTTCTCAAATAAATTTGATATAATGCAAACACTAAACGCATTAAACCTTCGGTATGTGCTTTTCGTGTGTTACCATAGTAAATGTCATTTTCATTTCTAAATACTTTTGCACCTTCGCCAATGAAATAATCAAAATTAGCAAATTTCACACGATGCACACCGTCAGGAGTGTTTTGCAAATTTTTGTAGTGGTGCATAATAGAAGGGAAACTAAAAGTCTTTAATTCACCTCCTTCGAAATAAGCTACTTTTACAGAAAAGTTACCTACATCAATCACCACAAACAAAATCTCCATTATGGCTTTCCTCCTATTAAATTGTATATTTGCCTTACATCTAAATAGTAGCATATACCCAAAATGTGTACACTATCTATCGATAAACAAATAACTACAATAAAAAACACAACCCAATAAAAATCAGGTTGTGTTTTGTTGAATTTTTAATATTATTGTGGTTTCTTAAATACAAAGATACCTTCTTTTTTCGGTGCATTGGCTTTTTCTGTGTGTCCACTACCTCTGCGACGTTGTAATTGCATTGCAATTTCTCGGTCAAATACAAAACCTTCTTCAATAGAAATATCAATCCATTTTTGAACGTATTGAACATTTTTATTTCCAATTTTAAAGTCGGCAATATTTACTGCATAATAACAATTAGGTTTCAAGGCAACAAAAATGTTTTTAATCGTTTGACGAACATAACCTTCGAACCATTCTTCTAATGATGGATAACGGTTGTAACATTGTGTTTCCTCATCTGAGTAAACTTCTAAATCAAAGTAAGGTGGTGAACTAAATGCAAAGTCAACACAATTAGCTGGTAATAAAGCATCTTCACTGCCTTTTTTGGAGATTTTAAAGATGTTTTCTCGACCTGTTGCTTTCTCAATATGTTTCCCTAAAATGTTGAGATTGTTGAATGTATCGGTTGCTGGCTCAACACCTAAATATTTTAAGTTCTTTTTGCTGCCTAACGCTCCCAACATTCTTCCACCAAAACCACAAGCAAAATCATAAACTGTTCCGCCTTCAGGTGTAAAATGTTCAAAAATTGCTTTTGCGTACATTGTTTTAAAGTTAGTTGCAACACTTGAAGTCAAGCGTAATCCACCAAAAACTTTAACAGGTGTCGCATTTGTGTCATATTTCATAGCGAACATAATTGATTTTTTCAGATCTTTTTCTGTGTTGAAACGTTCAAACGGTGAACGCTCTCCACGAGCTTGTACATCAACTAAATTAGGCATTAAGAATCGGCAAAGGCTTTGTCCCTGATTCAAACGGTTGTTCAATACTTGTCCGTCAAATTCAACGTCACGATTTACAACTTTTAAAATTTCTTCATGAACACCTTGTTCATTGTAATAATTAATAGGGAAGATTTTGCGTTCATTATAAATTGCATATACTTCATTAATTAGTTTTTCTTTTCCCTCATCGTCTGCAGCCATAAATCTTTCTTGGGTATAATGGTTACGGAGTAAATCCATAACGTCATCATAACCAGTTTCTCTTTTGTTTGTAGGTATAAAGTTCCAAATTTTCGGCATAATTAATTTCCTCCAATGTTTTAAGTAAAGTTATTATGGTAAAACACTTTTCAAAGTGTAAAAATTGTTACTTTTTAAAAACGAAAATACCTTCTTTTTTAAATGCACCGTTGAACTCTGAGTGACCTCCGCCACGTCTTGTTTGAAGTTTCATGTGGATTTGTTCTACAAATGTAAATCCAATTTCTTGAGATAGCTCAACCCATTTATCAACAAAGTTGACTTGATTCTTACCAACTTTAAAATCTGCGATGTTTACCGCATAAAAAGAGCCAGTTTTAAGTGATTTGTGAATGTTTTTAATTGTTGGTTTAACATAGCCTTCAAACCATTCTTCAAGTGTTGGATATTTTACATAACATTGAGAATCAAGATCTGAATAACTTTCAAGGTTAAAATATGGTGGTGATGAGAAAGCAAAATCAAATACTTCAGGGTAAAGAACCGCTTCCTCAGATCCACATTGGACTAATTGGTAAGAACCTGAACGTCCTGTAACACTTTCAATATGTTGACCTAATTGGTGTAAACTTTGAACCGTTGCTGGTTCGGGTTCAATACCGACATAAATGTAGTCATTTTTGCTACTCAAAGCTCCTAGCATACGTCCACCAAAACCTGCCGAGAAATCAAGGATTGCTCCGTTTTTAGGGACATATTTTTCATATAGAGCCTTTGCGTTCATTGTTTTGTAATTTGTTGCAACATTTCCACCGATTAATTCAAGTGCTCCTCGAAGTTGCGGAGGTGTAACACCAGTTTTGATGTCAAAACATAATTTAATCGCACGTTTTAATTTGTGGTCATTGTGAAAACGAGCAAACATCGAGTTACTTGTTGAACCCTTTGTTTCAACTTGATGTAAATTTGGAAACAAGAATCGGCATAAACTTTGACCTTGATTGAAACGTAAGTTTAAAACGTTATCTTCAAATGAAACTTCCTTTTCAATTGCTTTTTTGATTTCTTGTGCAATACCTTCATTGTTGTAATAAGTAATAGGAAAAATATTCATTCCTCGGTAAATCGAGAAAACATCATTAATCATTTTTTGTTTAACTTCTTCGCTTGAAACTTTGTAAAGTTCACTTGTGTACTGTTTAAGTAATTCCATTACATCCTCATATCCGTTTGATTGCGGTAAAGTGCTTGTATAGTTCCAATTCATTTTTGTTGCCTCCAATTGTTTAGTTGTTATTTTTATTACAAAGTCATTATGGTAAAGTGCCTTGCAAAGTGTAAAACTTATTAAGGTTAAATCATGTAACCAGCATCAAGCATCATTTCTTGTAGCTTGTATGTAATTGCTTCAATACGTTTATAAGCAGTTGGACGTGTAATTCCCCACTTTGTAGCAAATGATTTCTTGTCAGCACGACGACCACTTGATTCTTCTACTAAAATTTTCAATACGTCTTTTTCCATTTCAGATAAATTGTCATCTAGTAAATTAACAATCTCTTTATCCGCTAATTGTTGGTCAAAGTTTTCTTCATAAGAAATCATATCTAGTAATGAAGCATCTTCAGCGATTTCTTTATCTAATGAAGTAACACCAGCTTCATTTACACGTTTCTTTGCAAATAGTTTAAAAGTTGCTTCACGTTTACCACTTCTTAAATCTTGGTAAAGTACTGTTGAAAAGCAGTTGCCAGTTGTAATGTCATATCTTTCGTATGCTTTCCATAAGCGAATTAATAAATGTTGACGCATATCATCTTCTTCAACCGCATTAAAAGTTGTTTGTAATTGGTGCTCGTTAATTTTGCGGTTAATCATTGGTGTAAATTGTTCTACAACTTCCTCGAAAGTCATAAATTTAATACCTGTGTTTAATTTAATTTGTTTATTCATGTGAATTTCCTCCTAATTACATACAAATGTATGTTTGCTGTTTTTTGGTTTATTTTGGTAACAATAGCATTATGGTAAAAACGATTTTAAAGTGTAAAACAATCTGTAAAGTTTTTTAAAAAAGTTTTTTAAAAGTCCTTTTTACTAAAACTTAACAATTATTGAACTTACTAAACAATCATTGAACAATGTTGAACAATTTGATAAAACTAAACAGTTAACGTTAAATCATTAACCTCCAAAAATAGGTATCATTTACTAGAAAATTAGTAAAAGATTACAAGATTCCACAAATTTCGCCAAAAATGGCAAAAAATCGCCCAAAAATAGATAGAAATCCCCAGAAAAATTTACATTATTTTTTTAAAAATGGGTTTATGTACCTATTAAGTTTTCCAAATTGCTTGTCATTACTTTGCTAACTCTACACTAATAAAAATGATAAGTCGAGCGATAAACAGGACGTTTATTAAAGTGTTTTAATTTAAAATATTACAAAAAGTTAATATAGGGAAATAAAAAAAAGTAGGGTCACCCCTACTCTTTACATATTTGTAATATAATTTTTTGGTGTTTTTAATAACCGTACAAGTGTTTGGTTATTATTTAATAGCGAACGATTGTTTGCTTATAAACTTTCAATGTAATTAATTGCTTCAATTAGATCTTGTTCTAGTACAATATTATGGATGTATTTGTCTGCCATAAATTCAAATTCAAGGCAATCAATCGTATCCGCATTGATTCTTCTATTAGCTTCAATAGGGTCGTCGCCACGTTCTATTAAACGTTCATGAAGTACAACTGATGGTGCATTTACATAGATAATCTTACAATTTTCTCTGCCTAACCAAAAACGAAGGTCTAGAGCCGATTTAGGCGAAGTAACTAAAATTTTAGTTTTATTGGCTTTTTCAACCGATTTTTTGGTGATTCCATACTTGACATCGCCAAAATCCGCATGAAATTCTTCTGCAACAACCATTTCTGCAACATCAAATTTGCTAGGGTGAACAAAGTTATAGTCTTTTCCATTAACTTCATTAATACGCTGTGGTCGAGTTGTTGTTTGTAAAACTAACTCTAAATCCATTAACTCAACTAAATGTTGAGTTAATGTTGATTTTCCTGTACCTGTTCTGCCTACAATTGCGATTACTTTATTCATAAATGATTCCTCCAATGTTGTTTGTTATATTTAAAGTTAATTATTTTAAGTTAATAAGAGAACTTGCTCCACCTTGAACCTGTGGAAGTTGTCCGTTCCATTTTTCAATTTTTGCTTTTTCTAATAGTTGAGGTGTTACAGATTTAGAAAGGATCTCATTTGCTTTTGCTTCGGCTTGAGCATTCATGATTTTTGTTTGGTTTTCAATTTCTGCTTTTGCTTGAGCTGATTTTGCTTGTTTTGTTGCTAATTCAGCTGATGCTAATGCTTGTTGAGATTGAGCCATTCCAGCTGGTGAACCTACATTACTAAAACCAAAGTTGATAACTTCAATACCTGATTTTGCAAGGTCAGCTTTCAACATTTCTTCAATGTCATTAACAACTTTTGATTGCTCTGCACCTTTAATGTCATTCCAACCGTAAGTATGAGTAACTTTATTGATATCATTTTTCATTGTTGGTAATACAATTGTATCCGCAATATAATCAATATCATTACCGCCTACTGATTGGTATAATACGTCCGCTTTCTTCATATCAATATTCCAGTTTAAGTTTGCTACAACAGGAAGTTCTTGTTGATCTGAAGTACCAATGTTTAATTTTTCTCCAGCTTTACCGCCTAATGCTTGTCTGAAAGTTGGGTAATCTTGTACACTTACTCCCCAACCTGTCCAGTGCCAACCTTGATTAATTTGTGTAACTTGTCCGTCCATGTGTTTTACAATACCAACATTACCCATTCCAACGTGACTTGAACCGCCAATTGCAAAAATAATAGCTCCTAATCCTACTGCTGCTCCACCAATTGCTGATACAATACCTTTATTCATAATTATTCGTCCCCTTTGTTAATTTCATTTTTAATGTTTTTGAAATGCTTATTAATTAATTTGCCAATGGCAAAGAAAATTTTATAAAATATGAGATACATCAAAATAACAACAATGATTACTGTTAGTGCAAACTGTACAGGTAATGACATTAATTTGTACCTGTTGAACCAAAACCAGAAGTTCTTGTTTCATTGGCTTCATCATCTTGAGTAATGTAGTATTTCTCAAAAATACCTTGAGCAACACGTTGTCCAGCTTCTAAAATTACTAATTGTTCACTTGTATTCCATAAGCAAAGTCCAATGTTACCGTCGTTATCAGAATAAGCATAATCCTTATCAATAACTGGTACTATATTTGCTAAAATAATTCCTTGTTTTGTTGCTAAACCAGATCTTGGATAAATTTTTAACACTTCATCATCATTCATATATGCTTTCACATCAGTAAAAACAAGTTTCTTTTCATTGGGTTTCAAAACAACTTGGACTGGTATGCTTAAATCATAACCAGCACTGAATTTTGTTCCTCGTGTCGGCTTATTAATTACAACACCATGATGTTTTCTGTGCTCTTCTTTAACTAATGCAAACATTCTTGTCATTTGTTTTTCCTCCGCAACTTTATCTTCTACTGTAAATTGAACATCTGCGTTACAATCTTCATTACTACATTTCCAATTGCTAACTAAACCTTCGCCTTCATAATCATAATCTTCAAAGGTGAAATCACCTGACCAATACAATTTGCCTCCACATATTGCACAAGTTCCCATTAAATTTCCTCCTTGTAATATATATCTATTAATTTTGGCACAAGTCTTTCAATAGAAAGATGTGTTGCATATGTTTTAAAATCATCTTCAAATTCTATGATTCCACCATCGTCCAAAATTGCTAGTAATATTTCGTTAATTTCGTCATAAAATTTATTGAAGAAACCTTCAATATCTAGAAATTGTTTAAAGCCTTTTTGTTTGAAAAAACTTTCACTACCTTTTTCATCTACTGTGTGTAAAAGGTCAATGTATGAACGTTTTCCCAAAACTTTAAAGCCTTGTAACCAATCTTCTATTGTATCATTTTTTAAAATAGTTACCATTTTGTAACCTCCTTTTGTTTAACATGAACATTATGTAAAAGTTGTTTACAAAGTGTAAAAGTTGTTAGTAACTTTTTTTGTAATGTTCGTTTAACATAAGCATTATGTATAAAAACTTTACGAAGTGTAAACAATGGTAAAGTGTTTTGTAAAAGTTGTATTATTCTCAATAATTTGTGAGAAAACTGTTTACTTTTACTGGTAAATAATGGTAAGATCAACTCAGATAAGGGAACAACAAAACAAAAACAAAATATTGGAGGCGTTAACAATGCAAAATATGTACAACACTTTATGTAAAATGAGTTCGGAAGATTTAAAGAAAATTATTTCGGTGGCAGAATTAATAGTTAAGTTTAAAGAAGAAGTTAACGATGATAGCCTACTATTAAAGTTCTCACAAAAGACAAATGGTAATGTACTAGCAAACACGCCAGAAGGTAATATAGTAATAGAAGGAACACCACAACAACAAGACGGTGAAGGCTTAGAACAAGGAAGAGCAAAACCAATATTTATGTATGATGCTGGTGGAATTTTAATTAGAAAGTTTGATACATTCTCACAAACTTCAAAATGGTTAAGAGAAAATGGAGTTAAAAATAGTTCAAACAAATTAAGAAGAGCACTTGCGGAAGGAATAGAAGTTAGAGGTTACTACTTTAGATTAGAACCAATGAAAAATAAAAATAATAGATAATAACATACATAGAACTTATACATAATAATAGATAATATAAAAAATAGATAAAAAAGAAGCTCGAGAAATTAAACTCGAGCTTTTTCTTGTCTTAAAAATGGTTGATTATTGTTAATTTCAATTTTCATTGTTGTATGTTCGAAATGATAATGCTTATATGTTCTTGGTATAAATTCATCGCCACGTCTGAACCCAACTAAAACTAAATGAGTTCCACGTTTATACCATGATTCATCTAAAACTTCTTTGTTTTTGCCTTGCACTCTTACAATTTTCTTATCGTAATGCACAAAAGCTCCTTTTGTAAACTTGACATTCACGACACCATTTTTTGTTAATACCGCTACAATGTTTTTTGTTTTGTTTTTATCAATAACTGTTCCAGCAATTACATCAAGTTTATATTGTTGGATTGTTTTACCGCCCCATTTTGATTCCTTTTCTACAATTGGAACATCATTAAGTTGATAAAAATCAACAATATTCAACATAGAGCTCAAATCAACATAGTCTAACTCATGTTTGTCTGTATAAAAAGCATTAGTTTCCATTTCCCATTTTTCAACTGAACCCATGCAATATTTAAGCCAGAACTCTTGCATTTCATACTTTCGCATTAATTCAATTGCCTCATCTGTTTTAACCCACGTTTGAAGTTTCGTAATCCGCTTTTTATACTCTTTCTCAAACGATTTTTGATTTACCTCAAGTTTACCATTTGAGTTCCAATCGTGCTCGACAATTGTACCAAAATTTTTCATAAAGAAATCTTCAACTTGTTTATTTACATTCTTGTTTTTACCAAAAAGTAAGTTTTTAAGTTTAAACACCATTTTTTCTGCGTGTAAATGATCTGGTGTTCTATCCATAATTTTAGGATATTGAACCATTGTCATTTTTTGTTTTGGTGGTGTAACCATTTTAACAAATTCAATCATTAGTTCACGACGACCAATTTTTGTTAAGTTGTCGAAAGCACCTGATTTAATCAATACGACCGCTTTTGCCACACTAATTTTATTTTTATTAACTACACGTTTAATAAAATCAGTAAATGAATCATATGGTCTATTTGCAATAATTTCATCAACTTCATTTGAACCTAAACCAGCAATCGGTTTGAAACCAAACAAAATCTTGTTTTCTTCTTCAAGTGGTGTAAATCCATTTGTAGATCTGTTAATACATGGTGGTAACACATAACCATTCATGTCGCCAATTGCTTTTGAAATTGCTCCATAATCGGCAGTTCCTTCTTTTTCACCGACTAAACCAGCATTTACAGTTAAACAAGCTGTTTTCCACCAAATTGGTCCATATTTATATGATAAAAACATTTCTTGAATTAAAATTGCAGTATAACCAGCAACGTGCAAACTAGAAAAGGCATAACCAAACTGAGGTTTAAATAATACGTCCCAAACGTATTTCATAAGAGTTTTATCGCCTTCAGGGTTGTTTGCGTAATACATTTTTCTTACATCTTCAATTACATCTTTTTTAACTTTTGCAACACCTTTTCTCAACTTATTTGCTTGAGTTAAGTTGAAGTTTGAGATATTATTATCCATTGACAACATCATTAGTTTTTCCTGTGTATCACACATACCATAAGTGTCGCCAACATAAGTTTTCAATAACTCCATTTGTTCTCGTGTTAACCCATGCTCTTCCATCTCTTTATACCATTGAGAATTATCGTTTTTAAACCTTACATATTTATCAAGTGGTGATTCTCCATCTTCTGCACCTAAACGCATCAATGAGTTTCCAGCACATAATTCATCATATGATTGTGGTTTAATTTTTAACAATGCTTTACCACCAACTGGAGTTTCAAATTGGAAGGCATTTAAAACATCACCATTGTATAACAACTCGAACATTTTCGGATTGTCCCATTCAATAACGTCTGGATGCAAATATTTGTTGTAAGTTGTACGAAGTGAACCCTGCCATTCAATTTTTCCAGCCTCTAACAATAACTCAAGACATTTTCTTAATCGGTCAAGTGCATTAATTGTTAAAAAGTCATATTTAACTCCACCTAATTGTTGTGAAGTTGTCATGTCAAATTGTGTAACTTCGCCACCGCTTGTCGTTTTCATCATTGCATTTTGTTTAATATAACCATTTGGATAAATAATTACTCCAGCTGCGTGTTGTGAACGACCGCTAATTAAACCATTAATTTGTAAAATTGCATCTTTGAATCCTTCATATTTTTCAATTTCTTCAATAAACGGTTTATGAGGTTTACGGTCTAATTCTTCATTGCCATATAAACAATCCTCTAAACTCCATTGAATACCTCGTTCATTTGGTATTAAACTTGAGATATTGTGAGCAACATCAACATCAATACCTAAACCACGAGCAACCGTTAAAATTGTAGACTTTGTTTTCTCTGTTGTAAATGTGCAAATATTAAGCACGTTTTCAGATCCATATTTTTCTTTTACAAGTTTAATAATTGCTTCACGTTGAGCACCTTCGGTATCTACATCAATATCTGGAAGCTCAATTCGTGTACTTGTAATATGACGCCAGTGTGGTAATTTAAAATCAATTGGATTAATTTGCACAATGTCAAGCAAATAGTTTGTATAAAAACCTGCTGCAGATCCACGACTTACTCCAACCAATGAAACCAACCACATAATGTCAATAATATCTTTCATTGTTGCAAAATATGATGACATACGTTGATTTAAACGTTCGCTAATAAGCCATAACTCTTTTAACTCGATTTCAATACGTTCAAATGCTTTTTGTTTGCCATGTATAAGTTCTTGTTTTTTATCAATATAACCCTTTGCAACTAAATAAATATAATAACGGTCAATGTCATATTGACTTGTTAAATATTTATCAATATACTCAAAACCGCTACCACCTAAAACACTATAAGCAAAATTCTCATCATAGTCTGGTATTTCAACAGTTGGTAATTGCTCAGAAAGGTTTAAATCATATTCTTCAATTTGGTCTTTAATCATGTTTGTATTTGCTACAAATTCAAAAAACTTATTTGTATCTAAATAATCTGCAAAAAATGTATACAATTCATACAGATCCATAAAGTAAGTTGTCGCATAAAAACTCGCAACTTCTCGGTCGCCATCATCTGCATTTAAGTAAATTTCATGTGTGCGAGCTTGGTCTTTATTTAAGTAATGTGAATCCGTTGAAATAATACATTTTAAACCATAAACTTGACTTAATGTCAATAACATTTTGTTAACTGTAATTTGTTCAATACCTTTTGACGGTTGTAACTCTAAATAGTAGTTATCCGCTCCAAAAATATCAATCATTTCATTAATATGGTCATGTATTTTTTGCTTATACTCCGCTTTACCGCTTGAATATTCAATAATATAAGTTGGTAATTCTCCGCCCAAACAAGCTGAGGTTGCAACAATATTACCTTTGATTTCATCTTTTAATGCTCTCAATTGGTGTTTGTAAGTTGGTACACGTTCCATACCTTTCCACCAAAAACTGTTCGACCATGCTTGAGTTGAAAGTTTGCGTAAAACTTCATGACCTTTTTTGTTTTTTGAAATTAATATAAAGTGGTAAAACTTGAGTTTTTCATCACTTTGTTGAAATTCTCTCAACTCTCGTAAATCGTCAATTTCTTCTCCGCTTAATTGCTCTCTTAATTCAAGTGCTTCAATTGTTTCTTTTAAAAAGCGATGTTTGTCTGCATAATCTTTATCAACTAAATAAATTTCATTACCGAGTGCAACCTTAAATTCATTTGGTAATTTACCAGATCGTTTACGTTTTTCAACATAATCCAAAATTGCAACGTGGTTACTCAAACACTCGTGGTCAGTTAATGCTAAACCAGATCCACCAATTGTATGAACATAATCAACCATATCTTTGATTTTGTTTGTACTATCTTTTAAACGCAAATTTGAAACATCTGAGTGATTGTGCATATACCACAAACCCTGAATACCGTATTGCTCTAAATATGCCATAAATGTTTTATAGTCCATATTTTACCTCCTTTATTTTTGTACTAACATTATGGCAATCTAGAATTAATAGTGTAAAACAAAAAAGCTACCTAACATTATTAGTTAGATAGCTTTCTTTCATATATATGAACTTTTAATATTTGGTTATTTGGAAACTTCTTTGTTATTGTTTCAAATTCAATTGGCATTGGTATTTTTTGCTTTGTCTTTTTGTAATGTTTGAAAATTGCTTTTAAATAGTCTGATGAAAGTTGGTAATGGTCGCTCTTTGTATAAAGTGTAGTTTTTGCGTCAAAGTCTGGAAAGTATATTTCATGCAATTGTTCAAATTGTCCGTTTGGTGTAACAACAGCACAATAAGTTAATAACATTATTTCACCTTCTTTTTCGCCTCGCTTATTTTTTCAACATTTAAAATTGTGTATGAACCGCTGTACTTATGAGCATTTTCTAAAAATTTATTTAACTCCGCTTTTCTTCTAGTTTCAAAAGTATAGATCTGATGTGTAATGTTATTTGGGTTTGTATATGTTACTCTGTGTATCATGTTGTATTCTCCTTTTAAACAAAGGGGTTAAAACCCCTCCGCTTATTCTATTATTTTATATTTGTCAACGCCATGTATCAAGTTTAATTTGCTACCATTGTCCCAATCTACATATAATAATGCTGTACTTCCTTGCACTGATAAAATTGTACCTTTTTCACCTTTTTTAATTGGTGCTGGGTCGTCTGGCATTTCTATTAATTCAACTCGTTTGCCTACTAAATGTTCCATTTGCAACCTCCTTCCGCTTAACTGTTTACATCTTGATCGTAAACTAATATGTTGATAATGTACAGTCTTTTCTCAACGATATTTGATAAAAATCAGAAGGGGTTTTAACCCCTCCTTTTACACTTCTTCGCAAATTATACTGCATTTGCCTATTAAGTGTGGGTAAGCATTACTTACTCTTTTTTCTGCTTTAACACTTGCGTCAAACACGTTTTCTGCATTTAGTGTAAAATAATCAAACTCTGTACCGTTTACCATAATTATTGCTTTAAATTCCATTTTAATTACCTACCTTTTAAGTTGTTTTGTAAACCGCTTATCTGCTTACATATTGATCATACATGATAAGTTGAGAAATGTACAGCCTTTTTCAACAAAAAGTTGAGAAATATCAAAAAAAATAGAGCCATTTCTGGCTCCGCTTTTTAGTCTATATTAACTTCTTCTAAAACTTTATCTTTGTAAAGTACCTTGTAACTTTGAGCGTGTTGAGTATTCCATGCAGTAGCAACTACACGATATTTGCCTATACCTTTATACCAATCATGCTCTAGTACGTTTGAAATCTTTTTGTTTTTACCAACAATGCCATCGACAACACCTTTATCGGTGTGAGAAGTTGCAACCCATTGTCCATTTACATTTTTTTCTACAAACACCGTCGCCCAAATTCTAAAGTCATTTGTGTTTGTAAAGTGGAAGTTTATATCAACCGCTTTGCCATTTTCATAAATATCACCGTTATGTGAAATTGTTACACCGCTTTGTGTATATGTATATTTATCGGTGTTGGTCGGTTTTGGTGCGTTAGGTATCATTGAAGCTACTCCCCAACCTAACAAACCGCCAATAATAATCGCTGACGCCCAGTGACGCTTTTTCATTGTTTTAAAAGTTAATTTTTCTCTTTCTCTTTTCATCTTGTATTACCACCTTTTTCTTATTTGCCTTACATATTGATCATAAATGATAACTTTGATAACTGCAACTGATTTTTAACATTTTTTTCAAAAAGATTAAAAAAAACCACCACTTATTAAGTGGCGGTCGGTTTATTAAAAGTTGTATTGGTAGAAACCTCTCATTGGTTTACTAATTTTTGGGTTATTATCTAATAATCTCATAACATTGTTAGCAAACTTTCTATATTCTAGTTCAACCTCAAACTCTTTTTCTAATTGTTCATGTAATGCTTTAGCTCTTGTTGGTATGCCATTTTCTTTTAAAATCATTACTGCACGTTGAGCAAATTTTTCATCAACCTTTACTCGTGTTTTACCAACTCGGTTTCTAGCCTCTCTATCTTTTTGTTTTTCTTGCTCGGCAACCGTAAACAATACGTTTTCTTCTTCTTTTTGTTCAATAATTGGTGCTACTTCAATTTTTTCGTTAATGTTTGTAATTATGTTTTCTGTTTCTCGTTTAACATTAAGCAACTCTCTATTTTTTTCTGCTTGTTGTTTTAACTCAACAAAACTCATAATGTCTAGGTTGTCCATACCTTTTTCTTCAAGGTTGTTTAACTCGTTTAAACGGTTTTTCCAATCCCCAATTTCTTGTGTTAACAACATACGTTCTTCGGTTAACTTACGTCTTTCTAATGTTAACTCGCTAATAATGTTGTAAATGTACTCTTTCTCTTTGTTAATATTCATCTTTCTCTCTCCTTTGTTGCCTTGTTGCAACTTCTTGTTGTATTTTGTAAGCTCCGCTGCCTACATATTGATCATACACCCTCGGTTGAGAAAACTCAACCCTTTTTCAACATTTTTTTGAGAAAAATTCAAAAAAGATTCACACCTTTTGAATCATAACAAAAATAGGCAAAATAAAAAAGAGGTTTTTCACCTCTTTAATATAAATGTTATATTAAGTTGTTATTGTTAGGCACAAAAGGGTAAGTTTACCAATTTATCCACCGTAACACTAATTAAATAACCGCCAGACATAAGTTTTATAATATCATCATAATTACTTACTGGAGGTATTGGCTCACCGTCTTGTTGTAGCCAACTTAACATTGTTGTTAAACATTCTTT
>Ga0187779_10000596_pt1 | contig 24194 bp, 18 predicted proteins | sample 1015_Q2_SP10_10__FD_132435 | JGI IMG/M metagenome (GOLD analysis project Ga0187779, IMG submission 132435) | Tropical peat soil microbial communities from peatlands in Department of Meta, Colombia - 1015_Q2_SP10_10_MG | ecosystem: Environmental > Terrestrial > Soil > Wetlands > Peat | place... | reverse complement strand
GCGTCGGCAGCGCTCGGGGCGTGGCCGAAGTAGAGCGGCGCTCGGAGCGACTCGACTGCCGGTGTCAGCGGGTTCCCCCAGTGGATCAGCCGCTCGAACCACGGGTGGGTCTTCGCGCCGGGAATCCGGTCGAGCGAGTAGAGGACCGGCGTGAGGAAGAACCACGGCAGGAGGAGGGCCGCGACGATGTGCTCGACGTCGCGGAACACGGCGTTCGCGGACGCGGCCGCGAGCGCCATCCCCGCGACGAGGGCGACGACGAGCGCCGCGAGCGGAATCGAGAGCCAGACGGCGCCGCGTGCGTGCGGCACGTAGATCAGGGAGAGCACGATCACGATCGCGAGCATCACCGTGAACGAGACGAGCTGCGTCGCGACGTTCGCGAGCGGGACGAGCTGCCGGGGAAAGCGCACCTTGCGGATCAGGTTCGCGTTCTCGAGCAGGCTGCGAGACGCGGCCTGGATCGAGGTCGCGAAGAACACCCAGGTCGGGAGCCCGCAGAGCAAGAACAGCCAGTAGTGGTCGAGACTCGTCGCCGGCGCCTTCCAGAGCACGGAGAAGACGAGCAGGTAGACGAGCATCAGGAGGATCGGGTTCGCGAGCGACCAGGCGAGTCCCAGCACCGAGCCCTTGTACTTCGCACGCAGGTCGCGCCGGAAGAGGCTCCCGAAGAGCTCGCGGTAGCGGAAGAGGTCGGCGTACACGTCCACGGCCTGGCGGAAGCTTAGAACCCGTCCCCGGGGGCAGACGGTTTGCGCGGGTCGCTGTGGACACATTGACACGCTCTCGGCACAAACAAGGGACTGTCCCTGGGTGTGACGATTTCGTGCCAATCGCTCCACGGTTGCCGTCGGCGGTGCGCAGCAGGGCGAGCGTCTACCCTTCTGTGGTCGTGAGCGCGGCCATCGCGATCGCCTCCCTGCCCGTCGCGTACCTCGTCCTCCGGGCACTCCTCCGCTCGCCCGCAGGCGAGAGGCTCGTCGCCGTCCCGTCGGGCGAGCGCTGGCACGACCGGCCGACGCCCACGTTCGGAGGGGTCGGGATCTTCGTGGGCTTCGCGGCCGGCACGGTGCTCGCGCTCGCGATCGGCGCGGTCACGGGGCAACGCGAGCTGTGGGGGATCCTCGGCGGCTGCGCGCTGCTCTTCCTCGCCGGGCTCGTCGACGACCTGCGCACCCTGAACCCGGTCGCCAAGCTCGCCGCGCAGTTCGGCGCGGCGGGGCTCGTGCTCGCGAGCGGGCTCCGGGTCGAGGTGATCGGGAACGACGTCCTGGCGACCCTCGTCGCGCTCGTCTGGCTCGTCGGGATCACGAACGCCTTCAACCTGCTCGACAACATGGACGGCCTCGCCGCCTCGCTCGCGGCGATCGCGTGCGGCTACTTCGCAGTCGACGCGGCGACGGAGCACCCGAATCGGGGCGTCCTCGTGCTCTCCCTCGCACTCGGCGGCGCGTGTCTCGGCTTCCTTCCGCTCAACCTGCGGCCCGGCGGCCGAGCGGCGGTCTTCATGGGCGACTCGGGAAGCCAGGTGCTCGGCTTCGGACTTGCCGCGTTCGCGCTCTCGTCGAGCTGGAAGGTCGCCGGCACGACGCTCACGACGATGCTGCTGCCGCTCCTCGTCCTCGCGGTCCCGATCCTCGACACGACGCTCGTGACGGTCGTCCGGATCCTCGAGCGGAGACCGGTCGCGCAGGGCGGCAAGGACCACACGTCGCACCGTCTCGTCTACTACGGGCTCTCGCAGACTCAGGCGGTCGGCCTGCTCGCGCTCCTCGGGCTGGCGCTCGGTGCGACCGGCGTCGCGTACAACGTCCTCGGCAATCCGAGGGTGACGGTCGTGGGCGTGCTCGTCACCGTCGTCCTCCTCGTCCAGTTCGCGAGCTTCCTCACCGACCTCGAGGAGCGCGCACGACGAGGTGCTGGCGAGAGCGTCCCCTCGGTGCTCCGGGCGCTCTGGCAGCCGCGGCGGCTCGTCGAGGTGCTCGCGGACTTCGTGCTGATGTGCCTCTCGTTCCTCGTCGCGTACGTGCTCCTGACGGACGGGCTGGGCGGCCCCGGGGCGCGCGGCCTCTTCCTGCAGGCGCTGCCGATCGTGCTCGCCGCCCGTTATGTGAGCTTCGTCGCGGCCGGCCTCTACCGTCGCATCTGGCGCTTCGCGAGCGTCCACGACCTCGTCGCGATCGCAGCCTCGTGCGTCGTGTCCGGCCTGTTCGCGCTCGCCGTCGTGCCACTGCTGTGGCCCCTCGACGGCTTCGACTGGAAGATCTTCCCGCTCGACGCAGTTCTGTGCGCCGTGCTCGTCAGCAGCTCGCGTCTCGCGCTTCGCCTCCTGCCGAGCGCCGCCGCGCTGCGCAACCGCGACGAGCAGCGACGGGTGCTCGTCGTCGGGGCGGGCCGCTTCGGCCGCAGCCTCGCCCGCGAGCTCAGGGAGGACCCGACCGTGCGCATCGTCGGCTTCCTCGACGACAACCCGTCGGTTCGCCGGCGGCGTGTTCAGGGCGTCGTCGTGCTCGGCGGGCTGGACGAGATCGCATCGGCGCTCGAGACCGCCCGGCCGGACGAGGTGCTCGTGACCATTCCGAACGCGGATGCCGGCCGCGTGACGGAGGTCGCGCAGGTCTGTGCCGCCGCGGCCGTCGCCTGCCGGCTCGTCCACCGCCGGACGGAGACGACGACGGCGCTGACCGAGGCGGCGGGCACGCTGAGGCGGGCCGAGTGAGGTCGAGCGTCGCCACGGTGTGGAGCCGCGTGGTGGCGCGGGCCCGGCCGGAGGTGATGATCCCGCTGCTCACCGCGTACTTCGCCTTCGCGGCGTACTACGTGTGGCAGGCGTGGCGACGCGAGTCCCCCTCCGTCTTCGGCGACGAGCTCGAGTGGACGCAGATCTCGCGCGCGATCGCCCACACCGGGCATCCGGCGCGCCGGGGCGTCCCGTACCACTTCACGAGCCTCTACCCCTACTTCACCGCGCCCGCCTGGTGGCTGCACAGCACGCAGCAGGCATTCGACACGATCAAGTACCTCGGCGTCCTCGCGATGACGGCGACGATCTTCCCCGCCTACGGGCTCGCACGGATCGCGGTCTCCCGCAACTGGGCGATCGCGGCGGCCGTCGCCACCGTTGCCGCGCCGGCGCTCGCGTACTCGCCGATCCTGACCGAGGAGTCGCTCGCCTACCCGGCTGCGGCGCTGGCGCTCTGGGCGACGGCGCGCGCGGTCTACCGCTTGACGCGCCGGCGGGTCGCCTTTGCCTTCCTCTGTTGCCTCTTCGCGGCCGGCACCCGCACGGAGCTGGCGACGACGCTCGCCATCCTCGTCGTCTCGCTCGGTGTCGTCGCGTGGCGTGGCGGAACGCTCAGCGCCTGGCGCGCAACCTGGAACCGCTGGGACTGGACGGGGACGCTCGCGCTCGGGCTCGGTGCGGTGATCGCCTTCGACGCCTTCGTCAGCCACCGGTCGTTCGAGTGGTACGTGATCACGGCGTTCTACAAGGAGCGGCTGTGGCAGTACGGCACGTGGGCGGCAGGCTCGCTCGCGATCGGCCTCGGCATACTGCCGGTCGTCGCCGCGCTCGCCGTCCTGGTGCGGCGACGCGGCGAGCAGCCGGATCCCGGCCGGACGGCGTTCACCATCGTCGCGGCGGTCGGCCTGGCCGCGTTCGCCTGGTACACGGCGCTGAAGGGCGCGTATCTCTCGTACTCGTTCTCGTCCGACATCGTCGAGCGAAACCTGATCTACGTGGCGCCCATCCTGTTCGTCGGCACGGCGGTGCTGCTCGAGCGGCGGACGGTGAGGACCTGGTGGGCAGTCGCGGCCGGCGTGTTCACGGGCTATCTCGTGCTGCACGTGCCGATCGTCTACGGCTTCGACCACTACCCGTACTACGAGGCGCAGGGGCTCGCGATGGTCTCGTTCGCGAACCGGATCTTCCACTGGGCGCAAGGGCCGATCGACAATGCGCTGATCGCCCTGACGGTCGTCGCGACCGCGGTGGTCGTGCTCGCGTCGCGGCTCCCGACACGCGGCCGCAACGCGGCGATCGCGATCGGTGGCATCTGCGCGGCCGTCGGGATCTGGAACCTCACCGCGGAGACGTACGCCGCAAACGGCGAGTATCGGTTCTCGCGGTTCCTCGTCTCCCAGGCGCCCCGGCCGTTCGACTGGGTCGACCTCGCGAACGGACGCGGCTCGACCGTTCTCGTCGGCCAGCAGTTCGGCACGAACTCGAACGGCGAGAACCTGACCGAGTTCTGGAACCGCTCCATCGTCAAGGTCTGGAGCGCCGACCCGGAGAGCCCGGCGCCGGGGCCGGGCCCGACCCTCACGCCGGACCTCTCGAAGCCCGACGGAACGCTCTTCCCCTCGCCCGACACCGAGTTCGCACTCGCCGTGAACGGCCTCCAACTGCAGGCGCCCAAGGTGCCGACGGGAGTGACGGTACCGGGCACGACGCTCTACCGGCTCGACGGCGGCCCGCTCAAGCTCCGCTACTCGCAGAGCGGCGTCGAGAGCGACGGCTGGATGACCGCACCCGATCCGAAGTCCCCGGCGCTGTCCGCGTACAACCGGTTCGACGCAGCCTCGCTGGGCCCCGGCCTGGTGTTCGTCCATCTCGACCGCATCGCCTGGGCCGGCAAGGACGTCCCCGGCCACGTCGCGGTCCGTGTCGGGACGCTCGTCGTCGGAGCCGACAAGCAGCCCGCGATCGGGCACGTCACCGCGTCGTGGCACCTGACGATCCACGCGTGCGGCAGGCCGAAGCTCCTCTGCTCGACCGCGCTCCACTTCGACAACCCCCTTCGGCCCTTCCGGATCGAGATCTCGATCTACCCGACCTTCAGCCCGCACACGCTCGACCCGCGGAGCAGCGAGGTGCGGAACCTCGGGGCACGCGTGACGTACTCGTTCGTCTCGCTCTAGGACTACAGGGCGAGCAGCCGCTCCGGGTGCTTCCGCACGAACCGGAGCATCCCGCGCGCGTGCCACAACGTGTGCCGCGAGAGGAAGCGCCGGTCGATCACCGCCGCCCACTCGTGCCGGACGACGGCGGCCGGCACGTACCAGCGCTCCCAGCCGGCCTTCGCGGCCCGGTAGCCGAGGTCGATGTCCTCGACGTAGTGCCGGTAGCCGGCGTCCCACCCGCCGAGCTCCTCGAGCATCGTCCGCCGCATGAGGAGGAACGCGCCGAGCAGCCAGTCCGCCTCGACCGGCTCGGTCGGACGCTCGTCGAGGAGGTAGTGCGACCGTTGGCGCTCGAGCGGCGGGAAGAGCTTGCGCAGCGGCGTCCGCCGGACGAGAGTGCCCGTGACGGTGGGGAAGCGGCGGCGGCTCGGCTGCCACGTCCCGTCCGGCCACAGGAGCTGCGGCGCCGCGATCCCGCAGCGCGGCCGTCCCGTCATGAAGTCGCGGAGGACCGCGACGGCGCCCTCGTCGGGGATCGCGTCCGGGTTCGCGGTGAGCACGAGCTCGCCGCGCGTGGCGCCGACGCCGATGTTCACGTTGGCAGCGAGGGACAGGGGACGCGGGTTCTCGAGCACGCGAATGCCTTCGGGAACGGAGCCCACGGAGCCGGGCACGTTCGCGACGACGACGAGCTCGTCGACCTGGGGCGCGAGTGCGGGCAGGAGGTGCTCGAGCTCCTCGGCATGGCCGTGCGAGACGACCACCGCGGAGACGGTCATCGGCCGAGCACGTCGAGATACACGGCCAGCGTTCGCTCGGCGCACGCCTCCCACGAGAAGGCGCGGGCACGCTCCAGCCCGGCGTACGAGAGCTTGTCGTGCTCGCGCAGCGCACGCCGGATTCCGTCCGCCAGCTCGACCTCCTCCACGACGACAGCCGCGCTGCCGCCGACCTCGAGCAGCGCCGGCTCGGGCACGGTCACGACGGGCGTGCCGCACGCCATCGCCTCGAGCACGGGCAGCCCGAAGCCCTCGTAGCGCGACGCCTGCACCACGCACGCCGCCCCGCGATAGAGCTGGACGAGCCGTTCGGTTTCGACATAGCCCTCGAGACGGGCGCCGCGCCGCCGAAGCTCGTCTGCGAGAGCGGTGTCCTTCGCGGGCCCGACGATCACGAGCGGCAAGCCGACCGCCTGGGCCGCGGCGAGCGCGGCGAGCTGGTTCTTGCGCGGCTGCACCGCGCCGACGGTGAGGACGTAGTCGCGCGCGTGGCCCGCGTCGCCGGGCGTGAAGGCCGGATCGACGCCGTTCGGCGTCACGACGATCCTCTCGGGCGAGAGGCCGTAGACCTCTTCCAGGTCGATCTTCGTGCGCTCGGAGACCGTCAGCACGCGTGCCGCACGCCGCGCCGCACGCGGCACGACGCGCTTGAAGACGGCGAGGTCCTTCCGTCCCATCGAGGACGGATCGCGCTCGAACGAGACGTCGTGGATCGTGACGACCGCGGGGCACGGGGAGCGCACCGGCACGGCGTACTGGGTGTGGACGAGCGCTGCGCCGACCCGCCGCAGCAGGCGCGGCAGCGCCCAGGCCAGCCGGAGCTCCTGCCAGCCGGTCGCGAGCACGAGGGGCTCCACTCCGTCGGGCACGAGCTCCGCCCGCCGGACGACGGCCGCGAGCCGGAGCCCCGCGTCCTCGGCGAGCGGCGGCAGCTCGCGGAGCACGTTGCGCACGTACGTCTCGTCGCCCGTGCGCCGGCGCCCGAGCACGTCCGCGTCGACGACGACGAGGGGCCGGCTCGCCGGTGCAGGGGGAGTTTCCGTTTCCGGGACGGGCACGTCGCTCACCTTGCAACAGTCTGTTGCAAAGTCAGGACGGCCGGGCCGGAGCGCGCGAGTTAGAGCAGCTCGCGCCAGAGCCGCTCGACAAGGTCGGCGGCGGTCGACCACGTGAACTGCCGCGCCCGTTCGAGGCCGCGCGGCACGAGCTCGTTGCGCCGGCGCTCCGCCTCGGCGATCCCGGACGCGATCGCGTCGGCGTCGAGCGGATCGACGAGCACGGCCGCTCCGCCGGCGACTTCCTCGGTCGCACCCCCCGCGCTCGTCACGACCGGGACGCCGCTCGCCATCGCCTCGAGCACCGGCAGCCCGAATCCCTCGTAGAGCGACGCGTAGACGACGCAGCGGGCGCCGCGGTACAGCGCCGCCAGCTCCTCGTCGGAGGCCCTGCCGATCCACCCCGACACGTCGACACCGCCCCAGCCTCGCGCTCCGACCACCCGCAGCTCCACTCCCGCCAGCTTCGCGGCTTCGACGACGCGGCCGAGGTTCTTCCGCGGCTCGAGCGTGCCGACCGCGAGCACGTAGTCCCCCTCCGCCTTCGGCCCTGCGACGCCGAAGATCGGCTCGACGCCGTTCGGGACGACCTTCACGCGCTCCGGCCGGACGTCGAGCAGCTCGATCGCCTCTTCCTTCGTGAACTCCGAGACGGCGACGACCGCAGCCGCTGTGCGAGCGCCCTCGAGCGCCGCCTTCGCGGTCAGCCGATGCCACGGCTTGAACGCGCCGGGGTGACGGAGCACCGCGAGGTCGTGCACCGTGAGCACGACGGGGCACCGGGAGCGGAACGGCCCGCGGAACGTCGTGCAGTGGAGGACGTCGAAGCGCTCGGACCGGCGGGAGATGCCGAGCGGGTACCAGAACGAGTCGCGAAGAACGGTCGCCGTCCGTCCGCTGCCACCGAAGCGAAGCGGGCTGAGCTCGAGGTCGGGACGGCCGTCGAGCGCGCGGAACAGACCTCGGACGTGTCGAGCCGTGCCCGCTTCCGTCTGCACGAGCGGGGAGACGTCAAAGCCGACGCGTACGCGCATCCTCGTAGCCTCGCAAGATGATCTCGCCGGCTGCGCGCCAGGAGAACCGGCTCGAATGGGCGAGCCCTTTCGCGACGAGCTCGTCGCTTCGCGCGAGGGCCTCCTCGATCCCGGCGGCGATCGCGGCAGGATCCAAGGGATCTGCCCGCACGGCGGCGTCGCCGCACGCCTCGTCCAGCGACGGGTCGGCCGACGCGACCACGGGGACGCCGCAGGCCATCGCCTCGACGATCGGCATGCCGAAACCCTCGAAGAGCGACGGGTAGACGAAGACGGCGGCGCCGCGGTACAGCCTCGCGACCTCCTCGTCCGGGACGTAGCCGGGCATCAGGATCCGCGGATCCGCGAGATCCGGCAGCTCGCCCCAGCCTTCGCCGCCGGCGAGCACGAGCTTCAGGTCGCCGCCGAGCAGCCGCCATGCCTCGACGAGCCGTGTCAGGTTCTTGCGCGGTTCGAGCGTCCCGAGCCCGAGGACGTACGCACCGCCGAGCTCGGCCTCGCCACCCGCCGGTGTGAGCCCGGCCCGCAGGCCCGGCAGCGCCACGACGACGCGCTCGGCGGGGACGTGGAGCAGCTCGACGACGTCGGCGGCCGTACGCGAGGAGTTCGCGACGACGACGTCGCACGTGCGCGCCGCGTTCGCGTACTTCTCGCCGTGCATCTCGCGGGTCCGCGGTGTCACGAGCTCGGGGAAGCGGAGCGGCACGAGGTCGTGGATCGTCGTCGCGCGGACGCCGGCCGCCTGGGGCGGGTACATCCAGTCGGAGAAGTGGAGGACGTCGACGGGGCCGAGGAAGCGCTCGACCGGCGGTCGGCCGCGGCGACTCCAGGCCATCCGGAAGGCGTGCGAGTACGGCAGCACGCGCAGCCTCAGCTCGACCGGGATCCCCTCGAGCGCGCGGGGGATCGCCCGTCTGCCGCGCGGGCTCGTCGGCGCGAAGGCGACGATCTCGTGCCGGCCGGCCGATGCCTCCGCGAGCCCGGCGAGGGAGCCGCGGATGTAGTTCCCGATCCCGGCGAGCGGATGGGAGAGCGGCGAGACGTCGAAGGCGATCCTCACGGCTCCGCCCTCAGCGGGCCGGCCGGTAGTCGAAGAGGTCGAAATGAGCGCCGAGCTGCCGCGGGTCGGGGTTCTTCCCCTGGGTGACCTCGCTCGGCACGAGCGTGGGCGACGCCGTGAACTGCACCGTGCACGCCCCGGCGTTCACGACGAGAGGCACGCGGAGCGTCGCGTAGCCGGTCAGCGGCACGCGGATGCTGACGGCGCGCGAGCTCTCGACGCTCCCGGACCGCACGCTCGTCGTCGCGGTGACGGTGTTCGGCTGCCGGAAAAGATGCGGGTCGCCGTTGAGCGTGACGACGAGGGTTCCGCCGGCGCAGCGCCGCCGCGTCCAGGTGACGTGCGCTCCGGACCACGTGTCGCCGGGGTAGAGGCCGGTCACGGTCGTCGTCTGGAAGAGCGGGCCGTGGAGTCGCCAAACCGTCAGACCGAGCTCCGGGTCCCTGGCGACGCCAACGCCGTCGGGCTGGATCGAGCTGTCGGTCAGTGCATAGCGGGGCTGGACGAGCCGGCCGGCGTCGGTCCGGGCCAGCCCGTCGCGTCCGAAGTGGATGTGCGTCTCGGGGAAGTTGTCCGCCGTCGGCACGGTCAGGTAGTAGACACGGCCGACGGAGCGGTTGAAGAACTCGTTTTGCCAGATCGTGAACCGGTCGGAATGGCCGCTCCAGACCGCGGCGACGGACGCACCGCGCGGCACGGCCTTGTCGATCCAGTCCCGGTCGACTCCGCGGATGCCCTGGAAGACGGCGCCCTTCGACGATTGCTCGAAGCCGTGCGGCCCGTGGAAGATCGGCACGAACGTGATCGCGAACCAAGCCAGGACGGCAAGCGGAAGCGCGATCCCCGCGCCGCGCGGCACGACCAGCAGGAACAGGCCGAGGATTGCACAGACGACCCCGACGGTGAGGTCGATGGAGCCGTCGAGCAGGTGCCTGTAGCCCGACCACACGAGCACGAGGGCCGACGAGTCCGAGCGGTCGGGATCGCCGACGAAGCGTTCGAACGGGATCGTCAGCGGCAGCAGGACGGCGAGCGTGGTCGCCGCTCCGAGCAGCGGTAGGCGCCGAGGCGCTCCGCCGTCGAGCCGCTCCGCCCAGACGAGGAGAGCCACGAGCAGGAGAGGAGCGAGGTAGAAGAGGTTGCGCTCCTCGATCCGGTCGTCGGCGAACTGCGTGTTGAACGCGGCGACGACGAGGGAGACGGAGAGCGAGAGCGGGATCAGCGCGGCGAGGAATGCCTGGACGGGCCTTGTCTCGCGTCGCGCGCGGGCGACGAGCAGGATCGCGGCCGCGAGCGGGATCACGCCGAGGTACAGGTCGAGGTCGGCCGCGCCCCAGAGCGCGAAGTCGGCAACCTGCCGAACGTCGTAGTGGCGGCTGCTCACGATCGAGTAGGAGCCGAGGAGGTCGCCGAGCGACCGGCCCCGCAGAGCCTGGACGAGGAGCAAGGCGAGGCCGCCTCCGACGACGAGCGCGTACAGCGGCGCGAACGGCCGGAGGACGCTGCGAACGCTCCGTTGCTCGAAGAGCGCGAGGAGCGGCGGCGCGAGCAGGAGCGGCGGCACGAGCGCGACCGCCTGCGCCCGCGTCTCGAAGGCGAGCCCGACGATCGCGAGCAGGACGACCTGCCCGGCCACGGTCGGGCGCTCGAGTTGGCGGACGAGCTGGAGCACGAACACGAGGAAGATCGGATAGAAAGCGTTCTCGGTCATGACCGTGCCCGTGTAGGCGAGCGACGGGATCGCCACGGCGAGCACAGCCGCCAGCAGCGCCGACCGCGGGCCGAGCATCCTCCGCGCCAGGAAGTACGCCGGGAGCGCCGCGAGCGACATCAGCAGGCTGTTGATCGCCTTCACCCCCGCGTAGGCCTGCGGCAGGTCGCGGAACAGGCGGTACGCGGGGCTGATCAGGACCGGGTAGACGAAGCCGTAGCCGTGGGTCGGGAGGCCGCGCACGAGGAAGTGCCCGCCGGCCGCGAAGCTCTTCGCGAGCTCCGAGTAGGTCAGCTCGTCGGTGAAGATGAACGGGCCCGGCATGTGCTGCGAGAGCACCACGCGGACGCCGAGCGAGCCGAGGACGATTGCGACGAGCCAGGCCCAGACGGGCGTGGGCCGCCGGCTTTCAGCCACCGAGCTCGACCTCGGCGAGGCGGCGCGCGATCTCTCCCGCCTCTGCGGCGTCGGGCTCGACGCAGACCTCGGCAGCCGCCCGGGCGACGTCGCGGAGGACGGCGTCTCGCACGGGCTCCCCGCCCGCTGCATCCTCGAGGGCCGCGGCGTACAGCTCGGCGACGTGTGCGACGGCGTGCTCGCGCTGAGCGAGGGCTGCGGCGGCCCGGCCCATCTCCGACCGAACGTCCGGGCGCGAGGCGAGCAGCTCGAGGGCGGCCGTCAGCGTCTCCGGCTCGTGGTCGTCGACCGGGACCTTCAACGCGACGTCGGCGGGCAGCTCGCCGAACCAGCCGACGTCGCTCACGACGAGCGGCTTGCCGAGCACGAGCGCGCGGATCGCCGTGCCCGACGTCTCTCCCATCGTCGGGGCGCGAAGCGCGACGACCGTGTCGCACGCGGCCATCAGCGCCCAGAGCCTCGCCTCGTCGACGTAGCCCTCGCGAATCAGCCCGTCGGCATCGAGTCCCAGGCGCTGCAGGCGGCGATCGAGGTCGAAGCCGGGCGACGTCGCACCGACGAGCAGCAGCTTCGCCTCCGGATGGGTCGCACGCACCCGGGCGAACGCCTCGAGCAGCTGCGGCACCCGCTTGGTCGCGTTGACGTTGCCGAACGCGCCGAAGAGCGGGGCTCCGGCGACAGCGGCCGGCTGAACGGACGGTGCGGGCCAGGCCGGGTGCGGGATGCGCCAGATCGGGCCGCCGTAGCCGGCACCGCGGGCTCGATCGGCGACGTACCGCGAGTGGACGATCAGCCCCGTCGCGAGGTCGAGGACCTCGCCGGCGAGGTGGAAGTCCTCGGGCCGGTTCTCCCAGAGCGGCGGAATCCGCTTGTCGAGCACGGCGTGCCCGAGCAGCCGTCCGACGACGCCGCCTTCCCGCTCCATCGCGTCGAGGTAGCCGTGGCCGTCGCGCCGCCCCACGGTGAGGCCCGCGACGAGGTGATGGAGCACGAAGTCGTGCAGGACGACGACGCCGGGCGTCCGGCGGAGCCCATCCACGATCCAGCCGTGCGCCTCGGGGTTGTTGCCGACGTGGTAGAGGCAGACGTCCGTGCCGCGCGGCGGCCGCTTCCGCCCTCGCCGGACGACCTCGACGTCGACGCGCCGGCGGAGCTCCGGCAGGAGCAGCGCGCTGTAGTCCGCGATCCCCGACCGCTCCGGCGGCATCGGCGAGAAGTACGCAACCTTCACGGCGAGCCCAGTCCAGCCCGAGCCCGCACGGCGACCTTCGTGACGAGACCCGCCCCGGAGACGCGCGAGAACCGCGCTAGTGACAGACTGCCACTAGCGCTTGGAACGTCGTGTCTCCAGCGCCGGAGCGCCGTTCGAGGCTCGAGGGAGCCAAGTGACAGACTGTCACTTGGCTTCCGGTGCGCGGCCGGGTAGGTGGCGCTCACGAGAGCAGTCTCGCGATTGCGCGCTCCCACGTGACCTCGGCGGCGACGGCCTTGCCGGCCCGGCCGAAGGCGGCGGCGTCGTCCGGGTGCTCGCGCAGCCACGCCGTCGCGCCGGCGATGGACGCGGCGTCCGGCGAGACGACGAGGCCGGTCTGCCGGTCGCTGACCACGTCGAGCGGACCGCCCGCATCGGTTGTCGTGATCACGGGCTTCTCGGAGAGGAACGACTCGTAGGGGCCCATGCCGAAGTCCTCGTCGACCGGCGCGTAGTAGACGGCGAGGCAGCGCGCGTAGAGAGCGGCGAGCTCGTCGGGCGTCACCCGGCCGGTGAACTCGACGCGGCCGTCGAGGCCCCGGTCGCGCGCGATCCCCTCCAGCCGCTCGCGGTCCGGCCCGTCGCTGACCACGACCGCCCGCAGCCCCGGGTCGAGAGCGACCGCTTCGAGCAGCAGGTCGATCCGCTTCGCGCGGTCGAGGCGGCTCGCCGAGAGGACGAACTCGCCGTAGCCCTCGCAGCGGTAGTCCAGCTCCTGGGGCGGGTGCGGCAGCACGTCGGCGTGGAGACCGGTCGAGCGCTCCAGCCGACCTGCCACGTTCGCCGACGTCGCGAAGAGCCGCGTCGCCTCGCCGAGCGCGAGCCGGTCGAGCCGCTGCACCTGTCGGCGCAGCGCCCTGTCCTCGGGCCCTTCGCCGAACTGTCCGAGGCCGGTGCGGTCGAGCTCGTAGGCCTGGCGGAACTGGTGGACGAGCCAGACCCGCTTCTCGCGGTGGCGCACGACGTACGACGGGAACTTGGTCGCAACGACCATGTCGATCGGCCGCCCGTCGGCCTCGTCGAGGTCGACGAGCCGCCAGAGGAACGCCTGGGTCAGGACCGTCGCGCCCGGATACCACTTGAACGGGATCGTGACGAGGTCGGCGTCGTGATCGCGCGCGCGGAGCTGCTCGACGAGCGCGTCGGTCATGATCTCGGCCCCACCGCGCGCGAACGGCACCTGCGGCCGGCAGACCGCGATCCTCACTGCCGCGCCCGGAGCTCGTCGAGTCGGGCCTCGAGCCTCGAGACCTGGTCCTGCAGGTCGTCGACGAGCCTGAGCAGGACCGCGTTGAACGAGCGCTGGTCGTACGCGACGGGCTCCACGTACCAGCGCATCAGCTTCCGCAGCACCGCCTTCACGGGCGTGCCCAGGCCGCCGCGCACGCCGGGGCGGAGCCGCAGCGAGCGGTCGGCCGAGACCGGCCAGAGCCGCTCTGCCTCGTCGCGCAGCGCGCGGCGGTCCGACTGCCCGCCCATCGTCGCACCAGGGTCGGCGCCGGAGCGCCTGACCTCGTCCTTCAGCCGCTCGTAGAGCGCCGCGACGTCGACGTCGGTCGGCGGCGAAATGCCTGCAGAATCGGCCGTTTCCTCGCCCGCGGACGGCATCGCGGCATTCTAGCCTCGGCATCCACGGGCACTAGACTCGCCCCGTGCGCGTCGGGATCAGCCTCCTCACGCTCGTCCCGGGCATCTCCGGCGGCAGCGAGACCTACGTCCGCAACCTCGTCCGAACGCTCGGCGAGGTCGGAGAGCATGAGTACCGCGTCTTCCTGCCGCGAATCGCGACCGACATCGCGGTTTCGGGCCCGGTGACCACCGAGATCGTCACGGAGTACGCGGCGTCGCGCCGTACGGCCGGGCGCATCGTCGCCATGGCCGGAACCTCACTGCGCGGCGGGCCGATCCGGCGCCGCTTCGCGGGCCTCGACGCGATCCACTTCCCGCTCAGCGTGATGATCCCACCCGTCGACCGTCCCGCGGCGGTCTCGAGCGTCCTCGACGTCCAGCACGAGGATCTCCCGGAGTTCTTCTCGCGTGCGGAGCGAGCGTACAGGCGGCGGGTCTACGGCTGGACGCTGCGGCGTAGCCGCCTGGTGATCACGATCTCACGGCATGCAGCCGTGACCCTCGTCGAACGACTCGGGATCCCTGAGGACCGCGTTCGCCCCATTCACCTCGGTATCGATCACGACCGGTTCCTGCCCGGGGCGAAGCCCCGGTCCGGATTCGTGGTCTACCCGGCGCTCGGCTGGCCGCACAAGAACCATCTGCGGCTGTTCGAGGCGTTTGCGCTCCTCCGCGAGCGACGACCCGAGCTGGAGCTCGTGCTGACGGGATACGACGGAGAGACGCCGGAGGGTGTGCGCGCGCTCGGCCGTGTCTCGGACGAGACGCTTGTCGAGCTGTACCAGACAGCGGCGGCGCTCGTCTTTCCAAGCCTGTACGAGGGCTTCGGCCAGCCGCCGCTCGAGGCGATGGCGTGCGGGTGTCCCGTCGCAAGCTCGAACGCGGCGTCGCTGCCCGAGGTGTGCGGCGACGCGGCCCGGCTGTTCGATCCACGGTCGGTCGAGGAAATCGCCGAGGGAGTTGACGAGGTTCTCTCCCACCCGGAGGTCTGGCGGGAGAGAGGCCTGCGGCGCGCAGCCGGCTTCACGTGGGAGGCAACAGCTCGCGCCCACGACCAGGTCTACCGCGAGCTCGCAGCCTGACCGGCGAGCCGGGCGAGCGCGTCGTCCACCAGCAATCCCACGAGTTCCTCGAACGTGACGGACGGTGACCAGCCGAGCCTCCTGCGCGCCTTGCTCGCGTCACCGACGAGATCGTGGAGCTCCGCCGCGCCGCGGCGCAGCGAGGGGTCGCTCCGGACATGTACCCGCCAGTCGAGGCCGACGCGATCGAAGGCGCAGTCGACGAGCTCTCCCACGCTCCGGCTGACGCCCGACGCGATCACGTAGTCGCCGGGTTCGCCCTGCCCGAGCATGAGCCACATCGCGCGGACGTAGTCCGGTGCGTAGCCCCAGTCCCGCCGGGCGTCGAGGTCGCCGAGCACAAGCTCGTTCTCGAGCCCCAGCGAGATCGCCGCCGCCGCGTGCGCGACCTTTCGCGGCAGGAAGTCGAGCGGCCTGCGAGGCGACTCGTGGTTGAAGAGGATGCCGCAGCTGCCGTGCAAGCCGTAGCGCCGCCGGTAGCTCGCGACGATGAAGTGTCCGTACGCCTTGGCGACGCCGTACGGAGTTACCGGACTGAGCGGTGTGCGCTCGGTCTGGGGAGTCTCCTTCGGCTCGCCGAAGATCTCGCTCGAGGACGCCTGATACACACGGATGGCGTCGTCGACCTCGCGGACAGCCTCGAGCAGCGAGGTGACGCCCACGGCCGCGAACTCGGCGGTGCGGACGGGCTCGTCCCAGGAGCGGGGCACGAACGACGGCGCGGCGAGATTGTAGACCTCGACCGGAGCGGTTACGCGCAGAGCGCGGGCCAACGACTGCTGGTCGAGCAGGTCGGCCTCGATCAGCTCGACTCGGTCGCGCACCCGGGCGAGATTGTCCTCGTAGGACAGGGGCGAGCGCCGGACGACGCCCGCCACCTCGTAGCCGTTGTCGAGCAGCAGCTCGGCGAGGTACGAGCCGTCCTGCCCGCCGATGCCCGTGATGAGCGCGCGCCGCGGTGTTCTCGACGACGCTATCGCCCCATCCTCCGACAGCGCATGGGCCGGAGTCTAGGGACGCCCTCGGCGCTCCCGAGCGAGGGCGTGACGGGCCCCGCTCCACGGAGCGACGGCCTCCCGCGCACGTAGACCTCCGCCCTGCAGGTCGGGAAGGAGGGTCCGGCTGACCCGTCTCGTACCGTACGCGGTCGTGAGCACGAGCCTCGTCCGCCGCCTACGCGACGACCCGCCGAACGTCCACGGTGAGGGCGACGAGTCCTGGGGGCTGGCGTGGGCCGCGCTCGAGTGGCTCGAGCGGGAGCTGCGACCCGGCATGGCGACGCTCGAGACCGGCTCGGGGTCCAGCACGATCGTGTTTGCAGCCGCTCGCACGCTGCACCAGGTCGTCACCTTCGACGCCCGGGAGGAAGAACGGATTCGGGCTGCCTGCGCCGAGCTCGGCATCCCGACCGACACGGTCACGTTCCAGACGGGCGCATCGCACGACGTGCTCCCGGGCCTCGAAAGGCGTGTGCTCGACCTCGCGCTGATCGACGGCGCGCACGGCTTCCCCTACCCGGTGCTGGACTGGTGGCACATAGCCCCGCAGCTCGCGCCGGGTGGACGGATCCTGCTCGACGACGCGTACCTCCCGGCGGTGACGGCGATCTTCGACTACGCGAAGCAAAGCGCCGCGTGGGAGGTCGACCCGCCAGCGAGCTTCCGGACGGCAGTGATCCGCAAGCTCACCGACTCGGCGCCTCCGTTCGACGCCGGGGCAGATGCGGCTCACGGGCGCATGAGCTTCCGCTACCTGCCGGTCGGCCGGCGCATCGCCGCGTCTGTCCGACAGCGGGCGTTCAGCACCCGGGCCGGGCTCTGGCTCGTTCGCACCCTCCGGCCGCCCGCGGGACGGAGGCCGTAGCCCCGGTTCACCTCAGCTGGTGGAGGTATCTCCACGCCGAGCGCAGGCCGTGCGGCCGGAGGAGCGAGAGGAGCAGGATGTAGACCGCGAGGCCTGCGGCAGCTCCCGTGACGGGGCCGAGCACCAACGCGGCGAGGCCGAAGGAGCCGCCTGCCAGGACTCCGACGGTGAGGACCGCGACCCCGAGCCCCGCAGCGGCACGCGCGAGCGCGCCGAGGCCCCGCAGCATGGCGGCGACTGCGAGTCCCGTCGTGAGCGCGAGCGCAAGCGCCAGACCGTCGAGCCCGGTCAACGTCTCGCCCGCGAACGCGATCGGAACCTGGACCACGACTGCGCCGACGGCGATCAGCGGCAGGCGACGAACACCGGCGCCTTGGACGAAGACGAGCGGGAACGTGACACCCAAGGCGACCGAGGCGATCGACCAGGGAGCGAACACCGCGACGAGCCTTCCGATCTCCGAGCCGACGGTCGCTCCGTAGACGCTCCCGAGGACAGCGTGGATCAGCGCTCCACCCGCCAGCCCGAAGACACCGGCGATCGCCCCGATCGCGACCACGCCGAGCCACGAGGACGACACGACATGACGGGCGGCACGCACGGGATCGATGCCGACGCGTGTCAACGGAACCGACGTCACGAGCCCGAGCGACGACGCCGTCACCGCGGCGACCGCCGCCGCGACGAGATACGCGTACCCGAAGCTCGTCGTCGAGCCGACGCCTTCGCGGGCCGCGAGCGGCAGACAGATGACGTAGATCGCCTGCATCGCGAGCGGCAGTGCGACGCCCGTTCCGACTTCGGCGACGCGCACCCCGAAGGAAATGCCCACGGGCCGGATCGCGGTCGCCGGCATCTCGCTCCTTCGCGCCCGGGTCGCAAGCGCGAGCGTCGGCAGCCCCACGGCTATCGCGCCGTTCAGCGCCATCCCCCACGAGACCGCCTGGATCCCGTCGTGGTGGACGCGGACGAGGATGATCGTCAAGCCGCCGACGCTGCCGAGCACGAAGCCGGCCGCCGAGGTCGCGTAGTCGTCGAGCGCGGCGAGCGAACTCGCAGCAAGGCCCGCGTAGAGCTGGAGAACGGCGCCGATCATCATCCACGGCAACGCGTGCGCAGCGGTGTGTCGTGCGAGCGCCGGGCCGTTGCCCGTGAGGAGCCAGGCGACAGGATCGGCCGCGAGCAGCGCGATCGCGAGCAGCGGCACCGCGAGCGCGGCGAGCGTCACGGCGTAGGCCGCGACCTCGGCGCCGAGCCGTCTCTCTTCCCGCGCCCGCGCAAGAGGCGGCAGCACCGCGACGCGGATCGCGGTGGCCGCGAGCACGACGACGATGAACACGCCGTATGCGGCGAAGAACCCGTCCGTCTCCGCAGTCCGGCCGAAGTCGCGCGCGATCACGACGCCGACGACCGCCGCCAGCCCCGTCTGCACGGCGAGCGCGACCGCCGTCACGGCACCGCTCCCGAGCGAGCCCAAGCGCGACGAGGCGGGACGCGTGCTCACCGAGCGGGAAGCCTACGCACGGCGACCGACGCCGCCGGCCGCGACCTCAGGCACGCACGCACGGCGCTGTCGAGCTTCGCGCCGGTCGCGTTGCGAGCGTGAAGTACGTCGACAGCGGCCGCAGGCTCCAGCCGTTTGCACGAAGGCGCGCTTGTGCGTCCTGGTAGTCGTTCGCCTTGACCACGATGGTGGTGAGCCCGGCGGCGTTCGCCTCCTTCTCCTCGTCGGGCACCCGGAGGAAGACGAGCCGCCGTCTCAGATCCGGTCCGTAGAGAAGGTAGGTCGGATCGTCCGGATCGAGCAGCGCGCCGATGCACACCGACGGCGGGACGAGCTCGTCGAGGGCAGCGGTCCCGGACGCGACACCCGGCTCCCACGCAAAGTCGACCGCCTCCACGCGGGTGAGGGCCCACGGCGACGTGCGCGCATTTGCGATCGGCTTGAGCTCGTTGTGCACATGCGCGAGCACCAGCGTCACGCTTGCCACGACCACCACTCCGAGACCGACCGCTCGACGTCGGAACCACGCTGCCGTCAGGGGCAGGCTCAAAGCGACGGGAACGAGGAGGAAGCGCGAGAGCCAGGCGTCGTACTTCGAACCGAGGGCGACCACGACGACGAACAGCGGGAGCGCGAGAGCGAGCACGAGGCGCTCGCCTGCGTCCCGGCGCCGAAAGGCGAGCCAGCACATGACGACCGAGGTCGCGACGATGCCGACGCCGAGCGGTCCGAACGCCGAGACGTCCTCGTTGGGAAGTCGATTCACCTGCCAGCCGAACGGCGACGCGGTCGTCGCCGCCCCGTTCACGGGCAAGTGGACGACTCGTGCGATCCCGTGGAGCGCCCCGGCGATCGCGAGACAGAGCGCCGGTTGCGCGAACGGCAAAGCCGCGACCGGAGGGGCGCCTAGGCGTGCGCGCCATGCGCTCGAGCGAGCGACACCCGCGACGAGAACGACGGCCGCTGCGACTCCCGCTGCAACGCCGAGCGCCCAAAGCAGCCACGACGGGTAGCCGGAGAGGTCGATCAGCCTGTAGAGCACCCGGAACGCCGTCGAGACGCTGCCGGGAAACGACGGATTGGTCGTGTCCTCGACGCGTCCCTGGCCGTGCCCGAGCACGTGGCCCGTCTCGGCGAGGTTGAGGACGTAGCCCCAGACGCCGACCGCGGCGGTCGAACAGGCGGCGGAGAGCGCGAACCGCGAGAGCACTTTCCGGCCGCTCAGCGCGGCGAGCGCGACGAGCACGGGCAGTGCGAGCACGGCCGTGAGCTTCACTCCACAGCCGACGCCGGCGGCGAGGCCAGCCACGAGGGCGCCTCGAGGCTCCCCCCGGACGACGAACGCGGCCGCCGCCACGGCGAGCGACGCCGCGACCAGGTCGTTCTGGGCCGTGGTCGCCTCGAGCGCGACGAGGGAGAGCGTCGCGAACAGCAGCGCGGCGAGCAGCGCGCGCCGCGGCTCGTAGCCGAGCCGCCTCGAGACGACGTAGACCGCGGCCATCGCGGCGAGCTGCGCGAGGTACTGCGGCAGCGCCCAGAGTGCGCCCTTCCCCGTGGCAGTGAAGAGGTAGAGCACGAGCAGCTCGGCGCCCGGCTGGAACTCGTTCATCCGGGCCGTGGGCGCGTTCGGGATCCAGTACAGGCCGCCATGGCGGAACCAGGCGGCCGCTCGGGCGAGGTGGTAGGTGAGCGAGTCCCAGTTGTTCGGCGGCGTCGCGAGCACGAGAACGAGCTCGTAGGCGAGCGCGACGGCCACGACACCGGCCAGCAGCACGACCGCGGGATCGCGAAGGAGCGCGCCGAGCGTCGCGCGCAGGCCGCCGAGACGGATCGTCGGCCGACCTCGCAGCCACCACGCCGCCCCGACGATGCCGAGCACCACGATCTCGCCTGCGAAGAGGCCCGCGCGCGTCACCGCACGCCACGGGGAGAGCAGGAGCACGAGCGCCGTCACCTCGGCGACCGCCAGCACGTAGGCGGCGAGCAGCGTCGTGGCGAGCCCGTCGAGCCGGAGCGCCGCGGCTCCTGCGAGCGCCGTCGCCGCGACCATGAGCAGCAGCAGGACCGCGATCATCCGCCGAGGATGGCACGCACGAAGGTCGGAGCAGGCTGCTCGAGACGCCTTCCGGTCCGCCGACGCGGGTACCCTTGCTCACCGACGTCCACCCCGATCCCACCATGACCGACACCGCCTGGGCAGACGACGCGCTCGACGAGCTCCGCGACGAGCTCGGCGACGCCTATGCCGGCCGCACCTGCCTCGTCACGGGCGCCGACGGCTTCATGGGGTCGCATCTGACGGACGCGCTGGTCGGGCTCGATGCCGACGTCCACGCCTTCGTCCGCGCCACGTCGAGCGGCGCGCTCAACAACATCGGGCACCTGCGGAACCGGTTGAAGGTGCACTTCGCCGATCTCACCGACAAGACGTCCGTCGACTACCTCGTCCGCGAGCTGAGGAACACGGCTACCGATCGGCCGTACGTCTTCCACCTCGGCGCGCAGGCCCACGTGGGCGAGTCGTGGCACCGCCCGTACGAGACGGTGATGGCGAACACCGTCGGCACGCTCAACCTGCTCCAGTCGATCGTCGACCACGGGCTCGAGCTCGAGAAGTTCGACACGGCCGGCACCTCGGAGGAGTACGGCAACGTCCGCGAGGCCGTCGCCGACCACCACGACTTCGACGCCGACGGCAGCCTGATCCTGCACGAACGCTCGCCGCTGAACCCGAAGTCGATCTACGCGACGGCGAAGGTCGCGGCCGACTTCCTGACGATGAACTACTACGACGCGTTCGGGCTGCCCGGCGTCGTCACGCGGATGTTCAACAACTACGGGCCGCGCCAGAACCCGCGCTTCGTCACCGGAACGATCATCACCCAGGCTCTGACGCGGGAGACGGTCGAGCTCGGCCAGCTCGACCCGCTACGGGACTTCTGCTTCTGCACCGACGGCGTGCGCGGGCACCTCACCGTCGCCGCGTGCGGGAAGCCGGGCGACGTCTACGTCTACGGCCAGGGCGAGAACATCTCGATGGGCGACTGGGTCGCGCTCATCCTGCGGGTCGGCGAGGAGCACGGCTTCTGGCCCGCGGGTCGCCGGGTCGTCTCCACTGCGGCCCGCTACCGGCCGGGCGCGAGCGAGGTGATGGCGCTGCGGGTCGGGCACGAGAAGCTGACCCGCGAGACCGGCTGGCAGCCGAAGGTCTCCTGGGAGGAGGGAGTGCTCAGGACGATCCAGTGGTACGCCGACCATCGCGACGGCTGGATCGGTCGCGTCGACTGGCTCCCCACGGGCTCTCCCGCCACTGGCCAACCGGCTCCCGCCGGGCAAGGCCCGGCTACGCGGGCCTCGCACCGCTGGACTGCAGGATGACGCCCGATCGCCGCTTGGCCGTACCCGATGTACTGTCCTGCGCGTCGATCGGGCGTCCTCCTTTGCCAGCGGCACGCCAGAGACGGGAGAGAGCGCTGCCGCAGGGTACGCAGTGACCCGGGTCCTCGTCACCGGCGGCGGTGGCTTCCTCGGCTCGCACCTCGTCGAGCGACTCGAGACGAACGGGTACGACGTCGCCGTCGCGCGCAAGCGCGACTACGACCTGACGCAGCAGGCCGACGCTGCGCGCTTGTTCGACGACATCCGACCGGAGCTCGTCTTCCACCTCGCGGCCGAGGTCGGCGGGATCGGGGCGAACCGCGCCAACCCGGGCCGCTACTGGTACGCGAACACGATCATGGGCGCCCACGTCCTCGAGCTCTCTCGCCTGCACGCGGTGCGGAAGCTCGTGCTGCTCGGGACGATCTGCGAGTACCCGAAGTTCGCGCCGGTCCCGTTCCGGGAGGAGGAGCTCTGGAACGGCTATCCGGAGGAGACGAACGCGCCCTACGGCGTCGCGAAGAAGTCGCTCCTCGTCGGCGGCCAGGCCTACCGTGAGCAGTACGGGCTGGACGCGATCCACATCCTCCCCGTCAACCTCTACGGCCCGGGCGACAACTTCGACCCGGAGTCGGCGCACGTGATTCCCGACCTGATCCGGAAGATGCACGAGTCGCCCGACCGCGTCGTGCTGTTCGGCGACGGCACGCCCACGCGCGAGTTCCTCTTCGTCGACGACTGCGCGGACGGGCTCGTCCTCGCGGCGGAGCGCTACGACGGAGCCGACCCGGTCAACCTCGGTACCGGCGAGGAGATCTCGATCCGCGACCTCGTGGCGCTCGTCGCCGAGCTGAGCGGCTTCGCCGGCGAGGTGGTCTGGGACGCGACCAAGCCGAACGGACAGCCGCGCCGCCGTCTCGACACGTCCCGTGCCGAGGAGCTCTTCGGGTTCCGTGCCCGCGTCGGCCTGCGCGAAGGACTCGAGCGGACGGTGGCGTGGTACCGGGCGCAGCGCGCCGCACATGCGCCCGTCGCATAGCCGCGCAGCGGCTCTCCTGCTCGGCACGTTCGTCGCCTGTGGTCTCGTCGCGGCGACGCTGGCGGCCCGGCACACCCACGACGCCGCCTCGTCGCCCCTCCATCCGTCCGGCGGCTGGCGCGCCGTCTGGATCGTCTCGGTCTCGGGGGCATTCGTCGCGTACGTCGCCGGTGCGGCGCTGCTCCGCAGAACACGCGGGCACCTCGGGCTCGTGCTCGCGATCGCGGCGGTCGTCCAGCTCGCCCCCCTTGCCGGGCCGCTGCTCCTCTCCACCGACGCCTACACGTACTGGGAGTACGGCCGCCTTGCCGATGCTCACCACGCGAACCCGTACCGAACGGCGCCGAACCGCTTCCCCGACGACCCCGCCTATCTCCGCATGGGATCGAGCTGGCGGAGCGACACGACGATCTACGGCCCCGGGTTCACCGCGCTCTCCCGAGCGGACGCGGCCGTCGCCGGAACCTCGTCGCGCACCGCCGCTCTGTCCTACCGCGTGCTCGCGGCGCTCTCGATCCTCGCGGCCGCGATCCTGGCCGCGGCGATCGCGAGCCCCCGGCGAGCGCTCGCCGCGGCCTTCATCGGCTGGAACCCGCTGCTCGCGCTCCACTTCGCCGGCGGGGGCCACAACGACGCGCTCATGATGGCGCTCGTGCTCGGCGCGTTGCTGCTCGTCGAGCGTCGCCGGCCAGGTCTCGCCGCGCCCGCGTGGATGGCCGCGATCAGCGTGAAGTGGATCGCCGTCGCGTTCCTTCCCCTCGTCCTGCTCCGGGAGCGGAACGCAGGCCGACGGCTGGGGCTCGCTGCGCTCGCGATGAGCGCCGCGGTGTTCGCCGCGCTCGCGACTCTCCTGTACGGACTCTCCTGGACCGATGCCGCCGGCCGGCTCTCGAGCCAGGCGCGCAAGACGGGCTCGCTCGGCCTCGCGAAGTGGCTCGGAGACGTCGGGCTCGCCCACCGCCCGACGGTCCTCCTGCTCGGACTCGCACAGCTCGCGCTCTACGCCTGGCTCCTCCGCTCGGCTTCCCGTGGACGGGCACGACTGGGGATCGCCGGCACCGGGATCGCGGCGCTCCAGGGCTGGCTCAATCCCTGGTACGCGTGCTGGGGCGTCACGCTCTCCGCTGCCGAGGACGACGGCGCCGCACAGCTGCTCTCGATCCTCCTCTGCGCGCTCGTGCTGCGCGACGCCCTTCCGGTCTGACCGGGAGCTCACTCCTCTCGCCCGCGAGACCGACGTCGGCGCGGTCGACCGGTAGCGTTCCGACCCGGGCGTCACAGCACCGGAGGTTGACGTGGCACACGAAAGGACCGAGGCTCACGCGGCAGCTTGGCGGGCAACCGCGAGTCGAGCGGCCCGGGCGCTCCTGCGCGAGCCTCCCGCCGTCGGGCGCCTGAGCGGCGAGACGGTCTTCCTCTCGGCGGCAGTCGTCGCCCAGTGGGTCGCCGTCCTGCTGCTCGCCATCGTCGTCCGCCACAACGGGTGGCT